>Ga0209831_1001623_pt1 | contig 20400 bp, 22 predicted proteins | sample Maine_Asex4_meta_FD_187451 | JGI IMG/M metagenome (GOLD analysis project Ga0209831, IMG submission 187451) | Marine algal microbial communities from Maine, USA - Maine_Asex4_metaG (SPAdes) (version 2) | ecosystem: Host-associated > Algae > Red algae > Unclassified | place: Maine, USA | collected... | reverse complement strand
GGAGGCATTCCTCGCGATCGCTTTTGTGGGGTTTTCGGAAAAATATCTTCAAATAACTTCCATTCAAGATTGCTTAAACCTTCAAATCTCCCTGGCATAAATCATTTGATTAATTACAACTTTCTTAGTTTAATCTATTATTAGTGGGATAGGTTCATCTAAGGTTGTTCCAGATATATCTATTTCCGTTGCGACAATAGATAAGTCCCCACTATCTCCCGCACCACTCGTTCCCGTTCCAATCTGCCCACCGTCTATCAATCGTAAGGTATCTGTTTCTACCACTACGTCTCCGCCCCTACCATCATCTAGAGCAGTCGCCTTAATTACTGATTCCAATCCTTCATCACCTTGTCCGCCGATTAATTCAACTAGTTCGCTACCAAAAATATATACAGTACCGCTATTTTGTTCGCCAAAATTTATGGCGAAAATCGCCGATTCCTCTAGGATGATTTGTTGCCCTCTAACTTCAATTCCGCCCGCCCCATCACCTGAAATATCAATAGTGCTTTGCAGGGTTAGCCGAATGTTTCGCCAAGCGGCTACATCGGCATAATCTAATGTCCACTAGTTGTTTGATAGTTCTAGATCGATTAACAATAGATTCTGCCTTCGATCCGAACTGGATGCCTGTCGGAATATCGATCGTTAAAATTGGCGGAACTTGAGGATTACTAGCACTATAGGCAAACTCATTCTCAAATACGTAGCTATCGGCAGTAGTCGCAAAAAATGAACCATTTAGATCTAAAGCTGAATTTTCACCAAATACTATCCCGTTGGGATTGAGTAGCCAGAGGTTAGCCCCGCCATCCACGCCTAAAGTGCCAAAAATTTGAGAAAGATTGTTACCACGAGGGCGAATGCCCTCTAGCCGCCCCTCCACGGGGGCGGTCTGCGCGTCCGCGCTGCACGCGAGTCAGGATATTGGCAATGCCATCGGGATTGGCAAAATAAACGGCATTGCCATTATTGACATTAAATTCACTAAAGCTATGAAATAGGCTGCTATCTCTTATTGCACCCCCTTCAATTAAGTCGGCAATCTTGTCGTTAATATTGGTGCGAGGTCTAACGACAGAACTTTCTGCCCCCAAAGTATCGTCAGGAATAGTCTGGCTTAAGGCAGGAGCCGAGCAAAAACCAATTAGAGAAATAGAGCAGAATACGATCTGAGGGAATCTGATATGCCACATGATTGATTTTTAACAACTTAATCACCTAATAATTTATATTTCCCAAATTGAACTAAAAGTTACTAAACGCTTGTAATTAAATCGTCTAAAGCCATCCCCATGCAGCAAAATTATAAAAATTGCAACAGTTAGGGTTCGCTTGATTTAGCAGTAGCGATCGCGATCGCCTGGGGCAAAATAGCGTGTTCCTGAACTTGAATTCGACGGTGAAGCGTATCTAAAGTATCGTCCTTTAATACGGGAACAGCAGCCTGCATAATAATCTCCCCGCTATCGACTTCCAAACTGACTAAATGCGCCGTACAGCCAGTAATCTTCACCTTTGCTTTCAATGCTTGTTCGATCGCCCTAATTCCTTCAAAGCTAGGCAGCAAACTGGGATGAATATTGATTACTCGATCGCGATAGCCATCTAATAAGACTTGAGTTACGATCCGCATCCATCCCGCCATAACGACCCAATCCACGCCATAAGCTTTTAGTACTGCTACTATCTCGTGGTCTAAATTCTCGCGGGTGCTATATTTGCGGTGGTCGATTAATACGGTTGGAATATTATACTGTTCGGCTTTAGCTTTAACCTTCGCTTCGGGGTTGTTGTAAATTAGAACTTTAATCTCTGCATCAAGCTTTCCTTCGGCGATCGCTTTTGCCACGGCTGCAAAATTAGTTCCACTACCAGAAGCCATTACTCCTAGCTGAATCGGGGCAGAGGTTTTGCCTGCTGAAGATGAAGGATCGGGAGAAATTAACACCCTGCCAGAATTCACGTGGTTGTTCTGACTCTGCTGAGTAACTGATTCGCTCATTAGTTTTGTCCTGACAGCCTCTATTGGCTCAAGTTGTCATAATTGCCACTAATACTCTTAGCACGAATCAATCGACTACTTTGCTATTTCTCCACTCCCTCTTAACTAACCCTGTTTTACTGTAAGCCCAACCACTCAAGTATACCTTTACCCGTAATGTATTCAATAATTAGAATCGCACCAAAACCAATCATCGCTGCACGAGAATTCAAACGTTCGGCGTAGGAATTGAACCCAAATTTTGGATCTTCAAGTTCGGGAGTTTTACTTGGTTGAATATCGCTTTTCATACTGCTTCCTTTAACTGTATTTACAAATCTTTACTATTGTATAGTAATCGATTTGCTACGGCTATTTTCATAGCTGTTTGTAAGGGCGAACCAACCTTCGCCCTTACTTCTCATGATGCACCTCAATCACCGTATGCACATTACCTCTAGGGGTAAAATCGCCTTTAACCGTGGCTTCTAGAGGATCGCAGGCTGCCACAAAATCATCAAGAATTTGGTTAACAACTTCCTCATGGGGAATATAGCGATCGCGATAGCTATTGATATAGAGTTTTAAGCCTTTGAGTTCCATTACGGTTCGATCGGGGGAATAGGTAATATGGATAGTTGCAAAGTCAGGATAGCCCGAGAAAGGACACTTACAGGTAAATTCGGGCAGGGTAATACTTACATCATATTTGCGCCCGATGCGAGGATTGGGAAAAGTAATCAATTCCCCTTCGGCGATCGCGCGTTCGCCATATTTTAATTCGTCGTCGGTAGTGGATGATTTTGGAGTTGTGGTCATTTGCTACTTGCTACTTGCTACTTTTTATTTATATCGTACTAAGCTGACGCGATAACGCTGTTTTTTGGTTACCGATACTTCGCCAATCTCCAGCCTGCCTTTACCCCGCATCGAAATCAGATCTCCTGCCTTGACGTTATGGCTAGATTGACTAATTTCTTTCCAGTTAACGCGGACATCATTCTTGGAAATAGCGTCTGCCATTTTGCTACGAGACATGCCAAAACCCGCCGAAGCGATCGCATCGAGGCGCATAGATGCTTCTACCGTAGTCATCTCTTTCTTTTTGGGCGGACGGATTTTTAATTCGCTAAAGTCAATCTGCTGAGTTTTTACCGCTACAGATCGCACTTGAGTTAAAGCAGAAGTCAGAAACTCCACCATTTCTGGCACAACAATCGCCTGTGCGCCTCTTTCGCCCAAAACTATAATATCTCCTACCTTATCTCTAACAATACCTGTACCGAGTAGCGAACCTAGAAAATCACGGTGAGTAGCTGGATCGAACAGAAAGTTACCCGCAATATCTAATGCAGCTAGTTCCACTTGCGACTCATCCAAAGGCAGATCTGGGCGGGATAAAGCAATACGCTGTCTCTCCGCTTGAGGATAACCACCCCAAGGTAGTGCATCAACTTCTGTCAGATTTTGAAACAGTAATTGTGCTTCTATCACTACGGGAGGCGAGTAAAAATCTGTAACGACTACCTCCCAGTTTTTGATTGCTTGTTCTGCTTTGTCGATGACGCGAGAAATTTCTTCTTTATTTTCGGCGCGCTTAATTAATTCGTCTCTGGGCAACATCTAGTTATAGTTCTTTGATTTACAACTATTTTACCGAGAATTGCGATCGGGTTGTGCGATTTGGAGATTTGGTATGGCGATCGCTAATAATTTTCTAAAGAATATTTTGTATTGAACAACCGCAATTCTTAAAACAGAATACAAATTTTACACAACCCAAGCTAATTGTTCTACATGTATCGGTTGACCAACTGAAATGATTTCGTGAGATTTAGCTACAAAATGCCAATGATAGTACTCAGAACCCCAGTCAACTCCAAACAAATAAAGCTTTTCGTCTTTTTTGAGGCTGTAGTCATCAAAATCAAAATAGTTTTTCATATATTTAGAAGTCTTTAAATCGTAGTTACCTTACTAATAATCAAATTAAAGATAGAGGTCTAAATTTTCTTAGTTAATGATTGCATCAGTGAAGCAGAATTAGCTCTATGGATCGAGGAAAAGGCTGTGAAATCAAATTAGAGATCGCCTCTAACGTTAAATAAAAACTTAAAGCAGATTGATATCCTGCCGACTGATAAAATAAAAAGTCTGCAAACTTACCGAAGAAATAACCATGCGACTATCCCAAATGCTGTTTGTGACACTGCGAGAGACACCAGCAGAGGCAGAAATACCCAGTCATCAGTTATTACTGCGGGGCGGTTATATTCGTCGGATTGGTAGCGGAATCTATGCCTATATGCCCTTAATGTGGCGCGTGTTGCAGAAGGTGTCGAAGATTGTGCGCGAAGAAATGGACGCAACTGGGGCGCAGGAATGTTTGCTACCCCAGCTACAGCCAGCCCAACTATGGCAGGAGTCGGGGCGCTGGGATACCTATACCAAAGCAGAAGGGATTATGTTTTCTCTGACAGATCGCAGCGATCGCGAATTGGGATTAGGACCAACCCATGAGGAGATTATTACGACTATTGCCCGCGAGACGATTCGTTCTTATCGTCAGCTACCTTCAAATTTGTATCAGATTCAGACTAAGTTCCGCGATGAGATTCGTCCTCGCTTTGGCTTAATGCGCGGGCGAGAATTTATTATGAAAGATGCTTATTCTTTCCATACCGATGAGGCAAGTTTGAAAGAGACTTATCAGGCGATGGATAAGGCATATCGCCATATTATGACTCGCTGTGGTTTGGAGTTTCGTCCAGTGGAGGCGGATTCGGGAGCGATTGGTGGTTCTGGATCGCAGGAGTTTATGATCCTCGCGGAAGCGGGAGAGGATGAGATTCTCTATACCGAAGATGGTAGCTATGCAGCCAATACGGAAAAGGCGGTATCTTTACCTGCCGATGTAGTGGAGTCGCCCTTTAGCAGTTTTGAGAAGTTAGAGACTCCCGATACGGCAACGATCGCCAAACTAGCAGAAACGGTTAATTGTTCCCCCACGGTAATTGTTAAAAACGTACTGTACGAAGTTGTTTACGATAACGGCAAGACTGTATTAGCCTTAGTTAATATTCGGGGCGATCGCGATGTCAACGAGGTTAAGTTAACCAACGAGTTAACTAAGCTGGCTAAAAATTATAAAGCCAAGACAATTATCTCTCTAAGCGTACCCGATGCTCAGGCACAGAAAAAATGGGCAGCAAAGGATCTACCTTTGGGTTATATCGCTCCCGATTTGAACAATAGCTATATTGTTAAAGATGGTTCAAAAACAGTCATTCCTAGCTTCCTGCGTCTGGCAGATACTACGGTGGTGGAGCTTAAAAACTTTGTCACTGGCGCAAATGAAACTGGTTATCATGTGGTTGGAGCGAACTGGGGCGATAACTTTGAGCTACCTAAGGTACAGGTAGATATCCAGGAGGCTAAAGCGGGCGATCGCGCTGTCCACGATCCGAGTCAAACCCTAAGCAGTGCAAGGGGTATCGAAGCAGGGCATATATTTCAGCTAGGCACCAAATACTCCGAAGCGATGGGTGCAAACTTTACTAACGAAAGCGGTAAAACAGAGCCTCTATGGATGGGTTGTTACGGGATTGGGGTTTCCCGTCTGGCACAAGCAGCAGTAGAGCAGTCTTACGATAAGGATGGTATTATTTGGCCCGTAGCGATCGCTCCCTATCATGTAATTGTAATTGTGCCGAATATCTCTGATAACGAGAAAATGGCAGCAGGAGAAAAGCTATATGAGGAGTTTAAAGAAGCGGGTGTAGAAGTCCTGTTAGACGATCGCAAAGAAAGAGCTGGAGCTAAGTTTAAAGATTGTGAATTGATTGGTATACCTTATCGGGTGGTTACAGGGCGATCGCTTTCTGAGGGTAAAGTCGAGGTAGTTAAGCGTGCCAATAAAGAAGCGCAGGATTTGCCCATTGAATCGGTGGTGGAAACGGTCAAACAGTGGATCGAAGCAGAACTACAAATAGTTTAGGCGGATCTCTCTGTTTATTAGAAAGCTTTAAGCTCCAGGCTAATCGCTAGATGACAAAACCGATCCTGATTTCCTCGTCCGAGACAACGTCAAGCTTAAGGTACTTCTGTGCTAAAAAGATACTAATTTGAGCTTTCGAGAAATTTAAAAAAAGTTGTCTCTGGCGATCGCGTTACGTGGTAAAATATTTTTATAATGGGAGTGGTGACTTTGAATGATGAAAGCCAAGATTTTCATTATGAATAATATTATTTGTATTTAACCAGAAAACGCGATATCTAGTCAAGAAAATTTAGTTTTTTCGCGGAAAATTATTTTTAAAATAGAAGTCTGCCATTAATACCAGTACAAGGTTTGTAGCGACTTGTCTTGGTACTATAAATAACATTATCACAACCTGCAAACTAGACAGATTGTTTATGCTCAAGATTCTACCTTTGACTAGAAGAATATAAATCCACATAACCATCTTCAGAGACAATCAATGCCAGACAGTTAACCTTACGGCTTTTCTCGTCAACATAGCGAATTGCGGAATTGTATCTCGCACCTCTGGCAGAGTTACCATTCTTGGAAGCCTGCCCATCGAGAATTACGCCAAAAGCATAGATAATACCTTCTGGAGAAATTAAGATTGCCCCATCAATATTAGATAGGTGAGAAATAAGGCTTTGGGAGATGATTACAGGATCGATTACAGTGCTTTGAGCAGCCAATCTTTGGGTTTCCTGCTCTGCTTCGGGAGTAATTACTAACATTGTCCCATGACGCTGCTCTACAGCTGCTTCTACGGCTTTTGCTAGTAGGTTAGCGGTTGTTCTGTCTACCTCAAATAGCTGATGAACGCGATCGCAAAACAACTGGCGATCGAAACGCGCTCTTGGTAGTCTTGCCTGACGGTACTTTACTCGCAGCATAATATTCTCGGCATGGACTAATTCCCACGTATGATGTTCGCTAAACCTAATTTCAAATAAATTCTCACGGCTAGGTTGATAGGTATCGAGAGGTAGTCCCAAACCCCAGACTGTTTCTACATCACAAAGTAAAGCCATCTGATTGCTAGATACTTCCAAAAGCTTGCGAATTGCTCGATAGTTATAAATTCTGATCGGTTCGGCCAATTTCACCTTAGCTGCAATGTCGGGATGATCCTTTTGACAGATAATTAGCCTTCCCTCGCTAGCTGCACCCTCATAACGTTCGGCAGCGATCGCATTCGCAAAAGACAATAGATCGACTTTTTGCCACTGGTTGATATGCACCTCTATTGAATCGAGCAAGTTAGCAGCAGCGTCTTCAATAACTCTTTCTGAATTGCCTAAAAAAGTAATGTTTCCCGCCGACGAGCTTTGTAATTCTATTTCACCCGTTCTCAATATCTGATAAATCAAAGCTTCAAGAAAACAGCGATCGATTCGATACTCTCGCATCGACTGTCGTTCATGGCTTTTCTTGCTCAAACAATACTGCCGATCGAAGTCCTGCCGTCGAAGCTGAATTACCGTAATAATCCAGTGAGCGTTTTTTTTGATTGGCGAACTACAAAAGAAAACTTTATTCTTGTGCTGACTATTTTGTTCGAGGATTGACTGTACGGCGGAGCGTAAAGCCTTGAGATAGAGAGAATCTTTATGATCTTGAATTAAGTGGGTAGAACTTTTAAAAAAGAACTGTTCGGGGTCATTATCAAAATTCTGTTTGGCAAGAGAAAATACCCGTTCAAAATCATCAGCCGTAAATCCACACGACTCTTCGTAAAAAGAGATTTTAGAGACATCTCGATCGCCGATAGGAATGCCTAGAACAAATATACTGGCAGGAATTGGCAACTCTAAAATTTCTAAAATGTTTTCCAGCAGTTTTTTTACCGCATCTTGAAATGTATGCTGCCAGCGCCACATAAACATTTTAGTTTGCATTCGATCGTACTCCTTACAGATAAAACCTCAATCTGTCCCGCCTCGACGGAAACTTACACTGAGTTTATCTCGATCGGTATCAAGTTTTAGAGTAGTTCGACCGCCAGGACTAACAAAAAAGTAATGTACCGCTAATAAAAAATGCCAAAAAAAAGCCCCCAGGTACCAAACTGGGGGAAAATTGAATGTAACAGAGAGTATCTGTTGCATAGCTCTATCTCTTCTCTAATATGATCTTTATCTTGACTAAAAACTGTGATGTGGATCGCAATTATTTGTGAACTCAGACAATTGGTTGCGAGATTTAGTCGGGCTGGCTAAAAATGCCCAAAAAAAAGCCCCCAGGTACCAAACTGGGGGAAAATTGAATGTAACAGAGAGTATCTGTTGCATAGCTCTATCTCTTCTCTAATATGATCTTTATCTCGACTAAAAACTGTGATGTGGATCGCAATTATTTGTGAACTCAGACAATTGGTTGCGAAATTTAATCGGGCTGGCTAAAAATGCCCAAAAAAAAAGCCTCCAGGTACCAAACTGGAGGGAATTTGATGTAACAGAGAGTATCTGTTGCATAGCTCTATCTCTTCTCTAATATGATCTTTATCTCGACTAAAAACTGTGATGTGGATCGCAATTATTTGTGAACTCAGACAATTGGTTGCGAAATTTAATCGGGCTGGCTAAAAATGCCCAAAAAAAAAGCCTCCAGGTACCAAACTGGAGGGAATTTGATGTAACAGAGAGTATCTGTTGCATAGCTCTATCTCTTCTCTAATATGGTCTTTATCTCGACTAAAAACTGTGATGTGGATCGCAATTATTTGTGAGTCTAGATCCTATCTCGTTACCCTGTTTAATTTCTAAACTAATCCCGAAATTAAACCTAAAAACAGACCATAAAGCAAGAACTGGATCGCTACGATTGTTAAGACGCTAATAGCTATAGAGGGATAGCCACGTTTCCAGTTAAGTTGAAAATCTTTGAGCAAAAGGCTCAGAAACGGAATTATGGCAATGGGAACGATAATTGCCCCCAATAAGCTAAAAGCTGGCAGCAGGGACATAGAAAGCTGTACTACTCCTAAAAGCAACGCCACAAGATAAATGGTGTGAGCCCGATTTATTTTCAGACCAAGATTTAACCGCGAAGCGATCGCAATACCTAAAGCAGCAAAAATTGTATATAAACCAAGCTTAATCGGTTTGGCATAGATGCCAAAAGATACCCTTTTTCCTTCTCCTGCCTGCTGTTGATAGTGTTCTTCTGGCCAGTTGAGAGGAATAACGTTTGTAGCTAATTGTTTTGGCGATCGCTGTCCCTGTCCTACGGTATAAACGCATCCCACCTTGATATTGCCTGGTTGCTGGGCATGTTTCTGCTCGACTTCAATTACATAAATATGAGGGAAAACTTTTTCTCCGTGAGTAGAAATTACGGGAGTAGTTGCGGGAGGGATCTTACTAATTTCGACTCCAGCTTTGAGATTGGCGTATCGACCACAGCCGTAGTCTGCGACTGTCTCGGTGACTTCCGTTAGAGGAAATAGGCTTGTAGGTGCTTTCGCGATCGCTTTTTCTCCTGCCAAATTAACCGCTAGCCGACAGTATTCGGGCGAACTAATCGTATTGCGACACAAAGCAGGAATTTGAGCCGAAGCAACAATAACATTGGAACTATGACTAAAAATGCTCAGAACGATTGAGATTGTAGTCGCCAAGATCCAAATTCCAGGTAAAAGCAGTTTTTTGACCCCTGGTGGTAGCTGAAATTTTGGTCGATCTATTTCTATGTCGTCCTTCGTTGGGTCAAAACCTAGGTTTTGATTGACAGTCACAAAACTATATTCTGTGGAAGAGCTTTCTTTTTTGCTATTTTTGTTATTTGTTTCTGCTACATTGGCTGCGGAAACCCGATTAAATTCTTCTAAGGTTGCTTCTGGATTAAAACAGTAGCGACTCAGCCAGACAGCAAGTAGATGGCGATCTTCTTCATTTAGCTCTTTGATTTTTTGAACCCAATTCTCGATCGCGGGTAAAGTTGTCTCTACCCCTGGAGTTACACCCTCACGAAAATAAGTATCTAAAATAGGTAATAACTGCTGCCGATCTGCTTCAGACAGATGATGAAAAAACTTCACCATCCGCATGATGTCTCTTTTCGGCTCGGTGGTTTGCTCGGTTAATAGCTTTTGATTAGTAATAAAACAGTATTGAGCTAGAGGATTGACTTCTGGAGTTGGGTCAGAAACCTCCGAGAGATTAAAATCAGGAGATAGCGTGTTTATCTCCGCTTCTTTGAGGGGGCTTCCATGTACAAAGCCTGTATTCTGAAGTAAACCAGTATCCCCTGCGCTATTAGTAGTAGCATCGGAGAAACCCACAAAATCAGTAAAGTCAAGTTCTGCTATAGAATCTTCATCAGGCTCTATTTCCTGATGCCAAAGATCTTGAGAGAATGATTCTGTATCTTCTCTACTATCTTCAATGCCTGGCTCAGAATTTTGCCCTTCAACCGTACTAATCAGCGATTCTAGATCTGGAAGATTGTCGAGAGGATCTAAAAATTCTTTCCCTGCCGTATCTTCTAAGCGTTTATCAGTGCCTTGAGTCGGCAATTCGACAAAAACCTGCCAGTTAGGTTCTGTCTGACCTAAAGGGCGACCATATAACCAGACGCTATCAATCGTTTCCAAACCTAGAGCCGCAATCGCCTCCCCGACGTTCTCTTCTAAAATTGCATATTGAGGATGATAGTCTTGCCGATGGTTGGCATATATATGAAGCAGATTATCTTGGATAATTATCTGAAACTTGATATTTTTATTGCCACAGGCGCTTTTCAAGGCGTTGATAATCAATTGCTCCATCAGACTCAACCAAAAAACATAGCAGTGTTGAGCCTATGATTCCCAAAAAGGCTAACTAATTAATATGAGTGAGCTAAAATAACCTTTAAAAATTTATGGTTTATGCAAGTTTGGGAGACAATGATCGTGTTAGATGCATCTGCTACTATTGGTTACATCTTTGATAGCGATCGATCTATCTTGCAAGTCGATCGGATCTTTCAATCAACTCTCTTTTCTATTCATTTAATCAGTATTAATGTCGATTAAGAAAAACCTATTACCTACAGAAATTATTCTTACTCCCGCCCGCGAATGTATTGCTAAACTCAGTCTCGATCGCCGTCTCCAGCCAGGCAACTATATGGACCTTGAGGGGAAAACCTACGCAATTTTAGAGCGACATCACTTCTATCAATATCGCGTAGGGGGCTATCGTTTTGATAAAGCGACTCTACACGTACAGGAATCCAAACGACCCGAAGAAACAACCCAAATCGGCGATCGCCAGATTATTGGGAATGCCAACTGTCGCTTAAATGCTCGTTCTGAAATTATACGCTGTGCGGTCAATCCTGAAGGTCCATGTAAAGGATGTCGCTATTTTGAACCGATTGAAACCTAAATCGCGATCGATCGACAAAGCAATCCAGTCTGTTTATCGAATTAATCTAATTGTTTCTACCTCTGACTATCATGCTACGATTGCGGAGCTAGTCGAAGACATCTCTTGCTTATCTTTGGAACCCACCTTCGCTGGCTATAGTTTGACCTGTAATCCAAGAAGCATAGTCACTGTGCAGGAAATGAACTAGTTTAGCTGCATCATCGGTAGTTCCCCAACGCCCAGAGGGAAACATTCTAGCAACGCGATTATAAGCCTCTCCAGTTAGATAATTAGTGTCTGTAGCGCCTGGATTGATACAGTTTACCCTTATGTTGTATGGTGCGAGGGCTGCGGAGGCTTGGGTAGATAGTCCCCTAATTGCCTCTTTAGAAACAGCATAAGCAATTTCATCAGTCATTGCGCCCAAATATTGTCCGCTTGTAAAAAGCGTAATTACGCCTCCTCGATCGCGATCGACCTGTTTAGCAAACGCCTGGATCATCAATATCGAAGCTCTGACGTTAATGTTGAAATGATTATCGATATTTTCTGCCGTACAGTCAAAAATACTGGCGTTCACCGAATAAGCATGGTTGAGTACAAGTCCATCTAAGCTGCCAAACGATTCTCTTGCCCTGGAGATCGCTTTTTCTGGCTCATGAGGATCGCCCAAATCGCTGGGGCGAATAACTTTAAGATTATATTTTTTGGCAAAGTCAGCTTGAAAACTATTTGAAGCGTCTGAATATTCCCTTTCAGCATCATACTGAGAATTACCATGAGTTATAACGTTCGCCCCCGCCTGTACGAGTTTTTTGGCAATTGCTGCACCAATCCCAGATGCTCTACTGACTCCTGTTATGAGTATGTTTTTGTCTTTTAAAGAAAGATTGTTTGACATGTGCGATCGCTCTATATTGAAGAGAAAAGTTGTGACCAGTCAGTAGTTGGAGGGCGATCTCCCGAATTGGCGAGCGAAAAGTCTTTATTAATTGTGATGTCGTGAAATAAACATTCAACACAAGCATTGGCTACATCAATCCGACTGGCATCACCGCTCAAACTGTCTCCCCCCTGAATCTCCACCGCTTTTTTTCCGTCTGTTTTGGCACGTAATAAGGTATTTAGATCGTAGGAAGTATAAGGTCCATCAATTAGCCTGCCAGGACGAATTATCGTGTAGTCAAATTTTGATTTGGCGATCGCCTTTTCTCCCATAAGTTTGGCATCTAGTACCCCAAAAGCATTGAGAATATTAAAAGGAAGCTCATCTTTTCGCAACACCCCAGCCGAAGAAACAAAGACAAATCTTTTTAAGTCTTGAGGTGCAGCAGCTACCAGATTTTTCACACCTTCTCCGTCTACCGCTTCTGGACTATTTGAAGGCTGAAACAGGTTAGCAAAATCCCAGCGTAGTGAAGGAAATGCAGTCGTTCCCGTACAGCAAATAATATAGTTTATGTTGTCAACAGCACTTACCAATGTATTGGAGTCGCGGATATCCCCCTCGACTACTTCTACTCGGTTGTCGAACATCGATTCTGCCTTCGCTCTAGATCTAGTTAAGGCACGTACGTTGATATCTTTGGCTAGCAACTTGGCTACGACTAATTGCCCTACTCCACCTGTCGCACCCGCGACTAAAACCTTATCTGTCTCAGATATCATTTTCTTTCCCTCTTATTTTGTTTTATCTATATTCTGAGCAATAATCGCCAAGCTTAGTTTATTATCGCAGAATATTTCTAACCTCCATCAGAGCAAACCCTAGCAAATTCTGTCCCCTCCACTGCTGTGGATCTGCTGCATGGGTATTATTTCGCTCCATGCCAATCCCCCAGATTCTATCTCTAGGACTAGCTTCAACCAAAATACGTTCGCCCGTATTCATCAAAAATTCCTTCAAAGCTTCATTCTGCCCAAACTTACCGAGATTTCCTCGTACCACAATTGGCAGACGGTGTTTGAACCAGATTTCTTTCTTAAAATTGGCGATCGCTCGACCGAGTTTTTTTGCTTCTCCTGGATGAGATGCAGCTAGAATTTTGGACAAGATTTCTGAGTCATTAAACAGTCTGGCTTTCTCCGCCATCATGTAATGTTCGGCAGTTGAGTATTTTATCTTGTCTAATTCAAAAGCAGCTTCATACCACTGACTAAAACAGCTTTGGCTAACCGAACCATCCTTATTCTGCTGATGTCCCCAAAAATAAAGATATTTGACTTTATTTCCTTGGTTAAGATAGTCAATTAACTGCGGGCGATCGCTAATATTTAAAATATTCATATTTAAGTTTATATGTATAAAAGATTAGTGCGATCGCAATCTGAGATTTTTCTTCTCCAATTATGACTAACCAAATATTGCTATATTAAAAATCTGTAACGATATATAAACTATTCATTTTTAATGAGCTTATTTTACATCCTTGGTTTTTTGGTTCTGGCTTTAGTAGCAGGTATTGCAGTCTATTTACTCACGCCTCGCAACTATGAATCTGCTGATTCGGTTGCCAACTCCTATGACGAATGGACAGATGACGGCATCTTAGAATTTTATTGGGGAGAACATATCCACCTCGGACACTATGGTTCACCGCCAAAGTGGACTACCGACTTTAACCAAGCAAAGTACGACTTTGTACATGAAATGGTGCGTTGGGGCGGTTTAGATAAAATGTCTGCGGGTACAACCCTGCTAGATGTCGGCTGCGGTATTGGCGGTAGCAGTCGTATCTTGGCAAAAGACTATAACTTTGATGTGCTTGGCGTTACTATCAGTCCCCAACAGGTAAATCGCGCTACAGAGTTGACCCCAGAGGAAGTTAACGCCAAGTTTCAGGTTGATGATGCGATGGCGCTGTCTTTTCCAGATGCTAGTTTTGACGTAGTGTGGTCGGTAGAAGCTGGTCCTCATATGCCCGACAAGGCTGTATTTGCCAAGGAGCTGCTGCGAGTATTGAAACCAGGCGGAATTTTAGTAGTAGCCGACTGGAATCAAAGAGACGATCGCAATGCTCCCCTCAACTTCTGGGAAAAACCCGTGATGAAGCAGCTATTAGATCAGTGGTCGCATCCTGCATTTTCGAGTATTGAAGGCTTTTCGGAATTATTAGCCGAGACTGGTTTAGTTGAGGGAGAAGTTGTAACTGACGACTGGACACAAGAAACCCTTCCTTCCTGGATCGATTCGATTTGGCAGGGCATAGCTAAACCAAAAGGCTTAATTATGTTTGGCGTATCTGGCTTGATTAAATCCTTGCGGGAAGTTCCGACTCTATTATTGATGCGATTAGCTTTTGGGGCTGGGTTATGTCGCTTTGGCATGTTTAAAGCAACTAGAGCAAATGTAGCTCTCGATTCGGCTGAAGAAGCCAAAACTGCTGTGGGTAGCGAAAAATAGGTTTATAGATAGGTAGAGTGGGATGTATCTTGCTCTACTATTTGCTTACTTTAAGATTGCCATTGTTTACTAATTTGAGATGAGATTTCTGTTCGAGTAAAGAAATTTAAAATGGCAAAAGAAGTAAAACAGTTATGTAAACCTTTGCCAGCATAGGTATTCGCTATGTCATCATTGATGAGATGCCCGATCGCATTATCCGATAATTAGGATTGTCTTCAAGAGGCGATCGAGATTTTTCAACTTAACACCCGTATGAATTAGGTTAGTACCGTTAAATATCATCAATAGAGTTCAAACAAAGCAAATAAGTTTATCTGCGGACAAATCTTCTACTTCTATGATTTATTGATGCTGTTCTATCCAGTCCAGCAAAATCGGGTTAACGACCTCTGGTGCTTCATCTTGGGGACAATGACCCAAACCTTCAAGGGGAATAAACTCGTCAACAGTGGATATCTCTGCTAATTTTCTACCCATAGCGACGGGTTCCCAAGGATCTTCTGTTCCCCAAAGTAAAACCGTGGGGCAGGTGAGGCGAGGTAGCAAGTCTTCTGGTAAAGGACCTTGAGAATAGCGGGTAAAAGCCAAAAAGACATCTGCTGCACCTGGATCTTGGGATGGTTGCATTAGAATATCGATCAACTCATCAGTAACGGCTTCGGGGCGACGATACGCCTGAAGTAAAATCTTGCGGACAACTTTGGGTTTGGCAATTTGTTTGAAAAAGAAGCCTCCTATTTGCCGATTTCCCAATACTTCCTGCATGACCATTGAGCCATAGTTACGATACCAGGGTAGGGTAACTCGCTTGCGATCGTGTAATAGCCTAATAGAGCAGTTTAGGGCTGCTACCCCCAAAGCTAATTCTGGATAGTCTACCGCCGTCTGCATAACAACAATGCAGCCGATAGAGTTTCCGATCAAAAAAGCAGGGCTGCCTACTATTTCTTTGCAGAAATCTGCAAGCTGCTGTCCCCAGGTTTCAAAGGTGTAGTCAACTACCCCAGGTTCGGGTTTGTCCGAACCGCCAAAGCCAATTAGGTCGATCGCATAACAACGACAGGATTCTCCCAATACGGATAGATTCTTGCGCCAGTGTCCCCAGGATGCGCCAAATCCATGCACCAAAACTACTGCTGCACCTGTATCTCCAGCCTGCTGATAGGTAATTTTGTGTCCCTGCCAGTTCCAGGTTTTTGCTTCGGTAATTGCGATCGCCGTCATATTTTTTTGATTTAAGTTGTTAAGAATTTAATTTATTTAATGCTACATTGCTGTAGCTCTAAAGATTTTGACGCTGGAGGCGATCGTCTAGCTGAACTTCATAGCGACTTTTAACTGCTTTTGACTCATGCCAGAGGGAATGCCAATAGGTTTCTTGAATTACGGTTTTGGTACTTGACCAGTCGAAGCGCACTAGACTCAAGTTGTTTCTACCGACTACTTCCGTACCTTCCTGTAGCCAGCGATTGCGCCAGAGTAACTTAACGAAGAAGTCGATAATTCGCTGAGGGAAATTCATTTGAGGTTGAGGATATTTTGCTTCCCGCCAGGGCAAAGATTCCGATGGTTGTCTAGCGATCCACTCAGTATAATATTGCCAATCTGAATTGGTATCCCGAAGCTGGGATGAGTTTTTACGCCACCATTTTGGTTGAGGTAACTTTGTCTGTTCGAGGGATTTATTCCAGCCCCACCAACGCTGGGTTTTTTCGGGCAGTAATGATTTGAGCTTGGTATGAATGATTCTGGTAGATAGTTCCGAATTCTTGATCGCGCTAGAGGTAAGCTGGACAATAATCGAACTTGACTGGCTGGCTCTATCCCAATGGACGAGGCGCACCGCACAGCTATAGTGAATATCTCCAGAGAGGATAATTACGCGATCGCGCTGCTGGCAGAGATTGAGTAGCAAGGTCACAAAGGCTGTTTCGTGAAAATTCCAGGAGTCTCCTACGTCGGTACTAAATACGCGATCGCGACTAAATTCATATTGCTGAATGCGATCGATAATTCCTAACGCCACTAAATTAGTGGGTAAAACAACTGTGGTTGCTTCGACCTGCCTATCTTTTTGGTTTAAAGGTTTCTGTAGCTGCTCTTGGAAGGCATGAGGAGAAAGCAGCATCGGGGGATTTTTCTTGCAGTCTTTTCCTGTAGGATAACCGCGCCAGGTACGAGTATCTAGCACGATAACTTCGTGACTGGCTGCGCTAATCGTATAGTGCCAAGGAATAGTCTCTCGGTCCCTCGCTAAAACTAAAACATCTTCGTCCAGTCTATATTTTGGCAGTTTAGTTACAGGGTCATTGTCAGGAATACCCAAATAGCGATCGCATTCTTGGCGCGCCTGGGCATCTTTTCCCTCTGACAATAAGAGTTTACTGGCAGACTGAAGCAGTTTGTCTCCGCTTGTACCCGAAGTAAAATGTTCTGGAGTATTACCCCAAGCTTGAAATAGAGCATAGGTCAATAAACCATTCTGTACCGTTCTCTTGCCTAGAGGCTTGCCCAAAACGCGATCGCACCACTCTCGATTTAAATAGAAATCATCACTGACATCATGGTCATCGCAGATCGTGTATACAGAAATATTTGCTAAGGCTCGTCGAACGAGATCTAAATCTCGCAAAAAGCTTTTTGTTGCTTCAATTTCTGTCTGCCATGTTTTTGTTTGCTGACGACTCTGACCAATACTCCTGCCATCAGGAATAATCTTGGGAACAAATACTGGCGACCAGGCGAGAAGATATGCTGCTGCGTACTCACCAAAGCTAAATAGATGGCTTTTTGCCTTCTCTTCCTTACCCCTGAACATTGCCGTCATCCCCCCTTCCAGACGCGCAATTTCTGTCCTTTGTCCTGGGGGTAATTCTTCATTAGAAATAGTGCCAGATTCTAGGGGTAACTCTTCAGACCAACCGAATAAGAGTTGACTGATACCCTGACAAAGCCATAGCATCGGATCGGCAACATCATCACCATAAATTTGATCTCCCGTCATAAATAGCTGTTGAGGTCGTCTATCGGCGCTAGTCGCGTCGTCTCGAATCAAATTATCTAAATAAGATAAGGTATCTTTTCCCCCACCATGAGGTTTACGACAAGAGCCATGTACGATCCGTAAGTGATTCAAATCTTGGGCGGGCAAGGAAAATGTTGGCAGTTGATGTTTAAAATAGCTAATTTTTGAACCGCTAGATTCATTACCGATAGCTGCAACTAAGCTTAGATCCGACTCTAGAAAATCTAGATCGTAGGCGTATATTTGTCCTGAAGTCAGCAGTTCTTGTCCGAGGGGTTTGGCTGAAATCGCTAAAACGTGAAGATTTTTGCCCAGTGCAACCGTCGCCCCCTGACTTTCTAAAATTTTTTTGCCTAGTTTAGAACCATTGCCTGATTCGGTAGCAAACACTCTTAATCTTACCGTTTCAGGCTGTTTCAAAGCTAGCCAGACTGTAACTACGTCTGTTTGAACACGACGCAAAATCGGTCCAGCAATAACCAATGGAAGCTGCTCTAATTCTGGTAAAAATTGAATAGCGGAATTGAGCTTGGACAAAAGGAAAGTAGGGATTAATTGCTTATTTGGTTTTGTTTCATTGCAATCGTAACAGAAAGATAAACTTTATAAATCTATCTTTGTAGATAAAAATGTTTACAGCCAGATATCTTTGATTAACTATTGTCTAGTTCAGTCTGCATCAGGTGCAAATTTGTTTAATCTTAGCTAGTGATACTAACCGTCCTAACATAATTATATAGCGTGAATAATCAAACGTTTGAAATTGAGCCACTGATTCAGGATTACTTAACAGCTTGGAATGCAGCAGACTCAAACCAAAGACTTTTGCTACTCGACAAAGTTCTGGCAGCAGACTGTATTTATGCTGATTCTCACTTGCCAGAGTTGATTGAAACCAAAGAACTGCACGGACAATTTATCGATCGCTTTCGCAGTAAGTTCCCCGATCTCCAGATAAGCTTAGTTTCAGTCGATGCCCACCACAGCTTTTTTCGCTTTAACTGGCAGATATCTAAACTCACGGGAGAAATATTTACTCAAGGAATATTTTTTGGCGAAATCGACTCTAATCAAAAGATTAGCAAACTAGTTGGCTTTGTCGAATAGCTGAATTTATGGCTCAAAGCCAACTCAATTGTAAACTTAAGTAGACTTCTTTCTTCAATAGCACATTCGTATCGAGCGTCCAAAAACAGGTGTATTTAAGGATTTTTATGGGTCGCCTGGGATTCGAACCCAGAACCAGTCGGTTAAAAGCCGAATACTCTACCGTTGAGCTAGCGACCCCTGAAAGCTTACGTTTTTAACGTTTCTTTCCACGGGTAATCATCATAACACAACTTTTTTACAAAAATCCTCTTTTTACCAAATCAACCTCTTTTTTTTCTTGGAGATCGCGTTTTGCAGGTCTTTAGGCAACCAATTAAAATACTGCGGATAGACTGGTAGCCTGGGTTTCAGCTCCCAGCCAGCAGAAGCGAGGATTGCCGACAAAGATTTATATTTTGGGTGCGGATAGTCGGGATTTACTTCATCTATCGGACTGATGCCACCTAGGTCAGTTGCCCCCGCAGCCAAACATTTTAATAAGAAACTGCGATCGGGAACTAAATTAGGGGGAATTTGAATTCCTACCCCTGATGGCAAAATAGCTTTTGCTATGGCGATGATTGCAGGTAACTGATGTGGGTCAAAACTAGGCAGTGCTGATTCTTGCTGAGTGCCGACACTATGAGGTTGCAAAATTGCTTCTTGAATATGTCCAAATTTTTGATGAATACGAGCGATTTCGTGGAGAGACGCTTTTATATCTAATTCAGTTTCGCCAATCCCTAGCAATATGCCTGTTGTAAAAGGAATTCTCAGTTCTCCTGCCTGTTCTAACTGTTGTACTCTCAGTTTTGGCTTTTTGCTCGGGGCATATTTGTGTACCGTCTCCATCAATTTTGGATTTAACTGTTCGAGCATTAAACCCATTGATACATTTACCTGCCTTAGCTGCGCCATTTCTTGCCTACTCAATGGACCGACATTAGTGTGAGGCAAAAATCCCAGCTTTAATGCTAATTCGCAAACTTCATATACTTTTGCAAACCATTTCGATCTCCTGTTGGAGTCTGGATGAACCTCTCCGCTTAAGACTAATATCTCGGAAACTTTAGCTATGTCTAGCTGCTGCAATGTTTTTAAAATAGCTTTTGACGACATAAAATCTTCAGTTCCAGGCTCCACCCTAAAATTGCAGTAGCTACATCGATTAAAACATTCGTAAGTTGGAACTATTGTCTGAGCTGGACTGAAGGTAATTACAGGATTGTCAACCATAATATAAGTAAAGCTTATTTATTATATAAAATAATACTTACTTAGAAAAGTACATATAAGTAAATAAATGTTCTATAGTAATTACATAGACAAAAGAGACACATTATTTACTCGTCTCCAACAGTCTGGTTCTGGCAACAGAGCATACCTTGAAAATTAAATAACGCAATCATAAACACATGACAACTACTTTACAACAACGCGAAACGCGTGGTGTATGGGAGAACTTCTGTCAGTGGATTACAAGCACTAACAACCGCATTTATGTAGGTTGGTTTGGTG
>Ga0209831_1001618_pt1 | contig 20447 bp, 17 predicted proteins | sample Maine_Asex4_meta_FD_187451 | JGI IMG/M metagenome (GOLD analysis project Ga0209831, IMG submission 187451) | Marine algal microbial communities from Maine, USA - Maine_Asex4_metaG (SPAdes) (version 2) | ecosystem: Host-associated > Algae > Red algae > Unclassified | place: Maine, USA | collected... | reverse complement strand
TGGGCTTATGGGCCAATCCGCTTTGGCAACCGCGTAAAACAAAACTAAGACTACCCCTTCGGTATTCCATCGCGGTTGCCGTCACGCGGACAGTCCTAATTATCAAACTCCGGCAGTCCCCGCGATAGGCTGAAAATGAACCCGATTGGCCGCAATTTTGCTAGGAATCGCGTTCGATATATCCGTCAACAATCCGGCCCAATACCGTCATTGGAACCGCGCCGCCCAAGACAATCGCGTCGTTAAAACGGCGGAAATCATATTTTTCACCCAGCTCAAATTTCGCTTTCACCCGCAGACGGTTTATCTCCGTCAGCCCGACCATATAGCCGCACGCCTGACCCGGCCAAGCGCAATAGCGGTCAATTTCGCCGCGCACCGCATCCGGATTGGACCCGTTGTTTTTTACGAACCAGTCATTTGCCTGCTGCCGCGTCCAGCGCATGGAATGCAGACCCGTATCCACCACCAGGCGGCAAGCCCGGAAACCGAGCGATTGCAAATATCCCAAACGGCCCGCAGCGTCTTCTTCATAAACGCCCAGCTCTGCCGCGATTTGTTGCGCGTAAAGCGCCCAGCCTTCAGAATAGGCATTAAACGCCAGCATGGATCGAATGAGGGATTGCTTGAACGTATATTCGCCCTGCCAGACATGGCCCGGGATCGCTTCGTGATAGGTCAAATCGGCGAGGTCGAATTTCGTGTGCAGATCCGTGCTCCGCAGATTGATCCAGAAATGTCCGGGTTTGGTCCCGTCGACCGAGCCCGCGCCGCCATAGGCTCCGGGCGCACCGGCCTCGACGGACGGGTCAATGCGGGTGACTTCCAAAAATCCCGGAACGAGGGTTTCGAACGCATCGGGCATACGTGTGCGAATGTCGGCCACGACCTCTTCGATGAAGCTCATGATCTCCGCGCGGCCTTTATCGCCCGGCGCGAATTGATAGCGCGGATCCTCGGCAAGTTTCGCCATACGCTGTCCCACGCCGCCCTCCGTGTAACCAAGGTCCTTGAGGATTGGGTCCATTTCGGCATGGAGCGAGGCGAGCTCGTCCAAGCCCATTTGGTGAACCTCATCGGGGCTCATATTAGTGGTTGTCGCCGCGCCCAGCGCCCAATCATAATAGGCTTCCCCATCAGGCCGCGCCCAAACGCCGGCTTCCGGTTTGGCTTTCGGCGCGAGTGCTTCCAGCACCGCAATCTGGCGGTCCATGGCGGGTCCGATTCGCTCGGTCGCGATGCGCACCGCTTCGGCATCAAATGACCCGTACTCAACGCCGCGCGAAGTAAGAGATTTGACGATACTCCAATCTTTCGGGTCCTGCGTCCGGGCGGTTTTGAGTTGCCCGATGGTTTTTTCCATGAGGAAATCCGGCAGGATCATCCCGCGCTCGCCGTCGCGGCGGATGCGGGCCGTCTCACCGTCTAGCTGCCCCGCATAGGCGCTCATACGCGAGAGATAATCCTCTGCGGCATTGGCCGTATCGATGCTGTGCGAGGCGTCCAGAAAACTTGGGATTTCGATAAATGCGCCCGTGTTCTGCGCCGCAACATAGGGGCTATTTCGGTAGGAGAGATTGGAATTTAGCAGCGCCATATCACCATAAGGGAAATCAAAACCATCAACGCTCCGCGCGAAGGTTGCCGCCACAACATCAACATCCAGTGCGAGTTCAGGCGAGATTTCATCTGTATTGATCGCATCCAATGTCTTAGAAATCGCGCGGGTCTGCTTCGCAATCGCCGCTTGTCCCTCAGGCGAACGGTCCGACAGTTTTGCGCGCAGCCCCGCATAGTCGCCCTTATCTATCCCCATAGAAGAGGCAGTTTCCGGATAGGCATTTAACATGAAATCTTTCGCACTATCCAAGACGGATTGTGCGGCTGCATTTGCGTCGCTCGCGGGGCTTGGCGCTGTGGACGTTACGCCCGGCTCCTTGCAGCCAATGAGGCCAAGCGCGCCCAGCGCGGATGCGGATTGTAAAAGCGTGCGGCGATTTAGGTGCGTTGATGTCATGGTCCCGGACCTCCTTATATGAGGCGACCCTGCAATGATTTAGCCCTCAGCGCAAATCGGGCCCATGAAAAAACCCGCCCTGTGGGTTCGCTTTTCGCAAAATACACAGGGCGGGTTTTAAAATCTTTTGGGTTTTCAAAAAACCTAAGCAGAAGCTTCTGCAGTTGAACGGCGCAAGGTCATGTTGACCAAACGTTGCCAATTACCCAGGCTTACGAGATGGGCATAAGCGACGGCAAGATAGCCGTTCTTTGAGAACTCGGCGATCTTGGCATCGGGGAGGGCTTTTAGCTTGTCCTCGGACACGGCGAAATAATCCGCGATTTTCTGACGCGGCGCGGGTGTTCCGTCGGGATTATTGCCTTGGAAATTCATTTCCTTTGGTTCGAATAAATCGAGCGCTTTAAACTCATCAACCATTTTTTGAGTGGCCTGACGATCCCGCTCAAAACTCTGGAGGAATTGGAACGCCTCTTTTGTGAACTGCGATGTGTCGTCTTTGTCAAAGAACATTTGTTCCGGTTTCTTGTTTGTGACGCATTCGGCCTTCTCATCAATACAAACAACGAAACGGTCATTGGCATTATCGCCCGCGAGGACGAAAGGATAGCGGCGCGCAAAAGCCGGCATATAGAAATCGACTTCAAATTTACCGTCGGTGACGAAGAGGTTTTCGCCGGAGCGAATGCCCATAACGGCAAGGGGTGAGCGTTCTTCGCCCGCAAAAATAATAGGCATAGAGGCTGACGCTGCGCCAAATTCCGGTGCCGTTAATGGCAGAAAATGTTGGTCGGCCATGAACTGGAAAGGCTTATCAACCTGCTTTACGCCAAATTTCGCGTGGGCGTCCTTGGTCAAGGGGACAGGTTTTTCGTAAAACATTACATTTCCGGAGACAGCTGGTGCGTCGTTCTCTGGTTTCTTGGCCATGATATTCCCCAATTCTCGCGGGGCCTTTGCCCGCACGTTGAAAACTAAGCCGCGCCCATAGCGGACGGAGCCGTCTTCATCAATACCGTATTGCTGTTGCGCCCGCGCATTCCGTTCACCTATAGAGGCGGCCATGAGCACCGCACATCACCATAATCATGACCCTCTCACCACGCTGCAGCGGGTCGAGCAAGCGCGCGCGATTGTGGAGGGCGCGAATGAGCGCTTTACGCCGCTACGTGCGCATGTACTTGAATTGATTATAGATGACGGGAAGGCGGTCAAAGCCTATGATCTTCTGGACCGTCTCCGGCCCGATGTTGGCAGCCCGAAACCGCCTACGGTTTACCGCGCGCTGGAGTTTCTCTCGCGCCACGGGCTCATTCACCGCGTCGAGGCGCTGAACGCTTTTATCGCCTGCGACCATAACCATCTTCACGATCATGCTCATGATCACGGCGACGGGTCGCACCGTCACTTGGCCGAGTTTTTCGTTTGTGAAAAATGCCGCGACGTAGAAGAGCGCCACGCCCATGATCACGTTGACTGTAAACCTGAAGGCTTTGCCATCACGCGCTCCGTTGTTGAGCATTACGGCATTTGCGCCAGCTGCGCGGCATAGGTTTTGAGTAACGACCTTCTGGCTGATTTCACGCTGACATGGGCAGGCGAGTGCTCGGCGTGGGAATGTGACGAGCTGGGGCATATGAATATGCGTCACTACGTCCATAAAACGGACGAGGCGCGGCGCGGATTGATTATTCGGCTTGGCTTGCCGCGGGCGTTTCATACGGGCGTTGCCAGCACGGTTCGCTGCCGCGATTTGCACATCAAATATCAAGGCGAAGCGCGCCCCGGAAATCCATTGCGTATCGACTCAGCGATTGTGGAATTGGGCGAGTCCACGGCGCGGCTTTGCCACATTATGACGCATCGAGACGGGCGCATTGCGGCGACGATTGTTGAAACGGTCGAGCATGTTTACCTGCCGGAAGACAAAGTCTTCCCGTGGCCCAAACGTGTGCGGGAGATAGCGCCGCAGTTCAGCGCCGAATTACCAGCGCCAGCAAAGGCTAGAAATATTGACGGTTCAGCCGCTTTCAAAGGCATGAGCCTTTCGGAGTTGGAGACAGTCGGCGCGGCCGTCATCGGGACGGGCGTGTTCGGCGCATCCGAACTGGATATTACCAACCGCGTGACAATGGGGAGCCTGTTCGGCCGGACGACATCGACTATCGCGTGGTTCCGCGAAGGCTGGCCCGAATTTGAAGACCCGTCCTATCAGGCCGGCGGTATGAGCGCAGCATTACTCGAAATGCGCGCCGTTATTCACCGCTATCCCGGGCGCGGCGATGCATATTCTTATCTTCCGGCTCTGACGAGCGCCAATCCCTATACGCGGCAATTCGTTCATAATATTGTCGACCCCGTGAGCGGAAATAGTTGGTGCTCTATGCAGGCGAGTGGCTGCAAATTTGATTTAAATACGCGCAAGCTGGTCAAGGCAACAGCGGCGGAACTGGCCCTATTGGAAAAGGGCCAGCTAGACGGCGTGAGCGCTTAGGCGGCGTTCAAAATATCTATCAGGGTCTGCGCGGCGAATTCGGTTTGAATAAACGGAAAGAGATGGCCGAGCTGATTATCAAAACTCACATCAATATTGGGTTGCGCATTTTGCACAGCTTGCCGTGTGCCTTTGGTTGAGACGGGGGGTCTGCCGCCTGCATAAATAATTCTCGAATTATCCGGTAGATCACGGGCGGCTTTAAAAAGATTATGCCATTGGGCCGTAAAAATAGCTTGCTCCCATTTGGGCGCGCAGGCCAGCTCCCATGTGCTATCATCGCGTTCGACAAGGCCGCCAGCAATGTAATCCCGCAAAACATCATCCGTCATACCCTTAAAAGCGCCGCGCCCTTGCCAGCGTGCAAATGCGGCTTCCGGGGTTTCAAATTCTGATTTGCGCCGTCCGGCATTGCGCGCAATCGGGACACGCTTTTTCATATAAGCCCTCCCGCCCGGAAGAGCGGATGTTAGGCGAAACAGAAACGGCACGGAGACAGGGTCAAATCCTGCGTATCCGGAAATGCGGTGTTTGATGAAAGGCGCCGCCAAAATGCCCGATACCGCCCCGAAACTATGACCTGCCAGCACGACGGGACCGTCGGCTAAATCCGGTAAATGGCGCTCAAAAAACTCAACGCAATCCTCACGGAAAATATGCCAATTGGATAGGCTCATAGGCTGCGGCATGTCTCGGCTTTGACCGTGCCCGCGCATGTCAAAGGCAACACTATGCACACCCAGCGGCTCCAAAACAGATCGATAGGACTGTGCATTAAATCCATTCGCATGAAGGAAAACAAGCCGCACGGGCTCGGATATGTTTCCGATATGTAGCGCGGATATTGAGCCGTCGCGAAGTGGATAGGTGCGGTGTTCCATAAGGTGGCTGTATCCCATCATGCGAGTGCCGCGAAGTCTTGATATTCGCTTACCAGCTCTGCAATATTGCGAACGGTTAGACGCTCGCCCATGCCCGCGTCCGCATTGACAAAATTACGATCCCGGATTTTTCGAATATCCGTAACTGGGGATGTCCATGCCGGGTGATATCGACGCCTTGCATTGCCGCGCGGATCTATCTCTCCCCGCGGAACTTTCCGACCCCACATCATTTGCTCATGGTTCCCACGATTGTCGCCGACGACGACGTCACGACCGTTTTCATTGCGGGGAATGGAAATGTGGTTAGGCTGAGCATCGCTATGGGCTTAAATAGATATGAAACAAGGTCAGTAGAATTGACGTGGCCGCGCTCACGGCTCAAATATGAGATATGAAAAATCTAACTCTTATTTTTGCGCTCCTACTGTCAGCTTGCGCACCCTCTGACAATCTGGCGACTTTGCAACCGTCGGATACGCGCAACGCAGCGGAGATTATGCAGTCCGCCCATATGGCGGCAGGCGGGGAAAGCTGGACCCGTCCAATCAGCCTGTCCATGGACGGATATGCTGTATTTTACAGGGACGGGGCCGCAAGCAAACATGAGCGCCACTCAATGTGGCGGGTTTATGACGCAGGGAAGCAAGAGGCGCACCGCGTGGACGGAAAGGTCCGCATTAAATCGGTTAAAGACGGCGTCGCTGTCTTTGATTTGGCCTATGACGGGCAAACGACGTCGACGCCAGCGGGAGCACAGCCCAAATCAGAAGCTGATAAAAGGTGGTCATCAAATTTTGGGTTTGGCGTGATCCGCCATGCCTTGGATGAAGACTATAAGCTCAAGCGGTTGGCCGATGATTTGGTAGACGGGCAAGCCGCATATGTGTTGCGGATCACCGACCCGGCAGGCGGCGATACAGTCTTTGCCATTCGAATATCGGATGCCGCCATTGTCCGTGTCGGGTTCGACACGGAGCGCGGCTGGCACGAGCGTATCTATTCCAATTTTTTCTCAAATCCCGGCGAAGCCTGGCAACAACCGGGCCGCGTGCGGCTGTATTATGACGGCGTCAAAGCCAACGAGGTTATCTGGACATCCTACGCGGTTAATCAGGATTTGCCCGACTGTTTGTTCGTTCTGCCACAAGCCGACGGCTGCGAAGCGCCTTAAGTTTCCTGAAGAGATAAATATTGCGGCGGAACGCGGTCTGTTAGCCAGACCGCATTCTCAAAAATATAAAAATCGTGGCCGCCCTTCAACATTGAAGCTGTGTCCAACGTTAGGATGACAGGCTTGCCGTGACGGCTCCCAACCATTTAGTTTGTTTCATAAGCGGGCCTTTTGGCGAAAGCCCGCCGATATGACAAGCCTACAAAGCGTGGACCTTCTCTGGGTCGAGGTCGTCCTCAATGGCTTGATCCAGAATTTTAAAAATCTCTTTGCGGGAGCGCAGTTTGGTCTCGCGGAAGGCCTTGGCGTTTACCTGACCAAACATTTGCCCTGCCATGGGGATCGCCATCGGCCATTGGTCTTCGGGGACAACGCGGTCAAAGAACCCGGCATGCATGGCGCCTTTGGGATCAAAGATTTCGCCGTTGATACAGCAGCGATTAAAATGAGCGTTCGTGAGGTGATAGCGCGCCATTTCGATCCCGAAATTATGCATGGTCATACCGATAAGCGTTTCATTGAGACCCACTTTAAAGCTGCCCGCTTTGATCATCGAATAATCACAGGCCATGGCTAAAAACGCCCCCATGGCGATGGTGTGTCCCGGTGCCGCCATAATGACCGGACGCGGATGGGCCATAATGCGGCGGGCGAATTTTGAGCCCTTGGACGTCAACTCAAGCGCATCTTGCGGCCCGTCTCCCATTTCTTTTAAATCAAACCCGCCGGACATCATGCCCTCTCGGCCTGTGATAATCACAATCGCATCGTCTTTCTCCGCCATGTCTAAGGCTTCATTTAATTCGGCCCAAGTTTGTGAGCCAAGCGCATTGGCTTTGCCGTCATCCATAGCAATCACAGCCACGCCGTCATTGAATGTGTAAGTTAGCTTTTCCATCTATCTTTTCCTTATGAGATCAATTTCATCTGCGAGGTCGTCATTTCCCTTGGTGTGTAGATCTTTGATAATACGCGCCTGTGTCTCGGCATTTTTATTTTGGCTCAATTTACGGATGCCGCGAACTGTGTCCATGCGCATTTCGAAATAGAGGATATGCGGGAAGAGGCGTGAGGCGTAAGCCGCCGCGTCTTCCATCGCCCATCCATCTCCATTCTTAGGCGCTGGCTCATAGCGCTCAATCAAATCCTGCATCCGGTCCACGCTCTCTTCGGGTGACAGCGCGCGGGTTGTGCCGCGCACATGGACGGAGGTGTAGTCCCAAGTCGGCACGCTCTCCTCCGGTTTGTCGTAAAGGGTTGCCGAAATATAATCATGCGGCCCATGAAAAGCGGCGAGGAAAATCATGCTAGTCCCGATAAATCCGGCCATCGGATTACTCGCCGCGATATGCCCGTAAAGAAACTCGCCGTCACGCTCCATGGGCAAATGCGTCGCCAGCGGCCCTTCGACATTTGATGAGGTCAAAAGCGGGAAGCCGTAAGTATCGATAATCCGGTTTGTGTACTCCGGATTATCGTCGATGTAGTGTGGGGGTGGGTATTGCATAGCTACACTTACCTGTCACACCGACGCGGGCAAAGCCCGCCCGGTGCCCATTCCGTGAAGGCGGCTAGAAATTGCAAAGTGGATGGGTGTCGCATAGTTCAGGGAATAGGCACCGGGTGACGCTGCGCGCCACGTCGGTGTGACATTGTATTTAATTACAAACTCCGCGCGATGACCATTTTCATGATCTCGTTTGTCCCGCCGTAAATCTTCTGCACGCGGCTGTCGCGGTACATGCGGCCAATGCGATATTCATTCATAAACCCATATCCGCCGTGCAGTTGCAGGCAGCGATCAATGACTTCGCACTCTTTATCCGTCACCCAATATTTCGCCATAGACGCCGTGACCGTATCCAGCTCTCCGCGCAGATGTTTGGCGGCGCAGTCATAGGTGAAGGTCTTGGCGATGTGGACAATCGTCTTACATTCCGCGAGTTCGAATTGCGTGTTTTGAAAACCTAGGATTGGCTTACCAAAGGCTTTGCGCTCTTTGACATATTCAATGGTTGTTTCCAGCGCGGCTTCCATTTGCGCCACACCTTGCACAGCGATGTTGAGGCGCTCTTGCGGCAGTTCTTGCATAAGTTGGATAAAGCCTTGACCCGTATCCGTGCCGAGCAGTGCATCAGCAGGGACTTTCATATCGTCAAAGAACAGCTCTGCTGTATCTTGCGCGTCCATCCCGACCTTGTCGAGAATACGTCCGCGCCGAAAACCTTCCAGATCATCTGTCTCCACAACGAAGAGAGATTTCGCAAACTTACCTTCGCCGCCCGTATCGGCCACAACGACAATCAAGTTCGCCGTTCCGCCATTTGTGATGAAAGTTTTCGAGCCATTTATAACCCAACCATTGCCGTCTTTCTTGGCATTGGTTTTAACGTTTTGTAGGTCTGATCCTGTGCCCGGCTCGGACATGGCAATCGCGCCGACAAGCTCGCCTGACGCCATGCGTGGTAGCCATTTTTGCTTCTGCTCTTCCGTGCCATAATGCAGGATATAAGGTGCAACAATAGCATTGTGAAGCGAGAGACCAAAGCCGTCGACATTGGCTTTGACAAGCTCTTCCATGATAATCATTTCATGACGATAATCGCCGCCGCCGCCGCCATATTCTTCGGGGATGGCGCAGTTCAGCAGACCCATCTCTCCGGCCATATTCCAATATTTCCGGTCGACTTTTTTATTCTTGCGAAACTCTTCAGAATGCGGCGCCATTTCACGCGCATAGAATCCGTGAACGGCCTCGCGGAAGATGTTGATATCTTCCTCATCATACCAGTCCGGATTTTTAAAATCGATTGCGGCTTTAGACATTGGGTCTCTCCCGTTATTTCTGCTTTATCTTATAGTGAATTTTGTCGTCGAGAATTTCGTTATTCTTATTTAGGTGAAGATCTAAATCTGCGAAATCTAAGAAGAAACCGGGCTTAGCTTCATCGTACCTACACCCTTTCGCCAGCTGTATTGACCAGCCATAATCAATGCGAAACGGGTTTTGCTGAATCCGAAACCGAACTTGGGGTGGCTCGGCAAATGGCCGTTCCAGCGGCGCTCGTATTCCATCGTCGAAAGTGACTCTGCTATGAGTGCTTTTCTTAGCGACTTTTATTGCTGTCCTGCGAAAGTCCTCTTGTAACCGTTCGAAATCGGCAGATGTCGCAACGCAGTCACCGTCAGCCTTTGCGCGTTGGTCAGAATTTGGGAGCGAAGATTGATCAGCGGTGCAGCCGGCCAAAATAAGACCAGCTGACAAGAGGAGTGTGAGGCGCATTAAAACGCCGCCGCTTCTAATTCCATCAACGGCTTCGCACCCGTCTTAATCTTCGCCAAATGGGCGTCGAGCATCGGCAGCATGCGGAGCATGAAATAGCGGCCTGTGATGAGCTTGTTCGGATAGAAATCTTCATTCGAACCCCCGTCAATCGCCTTCTGCGCGGTCACGGCCATCATGCTCCACATATAAGCTAGCGTCGCAAGGCCCATCATGTGCATATAATCGACGGAGCCCGCACCCGCATTATCTGGATTGCTCATGCCGTTTTGCATCAACCACATGGTGGCCTCCGTCAGTTTCTTTTGCGCATCGCCGAGGCCGTCCATGAACTCGCTTAGAGTTTCCGTGTCTTTATTCTCGGCCAGAAATGCAGTGATATCTTGGTTTAACGACATCAAGGCGCGGCCACCATTGCGGGCAAGTTTCCGGCCGACGAGGTCAAGCGCTTGGATACCATTTGCGCCTTCATAAATCAGGGCAATCCGCATATCGCGAACGAACTGGCTCATGCCCCATTCTTCGATAAAACCGTGCCCGCCAAAGATTTGCTGGCAATCCAATGTCGTCAACATACCTTTGTCGGTGAGGTATCCTTTGATGACAGGCGTCAGCAGGCCGAGATAGTCATCGGCTTTCTCGCGGAACTTTTCGTCCTCATGCACGTGTTCGAGATCCTCAAGAAGGGCGGCCCAATAGACCAGCGCGCGTCCGCCTTCGTTAAAGGCTTTCGTTTCCAACAACATGCGGCGCACATCCGGATGGACGATAAGGGGGTCGGCCGGACCGTCTTCATTTTTCGGTCCGGTCAGCGCGCGGCCTTGCAGACGGTCTTTCGCGTAAATCGCTGCGTTCTGATAAGCGACTTCGGATTGCGCGAGACCTTGCATCCCCACATCAAGCCGGGCGCGGTTCATCATCACAAACATGACGCGCAAGCCTTTATTCTCGTCGCCGATGAGATAGCCTTCGGCTTCGTCATAGTTCATGACGCAAGTCGAATTGCCGTGAATGCCCATTTTGTGTTCCAGCGCCCCGCAGGTCACCGGATTGCGCTCGCCGGGATTGCCGTCGGCGTCGAGCTTGAACTTTGGCACGATGAAGAGCGAAATGCCTTTCACGCCCTCCGGCGCGCCTTCGATACGGGCGAGGCAAAGATGGATGATATTATCGGCCATGTCGTGTTCACCGGCGGAGATGAAAATTTTCTGGCCCGTGATTTTGTAAGACCCGTCAGTATTCGGAACGGCTTTGGTTTTGAGCAGGCCCAAATCAGTCCCGCAATGCGGCTCGGTCAGGTTCATTGTCCCTGTCCATTCGCCTGAAATCATTTTCGGCAGATAAGTCTGCTTCTGCTCTTCCGACCCGCCGATCTCAATCGCTTTCGACGCGCCGTTCGTCAGGCCGGGATACATGGCAAAGGCCATATTCGCAGCGGATTGCATTTCGCCGGCGGCAATGTGCCAGACCCCGGGCATGCCCATCCCGCCATATTGCGGATCATGGGCAAGTCCCATCATACCGTTTTCTACGACTTGCTTATAAGCTTCCTTGAATCCGGTCGGCGTTGTGACGGAGCCATCGGCATTCCGCGTGCAACCTTCTTGGTCGCCAACGGCGTTTAGCGGGGCCAGAACTTCGCTCGTGAACTTCGCGCTTTGCTCTAAAATGGCTTCCATCGTATCTGTATCGGCTTCGGCAAATTTTTCATATTTCGTAAGCTGACCGACATTGAGAACTTCATTGAGGACGAAAAGTTGATCGCGTATTGGGGCGTTGTAAGATGGCATAAGTTAAATCCTATCGGGTAATGTTTGTGTGTTTTTGGAATCCGATTGGCCGGACATAAAATCAATTGGGTTGCCGGTGACGGCTTCATCCAAAGCGGCTTGATAGCGCGCGGCCAGATCGGCGATGGTGCCGGAGCCGGGCTCGCTGGCGAGGGCCTCTTCCGCGATGGAGATAACTTCTGTCATATCTCGATGCAAAATATCCAAGTCCCGCCGCCGCTCCGCCAGACTATCCAATATGGCCTGGAAGTTATTTTTACGGCGTAAGATTTCTGCACGATCCGTGACGATGCCATCTGTAATGTCTAAGACGGCTCTAATATCTTCCAAGGAGAAGCCGAGACGTTTTCCGCGCATGATTTTTTCAAATCGTAGGCGGTCACGGGGATTGAAAACGCGAACGCCACCTTCACGAGTAGGGCTCAACAACCCCTTATCTTCGTAAAACCGAATTGTGCGCGGCGTGACGCTGAACATTTCAGCGAAGATCTTGATGCCCCATTTCTGATTTTGTGCGTTTTGCATGCGCGCCTGTTAGCTGACGTTAACGTTCACGTCAACGTTAACGTCAATCTCTCTGGCGCGGCACTTTGACAGGCGCTTTTCCGATTTCGGAGAGGGTCTTATGCAAAAAGGTTAACGACTTAACGCGGCGTTAACTACGTTTGGGGTCTAACGGGGCAAACCACAGCTCAAATTGTGCCGATTCATATTGTCTGTTTTCGGGAGCAATTGGGCGACGCCTTTGGGGAAGACTGCGCTGATGCCGAGCAAAGCCGTGAAAACATCGACGAAGAAACCGGCTCGCAAAACCAGTAAGCCAGCGGCCAAATCTGCGCCAAAACGCGAGACAGTCGCGACGTTGGCGCAGAATCTGAAATCTCTCGAAACGCGCCTAAAACGTGCCGACACGAAAAACCGAAACGCCCTCAAAGCGTTGGAAGGCGTTGTCGCAGACATTAAAACGGCTGCGAAGACGAGCACGAAGACGCAAAAGGCAGCCCTTTCTCGCGGATTGAACTCACTTGAAGTACGGATGGAGACCTATCTGAACCGCGCAGCCTCCGAAGCGCGCGCGGGCGTTCGGTCCGAGCTGGCAAGTGTCACAGCATCCGGGGCGAGCTTGTCGACTCTAGAACTCGCCGTGCAGACCGCGCATGACCGTCTTGATGTTTTGGATTCGGCGCAGCGCGACTCACTCGCCCGCCTGAATCGTCATATCGCCCATCTCGCGACCTCCGTTGAACAGCGTTTAACCAGCGAAACAAGAGCGCGGAAAGCAGCTTCCGCTACTTTAGACGCGAAAATCGATACGGTACGCGACACGCTTGAATCTCGCGTCACCCAGGTCGAGCAAGATACTGTCGAGGCTTTGCAGGCGGTGAGCGCCAAGATCACCGAATTCGCAGCCGTCCTTGACGAACGCGCAAAAACCTCCGACGTGGACACGGCGGAACGTTTAGCGGATCTCGCGCAAGAAACTCAATCCGGATTCAACTCGGCGCAAACCGACGTCACCACGCGATTGGAAGCCTTGGAAATAATTGCCTCGGCTTGGTCGCCGACCGAACAATCTGCAAATCCTTACCTGCCCGCCAACGCTGATGATCCGCGTATTGATAAAATGGGTGAGATGATCGGGTCTCTTCAAGACGAACTGAGCCGGATGCAGGCGCGAATAGTAACCGTTCAAAATGCGCCTCACATGGCTATAGCTAGTAATGTTGTGCCTATGATGACAGAGCCAAGTGCCTTGCAAGACAACCCATACGCTGCCGCTGCTCAGGCGTTGGAAATCTCTGCGTTGGAGCCCCTGCAACCCGCGACGCCGCAGGCGGTTGTCAAGACAAAGAAATCCGCGCCAAAACATAATTCTCATATTCCGGAGGAATTTGACCCAACTGCTTTCAACACGCCGTCTGATCCGACTCCGCAATTACCGACTCCGCCTGCACCCGTTCAGGCCGCGCCTCCGGTTATGCCCATTCCGCCTATTGCACCGCCGCTTGCTCCGCCTATGGCGAGCCCGAGCGCTTATACCCCGCCTTCAACAAATATACCCGCCGCAGATATGCACAGCCATGAACCGCTGATGCCAGCTCCGCTGCCTGTTGCAACATATAACGACCCGGCATATGCTGAAGGATCGGCCTTTGCGGACGGGAATGACATGCGAGCCGAGCGTATTGGCGGTGAGACCAAGAAACGACCAAGTTTACCTTCGCTGCCAATTTCAAGTCGCAATCTGCGCGTGGGTGCTTTAGCCGTTGGCGTTGGGGTTGTCGGTCTTTTTGCGGTAAAAATGGTTTTAGGTGACCCCGAATCCGCCCCGACCCAAGCCCGGAATGAGGCGCCCATTACAGCCCCTGCACTCGACCCCGTTCAAACCGCAGATATCAGCAATTTGGATCAGCTTGGTGACCAACCCCTGACCCCCACGCCGCCCTTAGGTCAATATAAGGAAACGCAAGTGCCGACCGTTGCCGCTGGCGCACAGACGACGCTGGACGCCGCCGTGACGGCCGGGAACCCGATCGCGCAATTCCAAAAAGGCCTCGTCCAGCTTCAGGCCGGACAGATGGAAGAGGGCGCACGTCTCATCCGCCTCGCGGCCAACCGCAATCAACCTGCTGCGCAATATCGTCTTGCGAAACTTTACGAATCCGGGACCGGCATTGCGAAAGACCCGATCACGGCGCGCGAGCTGATTGAACGCGCGGCGCGCGGCGGTAACCGTATTGCCATGCATGATCTCGGAAACTACCACGCGGCCGGTGATGGTGGTTTGAACTCCGACATGGGTGAAGCCCTGACATGGTTTGAGAAAGCGGCAGAGCGCGGCGTCGTCGACAGCCAGTTTAATGTCGCGTTCCTACGGGAAGGCAATCAAGGCATCCCTGCAGATATAGAGACGGCTCTTTTCTGGTATTTAGTCGCCGCCCGCCAAGGTGACCAAGGCGCGCCGGAACGCATCGCTATCGTAAGCGAGCAACTCGACGAGGGAACGGTTGCAGGTATCAGAGCCCGCGCTGAACGCTTTAATCCAAAACCCGTTGATGAAGCTGCAAACGGTGTGTTCCGCAATGTGCCTTGGGCCAAAACGGCCGAAAATTCGGCGCGCAACGCATCGCCTGCGCAATCCGCGCAGATACTCAAAATACGTGACGCCCAAACTTTGCTAAGTGCTCTGGGCTATGAAGTCGGCACGCCCGATGGAATTTCGGGCGCGAAAACTCGGGACGCAGTAAAATCTTTCGAGGCTGTCAACGGTCTGCCGGAAACGGGACAGATCACGGATGAACTTATCCAGAAATTAGAGATCGCGACAGGCGCCTAACTCTGCAGTCTTAATCTGCAGCTTAATTCTGGCGATTAAATCTGGCGCTTAATGCGCAGCTGAGGCATATTCCAAACCATGCCTGATGTGTCGATCATACGCGTGCAAGACCCCGAAGATATTGCCTCCGTGCGCGCATTGTTTCTCGAATATCTGCAATTTGTGGAACGCTATCTCGGACAGGATTTATCATTTCAGGGCACGGATAAAGAATTTGCAGATTTCCCAGAAACTTATGACGCTTTGTTTCTGGGCACGCGCGGCGGAAAGCCTGTTGCGGCCTGCGGGTTGAAACCCTTCGAGCCCGGCATTTGTGAATTAAAGCGCCTCTATTGCCGTCCCGCAGCGCGCGGACTTGGCTTTGGTCTCAAGCTCAGCGAAGCGGCTCTCATTGAGGCTCGCGCGCTCGGCTATCAGCACATCTATCTCGATACGGATCACGGTCTCATCCACGCCAATGGAATTTACGAGACATTGGGATTTCGCGATATAGAGAAATATTACGACAACCCGATGGACAGCCGCTTTATGGGCTTAGCTCTATAACGCTTACGTAGAACGCCCGCTTTACAACACTTGCTATAGCCTGCGACAGGCTTAAAGGGTAATTGAGGGCCGTGCCCGCATATGAATGTAAGACATTATCGTTCGGTTTTCCGCAGACTTTATCAGATGTTTAAATTGTAGATTTTCTCAGCGCTTGCTCTTCATACTCGTGAGAAATGCTACTGAACGGGGCTGAAGGGAAATATCGTTTAAATGTCGTCTTTCAAACAGACATTGACCGGCCTGCCGCTCCGAATTTTCGGCAGAGATCCGCAGCATCTTTGGCGGCGGTACGCTTTTGCTGTAATATTCGTCGTACTATCTCTATTCTTCTCTAACCTTGCGCCTAAGGCCAGTTTGAATGCTGTGGAGGCAAATGCCGAAATTATTCATGTGGCGGGTCGTCAAGGAGCGCTGAGCCAAAAAATATTTTACCTTACCGAATTGGTATCCGTAGAGACGACGATAAATGAGAAGACTCATGGGTATCTTAGATCCACAATTTCAGAGTTTGAAGACACGCAGAAAAGATTGTCTCAGATAAGAGAACAACGTCTGGAAAAAAAACCAAACGAAGAATTTTCTAAGCTTAACCAAAAGCTTGATAGGGACGTTGCGGCATTTATTACGTCAGCGAGGGGTTTCGAAGACTCAGTTCCCGGATCGTCAACATCTATCAAACCCTCGAATAATTTGCGTGTCTGGCCTGACAGACTCTTCGAAGAATTGGACGCGGCTGCAAAACAGGATGAACTTTATGTCCTCGGAAAAGTTCGGTATGCGAATTTGATCGCAAATGCAGCTTTGATTCTAGCCTTGCTTATTCTTGTTTTGGAAGCGCTTTTCATTTTCCTGCCGGGCCATCGTTTGATCATAAAATTCCTCGAAGATCGCGAAAAAAATGAGGCTAAAATAACGGCGCAAAATGAAGAAATGCAGCAGTTCACCTATACGGCATCACATGATTTACGCGGGCCTCTAAGGGCCATGGAAAATCTGACCAAATTCATGGAAGAGGATATCTTAGAAGAAAACTTTTCCGAAGTGCCTGTGCAAATGACACTCCTCCGAAGCCGTATCTCACGTATGAACAAGCTATTAAGTGATATGTTGGCTTTTTCCAAAATTGGCAAAGGGCGGCTGGAGCTCTCGACCTTTGATATGGGCGAAGCCCTTCATGAGGTGGTGGGCTGGATAGATGTTCCCGACGGATTTACCATTAAACTCGATCCCGCCTTGCCGACTGTGACGGCGTCAATCTCTGCCGTTCAGCAAGTTTTCCTGAACCTGCTCAATAATGCGGTGAAACATCACGATAAGGACGTGGGTCATATTGAGGTTAAATATCGCGATGCAGGTGATAATCATATCTTTGTTGTCTCCGATGACGGTCCCGGTATTCCCGAAGAATATCGCGAGTATATTTTTAAACCCTTCACCCGTCTCGAGACACGGGATAAGGTTGAGGGCAGCGGTATTGGCCTCGCTATCACGAAGAAATTTCTGGCCGCCGGCAAAGCCACATTGACAGTGCTCGATACGGGTCAGCCGCGCGGAACGTCTTTCCAAATCACCCAGCCCAAAAAGCCTTTTGGGTAGCGAACGGCCAAGCGGAGCTTCCTACCGACAATCCAGTGTCCGGCTAAAGCGTTATATCCTCCGCGCCGGGTTGGCGGGCGGCGGCGCGCAAATCACAGGCGCAAGCCCTTGTGAAAAAGGACGGCCCGCAGGGTCAGCACTCGCGATGGAGTACCAAAATAATAGTTTTGTTTTACGCAAGGGTGACCCTGCGGCGGTGCTTCACGGATAACGGCCGTACTTGACTGCCCTCGTTCCAGAGGGTTCAGCTCTCGCCATCCGGTCCCGATAGCCTTCGCGTTACCGAAACCCACCTAGACACACCGTCTCTCGAACCGAAAAGTCACGTATACTTGCCTGTCCCATGTTCGAAAGAACGAGTTTAATATGCGGGCAAAGGGGTAAGGTGAGGATGGAGTTTTTCAGATTTTTTATAAGCGACTGAAACGGAATAAAACTTAGGCAGGGGAGCGAGGTTTGAAAACGGGATTTAAATGGAAAAGGACGGTAGGGGCACGAAAGAGTCCGGTTTTTTATCGACTGGTCACAACACTGGCCACAATTTCGTAGAGCTTGATTCGAAATGCGGGCAATCGCCTTTGTGGACTTGGAGTCTTAATATCAGGCTGAAAAACCGAGTTTTCCCTATACCTTGATCGCGAGATCGCCCATCAATAAGGTGAATTTCAGTCACGCCGGATGACTGAAACAATATAAGGCAGGGCAACCCATGCAGATGAAAACTCTAATTTTGGCCTCGGCTCTCAGTGGCTTTATATTGTCCAGCTGTCAGGAACAGGCAGACCCAGCGAAGACGCCCCCGGCGGCATCAGAGGACGTTGCGGCAAATGCGGCGGCGGCGAGCACGACGCCAATCATTCTGCCCGGCGCGCCCGGCCAATCCTCTAAGACTCTGGACGCTAATGAGGCCGTCAAGGTCGCCAATAATAGCTATTCGCCGGACGATGTGTCCTTCATGCAAAATATGATCCCGCATCATGCGCAGGCCGTCGAGATGGCGAACCTTGTTGAAGCGCGCACGAACCAGAAAGACGTGGTCGAATTGGCGGGCCGCATAAAAGCCTCTCAGGCTGATGAGATAAAATTCATGGAAGATTGGCTAGCCGAGAGAGATGAAGACATCGCTATGGGAGGTCACGCGCACCACGGCGGGCATCATCAAATGGCCGGCATGGCGAGCCCTGCGCAGATGGAGCAATTGGCCAATTCGGAAGGTACGGATTTCGACGCGCTGTTTCTGAAACTTATGATCACCCATCATGAGGGTGCGTTGACGATGGTCGAAGACCTGACGGATCAGCCCGGCTCTGCCTATGATCCCGTCCTTTATGATTTCACCAATGATATTGTGAATGATCAGATGTCCGAGATTGAGCAAATGAGCGCAATTTTGGGGTCACTCTCGTCCGATCCGCGAGCGACGCTGAAGGCGGGATTTACGGATGCGGGCGAGGCAATGCTGCACTTGAAACATGTGGCGACGCTTCCAAAACCGGCCGGGTTTTTTGATCCGAAAAACCCATCCGGTCTGCCGCCGATAAAAGCGAAAAAAGGCGATGCGGAAAACTCAGAAGCTGATGCGGACGGGCAGAGCCTCGATGATACGGAATGGAGTGACCGCTCTCCGCTGCTCAGTTTTTCGAATACGGATATGGCGTTCCAAGATGATATTATGGTCGCGGGCAGCTATCACGGATTTAACATTTACAAGCTGCAGGAAGACGGCACGCCAAAGCTCTATAGCTCGGTCGTCTGTCCGGGCGGGCAGGGGGATGTCTCTATTGTTGGAGACCTCTTGATTATGTCGGTGGAACAAACCCGCGGCCGCGTGGATTGCGGGCTGCAAGGCATCACTGAAGATGTCAGCGCGGAGCGCTTCCGAGGTATTCGCATATTCAATATCAGTGATTTGGCGAAACCCGTGCAAGTCGGTCAGGTGCAGACCTGCCGCGGATCGCACACTCATTCCGTTGTGACCCAGGATGCGGAAAAACTCATTGTCTATAATTCCGGGACGTCCTCTATTCGCGACGGCGAGGAGCTTGACGGCTGCGTCGCCGGGGTTCCGGGTGATCCCCGCACGGCGCTGTTTCGGATTGACGTGATTGAAATTCCATTAGCGGACCCGTCCAAGTCGCGCATCATTGATAGTCCCACGGTCTTTGCGGATGAGGCTACGGGCCGTTTGGCCGGGCTTTGGCAAGGCGGCGACCATGGCGAGAATACGCAGGACTCGCGCCAGACCAATCATTGTCATGACATCACGGTTTTCCCCGCAGCAAAAATTGCAGCCGGCGCCTGTTCCGGCAATGGTATTATCTTTGACATATCCGATCCGCTGAAGCCTAAGCGGATTGACGAAGTTGTCTCAGATAAATTTGCCTATTGGCACTCCGCGACATTTAATAATGACGGCACGAAAGTCATCTTCACCGATGAATGGGGCGGCGGTAGTCGTCCGCGTTGCCGCGTTTATGATCCGAAGGATTGGGGCGCGAATGCCATCTATGACATCAAAGACCGCCAGCTTGAATTTAAGGGCTATTATAAAATGCCGGCCCCGCAGACCGATGCTGAAAATTGCGTCGCGCATAATGGCTCTATCGTTCCGGTTCCCGGACGCGATATCTTTGCGCAAGCCTGGTATCAGGGCGGGCTCTCGCTCATGGATTATACGGATTCAACAAACCCCGTTGAGATCGCCTATTTCGACCGAGGCCCTATCCATGAGAGCAAGCTTGTGCTCGGCGGTTACTGGTCGACCTATTGGTATGACGGGAAAATCTACGGCACGGAAATCGCACGCGGGCTTGATGTGTTTTCTCTTCTTCCGAGTGAATATCTGAGCGAAAATGAAATCGCTGCCGCGGCCCTCGCGGATCAGGGTGCGACCTTTAATCCGCAGCAGCAATTCCCCGTGACGTGGCCTGCGGAAGCCGTCGTCGCCAAAGCTTATATGGATCAGTTGCAGCGAACCGACAGCTTAACAGCCGAAAAAGCGGCGGCGTTAACGCAAGCCCTTGATCGAGCTGATAGCCTATTGAAAAACGGTGAGCGCGACGCGGAGCTCTCAAATAAGCTTAGCGCGATGTCCGATAGCATTACGCATAAGGGTCTTGCCGCAACGCTTTCGGGCATCGCGTCACGGCTGCGATAAATATTCGAAAGACGCGCTAGCTCCCGCCGAGCACTGTTCTCGGCGCGGGGTCAATGACAACGAACCGTCCGTTTCGAATTTGATAGACGGCTAATCCGCGATCCGGCTTGCCATCCGCGTCGAAACTCACGAGACCATCAACGCCGTAAAAGCCTTCCGGATTTTCGGC
>Ga0209831_1001616_pt1 | contig 20467 bp, 9 predicted proteins | sample Maine_Asex4_meta_FD_187451 | JGI IMG/M metagenome (GOLD analysis project Ga0209831, IMG submission 187451) | Marine algal microbial communities from Maine, USA - Maine_Asex4_metaG (SPAdes) (version 2) | ecosystem: Host-associated > Algae > Red algae > Unclassified | place: Maine, USA | collected... | reverse complement strand
TAGGTGATTATTTATTTGGGCGTCACCCTTCGGGTCAGGCTATTCAGTACTCCGCGTTCGCTTTGGTGCTCCGCACAGCGCCTCCATTCCATTGCGGCACTTACTTACTATCCTTGACGCGCATCGCCCATAATCCAAAAGCTTGTTTGTAGTCCCCTGACGACAAACAACGGGGGAGTTTATTAATCATCAGAAATTAAGTAAACCTGTTAATAATAGTATTCCTAAAACAATTAAAAATAATCCAGCAAAATAATCTCTTTGCAATGAGTAATACCATTTCTATTTTTAGATGACGGAAAAGGATTTAGAATTGTTCAAAATGGATCAAGGCAAAAAACGTAGGCGAACCCATAGGTTCGGCGAGGCTTTTTAACGAAGGAACATGAAGAACAAAATAAATAATTACCGTCATTCTAAACTAGAATTGGTATAAGCTCTAAATGTACTATTATCGACTTCCTCAAAGCAATACCAAAACCAAATTATTCCCACTAGTATTAATAATGTTCCGATAGCATTTTCAATCAACACTGGTATTTAGTTTTTAAAAGGATCATGGGGTTCTTAATTTTATTTCTTCTAATTCATCCGTTGAATCCAATTTACGTTTTAAAAACTTCCTTTCCACAAAGCTTCATTTTACCGTTCGTTACAGGAAACCGACCGTTCGTTACGCGAAAGTGACCGTTCGTTACAAAACTGTAAATTAATTAATTATTCTTCATAGCTTACCATAGTATAAATAGGGTTTATAATGCTCTTGACTTAAATTGCCATTAATCTAATTACTACAATGGACAAATATAGTCACGAAGCAGAATTTTCTAACTTATACTAGAGTATTTTTCATTAAGCACCCTTAGATTCTATGAGTAAATATATCATATCAATTTTCTTTCTACTGTTCATTTCTATAAATCAGAACACAGCACAAATTGAAGTCATAGAAGAAAATAAAGTAATTATTGGACCGAAAAGGTTTGCAGACCCTTCTGCTAAGTTAGAAGTCAATAGCGTAACGAGTCCCACGGATTTTATGAACATTCCTAGAGGCATGCTCCTTCCGAGAATGAGTTTTGCGCAAATGAATGCGATAGCAGATACTCGGGACGCCTCGATGGTATTTGTAAATGATGACGACATTGATATTAGAGGCTATTATTACTATGATGGTAAGCCGAAGGAATGGGTTAGAATACCATCTAACAACTGTAGAGCATGTACAGATCAGTTTTTTGGAGATTCGAATGGCAATGGTATTCCAGATAAAATGATTCCTTACGATTGTGATATAGACTGCGGTGCAGAAGGTAATGACAACATCATTAGCATCTCTGCAGATTTTAGTGATTTGTGTGAAGTAGATTTAGAATACAATACCTACGAAATATTCGTAGACAATGTTTCGGTGACAGGAATACTTCCCTTAGACGATGCAGGAGAAATATGTTACGAATCCGAAACTATAAATGAAGCTGAAGTTAGAATTGTTTTGTATTCAGATTGCTGTTGTGAAACTATTGAATATATTTCTTTTCCGGAGTGTATAGAATGTCCTGATTGCAATATCGATCTATCTGTGACCTGTATCAATGATGATGTAGATGTTTCTGCATCCACAACATGTACCATACAAGATTTATTGATTGCAGGATATACCACAGTAAATGTATTTACACATCCTAATTCAATGGATTTTGCGGATGCCATATTAGAAACCAGTGCAGCAATTACTACTGATTACAATTACAGTTTCGTCAATACTGATAATAACTTTCCTCTATGGGTAAGCTATAGTGGATCCCCTGATTGTGAAGAGATTATAGCATTTCAGGATGTGGTTTGTACGGACGAATCCTGTTTTTGCATAGTTACAAATGTAGTTGGGAATAATGTAATTTGTGAAGGTGACACCGGTTTATTAACTGCTCAGCTCAATTGCGTGGACGGATGGACTGGTCTATTATGGGATTGGGGGACAGGTGATGAAGTCACAGTCTCCCCAGATGATAATATTGTATTTGGTGGAGAGCTTCCAGCTGGAACCTATCAAATAACGGTTACACCCAATAACAGTAATGACTGTGGTAACTTCAATCATGTGGAGACGGTGGTCATAGATGATTGCCCAGGAGGATGTGATTGCGAAGTCGTATTGACTACTGATGACGAAAACTGTGAATTAATAGTTGATGTAACAGGGCCAGATTGTAGCAATTTTAATATCAACATCGTAAAGTGGGGAAATCCTAATTGTAACTCAGGAAATTGTAATTTGTATCAAAATATTCAAGCTGTTGATCAGGTCTTGAGTGCCGATGGTTCCAGTCCTGGAGGAAGTTCTAGTTGTAATGATTTGTTTGATATAAGCACTGGATATCAAGCCTTATTGACTAGTGCGAGTTGTGATAATATGACCTCATCTTGCGCACCGTTAGAGTGCAGTTCCTGTGAGAATATTTTCACAGTATCAGCAGATGATATTGTTTATGGAAATCAAGATGATGGAGATTTTAGTTGGGAAAGAATTACCTCTCTAGATCTGATATCTTGCGATGGATCTACATTAAGTCAATTATGGGGAGTTGAAGAAAATGGATGTAGAAAGGACGTTTTAATAGTTGACCAAAATTCTTGTGGAGATGATTACGCATACTGTACTTATGAAGTACTTAGAATTATTGGACAAAATAACTTAGATATATTTTGTCCAGGATCAATTCTAACTTATACCTCTAATGGTCTAGTTTGGATGGTTGAATTTCCAGTTGGGAATTGTGGAAATAAAGGTATTAGATTAAAAGGGAATAATGTTGAATACAACAGTAATTCATGTGAAATACAAAACTTACAGATTGAAACTATTGACTCAAGTGATGATAATTGTTTTTGTTAATTTAAATTTATCTTATGAAAAAATATAGTGTTACCTTATTTATTCTACTTAGTGTTCTCTGTTTAAATTTTGAAATGGATGCATGCGGTTTGTTGAATCTAAAGCAAGAGAATTGTTGTGTGAAATTCAAAGTTGATGTTAGTGAATTTAGTATTTATATTATTAATATTTCTGATGGAACTACCTATAATCATAATGATAGTCCAAATCATATATTTGAACATTGCTTTTTAGAAGCTGGAAATTATCAAATTCGTATTAAGTATTCCAATAGTGATGGTGATTTAACTTGTTTTAAATCTTATCCCATTTCTGTTACACAGGATGACATTGATAGGTGTGATCAAGAAATGGAACCGTGCCTTTCATATCTGTGCTGGGAAGAGTTTATAGTAGGTTACGATTGTGTGAATTCCGTACTATTAAAACTTCCAGATGATGGTGAAGTACTAATTGAATTCTCAACTATAAATGAAGGTGATCTGTCTGATGCTTGGTGTACACAAGGAGTAACGTATCCTATTTCTATAAATGTGGATGTTACTGGAGGGTATTGTGAGATTGGACTACAACTAATAAAGGCTATAAATAGCGTGGGGTACGAAGTTGAAATTAGTGAATCTGGACATGTGGATTGTTTAAAAGGATCAACTGCTTCTATTCCAGGTTACTTTATAACTTCTGAAGTTAAGGTTGTTCGAGTTTATGGAGACAATTGTAATGGGCAAGATGAAAAATTTTCTGTGTTTCAACACTTGAATTGTTTTTAAAATTAATAGAATGAATTTAAAAGAAATACGACTAGTTACTATAATAATTATAATTGTGCTTAAATTATATAATGTTAATGGCCAAGATTGTCCACCAGATGATATAATATTTTTTAATCAGGAGTCTATTGATGATTATGTGCAAAATTATCCTGATTGTAAAATTATTGAGGGGTTACTATGGATCTCTGGAAATAAAATTACTAACCTTGATTTTTTATCACAAATTGAGATAATTAAAAGTGATTTTATACTAGAGGATACAGAAACATTATTAAATACATCTGGCCTTTCTTCTTTGCAGGAAGTTCATGGTTCTATAGAAATCAGAGGTAATAGAAATTTAGTAGACATAGATGAGATTTCTAGTTTGGTGGTACATGGTACACGGATTTTTATTACTGGAAATGAGAATTTAAAACTTATAAATGGTTTTAATAATAAGCAGAATCAAAACACTATCTGGATCAGAGAAAATCAATCATTAGATTCTATTAATGCTTTTCATAGTATTGAAAGTATGTCGGGTAGCATTAAGATAGAGATGAATGATTCTTTAAAATATATTAATCTGTTAAGTGACGTCGATAGTTGTAATTCTTTAGCTATTAATTTTAATAGAGAGCTTAATGAATTTAATGGATTTAATAATCTCAAAATTATTGAATCTGGATTTAGCATTTTAAATGAAGGGCAAAAAATGTCTATTCCCAGTTTTAATTTTCTCGAAGAATGTGGAGATATTCAGATTAACTTTAGTGGAGAAGAAATAGTAGGATTTACTAATTTAAATTTTGTTCATAATGATATTTCTATTAATTTTTGTGATTCTCTAAAAATAATAGATGGATTTAATTCTTTGAAGTCAGTAAGAAATATTAATGTAACAGGTAGCCAGAAATTACACACAATGAATGCGTTTCAGAATGTAGTAGTAGTCGATGCAATTATCCTTCAAACAATGTTTAACTTAGAAAATTTTAACGCTTTTCATTCATTGGAAGAAGTACAAAGTGATTTACTTATCTCAAGTTTTAATAAAATTGAAGAGTTAACTAATTTTTCTAATTTAAAAAAAGTAAAAAAACTACTAATAAGTTCAAGCAGCGGTATTGCAAATATTTTTGATAATCTAACTCCTTTTGAAAATATCGATGTTGATTTTCTTGAGGAGGTAGGAATCTGGACTTCGCCTAATTTATCAATATGCTCTATAGATTTCATGTGTGAATTTTTAAACAAGCCTAATGCAATATATTCTTTCGCAAGTAATGCCCCTGGCTGCAACTCAGCAGAAGAAATCCTAGCCGCTTGCAATATGGTAAATACATCCGACGAGCCTTCTTTCGCGGATAATATACACATAATTCCTAACCCAGTGAGTGATCAATTACTAGTTGATGTACCGAAAGATTTAGAAGTGTCAGCTTGGAATATATTTTCATCACAAGGTAGGTCTCTCCTTAGAGGGAATGAATTAGTAAAACCCATTGATGTATCTCTTTTTGACAATGGAATATATTTTTTAAATCTAGAACTGAATCGAGGAAACCTAGTTAAAAAAATTATAATCACACATTAAAGCATATTTAATAAATAATCATGAGTACAATACTCCATAAGCTACTAACAAATAAAATCTTTACTCTATGCTGCTGCATCCTCCTAACCCAACTCTGCTCCGCCCAGATAAAAGTTCTTTCTGATGATAATGTTGTCATAGGGGATAACTCCGCCCTAGAGCCCAGTGCTAAACTAACGATCAATAGTGATACGCAAGGATTTCTGACGCCGAGAGTGAGTGATGAACAGAGAATAGATATTGAGGATCCAGCTCAAGGGTTATTAGTCTATGTAACGGATCCTTCAGATACGGTAAGAGGGTTTTATTATTTCGATGGGAACATATGGGTTAAACTTTTCGGAGGGTGTATAGCACCTTGACAAGCTTGGTTTTTAAATAAGTAAACATTAAAAAAAGACGATTTAGCATAAAAATTTATTAAACATGAGTACAAGATATCAAAAGCTACTATACAAGAAAATGTGCATCATATGTTGCTTTATTTTCCTAACTCAACTTTGTTCAGCTCAGATAAAAGTCCTTCCTGATGCCGCGGTAATCGTAGGAACCTACACAGATCCAGAGTCCAGCGCCAAACTAACCGTCAATAGCGAAACTCAGGGTTTTTTAGCGCCCAGAGTAAGTGATGCGCAGAGAAAGGCGATTATAGAACCTGCGGATGGTTTATTAGTGTACGTAACTGATCTATCCGTTCAAGGTTTTTACTATTTCGATGCCATCCATGATGCATGGCTCAAACTCTTTGCAGGTTGTGTAACGCCATGACATGATGTTATAAATAATTAATTGTGAATCGACCGTATTGATCGCTTAAAATTTAAAATATGAAACATCCTTCTTCGATATACGTACAAGTTCTGCTGATTTTGCTAACTGCAAACCTTGCAGTTGCACAGCATTTTCCAGGTGGTGTGAAAAATCACAACCTGTGGATTAAAGGAAGTACAGAAAAAACGAATCATAAAAATACAATTAGGAGTGCTTTTAATTTTCATCCGATATGTCAGCCGCTCAGTGCCATGTCTTCTCTAGATTTTAAGGGTAAGAATGTGAGTTTGTTTCTAGTAAATTCTAATCCGAAATCTTCTGATGTGCTTATGCTAAGATCAGAGACTGCGGAGCCTATCGTAATTACAGATGCTGAGGTAATAAATCAACGCGCTTTACCTTATTTTGCTACACCAGATTTGTCTAAAATAATATTCTACAGAGATCGATGGGATCGCAAAATTTCATCAGAGCCTAGCTTATTTCTAGATAATGCTGAGGAATCCCTTATTGCAGAAATGATTCTTTTTGATAGAGCGATCAGTCATGATCAACAAAAACGAGTACATTCTTATTTAGCTATAAAATATGGAATATCCTTGCTGGAAACTTCGGATTATATTTCTTCAGATGGATCCGTGATTTTCAATGGATCAGAGGAAACTGATTATATAAGCAGAGTCACAGCTTTAGGACGCGATGATAAATCAGAACTGTACCAAAAGCAATCCATCAATAACAGATCTGACTTTTTCTTTTGTTTATCCCTTGACAAACTACAAGATTATAATTTTAAGAATAAAGGAGAGCTAACTGATGGTAGTTTTATATTCTGGGGGGATGATGACAAGGAATTGGAGGTAAGTGTGAATAGGGAAGATAAGCAGCCTACCATCGCAAGGTCATGGAAGTTTAATCTAGATGCTATGTTAGAGGATAAAAAAGAAGTAACACTGTATGTGGAGTTACCTAAAGATATTCAGGTCCTTTATCCTAAAAACTGGTATGTCAACTTGGGAGATAATGAGGATAAGCTCAGCGAAAATAAAATTATAGAACTTGAGCAGTCAGATAATAACTTATGGGAGGCCACATTCTTGCTTGATAAAAAAGAAGGGATGGAGCAGTATCTAAGATTTGTAAATATATCGCAGGATATTTTGCCAAGAAGTATAACGTCCTTAGAGCTGTTTCCGAATCCAGTGAAGCGAGGAGAAAAAAGCATGCTTAGCTTTCAGATTCCTTCGGAGGGAGAGGTGAATTATTTTGTCAGAGACGAATCAGGAAGATTATTAGACAATCAGAATCTTAGATTCGATGAAGGGAGCCATAGCATAGAAATACTTTTTTCTCACGTAGGCTTACACACCGTGGAGCTGATCGTTGGCGAAAAGAAGTACACTAAAAAAATTGTTGTAGTAGATTAATCATTACCATTATGCAAATTATTTTCAATCAGAACATTAGCAAAAGCATTATTAGTCTGAGTTCAAGATTTACAGTCCTGTCTTTACTATTACTGTCCTTAATTTTTTCTGCTTATACCAATCCATTCAATGTACTTGAGGAATATAAGCCGGATATTTCCAGTGGTGTCATAGGTGTGGAAAAAGCAGGTGATTTAGATTCCCCACAGGATAACGTATTTAATTTCCAATTAGAAACTGCAACAAAAAGTAACGAACTATATGTGCTACAATATGAGGTAGAAGGCGTGGAAGCTTATAATGGTGTCTCCTTTGTAATTAACGAATCCCGTACTATAAACTCTGACTTTTTAAAGAAAAGCAATAAGCAAGAATCTGCGTATCATATACTTTCAGCAGATGACCTTACAGAGGGTTTTAACTCCATTAGGTTCAAGACACAGGGGCAATATCTATACAAAATATCTAATCTTAGCATCTCTAAAATAGACAGGAATAGTCTTGATGATATCGTTTTTGAAAAAACAAATATTAAGGCGCAGATAAACAATAAAATATTGTTGAAAGGATGGTATAATGAAGAGAAAGTGATTGGATTTTCAGTTGGTGCAACACAATATAGAGTTACGAACAATAAAATAAGTGCTCAGATACAATTGACAGAAGAAATCTTAGCTGCAAGTGAAGTAAAGCTTGTCATACAAAAAATGGACGGGACGACTTCTGATAAATATATACGCCTTGATAATGAATTATCAGATGCAGATATAATTTTTGAAAAAAAGGAAGCTAACATAAATGATAGGTTCAGTAAAGATTTGAAAGCGGGGTATGTTGGGGTTTTTGATTTTAAGTCTGCGAGTATAGAACTTCCTGTAGCAGCATTGACAGCAGATATAAATTTAACAATAGAGGAAATAGCTAAAACGGATATAGCGCCCTTGAATTTGGGTATGGTAAATACAACAGCTAAGTCTTCTGCATACCGATTTGGGCCACACAGAACACAGTTCGATAAAGAAGTAAGCATTAGTTTGCCATACGAGAAGAACCTGTTGCCATCAGGCTATGCAGAGAAGGATATCCAAGCCTTTTATTTTAATGAAAAAGCTAAAGTATGGAGTCCCGTTAAGGTGGATAGTATCGATAAGGAAAATCAAATCGTCATTATAAAAACGAATCACTTTAGTGATTATATCAATGGGGTTATACAGCTGCCAGAAAGTCCATCCACCAGTAGTTTTACACCTACGATGATGTCAGATATGGAAGTGGCATCACCCTTTGCAGGAATGAATATTATGTCACCCCCTCAAGTAAGCCAGAAAGGAGATGCAACAGTGAGCTATCCCTTAAATCTACCTCAAGGAAGAAGAGGTATGGCACCTTCATTAGGGTTACAATATTCTAGTGATGGCGGAAGTGGTTGGTTAGGTCTTGGATGGAATATTCCAGTACAAACAATCTCTGTAGATACACGGTGGGGTGTGCCTGTCTTTGATGGAGATTTTGAGACAGAACTATATATGCTTAATGGAACACAACTTGTATTCGAAGGTACGAATAACAAAGTGTATATGCCCAATAGGCACTACAAGGGAGGTTGCGATACAGATCATGTTGGAAGAAACACAAGTGGAGATAAATATTTTCAAGAAAGAAAATTGGGTTCCTTTTCAAGAATTAAGAGGATAGGTTTAGACCCATCAGAATATTCATGGGAAGTTACGACTGCTGATGGTACGGTACATCTTTATGGTACAGCAGATGATGTCAATAGACTTGGAAATGAAAAAGGTATTGGTATCTGGTACTTAGAGAAGTCCACAGATAAATATGGTAACTATATCCAATATATCTATGAATACGTTGCCAATGGCGACAGTAGCCCGGCAAACAATGGTGTCAATTTATATTTAGATGAAATAAAATATACAGGAGGCGTAGAGCTATCGCCACAAAACACAATAGTCTTTAATCGAACTTCGACCAGGTCAGATAAGATAATTAATGGGAGATATGGGTTTAAACAAGTAGATGGAGAATTACTAGAATCCATAGAAGTACTCCAAGGAGGACAATCAAGAAAATATACCTTTAAGTATAAGGCAGGCAATGGCGCATTTTCTAAAACCTTATTAGAAGAAATTGAAGAAGAAGTAAATGGTATGTTTTTTTACAAACATATCATGGAATACCATAATGATCTTAATGATTGCGGTGATCTTTTTGATGATGAAGAACCCATAGATCCACCTTGTCCACCTGAAGAAGACGAGTGTGATGGTGTAGATACTGATTTAGACAAGGTACCAGATGAGTGCGACAACTGCCCTAATGTTTTCAACCCAAATCAGCAACCTTGTACTAATGGAACACCTTGTGGAATTTCAGATCTGGACAATGATGGAACAAACGATGGATGTGATAATTGCCCTGAAGAATCGAACTCTGATCAACAAGATACAGATGGCGATGGCTTAGGAGATGGATGTGATAATTGTCCTTCAGTTGAAAATATAAGCCAACTAGATACAGATGGCGATGGTGTAGGAGATGCCTGCGATATATGTCCTGATGATCTAAATGTTTGGACAGGTCCAGATGAAGACAATGATGGATTAGGCGACGTATGTGATAATTGTCCCACAATAGAAAATGCTGATCAAGAAGATTTTGATGGAGATGGTATAGGAGATGCTTGTGATAATTGTCCATTTTTTTATAATGAGGATCAGTATGATGGAGACGGAGATGGAATAGGATATTATTGTGATAATTGTCCTTACATACCAAATAATCTAGGTGCAGACTGTGATGACCCATACACAGATTTAACGCCAGTTTTAAGTTTTTTACCTGGTGTAGCGAATGGAGTAACTCCAATGGCTTGGCAAGTAAGCGCGCAAGAATTGTTAGGAGGAGATACAGAAGGAGATATAACTATAGTAATTCCTAAAGATCATAGATTGACAATTAGTTGGGACCCTAGCCTTTCTCAAGTTGGTCCATTTAATTTAAATAATGGAGATTGGACTTATAGTAATAATTCTACATTTCATATTTGGTCATCAAGTCAAGTTGTACCTGCGTCCTTAACCACTAGTTTTGGGTTCGAAGGATTGTATACTCCAGAATATAGTAGTGGTACAGTGTCTTATTCAGCAACAATAATTTCAGGGTCTGGCGGTGAAAATAGTTTTATAAATAATATAGATGCCGAAACTTTGGTGTATTTTAATTCTTCCAACTATAGCATCCAAGACGATCCTAGACAATTTGTAGTTGAGGATATGGAGGTAACCCTACAGAATTTAAGAGATAATTATGAATATATAAAAGTTGAACATAAAGTGGATCCATTAATTACTGCATATGCTCAATATAGTGTGCAATTCGAAGGACACAAGAATTCTAAGCTTGAGTATGTAGATCTTTTTGGAAAGAAACAGATCATATCAGGGGGTAATCAAGATAAAAAGAGATCCCATATAGTAGCAGAAGAAGGTTCGATAAAAACGTACGCTAATGATGAATCTATAATCATAACTAAGATCAATGAACTTAATGCTGGAATCACTAAGCATAGACTGGGTAAAAGATTATATAAAGATAAGGATCAACGAAATATAAACCTACCTTCTGTGAAGTCTTTGATAAGATTTAGGCCGGTAACACTAGATAGTCAAGATGGAGATTGTGGATTCCTTGATGATACTGGATTACTCTCATTATTAGTGCCGGATTATGCTAAATTTTTATCCCCTCTAGGATCGAGTAGATCATATTCTGCAAGTATTGGGGGAGATGTTTATTTTGGCTACGGATGTAATCCATTTGTAAAAAGTGATATTGTATCTGTTGATGGTGGGTACAGTTTAGCTGGTAACCTAAACAGTACTTTAATTGCTAATATAGATATGAATGGAGATGGCTTACCAGATCTTTTAAAAAAGGAAGATGATAAATTGAATCTTTACTTACAAAGCATAGAATGGATAGATAATGCACCTGTTCATAAGTTTTCAGATATTCCGCTGGAGTTAAAAGATATTAAAAAGGAAGATACCTATAAAGGACATTCAATATCCTCATCTGGTCATGTAGGAATTTCTGCTGGAGTCGGTCCGATAGGTGCTCATGCAGGTCTAAGTCATTCAGAAACCTTAGATATCACAAATATTTTTGTGACTGATGCTAACGGAGATGGACTTCCAGATATATCAATTGATGGTAATATTTATTTTAACATTGTAGATAGAACTAGTGGTGAACCTAGGTTTGATATATCTAGCCAAGCTTCTGAGAATATGATTGTAATGGGAGAAGAACTAGTAGAGAATCTTCCCCCAGATATTGATGAGTTCTACCAAGATATACCAGCTTATGATGTTGTAAAAGTATGGGAAGCTCCTCATGATGGAACTATTATTATAAAAAATATGGGAGCTATAGGAGATGCAAAAGTTTCTATTGAAACAGATCACAATGGATTTTATAGTAGAGTAGAAGTTGCTCCAAATATTCAAGGAACTTGTAGATTTTATATAGGAGAACTAAGTCAAATAAATCCTGAAATAGCAGAACTGGGATCAGGTATTCCGCTTGGTTGTATAGATAAGGACATCATAGAACCTTGTTTTGAGGATATTTCTAGTTGTGTTACTTGTTTATCTGACCATTATGCTTGTCCAGAATGTAGGCCGATTATAAGGATTCAAGATGACGTACTTAGCGGGATGACAGAATTAGAACATGCAGGTGTTACTCTTGAGACAAAAGGGATAGTAAAGAGTGGAGGAGATGCAACCTATTTAGCAGGACAAAATGTTATGATGAACTATATATTTAATAAAGGTTTTGAGGTAGAAACTGGAGCAAATTATCTTGGTAGTATTAAACCTTGTTTTGATCCTGATGCTTTTTATGGTTTAGTAGAAGATGATACACCTAATGTGGCAGATAAACCAATTAGGGTTAAGAAAGGGCAAAAAATTTATTTCCGATTACATACTGATAGAGAGGGGAACAATGATGAGGTTAGTTGGGATCCTTCCGTTGAGTACACAAGTATATTTGGAATTGCTATAAATAGCGATGATTATAAAAACGCTGCTGGTATTGAGCCTTATGAAAGTAGTTATTCGGAGGGTTTTGTCCTAAGCTCCCCTCAGGATATTGTTTATTTATCTGGAGGAACAGAAAACGGAGAAACTTATAATCATATAATATCGTGGGAAGAGATAAAAGTAGGAAATCCTTTAGGTAAACTACATTTCCGAATTCGTGCTTTTGATTTAGGGGAGGAGCATACAACGGATGGAGGTGATATTCTTTGGGAGCAAGAAGTTAGTCCGTCTGCTACAGGTGGCAGTATAACTGTGCCAGCAAATTCTATTGGAAATGAAATATCAATAAATAAAGGGGAAGTAAAAATTATTTTATTCGAAATTATTTCTGAAACTAACGAAAGGTGGGATTTCATTAATTGGTTCCCACGAGTTATTTCCTCTGCGAACTATATTTTACCATCGGGCGAAATTTTCGACGAAGAGTTAGAGCAATTTCCCGTTGTGCATAAGACAGTTTATAAGTATTATTCTGATGGTTTTTTCGCAAATAATGGTATGAAATGGAAATCGTATAGTACTCTAAGTGAAAGTTACGCTTATATTAGTCCTAACTATGAAATAAAGATCGATTTAGACAACGATATCTTTGATGCGTTTGACCTAGAATTTGATTATGAGGTTACAGAAAAAGATAGGCTATCTTTTGTTGTTATCAAAAATGGAACCGTTATACATAATAGAGATATTTATATTTCAGAGGATAATTTCAGTCTGATTGATAATTCCCCCTTAGTTATAAATAAAGGAATCAATAGTAGAGATATAGAGATACAGCTTATTAGCCACGATGGGTTTTACAGTAATGAGATATTAAGAGTATTAGATGACCTTTCTAAAAACTCGAACTATGCTATGCGAATAGCGAAAGTTAGGGATGCCGCATCTCATACTTCATATGGTATTCTTACAAGGCAATATGTAAATTTATTGCAGTCTAGTAGTTCAAGATTAGATGGGAATTATTACAGATCATGGGGACAATTCATGTATGATGAGACACAAGATGATGATACAGATATTCCTGATGTAGAGGGTAAATTATTGAATGTACCCAAACTGAATAAACCAGTTCTTAGCTTAGTTCAGATGAATATTCTTGCAGGTTTAGCAGATGAAGTTGGAGACGGTGATGAAGCTGAAGATTTGCTTTCTGGTATAAATCCGGAATTATATTTTGATCCTGAGACCTTAAGCATAAATCCTGGATCTGACCTTCTAGGAGATCTAAGTGGCCTTGATCTAAATAGTAGATTAGTTTATTATCCAAAGCCTAAAAGATCCAAGACTGAAAATATAGATGGTGTATTTTACTGGAGTAGATGGGAAGGGATGAATAAGAATAATTTTGCAGCAAAATATTCTGCTAAGGCAGCCGGTTTTATAGAGTCCCTCGAGCTAGATTACAATGAAGGCGAACCTCTCAGTAAAGAAGTATCAGAAAAAGGTGCGAGATCGATTATTAAGTATGCTATTTCTAGTTCACAAGTTGCAAGAGTAGGCGTAAATGCTGGACAAGCAGGTTTGGGGAAAAATAATACTATTTTTGGTATTTCTAAAAATCTTACAGATTTTTTCGATGTCAATGGAGATAGATATCCTGACGTTCTGCAGAGTAATTTATATCAGTCTACGAGCTCTACGGGAGGGTTAATGACATCTGTTGATTATACTGGAGGATTAGCAAATTTAGTGTTTCCTGGTTCTACTTCTACCTCTAGTGATAATACGAATAGATCTGTGTCAGGTATTTTTGGAAGACCAGGAGATTCTGATGCAGAAGCTAGTAGTACTGGATTTGATAAAGTAAAGACTTTCTTGCAAATAGCAGGTAATTCTATTGGGATTTCAGGTAATTATGGAAATGGAAAATCTACTACTGATGTCTTATGGCTAGATATAAATGGAGATGGACTTAGTGATAGGCTTACGATCAAGGATTTTAAAGTAAACGCATTTCTTAATATGGGCTACGAAGAGCAAGATATGACTGCATCTATATGGGATACATCTACGCCTAATACGTCACTTAATCGTACGGAAGGCTATGGTTTGGGTATTACTTACGGACAAGGTTACAGTATTGGCATAGGTTATTCGGCAGGTCATGGATATACCCATGCTGTAAATAGATTAATAGACATTAATGGAGATGGTTTATTAGATAAACTTACATTTTCAAATATCGATGATAGTTTAGAGGATCAATTAGTATACTATAACACTGGTACTGGATTTAGCGAAACACCATGTCCTTTATCTTTTAATCTATATAGAGATAATATGACTAATAATAATGCTTTTAACGCCACATTTACTTATGGTTTTCCTATTCCTTTTTTTGTTGGCTGTCTTAAAATTGGATTCACTGTCAATGCTACACCCTATGGTAAATCAAATAGTTTGATACTAAAATCCATAGAAGATTATGATTCTGATGGTTTTCCCGATCTCCTACTTTTTAATCAAGAAACAGGAATTCTAACCATTAAACACTCTAAAATAAGAAGAACAAATAAATTAAGAAAAATAACTACACCCATAGGTGGAGAATATACAGTAGATTATAAACACCAGAGATCTTCCTATGATATGCAGGGCGGAAGATGGGTCATGAGTGAATTGAAGGTGGAAGACACTGCCATGTCTCCAGCAGAAGGGGAGGATAGCTACTACAAAGATTTTGACTATCATAACGGGAAGTACGATAGAAGAGAAAGAGAATTTTATGGGTATGAATATGTGCGTACAATAGATAGAAAAACTTCGGGTGATCTTGCTGCCCCGGCTTACAGGCAGCAGGTATCCAAGTATAATAATACCAGTTACTATCTAAACGGAAGTATTACAGAGCAGTATAGTGTAAAAGGTGATATCAATATTGTTGAGGCTCCAACAACAATGGACAAAGATGATATCACTATTGCCCCAACAAGTATATTTTCTAGTACTGTAAATACTTATGAATTACGGAAACCTCTTGTTGTAGCCAATGGAGTATGGGAAATGTCTGCTGAAAAGCAAGAAGGTGAATTAGAATTTGATATATCAGGTGAGCATGGTAATGGTGCTGCTTTTCCTATTTTAACTTCGACGGTTGTATCCCATCATGAGTACGGGACACCTATTAGCAAGACTGTGGCAATGACATATGATAAGTATGGTAGAACATCCATAGTAAGTCAGTCAGGCAATGGCAATGTGTATGATACACAGATAGATTACTTTCCAATAAAAGAAGATAAGCATATCATCAGCATTCCTAAAACGATCTCTGTATTTGCAGGAGTCGATATAATGAGAAAAAGAGAAGTTGGCGTTGTAAATGATTTTGGAGATCCTACGGAAATTAACATTTATTATACAGAAGATGATTTCAATATGACCTCCATCGCCTATGATGAAGATAATGGAAATGTCTTATCCGTAATATCGCCGGAAGAAGGAGGAGAGATCTTAGAAACATCCTATGTTTATGACAGTGATGGTTTCAAACAGTATCCTGTTACAATTTCTAATAATTTTGGATGGGAATCATCAGCTACCTATAATTATTTCTTTGGTGTCCCACTTACGACAACTGGTATTAATGGCGAGACTATAACGACTACCTTAAATGCGAAAGGGAGAGTCATTTCAGTTTTAGCCCCTAAGGAAGATGGTATGGCAGCTTATACTATCCAGAATGATTATCAGGTAGTTGATGGCAGACGAGTGGCTTTTACAGATCATTACGATGTAAGTAATATGGAAAACATGGAGAGTGATCCAATCAGAACCATATCGATTGGAAACGGACTGGGAGAGATAACACAAACCAAAAAAGATATCGTAGTTAATGATGTAATTTCACCCTACGCAACTTTTGAGAAAGTAGGGATGACGGTTTCAGGTGTAACGATGAAAGATAAGCGAGGAAGACCTGTAAAAAGTTACAATCCTAGCTTTAGTAGCTCTACTGATGCTAGCTTTGTCAACAACATAGATGGAGCGTTTTCTTTAACAGCATATGACGAATTTGATAGGCCTAGATCTGTAAGTAACCAAGCAGAAATACCTACTAAAACAGAAATAAACTACAGCATAGATGAAGAATCTATGATAACATCAACATCTACTCCGCAGATAGAAGACGGATCTGTGGTTATAACATCTACAACGCATAAGGATCTCGATGAGCGAACCCTTCGTCAGTTTCAAAACGAAAAAGAGACGATTTTTGATTATGATGATATTGGACAGCTAATGCAGGTGATGCCAGAAGACGGTAATCCTACAACTTATAGCTATGATCTTGCTGGTAGAACTAAAACCTATAATCATCCAGATGGTGGATTGAGATCCATGACCTACGATAATTGGAACAATATTAAGACCATTAATACACCTAACTTAGGGAATGACTTCATTACTTATGACTATGATGCCTTAGGGAGAATATTATCAGTATTACATCCTAATTATCCAGGAGGTGGAAGCAATATCAATAATACTTATTATACCTATTATCCTGATAATGTGGTCAACGAAAATATAGGCCAACTCCAAACCGTAGAAGATGCCACTGGTATCCAACAATTTACCTATGGATTACACGGAGAGGTGACACAGATAGATAGAACATTAACAGTTCCTATCTCTGGACTAATGAGCTTTACAGAATCCTTTACCTACGATAGTTGGAATAGAATACAAACGATGACCTACCCTGATATGACGGTTGTAAATTACAGTTATGATAAAGGAGGTAATCTAGCGGAGATAGAAAGTGAAGGACAGTCTTTATTGAAAGTGGGATACGATCTCTATGGGAAGAAGTCTTACTGTGAATTTGCAAATGGAGTAAAAGAAACTTACACCTATCAAGATGAATTACAATGGATAGATTTTATGAATGTAATTTCTCCAACAGATGACGCCCTATGTTTTGTTGATTATAAAGAATATGATCTGGTAGGTAATATTAAGGAGATTGTAAATAGTGCGCCAACAACAAGCCTTAGCAACCTAGGTGGAAACTATAACCATACCTATACCTATGATAATCATAATCGTCTGGTAGAAGGGATTGGCAATTTTGATCCTAATATGACTAATAATGATACACCTGAGTCGTTCTATGATCTTACGATGACCTATGGTGAAATGCATAGAATAGAATCTAAAAATCAAATACATGACTTAGCTCAATCACCTGTTGCAGCAAACACCTATGACAGAAACTATTTTTATGAAAATGAAGATCATCCGCGAGCCATCAGTGAGATAACCAACGGAGACCCTACAGAAGATCAGACTTTCTTTTATGATGGAAATGGAAATTTAACGCTCCATGAAAATCCAATAGGAGAAGCTAAAATAATGCTCTGGGATGAGTCCGATCAGATGAAATCCATCAACATAGGAAACACAGCCTTCCAACATCATATCTATGATGCTGGAGGACAACGAGCTATGAAAGGCATAGGTAGTATAACTACTATGTATGTGGATGAAGTACCTCAAATTGATGAAGCTACCCTAGGTAACTATACCGTATATGCAAGTCCACACCTAGTCGTAGGAGGCAACGGACAGGTAACGAAACACTACTATAATGGAAGCACTAGATTCTTAAGTCGCCTATCAGGAAGTGTCGATAATCACAATTCAGGCAATCATCTTTCAGGACCTAACAGTGGAACTCTTGCCGCCAGACAACAGTCCGATATAGACTTTATTAGTGATAGTTACAACTTTCCTAGTCTAACCTTAGAAGATGTTGCAGTGACGCTGAACGACTGTGAACTAGATGGTTCCTGTACGAGCATAGATTATTTCTACCACTCTGATCACCTAGGTTCCTCTAATTTTCTTACCGATGCATTAGGACATGCTTACGAATTTAGATTATATTTACCCTTCGGCGAGACGATGGTCGAGCAATCTAATGGGGACTGGGAGTCTCCTTATAGATATACCGGACAGGAATTAGATGGTTTGACAGGCTTGTATTATTATGGCGCACGGTACTATGATCCAATAGTGAGTAACTTTATAGGTGTCGATCCACTAGCGGATGCTCCACTTAATATTGGTTGGTCTTCGTATGCTTATGTATGGAATAATCCTCTTAAGTTTATTGATCCTGATGGTAGACAAGGAGAATCTACTCATTTGGATGGAGATGGGAATTTAATTGCTGAGTTTGATGATGGTGATGATGGAGTTTATATGCATTCGAACGGTACTACAAAAAGTGATATTAGTAAGCACAATTATTTCGGTACTGCGAATTCGATAAAAGGCGAAACTATAACTGATGGTGGAGGCACTAAAATATTAGGTACTGAAGCAACTGTATCCGCGCCAAGAAAAATTGAGAAAGTAACTCAGATTGGAGTATCAGGTACACTTATAGCTGGTGTAGGTATTAATTTTAGTTTGGGATATATTGATGACAAGAGAGGAAATGATGGATTTTACGGAGAAATTGGCATTGGTTGGGGACTTGATGCTTCTTTTGGTTTTGAATCATTGACTCATGCCAGTACTAGGTCGAATGGTAAATTGAGCTTAGGAGATATAGAAGGACAAGGTGTTACAAATAATATTGGAATTGGTATATTGGATATTTCAAGGGGTGGTAATGATGATACTAATATGAATTTCGGTAGTGATTATGGAAGTAGATACACTTCAAAAGGCGGAGGACTAAGCTTCTCAGCAACTCCAATTTCTTTTACTCAAACTGTAGGTTTAACAGGAATACGAAAAAGGAAATCTAAACCTCAAATTGGACCCTAGATGGATATAATACTATTTTTTGGATTAGCAATTAATTTGTTTGCGCAACTATTAAGAAAAGGTCAAAAGCATATTGATTTTTACAAAGAAATAAACTTAATAGATGGAAACGAAAGTTTTGCTAAGACATTTTTATTAGGTGCTTTTTTCAAATATCCAATGGTAGTTATACCTTTTGTGGAAAATTTTGAAGATTTAAATGAGAACGAGAAAAGATCTTATAAGAAATTGAAGTTGCAGACAAATATTCTTTGGTTTTCGATTTTATTATTTGTTGGATTCTTTTTTTATGTTTTTATGTTTTATGAAAAATAATAAAATACCGACGCCGTTCTTTTCGTGAGGTGTTATATCATAGAGCGGCGATATTTTTCTGAAAAAAATCCTTAAACTTCTTTTTGGTAAGGAAAGTGTCAATCATTTTAAAGACCATAGATTTTTCTTCCTCTTCAAGTTGAGCGATAAGTTTGACTTGTTCTAATAGGCTTTTATCTTCTACGGTTACTTCGTCAGGCATGTTGCCATCAAAGTTGACGAGCTGGTCAATCGTCATTCCAAAATATTGAGAAATCTTGTTGACTGAATCCAAAGACAAATCACGTTCGCCCTTCTCTACTTTAGAATAATTAGAGCGGTGCATGTGTATCAGTTCGGCAACTTGCTGCTGAGTTAAGCCCTTTTCTTCTCTAAGTGTTTTTATTGTAGCTCCTATATGCTGCATAAGTGATACTATTTAAGCCTAAAGTTATCAAAAAGACCCCTGAATAACAATATTGATAGGTATTGATACTATTATTGTTGTCTAAATGATACTTTATTGATACATTTGCAGTGTATCAATAAGTCACATGATTATTTAGACATGGAAATACAAGAGATAAAAAACAAGCTCTCTTTAGCGGTAGTTCTGAATTACTACCACCTCAAACCAGATAAGAACCTAAGATTAAACTGTCCGTTCCACGAAGACAAGACACCATCGATGCAAGTTTATTACAAAACTCATACAGCATATTGTTTTAGTAGCAACTGCAAAACACATGGAAAGAGCTTGGATGTAATCGACTTTATCATGTACAAAGAGAACATCACAAAACATGAAG
>Ga0209831_1001615_pt1 | contig 20468 bp, 11 predicted proteins | sample Maine_Asex4_meta_FD_187451 | JGI IMG/M metagenome (GOLD analysis project Ga0209831, IMG submission 187451) | Marine algal microbial communities from Maine, USA - Maine_Asex4_metaG (SPAdes) (version 2) | ecosystem: Host-associated > Algae > Red algae > Unclassified | place: Maine, USA | collected... | reverse complement strand
TAGCAAAAATGCCTCACTTGTTAGTGGCAGGTGCAACAGGACAGGGTAAGTCGGTTGGTATCAATACGATTATTATGTCGCTTTTGTATAAAAAGCATCCTTCTCAGGTAAAGTTAGTATTGGTTGATCCAAAGAAAGTGGAACTATTTCCCTATTCTAAATTAGAAAACCATTACCTCGCCTATTTGCCGAATCAAGATGAACCGATTACAACAGAAACAAATAAGGTAGTGCATACATTGAATTCCCTTTGTATCGAAATGGATACGAGGTATAATTTATTGAAAAAGGCACATTCTAGAAATATAAAAGAATATAACGCAAAATTTGTTAAACGCACACTGAACCCTGAAAAGGGACATCAATTCTTACCCTTCATTGTTTTAATAATTGATGAATTTGCTGATTTAATCATGACCGCAGGTAAAGAGATAGAATTACCTATTGGTCGTTTGGCACAATTGGCAAGAGCCGTTGGTATTCACTTGATTATTGCTACTCAGCGACCTTCTGTAAATATTATTACCGGGGTTATTAAAGCGAACTTTCCTGCTCGTCTGGCATTTAAAGTAACTTCTAAAATTGACTCCAGAACGATTTTAGATGGTAGTGGTGCGGAACAATTGGTTGGTAGAGGAGATATGTTGCTGACTGTTGGTGGGGATATGATACGACTACAATGTGCTTTTGTAGATACGCCAGAAGTAGAAAAAGTAATTGATTTTATTGGTTCACAACAGGGGTATCCAATTCCCCATTTCTTACCAGAATTTCATGGAGATGATGAGGAACATGCTTCTGGTGGACAAATGAAACTTTCTGAACTAGATGATAATTTTGAAGATGCTGCTCGTTTGGTAGTTTCCAATCAGCATGGCTCTACTTCCATGATTCAACGCCGCTTAAAATTGGGCTATAATCGAGCAGGAAGAATTATGGATCAAATGGAGAGTTTTGGCATTGTCGGTCCGAGTATTGGAAGTAAACCTAGAGAGGTGCTCTTTTATGATGAAATGGAACTTGATCGTTTTTTAAATGATTTAAAGGCACGAAAGAAGCAATCCTAGTAACGATTAGAAAAAAGGCTTTTGGCATCAGGCAAGCAATAGATTGAGTAGGTTCTTTTAGAGGGAGGGGATTTGATTTGTTTTTTATACAAAACAAATCAAATCTCCTCCCTCTAAAAAACCTATATGCCAAATATACTTTTTACCTGCTCTTTTAGATAGAAAAAAACTAGACTTTCTTAGAGTTTTAATGTAGAGCTAAGTTAAAAAATTAAATAGGCGCATAGGGCATACAAGTTCCTATGCGCCTATTTTTTAAATAAAAATCACCTAACTAGCTATCAATAATCTTATATTTGTAGTCAAAATACTTGCGTTTTTTTGACGCTATAAAAAAATCAAATTCACACCAGATGTTATATAATAAAGATAAAGGCAGTACTCGAAAAAAATTAGGTCGTTTTTTTAGTAGTATCAGTGATCGATTTTCGATGGATATTACAGATTTAATTCGTGCCGTTGATAAAAATGATACAGAAACCGTCGTTCGAGCAATGAATGCAGGTTTTAATCCAGATGAACAAGATGGAATTAACCGGCGCGCCTTACCAATGGCTATTGATAATTTGAATGAGGTAATGATACAAGCTTTATTAAGAGCAGGAGCAAACCCAGATTTGCCAGGAATGGACGGAGAAACTGCTCTATATAAGGCAGTTACTTGGGGGCATGAGCCAATAGTAAAGATGCTACTAGATGCTGGAGCGAACCCTACTTTGGCGATTGCGGCAGGTACGACCCCTTTACAGGAAGCAAAGCGTAGAGGTAGTCAAAGTATGCTTCAACTCTTAACCAATCCCAAAGCTAGTAAGCCAAAACCAGAAAAGAGTGTTCAAGTAGAAGAACAAACCACTAGAATAGCTTCAGAAGTCAGCACGGACCTCCCACCCGTAATAAAAAAACAACGTAAACCTTCTCCTAAGACGCAACAACAACAAGCGGCCGTTGAAAAGAATATCGCTTTAGCAGAAAAGACAGCAGCAGAGGCTAAAAAACTAGAAGCGAAAGTAAAAGCGGCTAATGCAAAAGCTACAAAGGCGGTAAAAGAGGCAAAGGAAAAAGCAGCTAAATTACAAAAAGAGTTAGAACAAAGAATTGCTAAAGAAAAGCAAGCGCAAGCTGCACCCGCAAAAAAATCGGAGGCTAAAAAAGCAGCACCTCCAAAGACGACAACTGCTAAAACGAAAGTACCTACTAAAACAGCGGCAACTACGAATAAAAAGAAATCAACAACTGCGAAAAAAGCAAGCGCAATCATTCCTTACATTAAAGAAGCTGGTAGTATGGCTGGAGCTTTATGTATGGCGATAACAGAAGACAATACAGCGGCATTAGCAGCTTTATTGACGCAAATAAAAAAGGCAGATATTGATAAAATAGATGAAAAAACAGGATTGAATCCGCTTATGCTTGCCATAGAAAAGAAAAATGCGAAAGCCACAGGTGCTTTGATTGACAAAGGGGCAGATATTTTGACTGTGAATGCGAAAAAAGGACACTCTCCTTTATCTATGGCGGTCAGTATGGAATCTTATAATCTAGTAAAGTTTATGCTAAAAAAGGCAGATTCAGAAGCAGTTAAAGCCGCCTTGAATAGTACCGATCAATTGCTAAGTCCACAATATTTATCTTATAATAAACCCAAGATGTTGGATTTATTATTAGCCGCTGGGGCAGATCCTAATTTTGGTGGTAGAGAAGGCACCTCTCCCTTATTGAAAGGACTAGAAAAAGGCTCCATTGGCTTATTGCCTCTGTATGCCAAGCACGACTTAGATATGAATCAACTAGTGGAAGGAAAATCTTTACTAGAATGGGCGATTAAATATAATAGAATTGACTGGGCGAATGGTTTACTCGCAGAAGGTGCGGATACCAGTATTAAGAATAAAAATGAGCAAACGGCATTGGAATATGCCGTTTCTTTTGGGGATGGTAGAACTGCCTTTGTGGAGTTATTGAGTGACTCGTAATGGGCGAATATTTTTTTTTAGAGGGAGTAATTTTATTTTTTTGCAAAAAAATAAAATTACGCTCTCTAAAAATATATTCAAAGCTACAAATTGCTCTTTGTGAAAATATCGAGAATATCCATTCCTAATCAATAGATTGTTTTTAATTTACAGCGTGCTAAACACGTCATAAGTCTCACTTCTCACAGAAAAATGTAATTTTTCGGTCTGACTTCTGACTTCTTTTCTTCTGACTTCTCCTTCCTAAGCTTCTCTCCAAATAATCTCTCCAAAGCGGTCAATATACGCCCATTTTTTATCATGCTCTGTCCAAGCTAAGCCATTTTTAAAAGGCTGTACGGAATCAAATTGGGCAGGTATAGCAAATTTACCATCTGTATCAATAAACCCCCATTTATTATTGGCCTTGACCTGTGCAAGGCCTTCAGAGAAAACACCTGCATCTTCAAACTGAGGCAAGATAACTAATTTGCCAGAGTTGTCGATGTAACCAAAGAGACCATTAATTTCTACATGAGCTAAACCTTCTCCAAAATCTCCTGCAAAGTCGTAGATAGTATCAACCACAATTTCTCCCTGATCATTTATAAAGCCATATTTCTCCTCTTTACTCGCCAATGCCATTCCATCAAAGAAATCTCCTTCTGAATAACCTGCTACTCGGTCAAATTGCGGTTCAAGTAGAATTTTGCCTTGTTGATTAATAAGCCCCCATTTGTTTTCGGTAAAAATAGTTGCTACGGATTGCTGAAAAGAAGTAGCAAATTCAAATTGCGGTTCTATAACTAATTCTCCCTTTTTATTAAGGAATCCATATTTATTATTATGCTGTACGGCTGCCAAGTCCCCTGTGAATTCCGATGTTTTTTCATAGGTAGGTGGAATAAGAAAAGCACCATTTTTATCTATGTAACCCATCTGACCGATGGCACCTGCTGGAGCTAAACCATCTCGGAAGTCTCCTGCCTGCTGAAATTGAATGTCGATAGCCAAACTACCACGTCGGTCTATGTATCCCCATAAATTGACTAATTTTACTTTAGCCAATCCATTCTCAAAATAGCCTACATGATTATATAAATTTTTCATTAATAAGCGTCCCATATTATCTAAAGGAACTAACTTATTGTTAAATCGTACTCTGGAAAAGCAATTATAAAATTCTTCTGCATCATAGTATTGTGGCTCTATAATAATGGTCCCATCTCCATTTATAAAGCCATATTTTCCGTCTTCCCGTATTTTAAATAAGGGCTTCTTCATTGGTTGTTGTGTAGTTTAAAAATAACCCATTTTCTCAATAGACTTGTCCTTCTTTAAAAATACTTATATGAAATAGCTATTTTTTTTGCTAGTTTTCTTTAAAAAATCACTGAATAATCCTTTTATTGAGTTATTTTTTAGAGGAAAATAGCAGAAAAAGAGCATTTCAGATAGGTGTTTCTTAAAGGAGGACAAGTCTAATTATTCCGAAAGATAATAAATCTGTTTTAGATGGTGTTCAATATGAAAGATATAATCTTTCATAAAGTATCCTAAAGTCACCGATTCTTCTGCTGGAACAGTCACCATAGCTACAAGATGCAAATTATGTTCCTTAACTTCTTTTTCTAGCTTTTCTGTGCTAGTATTTTCCATAATTCGGCAAATATGAAGATTGTACAGGCGCCATAAATCTACTAATTCTTGCCAATTGGCTGTTTGATAAGCTTGTATTTGCACCCATTTATCTTGCTTATAACCATCAAACACCATTTTATCTTTCCATTGCACTTGCACGAAGCGGCGATGATTGTTACAGGCAGAATCAATTAAATGGCCAATAATTTCTTTAGGAGACCATTTATCTGGTGCTGGTTTTTTATTGGCTATGGTTAAAGGTAATTTACTCAATCGCTCATAATGTGTCTGAATGGCTGTTTTAAAGGCTGATTGAAAATTCATAATAGGAGAAATATTTAGATATTATTTTTTGCCAACTTTTGGCATCAGGTAAATAGTAAGTTAGATTTCTTTAGAGGGAGTGAATTTGATTTGTTTTTTTGCAAAAAAACAAATCAAATTCACTCCCTCTAAAAAAGTTCTCTACCAAATATACTTTTTACCCGCTAATTTAGATAAAAAAAGGGTTTGAAAATTTCTCTTTATAATCCTAATCAACATTGAGTACTTACTAATACACCATTTAAATATTTATAAAATAAATATAATCGTATAAACGAAAAAGTGCCTAAACAAAATTAATGTTTAGGCACTTTAATGGTGCAGTATCCAAATGATTTACTGCAACTCAAGGTCGTATTCGTTTAAGAAATCAAACTTAAACTTTTATCAGTTCAATTATCTTCGTCTTCTACTATTCCCATTACCTCTATCATTTCTGCCTCTATAATTTCTACGACCGCCGCCACCGCCACCAGTTTGATCTTGATTACCACTATTAATACGAATTGGTCGCCCTTGGAATGAGCTGTCTTTAAAAATTTTCATCACCTGCTCTGCATAATCTTCTTCTACTTCAAAAAACGTAAATTTTTCGTGCATGTCTATTTTACCAATAGCATGACCAGGGATTTGACGGCTTTTACAAACTAAGGATAAAAAACCAGCTTTATCCCCAATATCAAAAGAACCAACATTCATAAATAAACGTTGTCTATTGCTACCTCCCCTTCTATTAGTTCTAGGTCGAGCAGAAGAAGATTGTCTTTCTCTTCTTTCCGGCACATTTAAATCTGCAGCTTTTCTATACTTTTTTAAGAATTTAGTAAAAGATAGCGTAGCTACCTTTTTTAATAATTCTTCCTTCGTTAAATCTTCAATTTCAGCTAATAATTTCGGCATTACTTTCTCTATTTCCTCACTCGCTTCTGTCTCTCTGATTTCTGTCATTCTATTTAATAAACGACTTTCACAGATTTCTTCTCCCGTAGGAATATGTGCCTTATCAAATTTAATTTTTACACGTCTTTCTACCATTCTAAGCAATCCCATATCCCTAGGGTGCATGAATACAATAGAGATTCCTTTATTTCCCGCCCTACCTGTTCGACCAGCTCGGTGCGTATAAAAGGAAATATCTTCTGGTATATTGTAGTGAAAAACATGAGAAATTTCATCCACATCAATACCTCTTGCTGCCACATCCGTTGCTACTAATATCTGTAAGCGTTTAGAACGGAAACGAGACATTACATAATCCCTTTGACCTTGCGTTAAATCTCCATGTAAAGCATCTGAAGCATACCCGTCCCTATTCAATAACTCTGCTATTTCTTTAGAATCTCTTCTAGTACGAGTAAAGACTAAACCAAAAATATTAGGATTATAATCTAAAAAACGACGCAATGCCTCATATCGTTGAGAAGGTCTAAGAACTACATATTGGTGAGAAATATCTTTATTAGAAGAATTGGCTGTACCAATACTTAATTCAAAAGGATCCGTCATGTAATTACGAGAGATGCGTCTTACAGCCTGCGGCATAGTAGCAGAAAACAACCAAGTTAACTTATCATCAGGTGTTCCCTCTAAAATGGCATCAATTTCTTCTTTGAAGCCCATATTCAACATCTCGTCTGCTTCATCTAAGATAACATACTCAATACTGGATAAATCAACCGCATTTCGGTTAATCATATCTCGCAATCGCCCAGGTGTCGCAACAATGATTTGCGCACCTCTTTTTATTTCTCTAGTTTGGGTACGAATATCCGTTCCCCCATATACGGGAACGATTCTTAGCTTCTTAAAATTTTTCCCAAAATTAATTAGTTCTTTAGTAATCTGAATGCACAATTCTCTGGTAGGTGCAATAATGACTGCTTGGGTATAGTTTTCTTCAGGATCTATTAGATCAATCAAGGGTAAACCAAATGCAGCCGTCTTACCAGTTCCTGTTTGAGCTAAACCAACAAAATCGGTATCATCCTCTAATAATCTCGGAATCGCCTTGGATTGTATAGGAGTAGGTGTCACAAATCCTAAATCCCCAACAGCGTCCACTAATAGTTGGGATAGCCCCAACGATGCAAATTCATTCATATAATTTTAAATTAATGCGCAAAGGTAGGGTTTTATTAGGACGATTGATGTTTTTTGGCTATCTGTATTCAAAGAAATAGCAACTATTTGTCAGGAAACGAAGCAATAATCTAATAGTAGCCTGTTGACATAGGATTTAGCTACATATTGCTGCTTTTTAGTTCGGTTTATTCTATTGATTAATATAAATAGACTTGTCCTCCTTTAAGAAACACCTATCTGAAATGCTCTTTTTCTGCTATTTTCCTCTAAAAAATAACAGAAAAAGAGCATTTCAGATAGGTGTTTCTTAAAGGAGGACAAGTCTATTATACAAAAAGTACTAATTAGTGCTGTTTAATCTTTAGAAACTACTGTTTTATCGCTGTTTTATCCTGCTTAGTAACGATGAAAAAATATTTAGTCGTTTTTGAAATGGGCTTTTTTCTAATGGGTTGAAAACCTATGAGAAAAAAGGTCAATTCAAAAACAAAAAGACTAAATATTTTTTAATCAATACTTAAAAATACTTTTCCCTTCTTTTATCGTTTCTAATACAACTATGTCTTTGAGGGTTGCAGGATTTACCGTCAAAGGGTTTTTATCTAAAATCACAAAATCTGCCAACTTACCCACTTTTATAGAGCCTTTTAGGTCTTCCTGTTTATGCTGATAAGCGGAGTTGATAGTAATGGCTTTTAGGCCTTCCCAAGGACTTACTTTTTCAGCTTCCCCTATTACTTTACCACTTCTAGACAATCTATTCACAGCGGTCCACAGTAAAAACAATTGACTTAATGGCGTTATAATATAGTCTGTATGATTGGTGTAGGTAATGCCCATTTTCGTTGCTGTGTTTAATGGACTTAGAAAATTTGCCCGTTCTGCTCCTAAATTTGCTACATGCACATCTCCCCAAAAAAAAGCATGATTGGTAAAAAAAGAGGGGATCATTTGATATTGAGCATATTTTTCTAATTGCTCTGGGCGAACAAATTGGGAATGGATAATGACGCTTCTTAAATCTTCTTTAGGCGAGGGGAGCGCAGCAATAGCTTTTTCGTGGGCTTCTAGAAATAAATCAATAGCTCCGTCGCCGTTAGCATGTGTATATAGTTGAATGTCATTTTGGTAACAGGCTTGTACCAATTCTGTTAACTGTTCTAAAGGCAGAATGGGAAATCCTCTACAATCATGTACGCATCCAGGGACTTCTGTTAAATAGGGTTTAGAGAAAAAAGCGGTTTTTCCTTGTGGCGATCCATCGCTAACTATTTTTAAGCCAGCTATCCGTAGTCTATTATTACTAACACCAAAAGGAAATTCTGGATTCCCTATAAATTCTTTAGCATATTGAAAACTAGCCAATGCCTCTATATCGATTTTAAACTTGTTGGCTTTTGCCACTGCCTGCAAAAACTGCATTGTTTTTACATCCGTGATGCCGTCTTGAGCAGTAGTGATACCTCTACTTGCATAAAAATCTTGCGCTTGATCCAATAAATCAAACATCTTCCCTGCATCAGGAACAGGTAAATTGCCTACCATAGCGGAACTTGCAGCTTCTTGCAAAACACCACTTGGTTCTTGACTATTGGGTAAACGTACAATTACACCTCCGGGAGGATTGGGAAGTTTGCCATCTATCTTGGCTATTTCTAAGGCTTTACTATTAACAGATGATAAATGTCCCGATACATGCAGTAAGAAAACAGGATTATCTGGGAAAGCTGCATCTAAGTCTAATTTATTAGGATGTCGTTGTTCTGTCAATTGATCTGGGTCATAGCCCCAACCCATTATCCAATCTCCTTGCTTTATATTTTTGTTCGCTTGATGTTCTTTAAGGGTTTGTATTATATCTGCAATATTTCGAATTTTACCAACTGGAGCCGAATTTAGATTAGCTTGTTCAATCATCCGAGTTGCATAAGTAAAATGACTATGTGCATCGATGAAGCCCGGTAATAGCGTTTTTTCTCCTAAATCGATCATCTTTGTGGAATCCCCTTTATAACTTGATAAATTTTCAAGTGTACCTATTTGGAAAATTTTTCCATCTTTGACGGCCACTGCTTCTGCTTGTTTTTGTTCCTCTTCCATCGTGAGAATCGTTCCATTAAAATAAATGGAATCAGCAGGGTTGGTAACAGATTTGTTACAGGAAAGAAGTAGAGAAATGAGTCCTAAGGTGTAAAAAAGGCAGTATTTTTTTGACATTTTTCGTTTTACTGCCCAATGTAAGTAGCAACTAGGAATTAACCAAAGGAATGAATTAAAATGACAATTAAAATTAAAAACCAAGCTGACAATCAGCAGTTTAGGATTTTAAAATGTAAAGTTATTTTTTCAACGTTCCAAAGAATTATAGAAACTGTTTATTTGGTTAGTATGTTTATTTGTTTATTGGGTAGGCTTTCAATAAACAGACTAAACAAATGAACAGTCTAACTTTCTGCCAATTTTTTTAATTCTTCCAGCTCTCTGATGATTAAATATTTCTTTGTAAAATGAATAATCCGCTGTCTTCGTAACTCATTTAAAAGGGTACTGACTGTTTGCCGGGCTGTATTCGTGATTAAGGCAATTTGATGCTGTGTAAAGAAATCTCTTGCCACCCATTCATAGCCAACTCTATTGCCTGCTTTTTCTACATAGTCTAGCAAAAAATAGATAATACGTTGGTAAGAACTTAATAGAATTAACTGGTGGCATTGCGTCTTTTGATTGTTTCCTTTCTCTATAAGGGCATTAAATACAAGTTGGGATAAATAAGGAGTTTGTCGAAGTAAAGTATGAAAAGCCAACAAAGGAATTTGGATAACCGTAACAGCAGATAATGCCATAGCGGATTGATTTTTTAGTTGTTGGTTACTAAGACTATCTAGATTAAGGAACTGATTGGGTAAAGAGTATCCATTCGATAATTCTTTTTGTGAACTTACATAGTTTGTTACTGACAAAACCTTGCCTTGCTGTATAAAATAGATATATTTTAAGGAGTGACCAGCTCTAAAAATATAAGCTCCTTTTTTGAAGCTTTTTTTAGGAAAACTACTCAACAAATCGCTGAGAAAAAATTCTTTAATGGACGTGCTTTGAAAGGTGGAGGCTACTGCTAGATTACTCATGTCTAATTAGAATTTTAGTTTTTTATATTTACGTTTTGCTGAAATTAAATTCAGCAAAAACAATTTGGTAGTACTTGTTCAGCATTTTATAAGAAAAAGGGTAAGTACTCAATGAGTAAATGAAGAAATGTGAAAATGGAGGTCACTCATCTGTTAAAAATGATCTACTTTTCTAAAGATCTGCCACCTATTTACTCATTTCTTCATTCTATCATTTACTCATTGAGTACTTACGAAAAAGGTACTTAAAATAAAATGTACATTTTATTTTTCCTTCGTACCTTATCTAAATTACCAATTAGATGCCAAATAGATACAGTCTTTAATTGATTGATAGAGAGTTATTTATGTTTTATTACTAAGTAGATATACTCTAAAAAAAGCTGATATTTAAGAACATTTCTTAAATTTGAGAATTAAAAACGCTTCCTTAAGAATATGAAAGAACCTAAATACACTATTTTATACATTGACGATGAGCCTCATAATCTCCGTACCTTTAAGGCCACCTTTAAATGGGACTTTAATATCCTAACTGCGCAATCCGCTTTCGAGGGTTTTGATATGTTAGAAAAGAATAGGGTAGATCTTATTATTTCCGACCAAAGAATGGCTGGTTTATCTGGTACCGAATTTTTTAAAAAAGTAATAAAACGGTATCCTGAGCCTATACGGATTATTCTTACGGGATATAGTGAGTTGGATACTATTTTAAGAGCCGTTAATGAGTGTGGTATTTATCGGTACATGACCAAACCGTGGAAGGAATCGGAAATGAAGAAAACGATAGAAGATACCTTAGAAGTATATCAACTGAGAAAGGACAAAGAAAGTTTACTAAAAGAATTAGGAACTGCTAATAAGAAACTAGCTGCGGAAAATAATTATTTAAAAGAAGAAATAAAGCAGGTTACCTATACTACTCAAATAATTACTAAGAACAAAAAATTTAAAGATAAACTTCGATTATTAGAAAAAGTCGCACCGACGAATACCTCTGTTTTAATTAATGGAGAAACAGGAACAGGAAAAGAATTGATGGCTAGGGCACTACATGAAGCTAGTCCACGTCGAGATAAAGTCATGATTAAAGTAAATTGTGCTGCTTTGCCTGCTAATTTAATAGAAAGTGAATTATTCGGACACGAAAAAGGAGCGTTTACAGGGGCTACCCAAAAAAGAATAGGTCGCTTTGAGTTAGCAGATGGGGGCACTATCTTTTTGGATGAAATTGGAGAATTACCTGTTGATTTACAATCTAAATTACTTCGAGTTTTACAAGAAGGTTCCTTTGAACGAATAGGAGGTACGCAAACTATTACAGTAGATACTAGGGTAGTAGCGGCAACTAACCGAGATTTAGAGAAGGAAATAGCAGCAGGTAACTTTAGAGAAGATTTATTTTATCGGCTAAATGTTTTCCCGCTTAATTGCCCACCGCTTAGAGAAAGAAAAGAGGATATACCGTATTTAGTTCAGCATTTTATTAAAAAACACGAGGCTAGTGTCGGTAAGAAAATAGAAGCGGTCTCCGAAAAAACGCTGTCAAAATTGCAAGACTATAATTATCCTGGCAACATAAGAGAACTAGAAAATTTGGTAGAACGGTTTATGATTATTAGTGCTGGAAAAGAATTAGAATTAACAGGGTGGTTGCCTATTAAAAAGGAACTGCCATCAACGGAGGACCATTTTCCTACTTTAGAAGAAGTAGAAATTAAACATATAAAAAATGCTTTGCGCTTAACGAGAGGAAAGGTTTTTGGAGTGGACGGAGCTGCTGAAAAATTAGGGATGAATGCGAAAACCTTAGATTCTAGAATGCGAAAATTGAGAATTGATAAAGAGAAGTTGTAGTTGTTTATTGCTTCATCCCTTAATAAACAAATAAACATCATAAACAAATAAACACCCCTTTGTAGTGTCTTCATTGAGAAGAAACAATCAAATAGCAGCTACTTCACTTGTGTGAATAAAGTTCTTTGCTCATCTTTATTTAAAGTTTATACAATTTTTCAAATTTTAATATGAGAATTATATCCTGTTTTATGCTATTGGTTGTTTTTCCGCTATTGCTACTAGGTCAGGAAGCAGTAGATATGAATGCGCTTTCTATCCAAAAAGAGCAGTTAAAACAACTCACCAAAGATGCAAAAAGATGGGTTTTGTTGGATTTAGATTCTTCCTTGGCGAAGGCACAAGCAGCCATAAACTTGGCAGCTAAGATAGATGATAAACAAGGCTTAATAAATAACCTAATATTACTAGGAACGGTATTTACTCAACTCAAAGAATATAGCGCTGCCTTGGAGGTGCTAGGCAGAGTAAAAACGTTAAAAGAAGAATTGCCTAAAAAAGATATACCTACAGAAATTGCTTTTGCGAATGCAATGGCTACTGTATGCAGGGAGTCTGGAGAGTTAACAAAAGCATTGCAATATCAAGAACGAGCATTGATGTACGCAGAAGAATTAGGGCAAGTAGCGTATTTACTGCCGACCTTGATTTCTTTGGGAAAAACCTACCGTATACAAGAATTAGATACGATAGCTTTGGCAACACAATTACGAGCACAAAAACTTGCACAAACGAAAGAAGGTTCTGATCATTTATCCGATTGTTTAGTTGAATTAGGGTTGCTTTATGAACAAATGGGAGATATAGATAAAGCTTTTGATTATTTGAATAAAGCTTTGAAACAAGAAGAGTCGAAAGGGAATCAAAAGAAAATTGCGCGTATACTAAATACGCTTGCCGCTGCTTATGCCAAAACAAAGAATGCACATAGTAGTATTGGTACTTCTGAGCAAGCACTGGCTTTAGCTTCTTCTAGCAATGATTTTTCATCCGCCTCTAATGCCTGTAATAATTTAGCAGCCTGTTATCGTGCTTTAAAAAACTTTGAAAAATCTTTAGAGTTTGAAAAACTTGCAGATACGTATAAAAATAAACTACTGAAATTAGAGCGAAAGCGTTTAGTAACATCAATGAAGGCGAATTTTGATTTAACTAAAAAAGAGTCAGAAAATAAATATTTGAGGGAACGGAAAATGATGTTAGAACGAGAAAATGAGCGACAAATGATAACCATTATTTTTTTCTTTTTGGCTTTATTATTTGCTTCCGCTTTAGCTGTTGCTATGTATCTATTTAATAAGACTAAGAAAAAAAACAATAAATTATTACAGCAACAAAATGCAGCCATTCAACAACAGAAACAAGAATTAGAAGAAGTTGTCGTACAATTGAAGGCAACACAAAGTCAATTGGTACAATCAGAAAAAATGGCTTCCTTAGGGCAATTAACAGCAGGAGTCGCACATGAAATTAATAATCCTGTCAACTTTATCTATTCTGGAGTAGCAGGATTAAAAAAGAATATTCATGCTTTATTAGAGATTGTTGATGTTTATGATAAGATGGAAAATAAAGAAGACTTTGAGACTAAAATACCCGAAATTAAAAAGTTTAAACAACAAATAGATTATGAAGGGGTACGGGAAGATATTTCTGGTTTAATGCAAAGCATTGAAGATGGGGCAGAACGAACAGGGAAAATTGTTAAAGGTTTAAGGACTTTTTCTAGAATGGATATCTCTGGGCTTCAAAAAACGAATGTGCATGAAAATTTTGATTCTACGCTTGTTATTTTAAATAATACCATACAGCAGGGTCAGATTACTATTGAAAGAAAATATGATCCTGTTCTCCCTGAAATCGACACGTATAGTGGGCAATTAAATCAGGTTTTAATGAATATCCTAACCAATGCTATACAGGCAATCGGGGAACAAAAAGGAATCATTAGTATTGCGACTAAAGGATTAGAAGAACAAGTGCAAATCCAAATTACTGATACTGGGAAAGGCATGAGTGAGGGATCTATGGCGCGTATATTTGAGCCTTTTTATACGACGAAAGAAATAGGAAAGGGCACTGGACTGGGATTATCTATAAGTTATGGCATTATTAAGAAACATAATGGTACGATTGAAGTCGATAGTACCTTAGGTAAAGGCACTACTTTTACTATTATATTACCTATCAAGCAGGCTACTGTTTAGCTAGATTTTAGCCATTGGTCTTTAGTCTGCAATACACAAACCGCCCACTTTAAATTGGAACAATCTATGGAAAAAAAAAGTTATTGGCTTGTAGCTATCTTTCTATTACTCGTAATAGGTGGCTTTATGTTTTTATATAAAAAGAATATAAATACCCTTGGTTTATCCTTATTACAAAGGATAAAAAAAATAGATGGAGGTGAAGTAGATTTATCTAAACTGAGAACGGAAAAAACACCTATTGTGAAACACGAGCTTTGGAATGAGTTGTTAGCAAAATTCGTCACACCTGAAGGAGTAGTAAATTATAAAGGTTTTATAAAAGAAAAGGCGAAACTACAAAAATACTTAGATTTAGTAAGTGCAAATTTTCCTGGAAAAAACTGGACAAAGGAAGAGGAAATGGCCTATTGGATTAATGGGTATAATGCTTTTACTGTAAAATTAATAGTTGATCATTATCCCGTTGAAAGTATCAAGGACATAGCTGGTAAAATTCCGATGATAAATTCTCCCTGGGATATTAAATTCTTTAAAATTGGAGGGGTAGATTTTGATTTAAATACAATTGAACATAGCATTTTAAGAAAAAAATTTGAAGAACCTAGAGTTCATTTTTCTATTAACTGCGCTTCTATTTCTTGTCCAAAACTTAGGAATGAGGCTTTTACTGCCGAAAAATTAGCGTCGCAATTAGAAATACAGGCTACTTATTTTATTAATAACCCTAAAAAAAATAAAATAACCCCAAAAGAGATTGCTGTATCTCCCATTTTCAATTGGTTTGAGGCTGATTTTATTAAAAAGGGAGATTTATTATCTTTCCTTCAACCTTATACGAAAATTGAACTTACACCGACAATGCCTCTAGTATATTTAGACTATGATTGGAATCTTAATGAGTAATGCGAATTAAGTAACGAAGAAATAATAACTTTGTACCTTTGACTATTTCTTTTATCCCTAACATCCCGTTCGGTTTGTGGTTCACAAACAGTATTTACAAACAAGCCTACCTAATATCAAATTATGAATAAAACTGTTACCTTATTCCTTATAATAATCCTATCAATATTCTTCTTTCAATCTTGTGCAAGTTATAAAGTGGATTATTCCAAAGAAGGAGAAGATTGGGCGAGCACAGCCATGCCTAGCGAGGAATCCATTCATACCATGTATCTTGTAGGGGATGCAGGCAACGCACCTCTGAATGGTACGACCAATGTGTTAAAATATCTCAAAAAAATTCTACCAAGCGAATCAGATAGTAGTTCGATTGTGTTTCTAGGAGATAATCTTTATCCTGACGGAATGCCCCCACGGGGATTAGTAGCAGATCGTGTTTTAGCAGAGTATCGCTTACAGATTCAATTGAATATTTTAGAGGAGTTTAAGGGAAGACCCGTATTTATTCCAGGTAATCACGATTGGCGGCGTTGGGGATTAAAAGGTTTAAAAAGACAAGAAAAGATTGTTGAGCAGTATCTGAATAGAAGTATCAAAGATGATGATGATTGGGAGAATTATTTTATGCCAGATAATGGATGCCCTGGACCCGATATTATTGAATTAAATGAGCAATTGGTCTTAGTTATAATTGACTCTCAATGGTGGTTGACGGATTGGGATAAAGAACCGACTATTCACGATGGTTGCGAGGTGAAAAATCGCTTTATGTTCCAGTTCACTTTGGAGGAAATTATGCGAAAAAATCGTAGGAAAAATGTGGTAGTTGCCATGCACCATCCATTATATACGTATGGGCCTCATGGCGGTGCAACGACCCTTAAAGAACATATTTTTCCACTGACTCAATTAGATGATAATCTTTACGTACCATTTCCTGTAATAGGAACAATGGCTGCTTTTTTAAGAGGTGCGATTGGTTCCAAACAGGATGTCGCAAATAAGCTGTATAAAGATTTAAAACGGGCTATTTTGACAGGGGCAAAGAAAAACGGAAACTTTATTTTCGTAGCTGGACATGAGCATGCCTTACAATATATAGAAAATGACCAGCAAACTTTTATCGTAAGTGGGGCAGGGAGTAAACAAGCCCCTGTGCGCATTGGACAGGGGTCGGAATTTGCGTATGGGAAGAGAGGATATTCTACAATAGATTTTTATGAAGATGGTACTTCATGGGTGCAGTTTTGGATACCCAATGAGGAAGGAACAGAGGCAAAAGTAATTTTTCGTAAAAAAATGAGAGAAAAAGACATGCCTAGCGAAGAAACAATTCCTACCTCTTTTCCCCTCTTTGAACAAGGTTTAGATTCTATCGAAACCGTTGTCTCTCAAATAGAGTCAGGTAAAATTGGATTTGTGCAAAAGACCATTATGGGCGTCCACTACCGTAACGTGTATCAGAATGAATATAAATTTCCTGTATTGGATTTAAGTACTTATAAAGGAGGGATGATCCCCGTAAAAAGAGGAGGGGGAAACCAAACAAATTCCCTGCGTTTGGAGGATTCCACAGGTAGACAATATGTGCTGCGAGCAATGACGAAAGATGCCTCTAGAACTTTACCTTTTCCCTTCAATAAAATGACTGCGGCTAAATTTGTTACAGAGGATAACTTTTTATCTACACATCCCTTTGCACCAACTGCTATTCCTGCTTTAGCAGATGCGGCAAATGTGTATCATACCAATCCTAAATTATATTATGTACCTAAGCAACCTGCTATGGGTATTTTCAATGATGAATACGGAAACGATGTCTATTTATTAGAAGAGCGGCCTGATGGTGATTGGAAAGGAACAGGTGAATTTGGCGATTCAAAAAAAATAATGAGTACCCCTGATGTAGCGGATAAAGGAATTAAAAATCATAAACATTATATTGATAATGATTGGGCGGTTCGTTCTCGACTATTTGATCTAATAATAGGCGATTGGGATCGCCATGATGACCAATGGCGGTGGGCTAGATTTGACAAGGAAGATGAGAATGGAAAGGATAAACATAGATTATACCGGCCTATTCCAAGAGATAGAGACCAAGCCTTTTCTAAATATGACGGTCCTTTTGTTGCCTTTGTTCGTTTGTTTATGCCTTTCTTGCGGCAGTTAAGAGTGTACGGACCAGAGATAGATAAGATAAAATGGAGTACTTGGAGTAGTCGAAACTTTGACCGTTCTTTTATGAACGAAGCGGATTGGGAAGATTGGGAAGAACAGGTAAAATATATTCAAGAACATGTTACGGATGAAGTAATTGAAAATGCTTTCAAGGTATGGCCTCAAGATGTGCAAGATTTGACGGCTGACCATATCATTAAATCAATGAAGGCACGTAGGGATAATTTAGAAGACATTGCTAGAAGATATTACACGCGTCTATCCAAAGCCGCAGATGTATATGGTACGGAGAAGAGAGAACTATTTGAAGTAGACCGTTTAGCGGATGGAAAAGTAAAAGTTACAGTGAGTGAATTATCGAAAAAAGCAGTCAAAGGGCACACTTTTTTTCAAAGAACCTATACACCAGATATTACTAAGGAAATAATTTTATATGGAATAGGCGAAGACGACCAATTCAAAATAATGGGAGAGGCGGACAATAGTATCTTAGTAAGAATAGTGGGCGGACAAGGAGAAGATGAGTTCCTAGATGAGTCTAAGGTGAAAAATGGTCCACCTAAGACTTTAATCTATGATGATTTAACGGAAAATCAAGTACATCTAGGTACAGAGGCAAAAGACAAACGTAGCTCCAATAGAGAAATAAATATTTATGATAGGCGAGCTGCTCACTACGAAACCAATTTCTTTATTCCTTTACCTATTTTGGGAATCAATCCTGATGATGGATTTGTGGCAGGTATGTCTGCTTTATGGACTACCTACGCATTTAAAAAAGTACCCTTTTCTTCGCTACATAGTTTTCAGGCAACTTATGCTTTTCAGACGAACGCATGGGGGATTGATTATGAGGGAGATTTTTTAAATGTTTTTAATGAATGGGATTTTTATTTGAAAGGCAATGTGCACGGTTCTTCTTATGCCTCTAATTTTTTTGGACTTGGGAATGATACTAGAAACGTAGAACCCATTGATTTTTATAGAACTCGTCAAAGTAATATTCATTTATTTCCAGCTTTCAAAAAACGAATCGCTAGTGGTTCTGGTAATTTTAAAATAGGGCCTGTTTTTGAAATGCGTGATTTAGAACCTACAGAGGGTCGTTTTTTGATTACAGATTTCAGAGAATCCTTAGACGATGAAATATATCGTAGAAAAGTATTTTTGGGTGCTAAAATTGGTTTTGAATTTCTTAATCTTGATAATTATGTATTTCCAGAAAAAGGGATTCATTTCATAACCGAGTTAGGTTATTTAGATGGGATAAGTAATGATAATTCTAAGTTTGGAACTTTGCGATCTTCATTGGCTTTCTATCAAAGCATTGATAAGCAAGGAAATTTTGTTTTGGCATCTAAAATAGGCTTTGAGAAAAACATTGGAGAGAACTATGAGTTTTATCATGCCCCTCATCTTGGTGGTAGAGGAAGCCTAAGAGGTTATCGTTTTGAACGGTTTTATGGCGATTCTGCTTTTTGGCAAAACATTGATTTAAGAGCGCGTTTATTTAGTAGTTATAATAAAACTTTACCTTTTACGATTGGTTTATATGCTGGTTTTGATTATGGAAGAGTATGGGTAGATGGTCAAAATTCTGATAATTGGCATTATGACTACGGGGGGGGATTTTGGTTTGCACCTGTCGATGTACTAAGCCTTACTTTTGGCGTGTTTCAGCCCAAAGAGGATTTTGAAGAAGGACCAAGATTTACTTTTAGATTAGGAATTGGGTTTTAGGGGTGCGGGTTGCGAGTTGTGGGTTGCGGGTTAACTAGACGTATTTTAGACGTATAACTTCGTTTAGAATACGTCTAGTTAACCTGCAACTCGCAACTCGTAACCCGCAATCCGCAACCCATAACTTCAATTCATGAAATACTATTTACTACTATTTGGGCTTCTTTTATTGCAAAATGCAAATAGCCAAATTAAACCAGAATTTTTTCCAGAGGATATTCTTAACAATACGCAGGACGTTATTTGTTACTGTAAGCCGGGCTTGACAGCTCAATCTCGTGCTAAGGGAGTCTCTATCTCCTATGGATTGGTAGGAAGTGGAAATTATATTGCGGAAGAACCGACCACTTTTACGGGAGTAGGTAGCACTTTAAATAAATTAAGTCATATAGAGTTTAAACTAAAAATTCCTGTACTTCTTAAAGAACGCACGAAAGTATTACTGTCCTACAAGTATTTTTCGGAGTTCTATGATTTTCAACAAATAGGAGTAGATTTCTCAGAAACCTTTCAGAACTTAAACACTAATAATTTAAAAAGTAATCAATACGGGCTCATTTTGTCGCATTCTGTAAATGAGCGAAATTATTTTGCCCTTCAGTATAAATATGCCGCTAATGGCAACTATACAGGCTGGACGGATTTGGATTCAAGGTATGCTATACACAAATTAATAGGAGTCTATGGATTTAAAAAGTCAGAAGACTTTGAATGGGGAATTGGTCTAAGTTTTTCCAAAAGCTTTCGGAGGACAAACATTATTCCTTTTTTATTATATAATCGAAATTTTAATGAAAAGTGGGGTTTAGAGGCTTTGTTTCCTGCTAATATTTTTTTACGGTGTAATCTTGATCCTCGAACAATCGCATTGCTAGGAATTGAATATTCGAGTCAAAGTTTTCGTTTAGGTATAGAAGATACTCCTTCTGATCCACTAGATTATGCTTTTAATCATGCCGAAATCCTTTTTTCTATTTCATTAGAACGACACATAACTTCTTGGATTTGGTGGAATTTACAAGCGGGGTATCAGCAAAATTTTAGCAGCGATTTTGAATCCAAATCCCAGGTATCTCCTTTTTTTCAAGCGGATCCTGCTAATGGTTTTTTCTTACGGATAGGGGTGTTCGTGTCACCTGATTTATAGTAAACGTTTTAATTCATCCGAACTGTTTACCTTAAAAAAAATAGATTAATCAATCAAAATTGGGCTCATGGGCGAATTTAGTGGAGCATCAAATTTTAGGTGTGAAATTCCTTTTAAGGTAGCCATTTTTACTGGATAATTTCCGATTATCCAGTAAATTTTGGACAAGTTTATCTAGTCGGTTGACATATGGAACCTTATTACACGGTCGCTTCCCGCGACCCTGTAATTTATCT
>Ga0209831_1001614_pt1 | contig 20471 bp, 31 predicted proteins | sample Maine_Asex4_meta_FD_187451 | JGI IMG/M metagenome (GOLD analysis project Ga0209831, IMG submission 187451) | Marine algal microbial communities from Maine, USA - Maine_Asex4_metaG (SPAdes) (version 2) | ecosystem: Host-associated > Algae > Red algae > Unclassified | place: Maine, USA | collected... | reverse complement strand
TGTCTGATCATGACCCGCAAGCCGGACCGAGAGCGCGACACGAAGCGTCTCCGCGACCAGCGTCGTCGTCATCAAGAGCGGCTCGCGGTGCTTGCGCGTTGCACGTGCTCTTTCCATCTCTCGGGCTGCCCACCGTGCTCAACGTCGGCCCCACCTCGCGGGGGGCCCGCGCTTCCTGTCTCTAGTAGCTGTGCGCCGCAGGCTGGACAAGGACCGTCTGTAGCCGGCGGCGCCTGGGTGCCGCCGCCCAACGCTACACCGCACCAGGGCGGCGGCAATTGGGCCGGGGGGACGGGACTGTCATTACTGCCGGCGCTCGGCAGCCGGGGCCCGGGACCAAGGATTGATTTCAACCAAGGTGGTGGAAATTTGGGAGGGGGAGCGGGACGGGCATCGCTGCCGCCGCGTGACGAGTGGGGGCCGCCGGCTCCCTGGCAAGAGAATCAAGCCTGCGGCCGTTGGGAGCAACCGCCCGACGGTAACGGCGGACACGGCGGTCGGGGGTGGGATACGGGCTGCCGTCGAGTGTCTCCTCGCAGCTGTGGTCGGGCGTCGCCGGCTGGTCGGTCTTCTCAAGCCGGCGGCTACTGGGAGCCGCCCTTCGAACCGGACCACGCGTACGGCGGCCGGGGACGGGACTCGCAAGACAGGCGTGGATCTCCTCGCCGCGACCTGTGGGCGCCGCCGGGATGCCAAAATCAAGGAGATCAGCAGCCCGGTCGTCACGGTGGCGGTGACTTCTACTCAAATCGCCAGCCTTCGCCCAGGCGGAACTGGGTGCCACCGGGCGGGCAGCGTCCCCATCAGCCCGGCGGCTTTGGGCCACTGAGCGAGGATTGGTGTCTACCGGGTGGCCAAGCAAGTCGTCAAGCCGGCGGCTACGCTACATGACACGAGAACTGGGGGCCGCCCGGGGGTCACGCAAGTCGTCAAGCCGGCGGCCACGCGGGACGCTACAACAACTGGGGGCCGCCGGGTGGAGGACCCCCCGAGACCGGCGACTTTGAGCCGATCCGCGACAACTGGCAGCCGCCGGTCGGTGCCAGACTGCCGGACGCCGGCGGCTACGGTGCGCGTCGGGGGCCCTGCGCCGCGCCCTTAACGGGCGCACAAGAGCCTCCGGCTGCTGCTCCTTCCCGACTAGCCAGCGGCGGCGGATTGCCATGAGCCGGCGGCGGCGCAGCACCAGCCGCCGGTACCGGCGGCGATGCGCCCTGCACCATTGGACAAGTGCCGCCGGCTGCTGCCGAAACGCCGCTGGCCGTCGGCGGCCCATCACCGGCCGCCTGTACCGGCGGCGACGCGCCTGGCACGGTCGGACAAGTGCCACCGGCTGCTGCCTAATCGCTGTTAGCCGGCGGCTGCGCATTACCGGCCGCTAATACCGGCGGCGACGCGCCCCGCACTGACGGACAAGCGCCGCCGGCTGTCGCCACTTCCCCGCAATCCGGCGGCGGCGGATCGTCTCCAGCCGTCGGCGACGCGCCCCGCACTGACGCACAAGCGCCGCCGGCTGCTGCCACGTCCCCGAAAGCCGGCGGCGGCGGATCGTCTGTGGCCGGCGGCGACGCGCCACGCACTAACGCACAATTGCCGCCGGCTGCTGCTCCTTTCACGCAAGCCGGCGGCGGCAGGTCGTCTCCAGCCGGCGGCGACGCGCCCTGCACTGACGCACAAGCGCCGTCAGCTGCTGCCACGTCCCCGCAAGCCGGCGGCGGCGGATCGTCCCCGTGCGGCCGCAACGTGCCCCGCACAAGCATACAAGTGCCGTCGGCTGCTGCCCCGTCCCCGGAAGCCGGCGGCGGCGGATCGTGTCAAGCCGGCGGCGACGCGCCCCGCACTGACGAGCAAGCGCCGCCGGCTGCTGCCCCGTCCCCGCAAGCCGGCGGCGGCGGATCGTTTCAAGCCGGCGGCGACGCGCCCGGCACTGACGGACACGAGCCGCCGGCTGCTACTTCTTGCCCGCAAGCCGGCGGTAGCGGATCTTCTCTAGCAGGCAGCGACGCGTCACCGGCAGGCGCAACCGGCGGCGACGAGGCCCGCACTGTCGGTCAAGTGCCGCCGGCTGTTGCTCGACCACCGCTAGCCGGCGGCGGCGCGTCACCGGCCGCCGGTACCGGTTGCGACGCGCCTCGCACGAGTGGACAAGAGCATCCGGCTGTTGCTACATCTCCGCAAGCCGGCGGCGGCAGATCGCCTCGAGCCGGCGGCGGCGCGTCACCCGCCGCCGGTACCTGCGGCACCGCGCCCCTCACTGACAGACAAGCGGCGCCGGCTTAACATTTACGAGGCGATGCGGAAGGACCGGGCATCTGACAAGGCGAAGGGCAAGACAACGAAGCGGAAGGCGAAGCAGACGACCTGCCCGTTGGTGCCGTGTTGGCGGGTGTTACGCCACGTCGACAAGTTTAGCGGCGCCGCCGGCGCCGCCGCCGCAGACGGCGGCGCTGGCGGCGCCGGCTCCTCTAGCGCGTCTGCCGGCGGCCGTGCCTCCCCGAGCGACACGGACGACGAGGAGAACGGGCCGCCGGCGGCGGGTGCCTTCCAGGCACGTCCGCGCGGTTCCAAGGCGGCCAAGCGGGAGATGAGTGAGGACATCTGCGCGTCGCGAACGCCGATGGACAGCTCGGACGCTCTGCTGGCGCTGGCGCGGGCAACGACGAAGCAGACAACTGTGGTGTTTTTCAACACCGCGGAGATGCGCGACACCCCTGAGGCGATTGCCTTCCGCAAGATGCATGCGCGCAAGCTGATGGCGGCGGCTGGCATGAACTTGTCCTCGTCCCTGCCGGCGATGTCGTCAGGCCCGGCGGGGACGGCCGCCGCCTTAGAGACCGACGCGGAATCGTCGACCACACCGGCCGCCGTGTCGGAGGTGCATCCGCCGCCGCCGGTCGGCAACAAGCCGGCGGCAGTCGAGTCGGACGTGCACGCGAGGTCGTCAACCGCACCGGCGGACGTGTCGGAGTTGCATTCGCCGCCGCCGGTCCGCAACAAGGCGGCGGCAGTAGAGTCCGACGTGCAATCGCCGCCGGCGTCTGGGGAAAACACGCCGGCGGCGCCTGCGACTACAGTTCCTGCTCCCAAGATGACAGGCCCAGGCACGCCGAGCCGTGGCGCTCGGTCCCAGGTGACGAAGCAAGCGAAGGCAGCGGCGGCACTTGCTGCCGCGTCCACTACTTTGGATGATGACTATGAGGTGTACTTGGTGCCCATGCACCACAACAAGGCGGCGGACGACGCCGACTGTGCTGTTCAAGAGGCCAGTATGGACGATTATCATTCCTAGTCCCTGTTGTGTTTCATGTGTATGTGGTTTGTTCTGTAGCGCGCCAAAGGTTTTTTTCCCCCGTTGGGCAGGGTTCTTTTTCCTAGTTCTGTGCACCACGCATCCTACCACGAATGCGTATTACCCCTCGTGGTTCCCCTGCATTCCCTGCCACTGAAGATATCCTCGCACAAACACCGGCGACGGGCCCTCAACCCGACGCACATCTCCGCGCACGAGCGCCGCCGGCAACATGCGCGGTCCCCTCCGCCCTCCAAACACCGGCCGCCGGTCTCGGCAACGCCCGCGACTGGCCACTAACATTTCTTTGTCTCCCTGACCCACCCCTCCCCCGTAAAAGTAGCACCGGCGGTCTTGTCAACGCCGGCGGCGGAGCAGGAACAAGTAGAAGCCTCCTATGCACGCTGCCCCCCCCCACACTCGCACAGCCGCCGCCGGCAATACCGACACCGGCGGCAACACACCAGTCCCCCTCCCCGCCCGACACGCCCGCCGGCAGTTTTGTCAACGCCGGCGGCGGAGCAGGAACAAGTAGAAGCCTCCTTTGCACGCCGCCCCCCCCCACACTCGCACAGGCGCCGCCGGCAATACCGACACCGGCGGCAACACACCAGTCCCCCTCCCCGCCCGACACGCCTGCCGCCGGTCTTGTTAACGCCGGCGGCGGAGCAGGAACGAGTAAAAGCCTCTCTTGCGCGCCGCTCCCCCCCCAACACGCAGAGCCGTCGCCGGCGCTACCGACGCCGGCGGCAACCCGCCCCTTCCCATGCCCGCCGCACACATGCGCCGCCGGTCTCGCCAACGCCGGCGGCGGGGCAGTCACATCAAGACGTCGACCCTGTCCGCCGCTCCCCATAAAGATCCTCTCCTGAAGACGTTATCGAAGGAAAATAAAAAACCCTGCGCAGCAGGGAAAAAAAAAACTTTTATACTCCCACGTAGGGCGCAAGAAGCGTGCTTCTCTCCACCCACGAGTATTCAGCAAGGTCATGCCTCAGGCGCTCGTGCTCCTCCTCGTCCTGTGCCTCCGTCTAAGCGTTCAGCGCGTGGCCAACACTTCCGGCAGGAAGCGCGCCTGCCGGCGCGATGACAGGAGCGGCCACACCCGCCAGCGGGCCGTTGCTGCCGCCAGGCCTGTTCGCATTGCTCTGTAAACCGCCGCCGGCCGCACCGCCGCCGGCGGCGCGGCTGCCTTCATCTCCCGTCGGATCCGTCCCACCGCCCTCACCACCAGCGGCCCCGTCGCCGGCAGCGCCAATACGGGCGGCGTGGCTGCCACCATCACCCATTCTACCCGTCCCACTGCCCCCACCTCCACCAGCCCCGCCGCCGGCTCCGTTCGCACCGGCGGCGGGAGCACCACCATCAGAAGCCAAATCCATCCCACCACCGCCACCCCCACCAGCCCCGCCGCCGGCTGCGCCACCACCGGCGGCGTTGCTGTCACCATCACCCATCATACCCGTCCCACCGCCCCGACCTCCAGCAGCCCCGCCGCCGGCTCTGTTAGCGCCGTCGGTGGGAGCACCACTATCAGGAACCAAACCCATCTCACCACCGCCACCCCCACCAGCCCCGCCGCCGGCTGCGCCACCACCGGCGGGGTCGCTGTCACCATCACCCATCATACCCGTCCCTCCGCCCCCACCTCCACCAGCCCCGCCGCCGGGTCCGTTATCACCGGCGGTGGGAGCACCACCATCAAGTACCAAACCAGTCTCACCACCGCCACCCGCACCGGCCTTGCCGCCGGCTGCGCCAACACCGGCGACGGGAGCCTCACCAATAGTAATCATACCCATCCCACCACAGCCTCCCCCACCAGCCCCGTTGCCGGCCGCACCGCCGGCCGCACCACCGGCCGCGGCCGGGGTCTCAGAAGCCCCGTTCCCCACGCTTTCGGCTGCGCCACCGACTGCGCCTCCGCCGCCGCTACCGCCGGCCGCCGCCTGGGCAGCGGCGGCCATTCGAGTGCGTGACACGTACCCATCGCGTCGCTTCTCAGTCACCATATTGTGTAAGATGGCCGCCGCCTTCGCGAGGGTGACCATTGACTCGACGGTGACATGCCGTGCGGGGTGTAAAGCAATGTGGAAGCGTGCAGTTAGAACAGCATATAGCCGTTCCACATCTTTTCTCCAAGCTTCTTTGAGCCGGTTGAATGTCGTCTCAACTTTTGTGGTGGGGTCGGGGAACGGACACACGAAAAATGCAAAGGGAGGGTAAATTCCATCAACCAGATAATTCAAGAGCGTGCGGGTGGTGCCGTTAGCTGTGTATGAAAACGTACGACGCGGCCACTCGCCTCCCGTCACAGACAAATACAGATGGGAAGCATGCATAACATTGAGGTCATTCTGAGAACCAGGGCAACCAACAAACAAATGCCATATCCATAGGTCCTCATCGCAAACAGCTTCCATTACCACAGAGCGTTTGCCGTGCCGATTCTGATACATGCCGGCAAACGCCTTGGGGCAGTACGCCCTCTCCCAATGGGTGCAGTCCAGCGATCCCATTGACCCAGGCAATCCCCGCCGCGCATTGCGCTCCAGGATACGCTCCCGCTCGGCCGGGGTGGGGGGACGCATATAAGCCGGACCAAACTCATCCACAATAAAACGTAGAAGCTCTCGAACAGACATAGCAATGGTCGATGCGGACAAACGAACGTATTCATCAGTTCGATCGGGCGCCTCTCCGTAAGCAATCACAAGGAAAGCAGCCACCACCTTTTGCAACGGGTGTGCCTGCGGTCTGCCCGTCGCGTTCATACGTTGCGCAAAGAAGGGGCGACCCTTCAAGGCGTGGTAGATACGTAAAAACACTGACCGGGGCACACGGAGCAGTCTCTCAAAGTCCGCCTCGTCGTATACGGGAGGGGAGCCGTCCAATCCAAAATAGTCCCTCAAAATAGCTCGCAAACCTGATCGAAAATCACGGTTTTGTTCGGCCGGCGGGCAGGCACCGACCCAATATACCGCCGCCGGCCAAGCCGCGACCTACGGAAGCGACGACGATAGCGCCACAGCGCCTGCATGTGCGCCGCCACCGCGGTGGCAACTTCGCCGTCGATGGGGTCCGCCAGCATCGCATCCTCAGAGACGACGAGTGGATCGTCCATCGTGGGAAGAAGACGGTGTCGTCGACGGTGACGTCGACCGTGGACACGGGCGTCGCGACACGCCTGTCGCCGTCACGTAATCACGCCGCGGGGCGCCGTCAGGACCTCGTCCCACTGCCCTCTCTGACAGGCCCACAAGTTTATTCCATCTCCCGGCCTCCGACGTCCCCCGCCCCCCGCCGCGAGCACGTACAGAAGTGATCTCGCGAGGCTCGAAAACCAGTGCCTGGGGAACGCCGCCGCCGTACCCTGATTGACGCTTTGCGCGCCACAGAAGGCGGCAGCGGAGCGACCCACCACACCCCCGGCGTGCGTCGAATGAAGGGTCCTGAAACGGTCAGACTCGTTCAGGCTTTTCCGGGTCTCGATAGTGATCGCCGAGATCGTAGACAGCCCCGAGAAGCGCCAGTTTCGGGCCGTATGATTTGAAATCTGATGACGCCACGTGAGCTCGTTTTCCGAAAGGAACTGAATCTGCAACAGCCAATGGCACGCCAGGAAAAAATGGGGAGGAGCAGCGGGTCCCCCCAAATCGGTGAGAAAATGGGGGACGGCGGCGCCTCCCCCCATTTCTGACGCATGAATGTCGGAGGACTTACCCGATTCAGATTAACTGTATTCAAGTTCTATCTGAGCGTTTTGGGGTGCCTGAAGTTGCTGTGGGACCCTCCCCATCCCCAAGAGCTAAAATGAAGGCACGTGGCACATTTATGAGCCACGTTTCTGACACGTTAGCATATTTGAAGTTGGGGAAGACGTTGTTTGGTGTGCTCGTAAAGCACACCCAACAAAGTCTTCCCCAAATCCGAATGAGTAAACGTGTCAGACACGTGTCTCCCAAATGCTTCACGTGGCTCCATTTAGGCTCTTGGGGTTGGGGACGGCTCCACAGCATGTTGGCCGCCGGCCAGACAGCCGTGAGTCAGTCGGGTGTCCCGGCCCCGTGGGTGTAAGTGATTGATGTATTTGTAGCTGCAAGGGCCGAACCGGACCAACTCCACTAGGGGGTGATTTGGAATTTGGTGGGGCCCAGATTGATCAAGGAGGGCAGCGAGGTGCACGTGGGGTGCGGGCGCCGCCGGCGTCCGCGCCAAGGCGACATTTGAGGGGGTGGCCGGAGCTCTCCGAGCCATCCATACGCTCGGCAACGTGCCATGTCTTGACAGGTTATGGGCCCAGACGCCAACAGCGCTAGGCGAACGGGGGCACGTTCATCGCGATTTCTGACCACCCCGAGCAAGATCAACAGGAGCCTGGATCAACATTGTGCCCCGGTGGACCAGATCAAGGACAATGACCGACGCGATGGGCGACAGCTCGGTGCTGCGCCCGGACAAGCTGGATCGGGACTACCCGACATGGAGCATCACCTTCCGCGCCTTCCTGCGATCCAAGGGGCTGTGAGAAACCCTGGCCAACCCCGAGGCGCCGACCGAGGAGAACGACCCGACGGCGCACGTCACGTGGGCGGACAAGGACGACCAGGCGCTGGCGCAGATCATCATGGGCGTCAAGCACCACCACCTGGTGACGGTGTCGGCGTGCACCACCGCCAAGCAGGCGTGGGACGCGCTTGAGGTGTCATTCAGCGCGCAGACCAACGCCCGGCGCGCGCAGCTGACTGTGGAGCTGACAACCATCAAGAACAAGACGGGGAAGGACATCCACATGTACAATAGCCGCGCCAAGGCGCACCAGGCGGAGCTGGCGACGGCGGGCCAGCAAATGGACGCGAATGCGGTCATCCTGTACCTGCTGCGGGGCCTCGGCGATGAGTACAAGATAATCAAGACCGTGCTACTCGCGGCGCCGCAGTTCCTGGCGTGGGAGTCGGTCACGACGGCGCTGCTCCCAGTGGAGGCGGAGCTTGGGAAGTCGGTGAGCATGGACGAAGGCGGCACGAGCGCGGCCTACCAGGCGGGTCAGGTTGCCCGCAACGAGGCGCGCAAGCAGAGCCGCCGGAGTATCACGTGTTGGAGCAGCAACAAGAAAGGGCACTACCAGTCGGAGTGTCGCTCCGCGCGGGCGGACGGGGACGACACGGGCGGATCCTCCAAGCCTGTCGTCTTCATGGTAACGGGGCAGGCCAAAGAAACCGTGGGCATGGCCACCGTCGACGCGGAGACGGCCGGATCTGCGCTGGCAGCAACGGCGATGGATCAGAGCACTGCCAAGGACGTCGTCTTCATTGACTCTGGCGCCACGCACCACATGATGAAGCAGCGGCGTGCCTTCTTCTCCTACCAAGAGGTGGAGGACCAGGAGGTGAGCACGGCCAACAGGGATAAGGTGCCGGTGTCGGCCATATGCAGCGTCGTCCTGCACACCTCGATGGGGGTGGAGCTGGTTCTAGAGGACACCCTGCACGTACCGGGAATCTCGGCTAACTTGCTATCGGTGCGGGCGATCACAAAGAAGGGTTGCAAGGTGGATTTTGATGGCGACGTTCTCGAGGTGCTCAAAGATGGCCGGGTGGTCGCGACGGGTTGCGCGGACAGGGGTGGCCAGTACCTCATGGAGTTTGTGCCCGAGGTGCCGGCCTACGCATCGGTCGCATACGGAAAGCTGGCAGAGCCCGGACACCTGTGACACCGCCGCTTCTCCCACCCTGGGGAGGGGATTTTGGCCAAGCTGCCGACGCTGGTGTAGGGCATCGACATGAAGTCGTCCGATGCGGCGCCGGTTGGGGGCGCCGTGTGCGTGTCCTGTGTGGAGGCGCGTATGACGCGCGACTCGTTCACGGATCAAGAGGAGGCCGAACTGGAGTCGCTGGAGATCATGTACGTGGACCTTGCGGGGCCGGTGACCCCGCAAAGCAAGGGCGGCGCCAACCACGTGCTGACCACCAAGGACGGTCGCACCGGCCTAGTCGTGATCGGCCTTCTCAAGGCCAAGTCGGAAGCAGAGGCCGAGCTGCGTGCGATCGTTAACCGCCAGTAGAAGGCCTCGGGAAAGGAAGTCAAGCGCATTCGGTGCGATGGGGCCGGGGAGCTCACCAACCAGGCAGAGATGGTCGCCTGTTACAAGGAATGGGAGATCAAGCTCGAGCCAACGCTGCCATACACTCCCGAGTCGAACGGGATGGCAGAGCGCCTGAACCGCACGCTGTTTGAGCGCACGCGGGCGGTCGTCCTGACGGCTAAGGTCGACAAGATCCTCTGGGGGTAGGCAATCAACGCGGTTACCCACACGATCAACCGGTCGCCGACAACGAACGGCACGAGCACCCCCTACGAGCTCTTCTACGTCAAGAAGCTGGATGTCAGTCACATGCGGGTGTGGGGCTGCCCGGCCTACGCGCTCAAGCCGCCCAACCAGCAGCGCAAGATGGACAGCAGGGTGCTGGTGGGTACTTATGTTGGCTACGCCGCGGATGAGCACGGGCTACGGATCCTGTCGCCCATCACGGGCCGCATCCATGAGCGTCGCGACGTGGTGGTTGACGAAACCCTACCTGAGGGCTTGCTCCGAGGTTCGGGCCTCCCCCGCGTCAAGGCACTCCCAGATGACTGGGACACAGACGGGGGGAGCTCAAGCGGCAGCGCCTCGACTGGTGACTACCGCGGCGGGGTCGGAGACGGCCATCACCCACAGTCAAGCCCGTAAAGCAGCAGTGAAGAAGTGAAGGCGGGCCCGAGCGGCGGGGTGTCGGCAGGGAAGAGCGCGCGGTATGAGCTGCGCCCCCGCGGGGCGACTGAAGTAACAAACGCGGCGGCGCACATGGCCACAGCGACGGCGCCCGCGGGGGCGCCTGGGTCGGTAACCCGAGGTGATGACAAGCCCCGCCTGGAATCCAAAGTCGCCGGCCACGTATGAGGAGGCCATGTCGCGCCCCGACGCGTGGCTCTGGCAGCGCGCAATGGACGAGGAGATGGCTGCCCACCAGGAGCGGGAACGTGGAGCCTGGTCAAGGCACCGTCGGATGCCAACGTGACGGGCAGAAAGTGGGCGTTCAACTACAAGCATGACTCTGTTGGTAGCGTCAACCGCTCCCGGGCCCGCTTTGGCATCCGCGGGTTCACCCAAGTGGCCGGCGTCGCCTACGAGGAGATTTACGCGCCATGCCCGTCAAAAGCAACCGTGCGGGCGGTCATGGCGGTTGTCGCCCAGCGGGACATGAAGGCCAACGCCCTCGACATGAAGCACGCGTACCTCAACGCGCACATGGACAAGCCGCTGTACACGCGGCAGCCCAAGGAATATGAGGTGGGAGGGGACAACATGGTGTGCCGCTGCAAACTCGCCCTCAACGGGTCCAAGCAGGCCGGAAACCTGTGGAACACGGAGCTGCACAACACCCTGACATCGGTTGGCTCCAACCGGTCCGACGCCGATCCTAACCTTTACCTGTGAAACCACCCCCAGCACGGGGTTATTATGATCCTCGTTCACGTCGACGACACCCTTACGGCGGCAGACACGCTCAAAGGGGTCAACGCGGGCAAGGATGTGCTGTCCAGCAAGTACAAGGTCAGGGACATGGGAAAACTGCGCGATTTCTTGGGGCTCAACGTCATGCACGACCGCAGCCACAAGACCCTCTTCCTGTCGGCACCAGGATTCACCTACGCGCTGCTAGAAATGTTTGGCATGAGCATGGCCAACCAGACGAAGGTGCCGATGTCCGTCGGTCCGGTGCTTGGACGAAACGAGTCGGAAACCCTGGCGGACAAGACGGTGTACACCGAGCTGATCGGAAGCCTTCTCTACCTGGCGACGACGACTCACTCGGACTTGGCCTACGCCGCGGGGGGCGACGGGGGGATGGCGGAAGGGAGGGGGCGTCCGAACCCAGCCGAACCTGCAGGCTCAAGATCCCACGGCCGCCAGCGGTAGCAACCGCGGGGGTACACGGGGGCGCAACGAGGGCGCGCCCGCGGCTCCCACGGCGCTGCGACGTCCCATCCGCCCTGTAAACATGAGCGGAAGGCGCCGCCGATGGGGTCGCACGCGGCCACGCCGTGGGCCTGACTGGGGTCGGTCGGGAGGCGGCCGCTGGCGGCAGGGGAAGCACGCGACCGCGAGAAGCGCGCACGCCCGACATCGAGGATCCGCGCGCCAACAGATTAGCCCACAACAGGTTCACAACCGCTCGAAGAAGAGTCGCGGGTAGCATATCTCTGCTCCCAATTGACAATTGGCCAAAAGTAGCCCCCTTGACGGGCCAAAGCCCATGTATTGTGGGAATTGGACTGTGGCTCGCCCTTTGGGGGGTTACTGCCGCATTGCTCATTTTTTATTGTTTGTTTGCTTGCCTGTCTTATCTGTCTGCTGGCACTCAATACGATCGCTTGTGATCGGACGGTCGATCGACCGGTGCCCTCGTTTGTATTAAATCACCGTGGGTCCGGGGTCGCCGTCGTGGGCGCCACCCGGCTCCCCATCGGATGCCCTCCAACAACCGGTCTTCCTTCCTCGCCGCGACGGCGATAGAACTCGCTTTATTTCTTGGCTACGGTCGGTCCCACTACACTGGTAATTGAACCATTGTTATAAATACCACATCGGGAGCCCCCGCGCACCGTGGCGGCCGAGCGATTTGTCCGGGGCACGGACGTTCGCCGGAGGCAGTGCGCTGCCGGAACGAGCGCGCGTCGCAGACGGACGGGGCAAGCACTCGGACGCCGCAGGCACCGCCGCGACACCACGGCGACCTGCCGTGTTGGCGTGCGGCTGCCGCCACCGCCGACCGTCTAGGCTAGGCGTGCCAGTCGGTGGTACGTCACCCTCGCGGCGAAGAGCGACGGGGGCGCGCCGCGGCGTGGCGCGCGCTGCTGCCCGGTCGACAGCCACGGCAGCATGTGTAGGGCCTCCAACCTGGCCGGCGCACTGCGCGATTTGGGCCCCGATATGCGCGCGAAAAGCAGCGCGAAGGGGGGGAGGCATCGCCTCGCGCAAAGCCAGCTGCTCCAGTTTGACGCGCAGCCGTCGGCGACACAAAGTCACAGCCTTCGCCGCCGCGGCAGGCCCCGACAGCCGGGCGCGCCAGTGGATACCCAAAAATGCGGGCGACCACGAACGTCCACACCGACCTCCCAGGACACGCCAGCAAGAGAGGGGTCGGTCAGGCCCGCGCGGAACGCCTTCGTCGCCGATGCCAGCAGCGTCACCGCCGCCGCCGTGCCGAAGCGGTCGGAGTCGACGACGGTAGCAGCGAACACGCCCGAGGCTTTTGCTACCAGCCGCCGCAGACCTTGCGAGCGGGCGTCCCGAGACACGCGCGCGACGTACAACGTCGTCAGAACGGGCAGCGGGGCGTCGCGAATACAAGCACGCATCAGCGCCAAGACAGGAGCGGCGGCTTGCGATGGCCGGCTGACCGGCCCGGCAGGAGTCGACCGCCGCGCCGCGGCTGGGGAGGGCGCGTGCGCCAACGCGCCCGCACAAGCGCGGCGAGGGGAGATAGACGTCCAGCCGCGGGGGGCGCCGGCAGGACGCACCGGGGCAGGTTTCGGCGACCCGCGGCAACCACGGAGACGGCACCGGGAGACGAGGGTCCCCGGAATAGCCCCATCGCCGTCTACAGCCGCCGGATCAACCACCGCAGAGGGCCCACCGCTCGCCGACGACGAATGAGGCGCATCAATCCAGCTGGGCGTTGGGAGCCGAGGGTCACGGCGAAGGCGATCCGCCCACGAAGCGACAGGGGGCAGCGGCGCGGCATGACGCGGCCGGGGGGGGGGGGGGGGGGGGGCGCGGCGTTGCCCGCCAGAACCCCGCCCCGAGAAGGCCCAGAAGCAGTGACGGCACGAACCGCCCTGCGCGCAGCGCCGACCGTGTCGATCACCGGGCGCCGGCCGCCACAGGCAGCGGGGGGGAGCAGCGGCGCCACATAACCGGGCGGGACCACATCCCCAACGACCGGGGCGCGCCGAGGAGGTGGCGCGACCGCGACGGGGGGGGGTGCAGCAAACTGCCGGGGGCCATTGGCCCGCACAACGGACACCGCCGATTCAACCAGTAAGCAAGGATCATGAACCGGAAACCCGGCGGTAAACGCGTTAACGGCTAGGGCTACGGCGCCCGCCAAAGCGATCACCACCTCCCCCCCCCCGATCGCGGACGACATAGCGCCGCCCAAGACCGGGGGGGGGGGAAGAAAGGTCGTCCCCACCTCCCGCGCAAAAAGAAACGAAGCATAACGTACCCCGCACGACACGCAAGCGCCCCGCCCGAGCGGGCGCAAGAACCGATCGAGGACGAGAATGGCGGTGGCATGCTGGGTACGCAGCTGACACAAGAGTCGTCTACGTGAGGTATTCTCTTCGCAGATAAGAATAGAGAAACATTTTTTCTTGCAGCACATCGCAAGCGCACTCGTGCAGCGGGCACGCAGCGCGCCGTTATGAACTCGTTCAAACTCACCTCACCGTCTCACCGCCGCAGTGGCCACCGGGAAAGTGGCAGATGCTGCTAGCACACTCCCACCCATGTGATCATACCTACGCACACACTTTTCAAGTTGAGCGTCCGCTTGAAGAACTTCCAGTGCTCTCCTCACCGTGCGCATGTCGAGCTGATAGCTAAGCACATGCGCCCGTTTGTCCATCTTTAACTCCCCACGAAACTTTGTTCGCGAGCACTATAGCGTTCGTCTCAATGAGAGCTACCAAGCGCACCCAGGAACGGTCCGAACGCATAACCACAGCCAGAGATATGCCTGAAGCCCACCTGTCGACCCGGAATGCGCATATATTAATATGGTGTGACGCCGTCTGTACGCTTTCAACCATTTGTGCAGGAGCTCCCCCTTCACTCATGAGGGTAAAGTGGGGGTGTAGACCCCGATCCTGTAGGAGAAAGTCAGTTTTGAGCATATCCAGTGCTCTGGTTGGCGTGTGTAAATCGTGCTCGCAGCCAAGCAGATGCGCCAGCCTATGTGACTACCACGATGTACGAAAATTATTCGTGAACACGATAGCGCTCGTCTCAATGAGAGCTACCAAACGCACCCAAGAACGGTCCGAACGTATAACCACGGCCAGAGATATGCCTGATGCCCACCTGACGACCCGGAATGCGCAGCTATAAATGTGGTGTGACGCCGTGTGTGCGCTTCCGACCGTGTGTACAGCAGCTCTCCGTACACTCATGGAGGTGAAGTGGTAGTGCAGACCCCGATTCTGCAGTCAAAACTCGGTTCTGAGCAGGGGTCATGGTCTGACGGGCCCGCGCCAGCATGGACGTTCTGATGGTCTCCTTCGTCTCCTCGTGGAAGCCGGTAAGCTGCCTCTTTTCGAGGCGTGGTGCGGACTGGCTGCCAGCCAATCCACTTGTGTGTGTGTGATCCTCGTTTTGGTACATATGTCCCTGTTTATCTCGGCATTACTTTGATAATGGTGGTCAAAGGATCCATGCTTCTGATCATCGTCGTCCAAAAGTGGGGTCGAATCAAAGCATGATAATTATAATCTCGCAACCCTGCCCAGTACAGCCATTTCCGACGTACTGGCACCAGTCTGAAAACCGCCGGGGTAAGTCTCCAAGTAACGTGATTCCTAAGCGCGACGAACCCGCGAGAGCTAACTCATTGGACATGCGTCTACCCACTAGGAGCCATGAAATGTGTTGTACCACTCAGATGATAGTATGTAAAATCGGCCTCGTTCTATTCGAATATGAGTATATCCGAGTATTGCTGTCTTCCCAATATTGGCCGATGTGGACGAAGTCAAGTCAAGACAGGGTCTCGGTCAACTGCCCATTGGTCGAACGACTTTATCCGGCTGAATTGATGGCTGAGAAACTGTCTCGCAGGCCCCAGAACCATGCACACTCCTTCTTTTTTTATTGAATTTACCCAAACAGGGAGCGATGAAAGGGCGAATATATGTTGTATATCCGGCGAAACAGTTCGTAAGTCACAATGAGCTTTTCGTCGATGGCAAATAAGATTGGTCCCACAACACTGTGGGCCAGAATATGAAATTTAGTGCAGTACGACAGGAAAAGATCTCCGAATATGAAGGAAGTATCTTTCGAAAATGCAAACGGATAGCCCGGAAGATGCGCTGAAGAACTTCTTTCGTTTGATGTGGTACGCGTCCGCCGGATTGTCCCGGCGGCCATGAATTACGGTTTCATGAGCTATCCCAGGGATCATCCTGACGAGAGAGAAGAACGATTCCGAGGAAAACCCGAGACACTATCATCGGCGCGATCCTCAAGGAAGGTATCTGGAAAATGCACAATCATATTTCCCCGCATGTCGTGCGGCATGCTTGCTGCGGCCAATTCGTGACAGGAATCGAGCACACACACGGAGACAGCTCGTGCGCATTTGTCGCAGATGGCTCCAAGACTGTTACGCATTATTTTTTTAGGGCATTATTTACTGTCTGGTACGTGCGGTCTTCTCCAGTGACGATACGGCTGACTGCCTGATTTCTGGGATGCCAATCGGCCGCGATGGCTTCTCTATGTAATGTTGTTCCGTCCCCCTCCCTTAATTGCTGTAGAATCACACTGCAGGCAGTTTCCGCGGCTAACGTACACGACTGCGTGCGGCACATTCTCTGATTTAAAATCCGTACGACCTCTTGCCATGTGCTCATGTCAAAACATCGAGCATGCCTTTCAGCAGTGCCGTGGGGTCTTACCGCTAGTGACACGCATGAAAGCCTTGCTATGTTTTGCTCGGGTTTTTCCATACAGGAGCCGTGCGGTTTCCTCGGAAATCTTCTGGGGTGCGCTCGCGAAGAATATCGGAGAGATGGCCTTGGGACCTATTCTTTGTGTTTTCTTGGAGCGCATCGTACCAGATGCACCTCCAACATTTACGAAGGATAGAAAACGCGGAGACGTGGAACAATGGTTTTACCTCTCAGCGCGGAAAGCAGTGAAAAGAAAACAAACGCACACTATGGGAACAATTAACAATCAAAAGAGACCGCCTTCCCAGAGGGTGGTCGCCAATAACTGCTGCACGCCAGTCGGGACATCAATAGGCACGTTCAGTCGGCCTCTTCGTCAGACAAGTCAACGTCCCGCACTTCAAGGTCCTTCAGTTCATCGTGCATGGACTGAACTATGCCCTTGCGTGCTTCTGCGCTTTCAGGTCGCAGGTACTTGGGATAATCTTCCGCTTCGATGTAGCCCTTCAGGCACAGCGCACCCGCCGTTCGTACTGAGGTCCGAACCTCGCTTGGCTCGATCAGGAGCAGCTCGGCAATGATCCCAGCCGCTGTCCGAGAACGGTCCAAACGAAGATCCGTCCTTGTGTCGCCCTCCTTGAGGATCAACTGGTAGTCGATGTTACTGTCCTGTGCGATTGGGTCGGAGAAGCCATCATCTACCCCTTCCCCAGCTGTGGATGCGGGCGTCGACACAATGCGCTCCATCGAGGCACGCTCCACTTTCGAGTCCATGTAGAAACCCAGAGTCCTGTAACCAAGCAGTCGGGCAAAGTTTCTTCCGCGGTTCACCTTGTACCGAAGAGACTTGAGAAGGGACGTGGTGACTTTGCGTCGCTTACAGGACAGATTGGTTGCTTCGTATTTGATCTGAGAAGCCGCCTTCTCCACGGTCCTCTGCATCAGCATGCGTAGGTAGCGCTTCCCGTCCTTGCTAGGGCCGTGCAAGTGCCCAGTGGGCACCATCCAGGAGATGCAGTCGAGTTCGAAGGCGCCCCCATTGGGTGCAGTACTGGCAGAGTCGGATGCATTGGCAGGGGTGGCGCCCATCCTACTGATCTTGCGCAGCTGTGCCTGTCCATACTTCATGAAGATACAGCCGTTCTCTCAAAAACCTCGCACGCCAACTGTTGCACCACTCTGACAAATCGGCCTTCACGGGGTCGCAGAGGCCGATTTGTCTGAGTGGTGCAACAGTTGGCGTGCGAGGTTTTTGAGAGAACGGCTGTAGAGCATACTGTGTCCTGTGTTCACGCCACATGGACGATGGTCAAGCAGGAAATCACAAGGAGTGTTAGAAGCCGCGTGGCAGTAAACAATGTTTCACATTGTACGTCGTCATCTTCAGCGTCCAACGTTCCCCCGCGTCCGCGTCGTTCCGGCCCCTAACATACCCCGTAATCGTTCCACATTGACGCATGAAAAGCGCGTGCAGTACCGTACCTGCCGGGCGTGGACGTAGGCGTCACCATACTGGCTCCACTGTCATCGCTCGCCATACTGGACGCAGTGAGTGCGATTTCTCGCACAGAGCCAGCAGAACAAGGAGCACGACGGTGTCGATGGTCTACCCATCTCCTATTGGTGTGACGCACCGCATGTCGATGGCCGGCATGCTCCAGCAGTGGCATGCCCGCAGAGAAACGCCACAGCGAGGGAGCAGCGACAACGAATGAGAGATTGTCTACCGGATAACCGAGATCAGACGGGTTGATCGAGATCAGGTACTTCCTACATCATTGAGGGAGCCGAGTGACGTGTACTGAATTCCTAGACTATGATGCCCCCCACACGAGAACTGTGCAGCTTCTATTCGCGTACCTCTCGGATGTCTGTTACGAGCCGCGGAGACGGAAAGACGCGGGTGCCACTTGAATTCAAATGTCAGAGGAAGAAGTAGTGAGGACAAGTGGTCATCGGTTTGCACGCAGAATTGTACTTATTCCACCCTCCAGCAGCAGCCATCAGTCCTGCTGCAATGCACGTCCAGCCGGATCTCTTGGTATCCGGTCAGATCCTGCGGCCGACCACCGCAATGGTCGCGGCCGGTTGAGGCGGCGTTCGCCGCACAACTCGGCCGCACTCTCGCTGACCGCTACATGTGGAGGTATGTGGCACGCGGTGGGGTGAACGGGCGCGGCACCGACGGAGCGCTCAGCGTGCTGACGCCGTCCTCTTCCCGTGCGCGCGTTTCCTCCCCCAGACGCACCTGCCCACCTGAGCGCCCGTCACTGCAGCCGGGTGCCCTCGAGGATACCCGTGCTCATTTCCACACACAGCGCGCCCTGCAGCCGCCCACGCTCTTTGCACGCAGCAGGATCCCCACTGGCGTTCCCAGCTCGGCACTGCAGCGAGGCGGGCAGGCTCTTGCGCGTCGACGCGGCCCGCACGTGACCGACCGACTCGGGTGGTCGTCGTTCGGCCGCGGGGGTGACTGCGGTGCGCGCGGCCAACGCCCTCGCTATTTTGCACGCAGCGGGTTCCCCGCTCGGGGTTCCCAGCTCTGCACTGCAGCGGGGCGGTCAGGCCGTGTCGCGCTGCTGCCGCTGGCGGTACTGTTATTGGCGCTGCAGCGGGGCGTCAAGGCCTTGGCACGCCCCTGCCTCCCGCAGCGGACCCCCCGACTCTGCGGGGTCATCGCTCGGCGGCGAGGTGAACGGCGGCGCTTCCGGCTGTCGCCCCTGCTCTTCGCCCGCAGCATGTTTCCCGCCAGGGGTTCCGTGCTCGGCGCTGCAGCGGGGCGACAAGGCTTTGACGCGCCACAGCCGCCCGCCGCGGACCCACCGACTCTGGGGGGTCATCGCTCGGCGGCGCGGTGACCGGGTGGGCTTCTGTCCGTCGCCCCTGCTCTTCGCCCGCAGCCGGTTCCCCGCCAGGGGTTCCGAGCTCGGCGCTGCAGCGGGGCGACAAGGCCTTGGCCCGCCGCCACCGCCCGCAGCGGACCTCCCGACTCGGGAGGTTGCCGCTCGGCGGCGAGTCTGCCTGTTACCCGAGCGCCCGTCTCCCAGCATCTGTGCCCTCAATCGCGTCCCCCATCGGGGCTCCGTGGTTAGGATTGCAGGCGGGTGGACACGCTCTGACTCCCTGGGTACACCGTGTAGCACAGCGGTCCCGTTCAGCACGCCATCTCGGCTCCGCTGCGCTGGGGGCCACATCTATCGGAGGACAACGTTGTGGGAGCGCACCTGGCTGTGGATCGAGCAGCCGCAGGCACGGTCACTACACGCAGGCAGCGCGCCTCAAAAACTACTGGCTCTGCCTTGTATCAGTCCGAATTGCAAGAGGTACCGGTACTGGGGCGTCAATTTCTGGGGCCCAATCTCGGAACCGGCTTAACGGTGGGGCGACTTCCGTCGCATCCGCGTTTCACACGCAGCCGGTGATTCACACGTTGCCGATTTCTGTGCTGTACAGCAGTCCCTTCCAGCGCTCCACAAGAGCTCAGAGTGGCAGGCAGCCACCAAAAATCGACGGCGACGGTCGGGGACGTTGTTTGTGGCACGAAAGCGCCCCATACCTGAAGGCGCCCTGATCACACCGCTTGTTGGATCGCGACGCAGTGGTCAGCTCGCACAGGCGACGCCCGTGACGTTGCGCCCCCGTCAGCACGATGGGTCGCAAGCGCGGGTCTGGTCGCAGAGGCGCTAGCGCGTCCGGTGGAGGGACAGTACCCCACGTGGTGGTCTCGTTCCCTGGGCCCCCCTCTGCAGCGGCGGTGTTTGCCGTGGCGCTTCATGCCACACGCACGACAACAACGGCTCATGGACCAACTCCGGCGCAAGTTGATATGGTACTGGCGGCCCTGGATTTTCAGTCCACGTGCCATCTCCACCGGCTGATGTCCGCGAGAGGCTCCTGGCGTGCCGACGCTCGTGCGGCAGTTCTTCGTTATTGGACGGCGTCCTTGGCGCTGCCGTTAGCAGCCTTGCTGGAGGCGATGTGGACGCTGTCAAGAGGGCGGAAATTTTTGTGATCACGGGACTGCAGGCTCACGGATGCCGCGGCCACGTCGACTCGCAGGTGGCGTCAGCGCCTGCCACTCTCAGCTCCACGCCACACGGTGACTTTAACTCGTCGGCATGCGGGCCCTCTAAGTGTAGCATATCTCTGCTCCCAATTGGCCATTGGCCCCAAGTAGCCCCCATGACTGACCAAAGCCCATGTATTGTGGGCATTGGCCTGTGGCACGCCCTTTGGGGGGTTACTTCCGCATTGTTCATTTTTTATTGTTCGTTTGCTTGCCTGTCTTATCTGTCTGCTGGCACTCAATACGATCGCTTGTGATCGGACGGTCGATCAACCGGTGCCCTCGTTTGTATTAAATCACCGTGGGTCCGGGGTCGCCGTCGTGGGCGCCACCCGGCTCCCCATCGGATGCCCTCCAACAACCGGTCTTCCTTCCTCGCCGCGACGGCGATAGAACTCG
>Ga0209831_1001612_pt1 | contig 20479 bp, 16 predicted proteins | sample Maine_Asex4_meta_FD_187451 | JGI IMG/M metagenome (GOLD analysis project Ga0209831, IMG submission 187451) | Marine algal microbial communities from Maine, USA - Maine_Asex4_metaG (SPAdes) (version 2) | ecosystem: Host-associated > Algae > Red algae > Unclassified | place: Maine, USA | collected... | reverse complement strand
GTCGTAGCGTGTACCAGAGCATCCCCACCCATTCGTGCACAGCTCGATCCATGTTACGAATAAAATAGCCTTCAGGACGAAACCAGGGTGCATCAACGGTCAGGTAATCTGTCGGTGCCATGGAATAGGTCGCCTGATGATGATCCAGCATGAGTGCGGCTCGTGGCAAATGAGTTGCTGAACTGGCAACAACCAGCCGTATCCGCGTAACCTCCGGGTCGCCTGCGTCATGACCGTCCTCTCGTGCCTTTTCACCTACTGACGGTACTAACGAAATTCTTTCGATCGCACTGAGAATCTCCTCCTCTGTATCACGCGTCTGATCAAACAGAATTATTCGTTCGGCCGGAACACCAAGCTCAATTGCCATTTGTTGCATGACTTCTGCATGGCTCACAGGACTCCGAAATCTGGCACCGCTGACAGCCAGATAGCTATCCGGTTGAGTCTTCCAGAGACGCACTCCTTCGACCACTCTCGACAGTGCTCCTGCCATCAATACAGAGTTAACCGGTCTGCCCTCGGCGTACATGTGTCCATACCCCAGAACCAGAATCAACGCGGTATCTGGTGGCGCAACGGCAAGTACCGGAAACTTGTCTTCCAGCTTGGCAACGAAGTAGTTACTGATCGGGGGTACCGAAGCTGCAACGAGTACACAGCAGATTGTGATCGATGCCAGATTACAAAAACGAGGAAACCATCGCCTGCCTATAAGCATCACTAACAACAAGATCAGAGCACCCGGTATGAGATGCACAAGCATCGACAGCAGTTTTTTGAGCAGAAACCCGTCCATGGTCAAGCAGACGCCTCAACAGATCGGTCAAACGAAGAAACAACGTTGATTGCGGAGAGTAATATGAACATGGCTAGAGAGCGAATACTGAAGAGGAAGGCACTGTACATGACCTGAACCAGACTGAGTAGCAAGACCACGCAGTGCTGATGTTCTCATCGCCTATCATTAAATCTGAGCATAAATACAATCGTCCAATTACAGGCATGTTTAACTCCTAACTGAGTCACGGTAGTATGGCGTGACACGACAAGTCTGTGCCTGTTGAGGTATCTCTCTTCTACGGTATGGCCATTGATGACCACTGCTCAGGAAAACACCTCAGTCCGGCAACCAACCCTGGAAAACAGCATGGTCTCTTTCTATCGGTAGTGTTATAGGAACACCTCCCCGTCGCGCGGAAAGATAAACCGCTGTAACAAATTCAATGGAACGCTGACCGTCAACGAATGTCACCTCACGACCACCGCGATTATCCAGTGCATCCGCTGTTGCCTCCAGAAAACCGGCAAAGCCGGCACGTGGCGCAGGCACTGACTCAATAACCTGATCAATATCGCTTTGCGGGGTGGTTCCACGTGCGGTAAACGTCCAGATATCTTCAGCAGGTGTATAGGGTGCGGTACCACTTTCGACACTGAGATTTTCAAAGCAGATTTTCAACCGTGATGTATCGCTTGCAGAACCCAACGTTACAGAGCTTGTGACAAGCGCACCGCTTGTCATTCGAAGGATAATGGCGGCACAATCCTCGGTTTCGATCTTGTTTACACGGGTATCGGTAAAGGCATTAAGAGTAGCCACGGGCCCTAGAATGTCGCAAATCAAATCGTGCATGTGAATGGCGTGCCCCAGCACCGCGCCCCCTGATTCATGCTGCCAGGTACCACGCCAGGGCACGGCGTAGTAGTCGCCGTCACGATTCCAGTGAGTCTCTGCGCTCGCTACCATCGCCCGTCCTGTCAGGCCACTTGCCTGTAGTGCTGATAACTGAGCCAGACCTAGTCCGTACCGGTACTGAAACACTGGAAAAACACGACACCCGGAACTCTCCATGGCCTGTCGAATCTGCTCGATTTCTGCCAACGACCGTGCCAACGGTTTCTCGCAAATGACATGCTTACCTGCAGCTAGTGTCTGTATAACATGGCTTGTATGCAAGTGAGGTGGCAAGCAGATGTCTACCAGCTCAACATCAGGATCAGTCATGACGTCATTGATTGATGACACAATACTGATAGATGAATCATCGTCTGTTGCAGCGCGCGCACGCGCTTTATCGAGATCGCACAGAGTTGACACCCTGAAACGATCAGGAAGCTTGCGATAACCATCAAGATGCGCCTTGCCAATTCCGGCGCCAAGAATGGCAACATTGATCACGTAAAACTACTCTCAGTAGATACCAGAGCCCGTACAGTCAGGTTCTAATATATTTTACTCATATTCCAAGGTTATACTTAGAACCGCTCTTAGCCGATCGGACTGTTGCTTCGATAAATTCGTGTGCAGCCATTGCTTGCTCACCGCTAATAAAGCTCGTTGACTTACCGCTTAAAGCATCGACGAAATTCTCTAATATGTCTTGGTGCCATTCGTGTGTGAAAGCCATCGGATCTGCGCCACCACCTGTACTCGCCTGCTCCCCGAAAGTCTCTACTGAACCATCACGCAAACTGACGTGTAGTTGCCCGGCTTCCAGGTGCAAGCTTGCCTGTTCAAAATGAAGGGTTATAGACTCTGGCTTGCCTGGAAAACTTGCAGTGCTGGCTACTAATGAGCCCACCGCACCGTTGGTGAATTCGATACCCACCACGGCGAAGTCTTCGGATTCCATACTATGGAACGTTGATGTACTGATCATGGCCAGAACAGAGCTCACAGGACCACTAAGACTGAGCGCCAGATCTATCGTGTGAATGGCCTGACTAATAAGAACACCACCACCATCACGAGCGTAAGTACCGCGCCCCGATTCATCGTAATAATCCTGATCTCGCCACCAGGGAACATTGATTTCAACGACCGCAAGCTTTCCCATACTGCCTTCGTCGATCAGCTCTTTCGCTTTTCTGGAGGCTATACGGGTTCGATGCTGAAATACAACTCCCAGCATGACTCCAGCGTTTTGACATATCTGAACAATCTGCCGTGATTCCTCTGCCGTTCGCCCTATGGGTTTTTCAAGAAGAATATGTTTACCGGCTTCAGCCAGTGGCGTAATAATATCTTCTCGTACATTAGGGGGCGTTGTGATAATGACGAAATCCACGTCGGCGTCAGTAGCCACGTCGCCAACGGAATCATAAACATGTATGTGTTCGTCTGTTTTCAGGGATACAGCCTTGGCAAGTGACGATGCACTTTCGTTTCGCTTGGACAACACTCCTTTGAGGCGCACCTTTCCTGCGGCTGCAGCGCAAGCAGCAACGTGTGTCCCGGCAACCATTCCCGCACCGATAAGAACGGCAGTTTTTCTATCCTCGGCTGACATAGTGATGCAGTATCAATAAGCAAACAACTTTATGCCATACCGGCATGCAGCTAGTCAATCACAGGGACTAGACGACCTGCCCGCTGGTGCGACCCAGACTATCGATGCTAACCATCATCCTACCGCCATCACTGACTGGCCCTAGCTCGGATGGAGTACCAGACAGGGTGACATCGCCCGCTGCCAATTCAACATACCCAGAAAGATTAGAGATCATTTCAGGTACAGTCCAGATCATCAGGTCCAAGTTACCGTCCTCTCTGATATCACCGTTCACTTGTAGCCAAACACGCCTCTGGACCAGCTGCCCTACTGATTCAACGGCTTGAATAATCCAAAAGGGCTCTGAACGCTCGAACGACCTGTCAATCTCTGAGGGCTGCCCTGATTCCTTCCGCTCACCCCGTAAATCACGGCGCGTCATGTCCAGTGACAGAGCGTAGCCAAAGACGTGATTGAGTGCCCTTGCTAGGGTTATACTTGTAGATTCAATAAGAATGGCATTGCTTTAAGACCGTCGTCCCCGCGGAGGCGGGGATCCATCTCGGCATTTTCAGGGTTTCCCGCCTTCGCGGGAATGACGTAATTGCCTTTACCGGACTTAATGCAGTGCCATTCGATTCAATTATACTATTGGTCTATGGCTGCGTAATTTGCGCTACCGGTGCGTTGAGACGGGATAGACACGCGTAGAAAGCTGGCAGCACGGCGCCTTTGCCGCGTTCATTCATGTTTTCTGCACCAATCAGCAACTCCTCCCGCCCCCCTCTTTTGCGAGCTTGCAGTAGCGCCTCTTCGCTGTAAGCTATAAATCAGCGCTTGATACTGAGTCTGTAAGACCAAGCCACTTGGAACAACCCCCACGATGAATGACGAGATCAACTACAAGAACAATCCGCTGCACAGCATCGGATTAAAAAAAATGCTGGTTGAGCTGACCGACCACTACGGGTTCGACATCCTTTCTGCCTACCTGAATGTCAACTGTTTTAAAAACAACCCCAGCATTGCGTCCAGCGTAAAGTTTCTGAAAAAAACAGACTGGGCACGAGAGAAAGTGGAAGATTTCTATCTCTACTCGTTCAAAAACCTGCCAAAGGCAACGTACCAGCAGTCCCAGCTATCACCAAGGGATCGTATTATCCCGGATGACCAGACTGTGGGCGAACCAGCAGAACTGAGTCTGGATGAGGCTGATCAGCTGCGCGATGAGCGGGAGAAAAAAGCTGCAGAGTTTGATTCAAAGCCGGGTACTGGCAAATCCAGTAGTGTCTACCAGAACAATCGGCGCCCAGATACTCAGGATGATGATAACACTCGCGATGAAGAAGGTGACGCGACCGGTTCTTTCAAACGTACGGCGAGTACCGCGGATAACCCATGGGGACTACCTAGAGAGTAATTCGTCTACTTGTATTACAACTACGGGTTTTCAATATCAATCAACACTTCGTTTCTGCGGAACGGTGGCAAAGTCCAAGGCGGATTGTATCCAGCGAATCGCGCTGAGGACTGCGGCGTGAATCCCTGTGTATCAATCCACTCCATCAAGGCTTTCGCGTTTTTGCTTCGGGCTTTTTCAGTTGATAGCCAGTTATACCGGATAGCCGCTACACGCTTTGGCTCAGTTTCTATCAGTACCACATCCGGATTGGTTGGCTGGGGTGCCGTGTCCATAGAATAGGATTTGGGCAGCACGAACCGGTAGCGCCAGACTTCACCATCCTTCTGGTAAGTCACAGGGGCCGTCATGGCAATGGTCTCACCATCACTCTCGCTACTACCCTCGGCTATGACAGGCGCAGTCATGGCTATCTTCTGCCCACCATCGTTCTCACCGGAAATATAATCGAAAAGGGTTCGGAAAGCCTTGTTGCCCGCTTTTTTAAAACCCGCATCTACCTGAGTTTCTGCGACCACAACCGGGGCGTAGTCCCGAACCTCAAACTGATCATCTTTTTGAACCAGATCATACGGTGCCTCCTCAACGGACGCTCCACCAAAGACTGAACACCCTGTGGCGACCATTAGCAACAAAATCGAGGCCAAACACGCGAAAAACGGACGTGGCCATGCGGTTGAAACAGGGGCTGATACATTCATTGAAGTTGATTAGTCAAACAAGCAAACGATGGTTACAAGTATAGAGGCAAGATTGATCGGTCGCGGCGCCAGTACAGAATATGCTCACCGTTGGGCGAGATCGGTAGAGCGGCCCAGCCTTGATTCACCTAGCCCGGACTACTCAGTGTGACCTTTCCACGGCGCACTGAATAATCCGGGCTAGGCACCCTGTCAAAAATTCAACCGGTCAAGCTGGAAGACACCGTAGGTATAGACACAAAGTACTGGCGTTCTCCACTCGTATTGTCTACGGCTTGATCGTAGAGGAAAAATCGATGATATCGCCAAGCACATAGGCGGCCTCTTCGAGGATGATGTCAGTCACTCCATCGTCATTCTCATCACTGCTGTCGGAGACTCCAACCGCTGCCCGGTAGAGCTCGTTGCGCTCTTCCCGATTAGTCTGAAGATCAAGAATTTCCGCTTGCCTTGCTTCCTCCAACAGTGTTACCGAACGCTGTGCTCTTGCAATGCGCTGAGCTTCAAATTCCTCGATGAGCACGCCAAACAATTCATTTCCGCGATAGCGAGATTCGTGCCTGGCCTGAGCATCAGAATAATCTGTTTTATCGCCCGCCCACGGATCGTAGCTGGCGGCGGCTACTTCGTCCCAAGGCAGCGCGTTGTCCAGTCCCCGCTCACCCTGCGCATCAGTTTCCAGCGCTGTGGGGAACATAACATCCGGTATGACACCGCGATGTTGAGTTCCTTCGCCGTTTACTCGAAAAAACTGCGCAATCGTGATTTTCAACTGACCCAGCTTGCCTTCCCTGTCCAACGGTGCAACCGACTGTACGGTGCCTTTACCAAACGTAGGCTCGCCAACGATAACGCCACGACCATAATCCTGTATGGCTGCTGCAAATATCTCTGAAGCCGATGCACTACGACGATCAACTAATACAGCCAATGGACCGTCGTACACAATGTTGGGATCGTCATCAACCTCTGCTCTCAGCTCCCCGGTTGAGTTCTTTATTTGAACGACGGGGCCAGACTCTATGAACAAGCCAGTAAGCTGCGTGGCCTCGACCAGCGCACCCCCACCGTTACCCCTCAGATCAATGATGATTCCGTCCACCCCCTCACCGTCGGTTGTCAGCTCTTCCAGCAAACGCTGAACGTCTCTGGAAGTGCTGCGATAGTCTGACAAACCCTCAGCCCTTGCTGCCGCATCCAGATAAAACGTAGGTAAGTCTATGACCCCGATACGACGTGTTCCCTCTTCGGCTGGTATATCAATAACCGAGCTTTTGGCAGCTTGCTCTTCCAGTTTGATTTCATCTCTAACAAGAGTGACAACCTTGGGCGGAGAACCTGCTGGCTCACCAACCGGCAGTATCTCAAGACGTACCGTAGAACCTTTCGGACCCCGTATCAGGTCGACAACATCACTCAGTGGCCAGCTCACCACATCCACTACTTCCTCCTTCAGCCCCTGTCCGACTCCCACAATCCGATCATCGGCACTCAACTGCTCACTTAGTGCAGCCGGCCCGCCAGGGATGATGCGCTGCACCACGGTATATTCGCTGTCCGTTTGCAATGCCGCCCCAATGCCTTCCAGAGAGAGGCTCATGTTGATATTGAAATTTTCGGAGGTGCGAGGTGAAAAGTAAGAGGTATGAGGCTCTACTGACAAGGTGTACGCGTTAGCAAATATCTGAAATACCTCATTGGCAGTAAGCTGGCTTATACGCCGCTCCATCCGCTCATAGCGCTCTTCCAGTGTCTTCGCCCACTCATCATCGGCTTGTTCTGCCAGACGCAGGTTAAGCACATCGTTCTTTACCCGCTTGCGCCACAGCTCATCGAGAGCTTCTTGAGACGGTTCCCAAGCCTCATCTTCACGATTGAATGTATACGATTCATCGATGGCAAAGTCGAATTCATAGGTCAGCAGGTTACGCGCGAATTGCGCTCGTTCTTCAACTCTTGCTCGAAACCGTTTAAAGATGTCGAACACAGGAGTTAGTCGACCGCGTCTGAGTGCGTCATCGAATTTACGCCGATACTCAGCAAATTCGTCTACATCACTAGCCAGGAAAAAACTCTTCTGCGGATCCAGTGACTCGAGATACCGGTCAAAGATCTGCTCAGATAACTCATTATCAACCGGCACCCGGCTGTAGTGATATCGTTTCATGAGCTGCAGTACGCCTGCAGTCGCCTGCTGGTGCTCATCGGTCGGATTCAGTGAATCCAATGGAACCGGTTTGTATTCAGCTGTGGCGGCTCCACTGACCAGCACACTAAGAATCAGGAACAGCGCAAAGGTAATGGACTGAGCGCTCAGCAATCGAGCTGAACTGGCAGTGAGGTACGCCTTGCCGCTCAGCCAAGAGCCAAGTGCGACTCGATGCTGCTGATCTGGACAAGCTGGGTAACGCTGCTGCATCGGTTGGTGCTCCTTAGCGACTCAATGGTGGAAAACAGTTAATCGATGGGTCAATGTTAGTACAGACACAGCGGTAACATTGCAACACTTGAAACAACCGCGTCGGGGCGTCATCGCGGAACCTGTGGTAGATCCTGTTTCGTGACAAAGGTTCAATACGTCACATTTCATTAGACCGTGTGCATGACGAGGAAGGCGCTATTGGGCATTACTGGAGATACTATCGGTATCTCACTCCCCCACTCAATAATCATGTTGGCATTTCGTCAATCGCTTTTCTTATTTCTGCGACTCGTTCTGCGTTGTCACTGGCAAGCGATCCATCGTCAATCCAGAATGAATTTTCAAATCCTACCCTTAACCTTCCCACCCAGCTTGAGAGCTGTTTGCAAGCAACGGTTCTCGTTCTTGCCAAAGGCGCAGCCAGCACAGTCGGCTTGACATCATTGCCGGTGAGCCACTGCAGGAACGGCACAAGATCTTCTGTTTACTAACCTGGTTTGCGTGGACAGTGAGCTCATCTAGAATGCATAGCGTGTTTCTAGACTCTTACGTTGGCTACCCCTAAAACTATCATGACAGTTGAATACTGAGGCGCATTCGTGTGAGGACATGACTGACCCATTCAAGATCATTCAGACACCTCAATATTCAGGGTTTCTTTAACCACCTCCATGACCACGATACTGGTCGACTCCCTTACACCCGGTACACTTAAAAGCGTTTCACCCAGGAACTCTCGATAGGCGGCCATGTCAGCAACACGAGCTTTTAGCAGATAGTCAAAATTTCCAGACACGAGATAGCATTCCTGTACCTGTTGCAAGTTCACGGCGGCTGTTTGAAAGCTGTCAAAAATAGTCTTGGAAGTTCTATCCAGTTTGATCTGAACGAAAATAATGAGGCCTGCATTCAGATACTCCGGTTCAACGCGAGCTGAATAGCCACGGATATACCCTTCTCGCTCCAGGCGCTTCACCCTGTCTATGCACGGAGTGGTAGTAAGGCCGACTTGGCGCGCAAGATCTGCATACGTGATACGACCGTCATCCTGAAGGATTCTTAATATATGCCGATCGATCCGGTTCAAATCTCGTGGGCTATTTGTCATCAATTAATTCCAGACATGGAAGATTTAACCACTGAATAATACAGTTTTATCAGGTTATCTCCCTGCATTAAGTACATATAAGACACAATAAACTACTGACGTTTATCTACTATGGGTGATTCCACTTCCACCTCAATAGAAGAAACACGATGCTCATTGGCGTTCCCAAAGAAATCAAGAACCACGAATATCGTGTCGGCCTAACACCCGCATCAGTGCAGGAGCTTGTCAGACAGGGTCATGAGGTGATGATTGAGACCCTGGCTGGTGATGGCATAGGGTTTGAAAACATGGACTATATTGCCGCTGGCGCCAGCATAGGTACCAGTGCAGCTGATATCTTTTCGTCAGTTGATATGATCGTCAAAGTAAAAGAACCGCAGCCTGACGAATGCAAAATGCTGCGTCAGGGACAAATTCTCTATACCTACCTTCATCTGGCTCCGGACCCGAATCAGACAGCTGCTCTCGTCAAATCCGGTGCTACCTGCATAGCCTACGAAACAGTGACAGATGCGAGTGGCGGGCTACCTTTGTTAGCGCCCATGAGCGAAGTAGCAGGTCGACTTGCACCACAAGCCGGTGCCCATGTGCTGGAAAAAGCACAAGGCGGTCGAGGTGTATTGTTAGGTGGTGTACCCGGTGTTGAGCCCGCCAAAGTCACCGTTATCGGTGGAGGGATCGTAGGCCATAACGCAGCCACGATTGCAGCGGGCATGGGGGCTGATGTGACCATTCTTGATCGTTCGGTAGACCGGTTACGCTGGCTGGATAACCATTATCAAGGCAGAGTGAAGTGTGTGTACTCTACCGCCGCGGCTATTGAATCTCATTCGCTGGCTTCGGACATGGTAATCGGTGCCGTATTGATCCCCGGAGCGGCTGCTCCAAAATTGTTAACTCGCGATATCATCAGCAGAATGAAGCGCGGTAGCGTTGTCGTTGATGTGGCCATCGATCAGGGCGGCTGTTTCGAAACTTCCAAGGCAACCACTCACACCGAGCCTACATACATTGTCGATGGCGTGGTGCACTACTGTGTAGCCAATATGCCTGGCGCTGTGGCTCGCACGTCAACTCTTGCTCTCAACAATGCAACTCTGCCATTTGCATTGGCTTTGGCCAACAAAGGCGCTAAGCAGGCTTTACTGGATGACAGGCATTTAGGCAATGGTCTCAATGTTCACAACGGACACGTTACATACAAAGCGGTGTGTGATGCCCTGGGATACAACTTTGTTTCGCTTGCAGATGCTTTATAGCCAGAGGCTGCTTACTCTGGCTATGGTATAACGCAAACACCCTGACAGCTTGACAGCATGTCGACTAGCGCTGTAACGGTGCAAATAGAAAACCAGGGTTGACTAGCACTGGTTTTTCTCGCAAACTTATGTCAAGGGGCTGCGATCGCCTCGTGAGGCGCCAGCCACAGAATCGCATCCAACTTCATTTGTACCATTTGTCACTTATCACATCCTGAACATAGGTTGCTATAAGAGCAATGAAAAAGGAGAGGATGCTATATGGCGTCACCTGTTCAAATATCTGTCCGCCAGCTCGCCAGACTGATCGGCACGCCAACCGCGCCTGTCGTTATTGATGTCCGAACCGACGATGACTACGCGCTTAGCGAATATCTGATCCCCACGGCAATCCGCTGTGCGCATTTGTCGATTACAGAGCTGCTCCCAGCTCTCACATGTTCGCAGGTGGTGGTGTACTGCCAGAAAGGATTGAAACTCAGTGAAGGTGCTGCGGCCATACTGAGAGCCCATCACATCCAGGCAGAAGTGCTTGAGGGTGGCTACGCTGCATGGCTGAAAGCAGACCACGCTCTCGTGCCCACGCCTATCCTTCCAGAACGAAATGCGCAAGGACAAACTGTTTGGGTAACGCGTCTCCGACCCAAGATAGACCGAATTGCCTGCCCCTGGTTAATACGACGTTTTATCGACCCCAATGCCCAATTTCTGTACGTAACGGCAAGCTCTGTAGAGGCTGTTGCCGACCGCTTCAATGGCGCAGCGTTTGATATTGAAGGAGTATTCTGGAGCCACCGTGATGACCGGTGTACCTTCGATACCATGATTCAAGAATTTGGTCTGAAAGGCGAAGCTCTTGAACATCTTGCCCTTATCGTGCGTGGTGCAGATACCAATCGGCATGATCTGGCGGCAGAATCGGCCGGACTCCTGGCCGCCTCTCTAGGCCTCTCACGAATGTACGGGGATGACCAGCAGCAACTCGATGCAGGTATGATGCTTTACGATGCCTTTTACCGCTGGTGCCGAGATGCTAGCGGTGAGCAGCACGACTGGCCCGCTGCCATAACGAATGCTTGAATGACATCTTCAAACATGCCAGATACAACAGTGAACGAATCGCCTCCAGGGATGCGTGAGGCATTCAAGGTGTGGCTGAAGATTGGCCTTCTATCGTTCGGGGGACCAGCAGCACAGATTGCGCTGATGCACAAAATGATTGTTACCGAAAATCGTTGGTTAAGCGAGAAGCAATACTTGAATGCACTCAGCTTCTGCATGCTATTGCCAGGGCCTGAAGCCATGCAACTGGCAACTTACTCAGGCTGGAAGTTACACGGTATCAGGGGCGGTTTGGCCGCCGGGTTATTGTTCGTCCTACCCGGTGCTTTCGTTATTCTGGTGCTTGCCAGCCTGTACGTCGTGTCCGGCACACTGCCTATCGTCGATGCGTTATTTCTAGGCGTCAAGGCGGTCGTTATTGTCATCGTTATAGAAGCACTTCTGCGCGTCGCGAAACGTGCATTGAGCTTACCCGAGCACTGGATCATCGCTCTGGCCGCATTTATCGGGATCTTTTTTTTCGAAGTGTCCTTTCCGCTTATCGTCGTTGCAGCTGGAATAACAGGATTCCTGCGTAGCAAGATTAATACAGACGCAAAGCCTGCACAGATGGAGTTACCGTCCATGATGTGGCCAACAATAAAAACTGTCCTTGCGGGATTACTGGCTTGGGCAACTCCTCTACTGCTGATTGCCTTGTTTACTGACAATACATTCTTGCTTGAACTCGGTGCATTTTTCTCCAAGCTGGCTGTTGTGACTTTCGGCGGCGCTTATGCTGTACTGGCTTATCTTGCACAGGACGTAGTACTGGAGTTTGGCTGGTTGACGACTGGCGAGATGATGGACGGCTTAGGTCTGGCTGAAACTACTCCAGGGCCTCTCATACTGGTTACAGAGTTTGTGGGCTACTTGGCAGGATATCGAGAAGGCGGTTTGCTGATGGGTGTGGCCGCAGCTGGGCTTACACTCTGGGTGACGTTCGTTCCCTGCTTTATCTGGATCTTCGCAGGCGCACCCTACATCGAGTGGATAGGTGAGCAACCTCGACTAAAAGGCGCGTTGTCGGCAATCACTGCCGCCGTTGTCGGGGTAATTCTGAACCTTTCTGTGTGGTTTGCCCTACATGTTCTGTTTACAGATGTTAATTCTCTGCGTTACGGGCCTTTAACCCTCTGGACACCCGACTGGGCAACGCTGGATGTAAAAGTAGTTGTGATCACGCTACTCAGCGCAGTAGCTATTCTGGTATGGCATTGGAGCATAGTGGGCGTACTGGCACTAGCGGCCATAGCCGGTGCCATGACAGTCCTGCTGTAACGAATTCACCGACTAACGTATCTCGTGACGTAACGCTATCACTAGTGGTGCGACTACTTAATAGAGTGAGTCTCGGCAGCATCATCAGTTGATTCACGAGACTCGTTCGAGTACCAAGGCAACACCGATTCTGACAGTAGTAGTCAAGGCGACCGCTAATGTTGCAAGCCAAGTTGGCGATGAGCTGGAATCTCAATAAAAATTCGCAGAATCATAACTCATAACTCATAACTCATAACTCATAACTCATAACTCAGCAGTTTTTCCGCTGTGTTAGTGTCAGTGACAAAATTCTTGATCAAACCTGCTTTCAACACCGCATGAACTATGGGCACCTTATGTGTTCCTGCGGCTGCAAGCACAGAATGTTTGAACTCTGCTATGCACTGGTGAGGAGGGCTAATGGCGCGCTTGTTTATCGGGTGATCAACTGGCTTTCCGTTCTTGTCCAGAAACCGACCTAGAATGTCACCGATAGCGCCTGCTTTTTTCAGTTCCTTTAATGTTATTCCCTGAGGTAGACCCTCGCGAACCAACAGTGATTTCTCCGACATATCGCCCACAACCAGAATAGCTATATCGACGTTCACCGCTTTTGCAATTTGTTCTTTTAACAATGCCGTGTTGAGTAGCGTCCTGGCAGACTGGGTAGACTCTGAATACAACGGTGCAGCAAACAGGTGATACTCAGCGCTTAACCGTGACGCAAAGCTGGCCGCTATGCCAAACGTATTGATCGAGGTTCCTCTCGACAGACCACCCATAAGTGATACCACTTCAAGGTTTGGCCTGTTAACGCTTTTGAGATTTCTGATGGATCGCTCAAGCGTATTACCCCAGGATACGCCAATCGATTGAATTTTCTTGTTTGACAATACGTCGTTAAGATAATAGGAAAGTGCTGTTCCCACGGCTTCATGGTAATCGTCGGATTGCGCCGGCAAAACACCAACTCGAGCACCCTCAAGCGAATACCTGTCCACCAGCTGCTTTTCAAGCTTGTAGGTGCTGGAAAAGGGAGAGGCAATTTCTATCCTTACGAGCCCTTCCTCTCGCGCCACGCCAAGTGCCTTGTTAACACGCAACCGGGTAGTTCCCAACTGCTTTGCTACTTCACCTTGAGTGAGTCCGCCTATGAAATAGAGCCAGGCAACCCGGGACAGGAACGACTCACTGAATTCCATTCCGTCTTTGGTTTTTCGCGTACGAGGATCCATGAGCTCTTGCTACTAACTCAACGATAGAGCTGAATATTGCTCGTATCGCTCCAGCAAACCTTCGGATAGCTCCGGGTCGGGCTCAACAAAGAACTCATGTTCAGGTTTTCGGGAGAGAATTTCCTCCGGTGGTCCAAACCCGGCACCAACCTGCGCCAGACGGGCGGCTCCCAGACAAGCTGACAAGTGGCGACCAACGGGCAAGGCTGCGGGTTGTTCCAATAATGTGGCGATTAGCTTGCTCCATAACAAATTGTTTGCACCGCCGCCAACCAGCGATAAACTGCTAGTTGCTATGCCTGCATTTTGCTGAGCCAGGAAGCATTCTCGGAACTGAAAGGCGACGCCCTCGATAATAGACCATCCGAGCATCCCTGCCGTCGTATTCAAGCTCATTCGGCTGAATTTTCCACGCGCCTCCGGCTTGTTATGTGGGGTACGGTTGCCATTTAACCAGGGTGCGCATACCGGTGAATCGAATGCCTGACCACGCTGGTATAACTGATCAATTTCCAGACTCAGCGTTTCGGCTGTGTGCCCGGTCAATGAAGCCAACCAGTCAAAACTGGCTGTTGCACTCATTACCACACCCATCGACAAGAACATATCGGGAGCAGCATGGTGGCTGGTCAGAAAGGCAACCTCAGGTAACGGTGTAAACTTTGAGCTGCTTGTACAGATCACACCAGAGGTGCCTATTGTGACGACACAATCGCCTGGACGTGAAGCGCCAACTCCCAGGCTACAGGCCATATTATCCCCCGCCCCTGCAGCTACTGGTAGTGCAGGCAGCAGATTGAATCGTTGACTTAATTCACTCCGTAGCTCACCAGCAGGTTCCCATGACCATACAACTGGTGGAAGACGGTCAATGCCCCAATTTGCGGCAGCGCATAACTCTGTCGACCACTTGCTCGTGGAACATTCCATTAGCATGGTGCCACCGGCATCACTGGGTTCAGTCATCCGCTGTCCCGTCAGCTTCAGGCGAATGAAGTCCTTGGGTAACAGCAAGCAATCAGCTTGCTCCACTATACGAGGCTCGTGTTTGTGCAGCCAACGCAGTTTCGGAGCTACAACTCCAGGGTCTGGTGTGCAGTTTGTACGCATCCCGATATCGGGAACCAGTGCAAGCAGTTCCTCACATTCATCGACACTTCTTGCATCGTTCCACAGAATGACATCGCGAACCGGCTTGTCGTTCTTGTCTATGAGCACCGGACCAAGCATTTGTCCAGACAGGCTGAGACCTCGAACGCGTTCCATGATCTCCTTGCGTTGTGCCAGTTCGTCCATGCATTCAACAACTGCCACCCACCAGTGATTGGCATTTTGCTCATTCCAACCATCACGTAAACGCTTCGTGGGCACTTTTCGATCAGCAGACGCAATCAGACGATCATCAGAATCTGCAACAATGACCTTGATTCCCGAAGTACCCAGATCAATTCCGATGAACAGCTCATCACTCATGAGAGGCTCACTACTTGACAGCTCCCATCGTTAATCCCCTAACCAGTTGTTTCGAGGCAATCAACGCAAATATGATGACGGGGATGACAATCAGCGTGGATGTAGCCATGATTTTCCCGTAGGGTAAATCGTAGCCCTCCATAAAGCTGACAGCCATAGCGGGTGCTGTTTTCGCGTTATTTCGAGTTAACACGAGCGCGTACATGAGTTCGTTCCAGGAAAATATGAATGAAAATATGGCACTGACAGCAACTCCAGGCATGGCTAGCGGTAAACAGATCGACCTGAATATACGCCATTGTGACGCCCCCTCCAGCATGGCGGCTTCGTTCAAATCAAAGGGTACCGACCGAAACTGATCCGTGCATATCCAGATGACAATGGGCAGGTTGAATGTCAGGTAGATCAGAATGAGGACCAGATGTGTATCAAGCAATCCTATGTTCCTGACGATCAGAAAAAAGGGCAATGCCAATACAATCGGTGAAATCATGCGATTAGTGATGAACCAGAACCACAGATCCTTTTTCCCACGGAATTCGAATCTGGCTAGTGCATAGGCTGCGGGACACCCCAGTAAAACAGCCAGAATAGTGGTGCTCACAGCGACGATCAATGAGTTAACCAGCGTTTTTGACACCCCGTCTTTGGTTAACACTTCCGTGTAGTTGGCGAAGGTCGGTTCAAACAACCAGACAGGTGGTGACTCGAGAGCAAGTATTTGCGTTTTCAGGCTGGTCGTGACCATCCAGTAGAACGGAAATACACAAAAAAGGATGATGAGCAAAAGCAGTAATATCTGCGATGTCAGATGCTGACTGACGCCTGAACCACTCGAAGATCGACTACTCATCACTGGACCTCCTTGTACAGGAATCGAATATACAACTGACTCAGAATGATCGTTATTATCAACAGAATAATGGCTTGGGCTGATGCAAGACCTTGATCAAAGGCCCGGAATCCCACTCGTTGAATCATCAGCGAGATTAGTTCCGTGGATGAGCCAGGACCTCCACGCGTCAGAGTGAATACCATGTCAAACAACTTAAGCGTATCGGCTGTGCGGAGAATGAGAACGGCTGTCAGGCCTGGCAAAAGATAGGGCAACTGAACATAGCGTAAAACAGTTGTCCATTTTTTGGTTTCGAGCTTGGCTGCTTCCTCGATTTCCATGGGCACAGTGGTTAAACCTGCAAGCAACACAAGTGCTACGAATGGCGTCCACTGCCAAATGTCCCAGAATATAATAACCAGAAACGCATTTGTTGGATCCCCAATCCAGTTTATCGGCGCAAATCCGACAAAACCCAGCAGCTGATTGATGACTCCGTATTTAATATTGAACATCACCTGACCTAGCAGACCCACCACTGCATATGTCGTCGCCATTGGCAATACAAGAGACAGTCGAGTCAACGTCCTCAGAAAGCCCAGGCCCGGTTGATGGAGCAACAAGGCGATGCCTAGTCCAAGTGCAATCTGCATTGGCAATGCGATAACAAGAAGTTTGAAAGTACGGCCCATCGCCTGCCAGAAAACTTCGTCTGTCAGGACAAACAGATAATTTTCCAGACCAATAAATTCTACGTTCTTCAGCTTGGTCAGATTAAAGTAATGCAAAGATGTCCAGCCGGCATACAACAACGGAAGTATCCCAATTGCCAACAGCGCAAAGATTGCAGGCCCTATAAAGGCTGCAATCGTTGAACGCTTTACGATGGTGGACGCCATATCTTCTATAAATCCCTAAGCAATTAGCGACACGCAAGCAATCTGGTCCATCTGATAGTTCAGGTAGACAGAGAACCGCGTGCCGCCTTCGTACTCGCTATTTGTGTAAAACTATATGCTGCAGAAAGCAAGAATGCACTGCATTGATAACAGGAAACTACTGGGCTAGTGGTTTATCACCATCATAGTACCCAGCCTTTTCAAGTACTGCTTCCATTCTATCTCCCAGCTCCTTAGCACCCTCTTCAGTGGAAACCTCACCCAACATTATCTTGGTACCCCACTCCTGAACTATCTCTGTTATTTCAGGCCACTCTGCAAATCGTGGACGAAATTCAGGTACGCCATCCTGCCAGCTTTCAACCAGAGCCGGTACGAAGTCAAACTTCTCTGCGACTCCAGGCTCGTTATAAACAGATTGGCGAGCAGGAACACCACCCCTCTCAAGATACTCCATCGCGTTGGACTTTGACGTCAACCATTGGATAAACAACCAGGATGCTGCCTTCTCGTTGTCGTCTGCTTGAGAGGCCACCGCCATTGAGAAACCACCTAATGCAGGTTTTCGTCCTGCAGGTCCACTCGGCTCTGGTGCTATTTTCAGGCAATCAGCAACTTTGGAAGTCTCTGGGCTTTTCAGGGTTGAATAAAATGCAGACCATTCAGTCAGCATCGCAACATCACCTTGTGCAAGTGCATTGACCGCTTCTGAGTGATCGTAACTCACAATTCCTTCTGGCATATATTGCATCAAATCCTGTCGAAATTTCAAACCGGCCTGACTCTCAGCGGAGAGTAAGTTGGACTTGAAGTTCTCATCCAGAAACGAGCCGCCAAATGGCCACAGCACACGTGCAAAACTATCAGCTGACTGTGTTTCATTCCGCTTGGATTGCAATGCGAAAGCGTGTTTACCGTCTTTGGTTAACGCAGGTCCATACACATCCTTAAGTTCAGACCACGTTGCAGGAGGACCATCAAAACCGGCGTCCTTCAGCATGCACTCATTATAGAACAGCAACCCTGAGTAGTTATCGAATGGCAAGCCATACACTTCACCATTCCAGCCCCCAAACGCATTCAATACCAATGGAAAGAAATCGTCTATATCCAGTTCTGGGTCCAGCAGGTCTGGATTCGAGGTGAAAGTTGAAATAGGCTCAATCCACTCATTTTCTGCAAAGCTTCCAATCCAGACGAGATCAATAAGTGCAACATCCAGATCTCCACCCGCAACAAAGTCTCTTACCTGTTCGCCCAGAGCATTCTCATACGGATGCTTGATTATGTTTACCTTGATTCCAGTCTGCGCTTCGAATTCAGGCAGCATTGCTTCAGCGGCCTCATAGCCGGGCCGCAACAAAAATACGACATCAACAGTGGTTCCGGCGTAGGGCTTTGCTGCTTCTTCCAGCGTCCAGGCATTAGCTGGTATGGCAGTGACGCTCCAGAGCGCAGCTGCAGTGACCAGACTGTACAGCGGTGTTCGACAATTCATTTTCACCTCCAGTTAAAATGGCGACTTATTCGGGATACACTTGTATCAATATCGATACTTATGTAAATTAGCCGTGCTGTCAACCGAAAGTTGAGGGCCCACTACTTTCAGCTCAAGTTTTCCCTAACCCATACTGTGAGGACAATTGCTTGGCCACCGTGACACTTTCCGGGATTAATAAATACTACGGCGACGTGCAAGCCTTGTTCGATGTATCTCTGGATATCGATGATGGCGAGTTCACTGTGTTCGTCGGACCATCAGGCTGTGGGAAATCTACGTTGCTACGCTGCATTGCAGGGCTTGAAAGCGTTAGTGAGGGCGAAATACGTATTGCCGACATCAACGTAACCAAGATCGCACCTTCGGATCGCGATGTTGCCATGGTTTTTCAAACCTATGCGCTATACCCTCACATGAGTGTCATGGCCAACATGGAATTTGGCATGAAGGTCAATGGCGTGCCCGCCACAGAAAGACAAGCACGCGTTGAAAAAGCAGCTGACATCCTGCAGCTAACACCCTATCTGAAGCGCAAACCCGGCGAACTGTCTGGCGGGCAGCGCCAGCGTGTGGCCATTGGGCGAGCTATCGTGAAAAATCCCAAGGTTTTCCTATTCGACGAACCGCTGTCTAATCTGGATGCAAAGCTCAGAGTTCAAATGCGTATCGAACTTGAGTCGCTGCACAAGCAATTAGGGGCGACGATGATCTATGTGACGCATGACCAGATCGAGGCCATGACGATGGCGGACAAGATTGTCGTGCTACGCGATGGCGTCATAGAGCAAGTGGGTAAACCACTCGACTTGTATCACCACCCTCGAACTGAATTCGTCGCAAGCTTTCTAGGCTCTCCCAGCATGAATTTGCTCGACGTAGAAATCGAAGGTAATACCATCGTGGCAGGTAAAACTCTATTGACCCATTACCACAGCCAGGCGGCTATCAAACGGTGTGGTATTCGCCCCGAGCACTTGAAAGCGACCCGTACTGCCTCAACAGGGCTACAGGCCACTATAGCCGTCAAGGAATCACTGGGAGGCGAAGCGTTCCTCTACTGCAAGCTAACCGATACCGGCTCTGACATTGTTGTGAAAACTGATGGCGAGGATGATTATGTAGTGGGCGAAATAATATATCTGTCCTTTGCAGAAAATCGCCTGCACTTTTTTAATGCAGAAGGTCTTGCTGAGACGATTCAATAAGCATACTGCACAAAAGCCATACAACCACCACACGAACCTGGAGTGGCAATGGACAACTGGATACAACGTTTTTCCCTGAACAGACGAACTGCCCTGGTCACCGGTGCATCCAAGGGCATAGGCCAGGAAATTTGTTCTGTTTTTGCAGATGCAGGTGCCAGCATCGTAGCGACAGGTCGTGACACCGTTGGACTGGCAAAAACAAAAAATCTGGTTGAACAAGCAGGAGGGACTTGTTCAACCTTTGAGTGCGATCTGAGAAGCAAAGAATCTATCTTGAAGCTGGTCTCCATAATGAGCGATCAGAAGATCACAATTGACATTCTGGTCAATAATGCAGGCATAGCAAAGACGTCCCTGGCATTAGATACAGAATTGGATGACTGGGATGAGAGCATGGCCGTCAATGTGCGCGCGCCCTTTCAGCTGGCACAGCTTCTCGCGCCACATATGATGCAACAGAGGTGGGGAAAGATAGTCAACATTTCATCTCAAGCGGCGGTAATAGCTTTCGACCAACATACCGCCTACTCGGCATCCAAAGCAGCAATGAACGCAATGACCCGAGGCCTGATGAAAGAGTGGGCATCGTTTAACATACAGGTCAATGCAATCTGCCCAACAGTTGTCTTAACCGATATGGGCCGAAAAGTCTGGGGCGCTGAAGAAAAATCCAGTCCCATGATAGAACGAACACCCTCAGGACGTTTTGGCGAACCCGTCGAAGTGGCTGATATGGCTTTATATCTGGCTTCATCTGCTTCGAGCCTGGTAAACGG
>Ga0209831_1001607_pt1 | contig 20521 bp, 19 predicted proteins | sample Maine_Asex4_meta_FD_187451 | JGI IMG/M metagenome (GOLD analysis project Ga0209831, IMG submission 187451) | Marine algal microbial communities from Maine, USA - Maine_Asex4_metaG (SPAdes) (version 2) | ecosystem: Host-associated > Algae > Red algae > Unclassified | place: Maine, USA | collected... | reverse complement strand
TTCAGGTCCCATACGCTCTGGCTACCTCTCTTATAGTGTTCCATGGAAGCCAGACTACCCACTTCGGGCCAGCACAGTACTGTCCGTCGCCTGAAGGCGAGGGGTTTACGGATCCCCTATCGGGGACTCTAAATCATGCGCTGGCGGCGATGGAGGGTGATTCGATTCGGTGCCTCGATCACGATGATCCACGACGTTCGACGATCCGGTTGGCCGTCCTGCACCGATCGTGCGAGGTGCAGCGGCCTGATGCGAAACGAACCCTCGACGCGTCAGATGGTGGAGCCTTCCCTCTGGATGGCGATCCACGCTTCTCACCCTGAAGAATCCGCGGGGTCCTGACAACGGATGGCGCGCCCTGCGAAGCGACCCTGCGGGCCGGCCCTGTGCGTTCGTCCCGCTGCGTTGCTCACCGCGAGGGTAGCCCCGGCTACCCTCGTTCGCAGCGCCTTGCGGCACAAGCGCTCAGGGCCGGCAGGATGCACCCTTCATTGCTTCACAGGCCCTGAGCCATCTTCTTCCGGATATTCGTGAGCAGGTCATGCACACGCGCGCGACAGGTCCTTGGACCATGGGTGACCAATTGATCTCGTCCGGGGCGGCGAATGGCCGGCGGAACGCTCGAAGGGCGAACCGGCGGAGATCAGTCGTCGGGTCATGCCGGCTGCCACACTCCGTGACAGATCGGAATCCGACACGCCACGTAGAACGTCCATCCCGTAAAGCCGCTCGTCCCGACACGCATGGTCAACAGTTCCGAACTGCTCGAAGCGCTGAATGACGCCATCTGCGTCATCGAGGTGATCGTCGACGTGGACGACATGGTCATCGACCTGCGCTACCACCATGCCAATGCGGCCTTCGCCACCCATACCGGCGTTGCCGACATCGAGGGAAGGCTGGCAAGCGATGCCATCCCGATGCTCGAGCCGCACTGGCTCGCGCACATGGGCGAGGTCTATCGAGACGGCAAGCCGAAGCAGTTCGTCGACGAGGCCGAGAACTCGATGAACCGCTGGTACGAGGTGTCGCTCACCCGCATCGGTCCGAAGGGCAACCGGTTGCTGGCCTGCGTGTTCAGGGAGGCCTCGCGGCGGGTCCAGGCCGACCGGGCGCTGCACCGGTTCGCGGCATCTCTGGTGGAGATGGACAAGCAGAAGGATGTCTTCCTGGCCACCGTGGCGCACGAGATCCGCAACCCGCTGCAGCCGATGAGAAACAGCGCCGACGCGTTGCGGGAACTGGCCGATCGGGACGACTACCGCCGCATCTCGGCCGATCTTTCCGACAGCGTGGAACAGCTGTCGGCGCTGGTCGAGTCGCTGCTCGACCTGTCGCGGGTGGGCATGGAGACGCTCGAGCTCGACAGGAAGACGGTCAGGGTCGCCGAGCTGCTCGCCCGTACCGAGAAGCTGGCCCTGGCCCTGGGCGAGAGGAAGTGCATGCGGGTCAGCACCGACTTCGCGGGTGCGCAGGTCAGCGCCGATGTCGACGCGGTGCGCATCGAGCAGATCCTGACCAACCTGGTCTCCAACGCCGTTCGCTACGGCTCGGAAGCCGGCAGCATCCACATCGAGGCGAAGGCCCACGGGCGCTCGCTGAGCGTCGCCGTCACCGACGACGGCGTGGGCCTGGAGCAGGATTCGCTGCAGGAGATCTTCGAGCCGTTCGTCAGCATCGATCCGAGTTCGCGCCGTCAGGGCGGTCTGGGCCTGGGGCTCTCGGTCGCCTGCATGATCGCCCGCCTGCACCACGGGCGACTCGTCGCCAGCAGCGACGGTCCGGGCAAGGGTTCCACCTTCCGGCTGGAGCTGGACGACTGCGTCGTCGCCGATGTCGAGGCGCTGGCCGATCCGGTGCGCGGGGCGCTTCCGGACAAGCTGTCGATGAACCAGGTCATGGTGCTGATCGACGATCAGGCGGCCATCGTGGAACCGTTGGCGAAGATGCTCCGTCGGTTCGGGAACACGGTGCACATCGCGACGGACGGCGAGTCCGGGATGGCGTTGACCGAGGCGAAGCGGCCGGGTGTGGTGCTGTGCGACATCGGCCTGCCGGACACCACCGGGTACGAGATCGCGCTTCGCCTGGCCGGCCACGAGGACCGTTCGTCGATGATCCTCGTCGCCCTGACCGGCTGGAGTTCGCGCCAGGATGCGCGGACCGCCGCGGTGGCAGGCTTCGATGCCCACTGGGTGAAGCCGCTCTCGGCGCTCGACGTCGTCCAGCGGCTGACGGTCCTGCTCGACGCCCGCGATGCGACCGCGGGCCCGCAAGCGCGAGGGGACAAGCAAGCGACCGAGGAGGCCGTGGTCGCCCACTGAAGCGTTCGGGGACGCTCCGCACGCGCCTCTCACAACGATTGCGGGTAAGACCCCAGCACCCGCATCAGCGGCAGTTCCTCCCGCAACCGGTCCAGCACCGGCGCCAGCGTCTCGTCGCGCTGGTGACCGACCACGTCGATGAAGAACACGTATTCCCACAGCCCGGCCCGGTTCGGGCGGGACTCGATGCGGGTCAGGCTCACGCCCGCCCGCTCGAACGGCTCCAGCAGCTCGCGCAGGCCGCCGGGGCGGTGCGCGGCGCTGACCAGCAACGAGGTGGCGTCGGTGCCGGTTGGTGACAGGTCACGATCGCCCATGACCAGGAAGCGGGTGGTGTTGGTCTTCACATCCTCGATGCCGGTCATCAGCACGTCGAGCCGGTAGCGCTCGGCGGCCGAGGCGCTGGCGATGGCGGCGGCATCCGCGTGATCGCGCACCCGCTCCGCGGCAGCCGCATTGCTGCTTTCGCTGACCCGTTCCGCCTGCGGCAGGTGAGCGTCCAGCCAGCCGCGGCACTGCGCCAGCGATTGCGGGTGAGCGTGCACGCGCACGATGTCCTCCACCCTTCCCGCCCGGCTCATCAGGCTGTGCTGGATGCGCACCTTGACCTCGCCGCAGATCCTGAGCGAGGTGGTCCCGAGCAGGTCCAGCGTGTGGTTCACCGAGCCTTCGGTCGAGTTCTCCACCGGCACCACGCCGAAGTCCGCCCGTCCGGCCTCCACGGCATGGAACACCTCGGGTATCGAGCGCTCCGGCAGCGCATTCACCGCGTGACCGAAGTGCGCATCGACCGCGGCGTGGGTGTAGGTGCCCGCCGGGCCGAGATAGGCCACCGAGGTCGGCGCCAGCAGGGCGCGCGTGGCCGAGAACAGCTCGCGGTACAGCCGACGCAGGGCATCTGTCGGCAAGGGCGGGTCGTCGATGTCGCCGAGCGCGCGCAGGAAGGTCGCTTCGCGCTCGCGCGTCCAGGCGGGTGCGTCGTCCTGCAGGGCCTGCGCGACGTGTCGGCGGATGCCGTGCAGCAGGTCGTCGACGCCGGAGCGATCGTCACCGGGGCCGGCAGGGTCGACGGGGTCCCGGGACGGGGGTGCCGACGGCTCGTCTGTGCTTGTCATGGACAGCAGTGTGGCACGCGGACACCCGGGCGATCCCCGGCCGGCCGCTGCGACGGGCCGTGTCGATGCCGATCGGGACGAATGCCCGATTCCGGGCTCGCTCCCGTATCGCGGACACGTACCGGCCCGTGTGCCGGACCCGGCAGGCCGGATGGTGGCTCGCGATCCAGTCGAGCGCATCGTCGACGCGGTAGGGCCGTGGCAGCTCGAACAGCGTGTCCGCGAGACGCGGGTCGCCCGCCATGCGGGCGACGTCCGGTGCATCGACAGGCTCGAACGGACGCAACACGAGGCGCCGCGTGCGCAGGGTCTCGAATGGCCGAGGGTCGGACACGCTCGTTCTCCGGTGAGGCACCTCGCGCGCGGTACCCGGGTCCGCGATGGTATTCGTGCGCCGGGATCGCGTCGAGCCATGCCGATGCGGACGATTCGCACCTTCACGTGTGCCTGTCCGGCATGCCGACCAGACGCCTGCCGATCCTGTCTCCCATCTTGGCGCGTCGCGACGTCCGTCACGAGACGACGGGACGAATCGCCACGCTTCGGTCCCTTGGTCGCTTGAGAACAGTTGCCCGCCTCACTAGACTTAGTCGACTGGACTTAGTCAACAGGATGACAAGATGAAGACCGTCAACATCCATGAAGCGAAAACGCACCTGTCTCGTCTCATCGAGCAGGCCGTCGATGGCGAGTCTTTCGTGATCGCCAAGGCCGGCAAGCCGTTGGTTCGCGTTGTTGCTATCACGGCAGACGAGCAGGTCGTACCGAAACGACTCGGCTTCCTGGCTGGTCACGGCAGCGTGCCAGATGACTTCGACACGATGGGGCAGGAAGAGATCGAGAGTCTGTTCGGCCTGCGATCGTGAATATCCTGCCCGACACGCACGTGTTGCTGTGGGCAGCGCTGTCGCCGGAGCGACTGAGCACGATCGCGGCACAGATACTCGCCGATCCGGACAACGCACCGCATTTCAGTCCGATCTCGCTGTGGGAAATCGTCATCAAGAACGATCTGGGTCGTGCCGACTTCTCCGTCGATGCCGCTCTCTTGCGGCGCGGGCTGCTCGAGAATGGCTATACGGAGCTACTGGTCACCAGTAGTCATGTACTGGCGGTGGGTAGGCTTCCATCCCTTCACAAGGATCCATTCGATCGTCTGCTGATCGCTCAAGCCGGTACAGAAGGGTTCACGTTGCTGACCGCCGATACGACACTGGCCGACTACGGCTCGCCCGCGCTACACGTGTAGCGTCAGGGCCGGGGAATCTCCGCACCGCTGTCCGGCACGTCGTGACCACGCACGAACCCCGGCCGCTCCGCCAGCTGCAGGTACCAGCGCAGCAGATGCGGATAGTCGTTCAGATCGATGCGCTGATACTCGAAGCGCGACGTCCACGGCCACACCGCGATGTCGGCCACGCTCAATTCGTCAGCCAGAAACTCCGAGCGTGCCAGGTGCCGGTCCAGCACCCCGGACAGCCGCTGCGCCTCGGCGTGGTAGCGCTTCTCGGCATACTCCGACACCCCGGCATTGAACTGCAGGAAGTGGTGCGCCTGGCCGAGCATCGGTCCGTAGCCACCCATCTGCCACATCAGCCACTGCATCACCCGCCAGTAGTCGGCGGTGCCCTCGGGCGGCAGCAGGCGATCGGCCTTGCGCGCCAGGTACAGCAGGATGGCGCCGGACTCGAACAGCGCGGTGTCGCCGTCGACGATCGTCGGAATCTTGTTGTTGGGGCTGATCGCCAGGAAGTCCGGCGCGTGCTGGTCATCCTTGCCGATATCGACCGGGACCACGCGGTAGTCGAGCGCCATCTCCTCCAGCGCTATCGACACCTTGCGCCCGTTCGGCGTCGCCCAGGTGTGCAGATCGATCATGCGCCCGCTCCTCTTCCGTTCAGGCGTGCCGGAGGTGTTCCAGCAGCGCATCCACCGCCGTGTCCGGCAGCGCGTTGTACAGGCTGGCGCGGCAGCCGCCGACCGAGGTGTGGCCCTTCAGCCCGACCAGCCCCGCCTCGGTCGCGGACGCCAGGAAGGCCGCCGTGCGCGCATCATCCTCGAACCGGAACGGCACGTTCATGATCGAGCGGTGCGCCACGGCAATGCCGTTGTGCAAGCCCGGCAATGCGTCGATGGCGCCGTACACCCGTGCCGCCTGCGCCAGGTTGCGCCGGTGCACCGGTTCCAGACCACCCTGCTCGTGCAGCCATCGGAACACCAGCCCGGCGGCGTACCAGGCGAACGTGGGCGGGGTGTTGAGCATCGATCCGGCATCGTGCATGGCCGCGTAGGACAGCACGTTCGGCAGGTCCGCCGCCCGGCGGCTGCGCTGGATCGCCTCGGGCGAGGCGATCACCAGCGTCAGCCCGGCCGGACCGATGTTCTTCTGCGCACCGGCGTAGACCAGCGCGTAGCGCGACACCTCGATCGGGCGGGACAGGATCGAGGAGGAGAAGTCGGCCACGATCGGCAGGTGCGGCAGGCGCTGCCCGATGTCGTCCAGCACGCGATCACCGAGTGCGACGCCGTCGATGGTCTCGTTGTCGCACACGTGCAGGTAGGCCGCCTCCGGCGGCACGCTCCAGTCGGACACCGGCGGCAGCGAACGGCAACCGTGCTGGTCCACCCGCGGCGAGCACACCCGCACGGTGGGCGTCAGCCGCTCGGCCGCGGCGACCGCCTTGCCGGACCAGTAGCCCGAATCGGCCACCGCCACCGTACCGTCCTCGCCGGCCAGGTTCAGCACGGTCATGGTGAACTGCAGGCTCGCCCCGCCCTGCAGGAACAGCACCGCGTAGTCGTCGGGGATGGCGAGCAGGGCGCGCAGGTCACGCTCGGCCGCTGCCGCGATGTCGCCGAACGTGGCCGAGCGATGGCTCATCTCCATGACCGACAGGCCCGACCCCCGATAGTCGAGCAGCTCGTCACGCATCGTGTGCAGGACCGGCAGCGGCAGCGTGGCAGGGCCTGCGCTGAAGTTGTGGACGCGCGCCACGCGTGCGGCCGACCCGATCGTCACTTGCTGTCCGGCTCGCCCGCCTCGTCCGTGTCGGTATCGACATCGCTCAACGGTGCCGACTCGTCACCCGGTGCCGCGATCGTCTCGCCCGACAGCGATGCTCCGGCGGTGCCCGCCTGGATGGCCGCCGCAGCACCCGCCGCCAGCGCATCGGCTGCGCTCAGCGGCTCGCCATCCGCATCGAGGGCCGCGGTGGCGATGCCACCCGCACCGTCACCCTCCTCGGCATCGTCCACCCCGTCCGCCTCGCCGATCGCGGTCAGCTCGACCAGGTTCTCCTTCGCCGACAGCCTGATCAGCCGCACGCCCTGCGTGTTGCGGCCCACCGTGGAGACCTCGCCGACCGCGGTGCGCACCAGCGTGCCGGCGTCGGTGATCATCATGATCTCGTCCACCTCGCCGACCTGTACCGCCCCCACCACCGAACCGTTGCGCTCGGTGGTCTTGATGTCGATCACGCCCTGCCCGCCGCGACCCTTTCGCGGGTATTCCGACGCCGCCGTGCGCTTGCCGTAGCCGTTCCTGGTGGCCGACAGGATGTCGCCGTCGCCGACCACGATCAGGCCGATCACGCTGTCCTCGTCGGAAGGCATCCTGATGCCGCGCACACCGGCCGCGGTGCGGCCCATGCGGCGCACCTCGTCCTCGTGGAAGCGCATCGCGCGCCCGTTGGAGGAGAACAGCATGATGTCGCTGTCGCCGCTGGTCAGCGCCACATCGATCAGGTAGTCGTCGATGCGCAGGTCGATGGCGATGATGCCGTTGGTGCGCGGGCGGGAGAACTCGGACAGCGGCGTCTTCTTGACCACGCCCTTGGAGGTGGCGAAGAACACGCAGCGATCGTCGGCGTAGTCGCGCGTGGTCAGCACCGCGTTGACACGTTCGTCCTTCTCCAGCGGCAGCAGGTTCACGATCGGGCGGCCACGCGATCCGCGGCTGGCCATCGGCAGCTCGTAGACCCGCTTCCAGTAGACCTTGCCCACGCTGGTGAAGAACAGCACCGTGTCGTGCATGGAGGCGACGAACAGCTTGTCGACGAAGTCCTCCTCCTTCATCTGGGTGGCGGACTTGCCGCGCCCGCCGCGCCGCTGCGCCCGGTAATCGGACAGCGGTTGCGCCTTGGCGTAGCCGCCGTGGCTGAGCGTGACCACCACCGCCTCGTCGGCGACCAGGTCCTCCATGCTCATCTCGGAGTGATCGACCTGGATCTCGGTACGGCGCTGGTCGCCGAACTCCTCGATGAGTGCCACCAGCTCGCCGCGGATCACCGCCAGCAGCCGGTCCGGGTCGGTCAGGATCCACAGATAGCCCTCGATCTTCTCGAGGATCTCGCGGTACTCCTCGATGATCTTGTCCTGCTCCAGACCCGTCAGGCGGTGCAGGCGCAGGTCCAGGATGGCCTGGGCCTGCACCTCGGTCAGCTGATAGGCACCGTCGACCAGACCGAACTCGGCGCCGATGCCGTCCGGGCGCGAGGCCTCGGCACCGGCCCGCTCCAGCATCCCGGACACGATGCCCGGCTCCCAGGTGCGCGCCACGATGCCGGCCCGCGCCGCCTTCTGGTCGCTGGAGGCCTTGATCAGCTCGATGATCGGGTCGATGTTGGCCAGCGCCACGGCCAGGCCCTCGAGCACGTGCGCCCGCTCGCGCGCCTTTCTCAGCAGGTAGATCGTGCGGCGCGTGACCACCTCGCGACGGTGACGGATGAACGCGTTGAGCACCTCGCGAAGGCCGAGAAGCCTCGGCTGCCCTTCCACCAGCGCCACGGTGTTGATGCCGAACACCACCTGCAGCTGGGTCTGCTTGTAGAGCTGGTTGAGCATGACCTCGCCGGAGTCCCCGCGACGCATCTCGATGACCACCCGCATGCCGTCCTTGTCGGATTCGTCGCGCAGCTCGGTGATGCCTTCGAGCTTCTTGTCCTTGACAAGCTCGGCGATCTTCTCCAGCAGGCGCGCCTTGTTGACCTGGAAGGGCAGCTCGTGGACCACGATGGTGTCCTTGCCGCTCTTCTCGTCGTAGTTCACGTCGCAGCGCGCGCGCACGTAGATCTTGCCGCGACCGGTCTCGTAGGCCTCGCGGATGCCGCGTGCGCCGTTGATGATGCCGCGGGTCGGGAAATCCGGACCCGGCAGGTGCTCCATCAGCTGCTCGACGGTGATGTCGGGCCGGTCGAGCATGGCGATGGTGGCGTTGACCACCTCGCTGATGTTGTGCGGTGGAATGTTGGTGGCCATGCCGACCGCGATGCCGGTACCGCCGTTGACCAGCAGGTTGGGGATGCGCGAGGGCAGCACCGAGGGCTCGCTCTCGGAGCCGTCGTAGTTGTCGACGAAATCGACCGTTTCCTGGTCGATGTCGGACAGCAGCTCCTGGGTGATCTTCGCCAGGCGCGCCTCGGTGTAGCGCATGGCAGCCGCCGGATCGCCGTCCACCGAGCCGAAGTTGCCCTGCCCGTCGACCAGCATGTAGCGCATGCTGAACGGCTGCGCCATGCGCACCATGGAGTCGTAGATGGCCGAGTCGCCGTGCGGGTGGTACTTGCCCATCACGTCGCCGACGATGCGGGCGGATTTCTTGTACGGACGGTTCCAGAAGTAGCCGCTTTCGTGCATCGCGTAGAGGATGCGTCGGTGCACCGGCTTCAACCCGTCGCGCACATCCGGCAGGGCGCGCGAGACGATCACGCTCATGGCGTAGTCGAGGAACGAGGAACGCATCTCGTCCTCGAGCGTGATCGGCAGGATTTCCTTGGCGAAGTCGGCGCCGGGCGTACCCGACGTGCTTCCGTTCACGGGATCTGACATGCGTGCGGACGTCCGGTGAAAGGGGCTGCGAGCAGCACCTGAATGAAGCCCTAAAGTTTAGCAGATCAAGCACTTGCATGCCCCGAAAGCGGCGGTATCGTGGCAGGCGGCGTACCTCGCACCGGCACCGTGGATCAACGTCCGGCCACGCTCGCCGCAGCGGTCGGGAAGCGCACCGCGAACGCGGCACCGCCCAGCGCGGTGGACACCCCGATCGACACCGTTGCACCGTGGCATTCCGCGATGCGTGCCACCAGCGCCAGCCCGAGCCCGTGACCCGGCCCAGGACCCGGCCCAGGACCCGGCCCATGACGTGACGCCTGGCTCGATTCGCCTCCCGGTCCGCCACCCGACGCGCCGCGCTCGAACGGGTGCAGGATCCGCAGACGATCCTGCAGCGCCACACCCGGCCCGCCATCCTCGACGCGCAGCTCGCAGCCCTCCTGCGGCATGACCTGCAGGAACACGCTCGCCAGGCCGTCGCCATGTCGTCGGGCATTGCCGATCAGGTTGTCGATCAGCGTGGCCAGCTGACGCGGGTTGCCGTGCACCGTGACCGCTTGCGGCGGTGGTGCGAAGGTGGTGCCGGGGCCGAACAGCGCGAGCCGCTTCATCACCAGTTCGCGCAGATCGATGATCGCGCGCGGCGCTTCGGCACCGCGTACCTCGAAGCGTGCGTAGTCGAGCAGGATATCGAGCTGCCGTTCCATGCTGTCCAGGTCCCGTTGCAGGCGTTCGAGATGGTCACGCCGCACCGGCGCTGCCGGTCCCTCCACCGCTCCGGCAGCGCCGGGGCCGTCCAGTTCCTGCAGGGAATCGATGCCGAAGCGCAGCCGCGCCAGCGGCGTCTTCAGATCGTGCGCCACGCCACGCCCCAGGAGTCGGTTGTCGTCGATCAACCGCTCGATGCGCGCCGCCATGGCGTTGAACGCCGCCTCCAGCGGACGCAGTTCGCTGCGCCCGCGCGTCGCCACCCGCGCCTGCAGCTCCCCGGTGCCGAACGCCCGGGCCGCCTCGCCCAACCGTGCCAGGCGCCCGAGCAACGGCAGCAGCCAGACCGCCACCACGCCCAGCACCACCAGATAGAACGCCAGCGTGAACAGCAACCTGGGCGCATCGTTCGCGGTGCGCACCGGATAGGTCAGCGCGAGCAGCGTGCCGTCACCGCCAGGCGTCGCGTAGTACACCGTCACCCCGCTGCCGTTCTGCAGCGCCAGGCCGTACGGGCCGTGCAACGCGTCCAGCAGGGCGGCGTCGTCGAGCGCCAGGCTCTGCGCGCTGACGCGTCGCGTGCCACCGCTGACCGCGAGCACCGACGCGTCACGGCCCGTCCCGCTCGCCTGCCCGCTCGCCTGCCCATCCGCCTGCAGGTCGGCCAGCTCGCGACCGAGCGCGCGCCATGCCGTGAACGGATCCGTGGCGGGCGCCTCGCCCGCCTCCGGCGTGCGCAACGCCTGCGTGAACAGCCGATCGAGCGCCCAGCCCGCACCGAGCGAGGCGGCCAGCACCACCGCCAGCAACGAGATCACCAGCCGGCGCATCAGTCCGCAGCGTCGCCGAGCTGGTAGCCGCGCCCGCGCACCGTCTTGATCCGGCGCGGTGCGCCGGGCGGATCACCGAGCTTGCGCCGCAACCGCGACACGGCGATGTCCACCGCCCGGTCCATGCCATCGTGATCGATGCCGCGCAACCGGGCGCTCAGCGTCTGCCGGTCCACCGGTCGACCGGCGTCACCGGCCAGCAGCACCAGCACATCGAACTCCTGGGTCGACAGCGACAGCTCGCGAGCGTCCAGCGTGGCGGAACGGTTCGCGACATCGATGCGCAGGCCACCCACGCACAGGATCGCCGACGCCGTCACCGTCTCGTCGCGCCGCAGCAGCGCCTGCAACCGTGCCAGCAGCACGCGCGGGCGCACCGGCTTGACCAGGTAGTCGTCGGCACCGAGTTCCAGGCCCCGGATCTCGTCCTCGTCGTCGTCGCGCGCGGTCAGCATGAGAATCGGCCGGTGGTAGAACGCACGCGCCCGCCGGCACACCGACAGCCCGTCCAGCGCCGGCAACCCGAGATCCAGGATCACGGCGTCCGGCGCGTCGGCCTCGATCAGCTGCAGCGCGGTATCGCCGCGCGTGGCGATGCTGGCCTGCAGCCCGTGCCGGACCAGGTAGTCGGCGATCCAGGCGGCCAGCGAGGCGTCGTCCTCGACCACCAGCACGTGAGCGGACCCGTGTTCCTCCGGCAACGTGCTCGCCATCAGAACAACCTCCAGCCACTGGCACCGCGCCGGCTGTCACGGTACACCCAGGCGGTCGACACCTCGGCCACCGCCACCACTCGCTGCACGCCGCCATCGGCCGGGACGCGCTCGAGCCGATAGCGTTCGGCCGACGGGTCGGCGTAGTCGTGCAGCCACTGTCGACGCTCCCCGGCCCGGAAGCAGACCAGCGCACCGTCATCCGGCTCGCGAACCAGGCAGTAGCGGCCGTCGGGCAGCGATGGCCAGCTCAGCGTGATGCGCCGGAAGCAGGTCTGCCCGCGGTGCAACGCCACGCAGGTGTCCGGCCGGACGTCGAGATGCACCGGCTCGACCGCCGCCGGATCGGCCAGCGCCGGAGCACTGCCGAGCGTCAGCAGGCAAGCCGCGACGCTCCACGGCAGGGCGTGACGGAGCGTACGTCCGGGTACTCGCTCAGAACACATAGGCAACACCCGCCTCGACCGCGACCGCCCGGTCGGCCGCCACCAGCGGGCTGTCGGTGATGCCGTCCCCGAACTGGCGCACCCGCAGGTTCGATCGGAGCACCCAGTCGCGCCCGAGCGCGCGGGTGATGCCCAGATCCGCCTCGCCGAACAGCGTGTCGCGGCCCTCGTAGGCGGCGAACCGGTCGGTGGCCTCGTCCTCGTCCACCCCGTAGACGAAGTCCACCAGCGTGCCGCTGGCCCAGCGTGCGCCGAGAATGCCCTGCAGGTTCCAGTTGCCCAGCTGCCACTGCCGACCCACATGGGCGCCCAGCAGGGCACCGTTGCCGTTCGACCAGTCCATGACCGCGGTGGCCTGCAGCAGCGTGTCGCCGTGATACTCGCGGTAGCGAAAGCCGCTGGAGCCGAACAACGTGTCGCGCTGGAGCAGATCGGCGTTGCGCTGCTCCTCGTCGGCATTCCCATCGTCGGCATCACCGCCGAGATTCAGCTCGATGGTGCCCGACAGATGGGCGGCCAGCAGATCCAGGCGGCGCCGCTCGTCGTGCCACACCGTGGCCCCGAGGCTGGCCCCGTCCAGGCCGCCGCGCTGGCCTTCGACGAACAGCGCGCCCCGCCGCCACGCACCGGCGGCGTAGAAACCGAACACGGCGTCGGCATCGCGCCGTTCGTCGCTGTCCGACTGCGCACGGATCGACCGGCTCACATCGAACACCGCGCCGAGTTCCAGGTAGCCTCCGTCGGCGAGCGGGGTGACCGTCGGCTCCAGGCCCTGCGAGGCGGCCAGCGGTGCGACACCGAGCAGTACCGCCGCCAACGCGCAGCGCTGCAGGCGATATCGAGCCTCGACGATGTTCACCGGGCGCCTCCATCCGTCACCGCCGAGTCGCTGCAGCCCGCCTCGTCCGGCAAGGTCCCGTCGAGCAGGAAGGCCGTGACGATGTCGTCCACGCAGGCGCTCTCGCCGTTGAACACCGACGTGTGGCCGTCGTGGTCCGAGGCCAGGAACCGGCCGCCGATCGCCTCGGCCATGAGTTGCGCCCATTCGATCGGTGTCTGCGCATCGTAGCGCCCGCCGATCACCAGCGATACCGGAGCGGCCTCGGTGGCGATGGGAGCGAGCGGGTCGAGCGCCGCGGGCCAGCCGGCACAGCTGGCAGCGATCGCTGCCTGCGATTCGCCAAACAGGTCCGAACGCCTGTCCAGATCGTCCAGCGTGGCGGCCAGCGCATCGCGGTCGGGCCGGGCGGCATCGTCGGCGCACAGCACGGCCCGTCGCACCGTGCCGTTGTCATCGCCCGGACCGTCATCGTCGCCGGCACTCTCGCCGATGTCCACCCCCGAGGCCTGCGCCAGCTCGATCAGCGGCTCGAGCCTGCCGTCGAGCACGTACTGCACCAGGATCGGTGCCAGCGGGCCCGCTGCCAGCGGGCTCTCCACCGCCGTCAGGACCAGCGTGCCGAACAGCTCGAAGGCGGAGCCATCCTCCGGTGCCAGGAGAGCTTGCAGCCGGCGCCCGAGTGCCGCGTCGAACGTGCCCGGATCGCAGGCGGGCACCGCCGTGCCGCAGGCACCCCACAGCAGCTCCAGGTTGCGCTGCTGCGCCTCGACCTGCCCGGTGACCAGCGGCAGGATCGCGGCATCCGGCGGCAGGCTGGCGTCGAGCACGATACGCCCGCTGGAGCCGGGGAAGCGCTGCAGGTACAGTGCTGCCAGACGGGTGCCGTAGCTGTAGCCGACAAGGTTCAGCAGCGGCGCATCGAGCAACATGCGCAGCGCGTCCATGTCGGCGACCACCGCGTTGGAGCCGAGCCATTGCAACCGGTCGCCGACCTCGGCCGAGCAGGCATCCGCCAGCACCACCGAGTCGTCGACCAGCGCGTTCATGGCCGCCGCATCCGGCGGGTAGTCGTCCAGCTCGTCGAGCTCGAACGGCCCGCAGTCGATGCGCTCGCTCGCACCGATGCCGCGCGGGTCGAAGCCGACCAGGTCGTAGCGTTCGCGCACGGCTGCCGGCAGGGCATCGCGGCGCGCGAACTCCCGCACCATCCAGGTACCCGAACCGCCGGGCCCGCCCGGGTTCACCATCAGCGTCTCGTGCGGACCGCTGCCGGTGCCCGGCAGGCGCACCACATCGATCGCCATGCGACGGGTGTCGGTGCTGTCGTGGATCAGCGGCACGTCCATCACCCCGCAGTCGAGGGCGGTATCGTCGGCGCAGGGCGCGAGCGACAGCGAAGCGCCGGATGCGTGCCGGTCACCGTCCGAACAGGCCGCGAGGGCGAGGCTTGCGAGCAGCAAGGGCGGCAGCGCAAGGCGCCGCGGCAGGCAACGGGTGGGGGTCGGAAGGGTCATGGGGGCAGCACGGTTCGGGTTCGGATCGCACTATCGCCAATGGCGGGCGTGCGCTCTGTAACAACGTGTCGCACCGGTGCGCCTCCGCTCTGCGATGATGCGCGCATGGAAACGCATACCGGAAACGCCACCAACGTCGATGACGACGAGGTGCGCAAGTTCGACCAGCTGGCCTCGCGCTGGTGGGACCGTCAGGGCGAGTTCAAGCCGCTGCACGACATCAACCCGCTGCGGCTGGGCTGGATCGCCGAGCGTGCGCCGCTGGACGGCCTGCGGGTGCTGGACGTGGGCTGCGGCGGCGGCATCCTGGCCGAGTCCATGGCCCGTGCCGGCGCCGAGGTGCTGGGCATCGATCTGGCCGAAGCACCGCTCGGCGTCGCCCGCCTGCACGCGATGGAGAGCGGTGTCGAGCTTGCGTACCGCGCCGTCGGCGCCGAGGCGCTGGCCGCGGAATGCCCCGGCAGCTTCGACGTGGTCGCCTGCCTGGAGGTGCTGGAGCATGTGCCGGATCCCGCCTCCACGGTGGCCGCCTGCCGCGCGCTGGTGAAACCCGGTGGGCATGTGTTCCTGTCCACCATCAACCGCAATCCGAAGTCCTGGCTGTTCGCCATCGTCGGCGCCGAGCGCGTGCTGGGCCTGCTGCCGCGCGGCACCCACGACTGGGAAAAGTTCATCCGCCCCTCCGAGCTGGCCGGCCACTGCCGTGCCGCCGGCCTGTCGGTGCAGGAGATGACCGGGCTGATCTACAACCCGCTGACGCGGCGCTACTCGCTCGCCGCCGACGACATCGACGTGAACTACCTGCTGCACGCCACCGTCGGTACCGGTTCGGGGCAAGGGTAGACGTGGACGTCCGTGAAGGGTCCAGCCTGTATTACGCGCTGTGGGGACTGGACGATGCGCTGCGCGAACGCGCCTGCGCCCGGCTGGAACTCGGCACCGCCCTCGCCGATGCGGTGAGCGATGTGACCGAGCCGGACGTGGCGCGTCGCAAGATCCACTGGTGGCACGAGGAGCTGGAGCGCCTGCACGGCGGCACCCCGCGCCATCCGGCCGCGAAGGCCTGTGCCGACCTGCAGGGTTCGGACGCCGCCATGGCGCGCGCGCTCGACGTGCTGGGCAGCGCTGCCGAGGAGCGCCTGAACCCGGCCGACGACCAGGACACGCTGGAGGCCCGGCTGGCACGCGGGGCCGGTGCGAGAGTCTGGTTGGTGCTGGACGGCATCGATGCGGCGGCGCTGGACGGCGGCGACACGCTGCCCCACGCCTGGAGCGCACTGGCCACCGGCCTGGGCCTGCACGAGCGGCTGGCACGCCTGGCCGAGCTGCTGTCGCGCCGTCACCCGGTGTTCGCGCAGCAGAGCTGGCAACGCCACGGTGCCGGCCCGAACGATGTCGGCAGCGACGACGCGGCTCGCGCGGCACTGGGCAACCGGGTGCTCGACGAGGCGCTGGAACGGGCGCGGCACGTGCTCGACGAGGGCGTGCGCAGCGCGGCCGCGGCCTGCGGGCGTGGCCGTCCGGCACGTGCGGTGGTGGTGCTCGGCCGGCTGCGCGAACGGCAGCTGGCCCTGTGGGCCGCCGACCGCCAGCCGGATCTGGTGCGCGTGCGCCCCTCGCTGACACCGCTGAGAAAGCTGTACATCGCCTGGCGCCACCGGTGAGCGGCGAGCGGGCCTACTGGAGCACCGCCCCGGGCCGTGGCGAGTTGCGCGCCGTCGACCTGCCCGAGCCCGCGGTGGACGAGGTGCGGGTGCGCTCGCGCTTCGGGGCGATCAGCCAGGGCACCGAACGGCTGGTGGCGCGCGGCGAGGTGCCGGTGTCCGAACGCATGCGCATGCGCGCACCGTTCCAGGACGGCGACTTCCCGTTCCCGGTCAAGTACGGCTACATCAACATCGGCACGGTGGAGGCCGGATCGGCGGCATTGCTCGGTCGCCAGGTGTTCTGCCTGCACCCGCACCAGACCCGCTACGTGGTGCCGGCCAGTGCCGTGACCGTGCTGCCGGACGGGCTGCCGCCCCGGCGCGCGGTGCTGGCCGCCAACATGGAGACCGCGCTCAACGCCCTGTGGGACGCCGCCCCGCGCCTTGGGGACCGCATCGCCGTGGTCGGTGCCGGCGTGGTGGGCTGCCTGGTGGCGCGGCTGGCCAGCCGCATCCCGGGCACCCGCGTGCAGCTGATCGATGTCGCGCCCGAACGGTCCGACATCGCCGCGGCCCTAGGTCTGACGTTCGCCTCACCCGACAAGGCCCTGCCCGACTGCGACCTGGTGGTGCACGCCAGCGGGCACGGTGCGGGCCTGACCACCGCCCTGGAACTGGCCGGGTTCGAGGCCACCGTGCTGGAGCTGAGCTGGTACGGCACGCGCGAGGTGCTGGCCCCGCTGGGCGGTGCGTTCCATTCGCGGCGATTGACGCTGCGCGCCTCCCAGGTCGGCCACGTCGCCACCGCGCAGCGTGCGCGTCACGATCACGCCTCCAGACTGCAGGTGGCCCTGTCGCTACTGGCCGATCCGGCGCTGGACGCGTTGATCGATGCGGAGTGCCGCTTCGACGAGCTGCCCGGCATCATGGCCGAGCTGGCCGAGCCGACCGGGCCGGCCGGGGGCCGGGCGTCGGCGCTGTGCCGTTGCATCCGCTACTGATCCTCACCCCTTTCGGAGACCGACGATGTTCAGCCTGACCGTTCGAGACCACTTCATGATCGCCCACAGCTTCAAGGGCGACATCTTCGGCCCCGCCCAGGGCGTGCACGGCGCCACCTACGTGGTCGACTGCGAACTGCGCCGGGATGCGCTGGACGCGGACAACCTGGTGGTGGACATCGGGCTGGCCAGTCGGCAGCTGGGTCTGGTGCTGGCCGAGCTGAACTACCGGAACCTGGACGAGGAGCCGAGCCTTGCCGGGCAGAACACCACCACCGAGTACCTGGCGAAGGTGATCTTCGATCGCCTTGCGACACGCATCGCCACCGGCGAGCTGGGCGAGGCGGCGCGCGGCCTGTCCGGCATGAAGGTGTCGCTCAAGGAATCCCACATCGCCTGGGCCGCCTACGAGGCCGCCCTGCCCGCCTCGTGATGCCGGCACCGGCGAGCGGGCAGGCGCCCCTGCCACCGATCACTCTGGTGGTACCGGGTCCGATCGATCAGCGCACCGGTGGCTACCGCTACGACGCGTGCCTGCTGCGCGAGCTGCGCGCGCTCGGGCATCCGGTCGAGCTCGTCGAACTGCCCGGTGCGTACCCGTACCCGGACGAGGCGGCGCGCGCGCGCGCGAGCGAACGGTTGGCCGCCATGCCGGACGGCTCGATCGTGCTCGTCGATGCCCTGGCGGGCTCGGTGCTGCCCGAGCTGATGCGGCACGAGGCGCGACGGCTGCGCCCGGTCGCGCTGGTGCACCACCCGCTGGCCCTCGAGACCGGCCTGTCCGAGGCGCAGGCGGCGTCGCTGGCCGGGCAGGAGCGCGAGGCGCTGGCCGCGATGCGTCACGTCGTGTGCACCAGTGCCGACACCGCCGGCACGCTGGGCGGCTACGGGGTGCCGCCGGAACGCATCACGGTCGCCGAGCCGGGAACCGACCCGGCACCCCTGGCCCGTGGACGTGTCGGCGAAGGCGTCGAGGAAGGTGCCGGCGAGGGTGTCGGCAGTGGTACCGACGCCGGGCCGTTCCGCCTGCTGTGCATCGCCACCGTGACCCCGCGCAAGGGGCACACGCTGCTGGTCGATGCGCTGGCGCGGCTGCGCGAGCGTCGCCCGGCGCTGGCCTGGCGGCTGGACCTGATCGGCAGCCTGGAGCGCGCACCCGACACGGTGCGGACCCTTCGCGAGGCGATCGGTGCGCACCGGCTCGACGATGTGATCACGCTGCACGGCGAGCAGGACGACGCGACCATCGCGGCCGGCTATGCACGGGCCGACGCCTTCGTGCTCGCCTCCTGGCACGAGGGCTACGGCATGGTGCTGGCCGAGGCGCTGGCCCGCGGCCTGCCGATCGTGGCGACCCGGGGCGGCGCGACCGTCGACACGGTACCCGGCGATGCGGGCCTGCTGGTCGACACGGGCGACGTGTCCGGCCTGTCGGACGCGCTGGAAACGCTGCTGGGCGATCCCGCACGCCGCCGGGCGTTGCGAGCGGGCGCCCGGGCGGCACGCGGGCGGCTGCCGCGCTGGATCGACACCGCACGGCGGGTGAGCGCGGCACTGACGAGCATCGGGGAGTAGCGGGCATGGGCGATTTCGGCAGCGACTGGCTGGCCCTTCGCGAACCGGCGGACCACGCGGCACGCGCGCACGCGCTGCTCGACGAACTGCCGTCGCGTACCGACGGTGCGCCCACCCGGATCGTCGATCTGGGCACCGGCACCGGCTCCAACCTGCGCTACCTGCTGCCCCGGCTCGGCCCGCGGCAGCACTGGCGCCTGATCGACAACGACCCGGAGCTGCTGGCGGACCTGTCGCCCCGCCTGACGGCGTGGGCCTCGGACGCCGGGCTGCGCACCGGCGTCGATGCCGATGGCCTGCGCCTGGAAGGTGCGAACGTCCGGGCCAGCATCACCACGCAGGCGCTGGACCTGGCGGGCGAGCTCGACGCGCTGCGCCTGCGGAATGTCGACCTGGTCACCTGCTCGGCACTGCTGGACCTGTTCTCGGTGGAGCGGTTGCAGGCACTGGCCGATGCGCTGGCGGCGGCGCGGTGCAGCGCCCTGTTCGCGTTGAGCTATGACGGGCGGGTGGCGTGGCACCCGCACCTGCCGTTCGACGAACGGGCCACCGCGCTGCTCAACGCCCACCAGCGACGCGACAAGGGCCTGGGGGGTGCCGCGGGCCCGGACGCCGGAGAAGCGGTGGTCGCGGCCCTGCAGGCACGCGACTACCGGGTGATCTCCCGACAGGCGGACTGGCTGCTGGACACGTCTGGCGCGGATCTGCAGGGCGAGCTGATCGACGGCTGGATGCAGGCCGCGATCGAGCAGGAACCGTCGGCCCGCACCGACATCACCGACTGGCACCGGCAGCGCCGCCGCCTGATCGATACCGGGACCGGCACGCTTCGCGTCGGCCACCTGGACCTGGTCGCCATCCCCGGCTGAGGCGTGCGCCGGCCTGCGCTCAGACGCTCAGCCGGGGCTCAAATCCAGGTCGAACAGCACGTCCTCGCCCATGCGGTGCAGCATGGTCGGTGCGCGCAGCGCGGACGGCATGTCCGGCGCCGACGGCAGCGACAGGCCGCGCCTGCCCTCGCCGATGATCACCGGAGCGATGGCGACGTGCAGCCGATCGAGCGCGCCCGCACCCAGCCAGTCGCTGACCGTCACGCCGCCGCCCTCGACGAACAGGCACGCCAGGCCGCGCTCGTGCAACGCGGAGCGGATCGCGGCCGGCGACAGGCGCCCGTCGCGCTCGGCCACCTCGATGCATCGATCGCGCTGCCCCGCGACGCGCTCGCAACCGTTGCGCACCACCACGAGCGTGACCGGCCCCCCGTCGTTGAACAGGCCGAGCGTGGCCGGCAGGTTCCCGCGCGAATCGATGACCACCCGGACAGGCGATCGGCCCTCCACCCGGCGCACGGTCAGGCGCGGGTCGTCGGCGATCGCGGTACCGGCACCGACCAGCACCGCATCGCTCAGGGCGCGCAGCCGGTGCAGGTGCACCAGGTTCTGCTCGCCCGTCACGTACAGGGAATGGCCCGACTCGGTCGCGATGCACCCGTCGATGCTCTGGCCCAGGTGGGCGACGGCGAACGGCCCGGCACCCGCGAGCAACGGCGTGTACAGCGAACACGCGCCGACCCCGTCGGCACCGGCCCGGAGCGGGTGCATCGAACCTATCTCGGCGCGCCGTGTCGCAACCTCGTGCGGGTACCGGCGGCGGTGCTCCGCCAGTGCCAGCAGCCGAGGCCACACGGTATCGATTTCGGTACTCGACATGTCGATCGGTTCGGGTTCCGGGTGTGAGGTGCTCGCCACTGCCTGCACGAGTTGCCGGTAGATGGCGCATCGACACGAATACACGGTAGACAATGCATCGTATCTTCTTCATTCCATCTCGATAGACGACAGGTGCAGATGCCCGACAATCCCGAGTACCCGGATGCCGATCGAACGCGGGCGGCCCTGCAGGCGCAGCACGCCCTGCTCGAGCTGCGCGCCGGGCGCGACGTGCGGATCGTGGCGGGGGCGGAACACCTCACCATCGCG
>Ga0209831_1001605_pt1 | contig 20536 bp, 15 predicted proteins | sample Maine_Asex4_meta_FD_187451 | JGI IMG/M metagenome (GOLD analysis project Ga0209831, IMG submission 187451) | Marine algal microbial communities from Maine, USA - Maine_Asex4_metaG (SPAdes) (version 2) | ecosystem: Host-associated > Algae > Red algae > Unclassified | place: Maine, USA | collected... | reverse complement strand
TCTGATGCCGCTTGTTTTATATCTGTAGCTTTATGTACTACCGCATCTTTTGCATCTGCTACTGTATTCGCTGCGCCTGATACCCTTTCTGATGCCGCTTGTTTTATATCTGTAGCTTTATGTACTACCGCATCTTTTGCATCTGCTACTGTATTCGCTGCGCCTGATACCCTTTCTGATGCCGCTTCTTTTATATCTGTAGCCTTATGTACTACCGCATCTTTTGCATCTGCTACTGTATTCGCTGCGCCTGATACGGTTTCTGATGCCGCTTCTTTTATATCTGTAGCCTTATCTACTACCGAATCTTTTGCATCTGCTATTGCATCCGCTGAACCTGATACCCTTTCTGATGCCGCTTCTTTTATATCTGTAACCTTATGTACTACCGCATCTTTTGCATCTGCTATTGCATCCGCTGAACCTGATACGGTTTCTGATGCCGCTTCTTTTATATCTGTAGCCTTATGTACTACCGCATCTTTTGCATCTGCTATTGCATCCGCTGAACCTGATACGGTTTCTGATACCGCTTCTTTTATATCTGTAGCCTTATCAACTACCGCGTCTTTTGCATCTACCACTGCATCCGCTGAACCTGATACCCTTTGTGATGCCGCTTGTTTTATATCTGTAGACTTATCTGCTACTGCGTCTTTTGCATCTGCTACTGCATCCGCTGCGCCTGATACGGTTTCTGATGCCGCTTCTTTTATATCTGTAGTTTTCTCTACTACTGCATCCGCCGCACCTTTAGCTGCTGCAACCGCTGCTGCGCCTGCACCAAAAAGTACGCCACCTATTTTTTTGAAGGTAGATGTTACCCCTTCTTTTACATCTTCCACTACGTTCGCTGTTTTTTCTACTGCGACATCTTTTGTTTCTGCTGCACCTGACATCGTTTCCTTAGCTGCTTCTTTTACATCCCCTGCTTTCTCTACTACCGCATCCTTTGCATCTGCTACTGTTTCTGCTGCACCTGATATCGTTTCCTTAGCTGCTTCTTTTACATCCGCTGCTTTTTCTACCACTGCATCCTTTGCATCTGCTACTGTTTCTGCTGCACCTGATATCGTTTCCTTAGCTGCTTCTTTTACATCCGCTGCTTTTTCTACCACTGCATCCTTTGCATCTGCTACTGTTTCTGCTGCACCTGACATCGTTTCCTTAGCTGCTTCTTTTACATCCCCTGCTTTCTCTACTACCGCATCCTTTGCATCTGCTACTGTTTCTGCTGCACCTGACATCGTTTCCTTAGCTGCTTCTTTTACATCCCCTGCTTTCTCTACTACCGCATCCTTTGCATCTGCTACTACATCCTTAGCTTTTTCCGTTGAGGAAACAGCGGCTAAAGACGATGCCGCAACTACTTTATTTGGAGAAAGAATTGCTCCTGCAGCTCGTTCTAATTTCCCTTCTGACTCTTTTCTTGCAGCCGCATCTGCTTGAATTTTCTGAGCTATTTTTGCTTTAGCTGCAGCTTTAGCAGCCTCTATTTCTGATTTTTCTTGCCGTTTAATATCCTTTTCTTTCTGGGAAGCAATACGACGATCTAGATCTGTTCTAGTTTTCGTCATTTCATCTAGCTTCTCCCTCTTCGAGCGAATACGCTCTTCTGTCATCTTAATTTTAGCCTGACGAATTTGTGCTTCTAATTGACCGTCTGTGGTATCAATTTTCCGTTGTTGGAATCTTAATTCATCCTCATCTCGATCAATAGACTTTTGCATTTTATCAATCGCCATTACTAAACCACCATATCTACGGGTCAATCTTTCCAATGCAGAAGATTCGCTATTGGCATTCGGACCAAAACGTTTTTCTTTCACTGCTTTAAAAGCACCATCCAAGCGATTCCATATTTTGGAACGATGCTCTCTAGTTAACTTTATTTCTCGAAAGTTTCTTTGCATCCCTTTCAATTCATCAAAAAGGGCGGGCAATCGAATACCTTCGACTATATTCTGTTCAATTCGTTCTAGTTTAGACATAAACTGCTCCACATGCCCTTGAGACAATTGTCGAAAATCCTCATCCAGAGCGGTTCGAAGCTTTTTCATTTTGTCAAAAAGCACATTGGTCTCGTCTCTTAAAACATCTGCATGTGTCTTTAAAAGATTCCGTTCTCTAACTTGGTTCTGTACCTTTCCCCAAAATGCTTTTAGCTGCTCCCACATTTCTGCATTGTATGCAGTCAGGCCGGCTACCTTAGCTTGTAGTTCTGACAATTCTGTGTTATAAACATCATTCAACTTAGAAGATAGCACAACAAAATGCCATTCTGTTTGAGCTCGTTGAATAATATCACCTCGTTCTACCTTAATGTCTTCTGGCAATAAACTGTCGGAAACAGAAAGTTCCCTCTCCAGATGTTCTTTCTCCTCAGGGAAAACGACTTCTTTATCATTACGCCATTCGCCCATCAATTGTCTGGCAAAATCATCAGTAGCTACGGTTTCTGGAAAAGTCCAAATGTCTACCTTGTTATCTTCTGGTCTCAGCTGTAACGCAAGTAAAACTTTTTCTTCCTTTGCATTATAACCCCACAAAACAAGTTTAGTCTTCATATTATCAAGTATGTGTTAAACATAAAACAGTAGTCAAGACATATCACTTAGTAATTGGACTAAATAATATCTCTGTAATCTGTCATTTCAATTTACGATTGTATATTAAGTATTGTTCGAATTTCTAGTTATTGAAAGAGATTTTAATAGTTGTTCTGTAATCTCCTTATTCCTGATGGTCACTCCTATTCAGAAATATTGCAAACGTTATTTCTTGCAAGTATTTAGAATGTGTAAGGTTAGTTTGAAAGGTACTCATTAAAAAAGTATCCATTTTAATCCTTAATAAGTTGATTGGATAGAGTCTTTATCGAAAAGTTAAGGACTATCTATTTTAAGCTTAAAAGGATTTAATACTTCATCTGTTTTAAAATAGATACTGAAAAAATGGCTACCTGTTACGTAAAATTAACAATATATATTAGTAATTACCAAATTATTACAAATAATATAATTTTGAACTACCAATTTTGTTAGGGTAATTGTAGATTATTGATAATTTATTATGGATTATTGATTTGTAGAAAGTGTCTAATTAATCATCCATAGTTAGGTACTTAAGTAGTAAGTTAGATAGTTTTTTTAGAGGGAGTGAATTTGATTTGTTTTTTCGCAAAAAAACAAATCCAATTCACTCCCTTTAAAGAAGTTTTCTGCCAAATATACTAAACAGAAACCTTTGCCGTACCAACCAATTTATTCGCAACTAAGTATTGCGCTATTTGTACCGCATTCGTAGCTGCCCCTTTTCTCAAATTATCTGCTACAATCCATAGATTTAAGGCATTTTCCGCAGAATCATCTCTACGTATTCTACCAACAAAAACCTCGTCCTTATGTTTTGCATAAAGTGGCATAGGATATTTATTCGCTTTTATATCATCTTGCACGATAATGCCCGGTGTCTCAGATAACAGTCTTTTTATGTCGGCTATCTCAAAAGGGCGGTGAAATTCTACATTTACACTCTCCGAATGCCCGCCTTGAACAGGTACTCGAACGGCTGTAGCCGTAATGCCTAAAGTATTATCTCCTAGAATTTTTCTAGTTTCATGTACCAACTTCATTTCCTCTTTAGTATAGTCATTATCTAGGAAAATATCACAGTGTGGTAAGCAATTGTCTAATATTTGATAGTGATAAGCCATTTCCTCTGGAAATTGCTTCTTGCCACTTTTTTCTGACTCATACTGCGTAACTGCTTTTACGCCTGTTCCTGTAATAGATTGGTAGGTAGAAATAACTAGGCGTTTAATACCATAGGCCTTATGCAGCGGTGCTAAAGCCGCTACCATTTGAATCGTGGAGCAGTTTGGATTCGCAATAATTTTATCCTTTTCTGTTAATATATCTGCATTGATTTCTGGAACAACCAATTTTTTGGTAGGATCCATGCGCCATGCAGAAGAATTATCTACTACGGTCGTACCAACCGCTGCAAAACGAGGTGCCCATTCTTTAGACACACTACCCCCAGCAGAAAAAATTGCAATATCTGGACGTTCTGCTACGGCAGTTTCCATACCTATACAGCTGTACTGTTTTCCGTTAAAGGTAATTGGTTTACCTATAGAACGATCTGAGGCTACTGCCAAAAACTCTGTTACTGGAAATTTCTGTTCTTCCAGCACTTGGCACATTACGGTACCTACTAATCCTGTGACGCCAACAACAGCAACTTTCATGCTACAACTAATTTTAAAGTAAATATTTATAAGGACTGTTTATTTGTTTATACTGTTTATGCTGTTTATTTGTTTATCAGATACAGACAAGTTGTTGAATAAACAAATAAACAGCATAAACAAATAAACATTTCCAACAAATAATTACTGTTTTATAAATAATTAAGGATAAATCTTTTGCAAAGATAAAGCCATTTCTAATTTATTGCTAATTAGCAAAGAAATGAAAAAGAAAAACTTTGAAGCTCCAATTATTAATGCTTCCTTCTTACTTCTTCATTCCTCCTTTTCCTTCTATTCAATAAATTCCTTATCCAATTAGGCACCACTATCACGCCAACTATTAGGTAAGCATAATAAGTCAGGCCTCTCCACATAAAAGCAATAATCAAGGAAATACCCACTGGCACATAATCCCCTAGAAAACCACCAAAAACAATTTCTGCAAAACCAGCCCCTCCAGGTGTCGGACTAAACGCCATAATAATAAACATGGTCTCTAAACGGGCATATAATGCTGCTTGTGTAAAAAAATCGGTCGGGGTGCTATCTACTATGGCAATAATCAAACAATTCAATAGTAAAAAACGACAAGACCAAGCCGTAGCCGTGGCTAAGAATGCGCCTATATGAAAAGACCATTTTTCTTGTCTCATCTCCTTAGATGCAATAATTATATCCGCCCCTAAATTGGTGGCTTTAGTTTGAAATCTCTTTAGAAATCGGAATTTGGTTACCCATGTCAGAGAACGTTTTAGCTGCTTAGGATTAATGAACAAACCGTAGAAAAATAAAGTTCCATAAGCAGCCATCAAAATATAAGCTCCTACAAATACATAGCCCCAGCCATCTAAATTATCCCAAGAAGTGAGGTCGGGTCGAATAATACTAGGTCCAAATAAAAAAATCCATATAGGTAGCGTCCCTACAAAGAAAATAGTATCTAGAATAGCCGTGTAGATAACTAAAGCCGTCGTTTTGGCGGCGGCCAGTTTCTCTTGTGCCAATACAAACAAGGCCACGGCAGTTCCGCCTACGCTAGTAGGAGATACAGCGGAACTAAACTCCCAGATAAAAATTAATTCCACGCACTTCTTCCAACTAAATACTTTGCCTGAAAGGATTCGCAATCGAGTGGCGTAGGCTATATGTCGGATAATTAATAAAATAACAGCAGCAAGTATCCAAAAAAGTGTATAGCTATTCCAATTGATTTTGGAAAAAGCTTCCACATCAAACTGTTGCCATAGTAAATAGAGAACTACGACAACTCCTATAAGGATAGGTAGAATAATTTTGGAAACCCTAATTGATTTTAGCACCTCCTCCTGTTCTTCTGAAAAATCTGTTGTTTGCTTGGTATTACTCAATAGTTCATTTGTGTGATTATTAATTGATTGATTATTAATCAACTAAGGAACGACAAAAAAATAAATGCTACATTTTTCAAATGATTTGAGTGTGTGACAAATTAGGGGTAATTGTAATGTATTGCCTAATATTCAAAAAGCAAAAGAGCTTAAAGAATCGTAGATTTTCAATGTAGAGGCGACTTTAGTCGCCGACCTACTTACTCGGCGACTAAAGTCGCCGCTACACATATATAAAATACCCCTAATTTGTCACACACTCAAATGATTTCTTTTTTCAATGGGTTGAAAACCTATGGAAAAAAGAATCAATTGAAAAACCTAAATGTAGCATTTATTTTTTGTCAATACTAAAAGGCTTTAAGGGAGGGTAATTTCTTCCAATGATACAAAAATAACAAGGAACAGCGTGTAATTAATTGTTTATTTGTTTAGAATGTTTATTTGTTTAATCAGCAAGATGCTAATATTGTATAAACAGTTCAACAAATAAACAGGCTAAACGATTAAATATACCTTGTTCTTTGTGTCTTGCTTATTCCTAATTAAAAACGATCTATTTTTGTTATTTACTTACGACAAAAATATTAATTTGATTAACGAGAAAAAGTATTTTGAGGAACTGTTACGATTAGTAGCTAAAGAAAAGCAAACCGATTTTGAACAATATAAAGAGGTAATTGAAAAATTATCGATGGAGGATAGAAAAAAACAAGGCTATACTTGGCATCCCCTAAACATTATTAAATCTGGCTATACCATAGGTGATCGTTCTTTTGTGCTGCTAGAAAAAGCTAATGAGACCCACGCTCCTCGCCAATTTCGTTCGGGAAAGACAGTCCGCTTATTTACCCTCACCCCCGGTGTTTACCAACCGGAGAAAATAGGGATTATCAACTACGTTAAGAAAAACAGGATGAAAATCGTCCTCAATACAAAAGATTTGCCTGATTGGATTGGAGACGGTAATATTGGCATCGACTTACAGTTTGATGAGCGTACTTATCTAGAAATGGAAAAGGCACTGAATACGGTGATGAAAGCCAATAAAGATCGCCTTGCAGAATTGCGTTCCGTTTTATTGGGCAATTTACCTTCTAGAACAACTGCCTTGCAACCAGCCAGTATTGACAGTTTAAACCCACATCAGAACCAAGCGGTCGCTCAAATCCTAGGCACACAAGACGTGGCAGTCATTCATGGTCCTCCCGGTACAGGCAAAACCACCACTTTAGTTCAAGCCATTAAAAGCCTAGCTAAAAAAGAACATGGAATATTGGTCTGCGCTCCTAGTAATGCAGCGGTTGATTTATTAACCGAACGATTAGCAGCAGAAGAATTAATAGTCGTAAGAATCGGAAATATTTCAAGAGTAGATGAGGGTATTATTCAACATACCCTAGAGGCAAAACTAAGTAATCATCCAGAGAGTAAAAATATTAAAAAAATAAAAATTCAAGCAGCCAATGCTCGTAAAAAAGCAAAACAATTCAAGCGAAAATTTGGGCACAAAGAGCGCATGGAACGCAATGAATTATTTAAAGAATCAAAAGAATTAACGGCTTGGGTCAATCAGTTAGAAGAGCGATTATTAGATCAAATACTGGAAAGTGCGCATGTTATTACTTGTACTCTGGTCGGTTCCACCCATAAAGCTTTAAGCAAAAAGAAATTCAAAACTATCTGTATTGATGAGGCTGCACAGGCTTTAGAACCTGCTTCTTGGATTCCTATTCTAAAAGCTAGTAGGGTTATCCTTGCAGGAGATCCTTTTCAATTGCCCCCAACAGTCAAATCAAGATCGGCACAGAAGGAAGGTTTAAATGTTACCTTAATAGAAAAATGCTTAGATCATTTATCCACTGTTAATTTATTAAAAACGCAGTATCGGATGAATGAAGCCATCATGGGTTTCTCTAATCAAGAGTTTTACAATAATGAATTAACAGCAGATGAAAGCGTAAAAGACCATCAACTAGCACTAGATCCAGAGGAAGCTATTCAATTTATTGATACGGCAGGTTGTGGTTTTGAGGAAAAAGTAAATCCAAAATTTGCAAGTCGGTACAATCCAGATGAATTTCAGATTCTTTGTGAGCATTTATACCAATTACATGCTTTGTATAAGGAACAAGAAGTGGAAATGCCCAGTATTGGAATTATCTCTCCATATAAGGAGCAAGCCGTATATATGCGGAATCAAATCGAGGAAGACCCACTACTAGAAGGCACATTTTTTTCTGTTAATACCATCGATTCTTTTCAAGGTCAAGAACGAGATATTATTTATATTTCACTGGTCCGATCCAACGATAAAGGGGAAATAGGTTTTTTGAAAGACTATCGACGAATGAATGTCGCCATGACTAGAGCCAAGAAAAAATTGGTTGTTATCGGCGATAGTGCAACTATCGGCTCCGATCCTTTTTACAGTAAATTCTTAGATTATTGCGATAAATATGGGGCTTATAAAACGGCCTGGGAATATATGCAGTAAAAATGGAGAATTGAGAATTGAGAATTGAGAATTTGTTTGACGTAACCAGTCGTAACTAGACGTTTTTTTGAAACACAAAAGAAACAAAAGTGTTTTCACAAAAGTTTTTTGAGGCTTAAAGCTTGCCTGTAAAACGTAAAATATACAGCAACCTTTTGTGAAAACCCTTTTGTTTCTTTTGTTCCTTTTGTGTTTCAAAAAAAACGTCTAGTTACGTCTAGCTACGTCTAGTAAATTCTCAATTTTCCATTCTCAATTCTCAATTCTAATTTTATGTTATCATTTGTAGAACAAAAAATAGTAGACGCAGAAACGCTATTGCCTCGCTTAGCTCAATGGCGATTCGCCCAACAGAAAATAGTCTTTACCAATGGTTGTTTTGATTTATTACATTATGGGCATATCCATTATTTAGCCGCAGCGAGAGCATTAGGAGATAAATTAATTATTGGACTCAATGCCACTGCATCAGTGCAACGCTTAAAAGGCACGCACCGACCTATCCAAGATGAGGTGTCCAGAAAACATCTATTGGCTGCCTTCTTTTTTGTAGATGCAGTGATAGAATTTGCAGAAGATACGCCTTACTTATTGATAGAAAAAATTCAACCCGATATATTGGTGAAAGGTGGAGATTGGACGCCTGATAAAATTGTGGGTAGTGATATTGTGTTAGCTAAAGGTGGAGTAGTTAAGAGTTTGCCTTTTCAGGAAGGGTATTCTACGACTCGAATTGAGGAGAAGATTAGAGGTTTTAGAGAATAGAGAATAGAGATGAAATCGTACTAAGGGATGAAGAAATAAATAACCTATCTATAAGTAAATAGGCAAATATCAACGTCTGAATCTGTTGCCATTTATATCAGTTGCCAATAAGCTTATTGGCAACTGATATAAATGGCAACAGATTCAGACGTTGATAAGTATTGCATTATGATTATAAAAATATCATCGGGTAGGTTATTTAATTCCTCATCCCTAAATTAATAAAATGAGCTATACTTTAAGAACAAATCTAGTCTCTCTTCTCCCTTCTCTGCTCTCTATTCTGAATAGTTAATTTTCATTGTACAGCCTTACTGACAACTAGAAGGTCTAAATTTAGTAACATACAAATCAATGGTACTTCCCACCTTCAACGTATTCCCTTCAATGTGAGGTGGTTTTTGCCGCCACACATACATTGGACCACCCTCCGTCACCGTACCATCTTTAATAATAGAACCAACAGCCAATCTAGAACCCGTGACTAAAAATTCCGCATCCGCTATATTTTTACACTTTAAATTAGGAATAGCCACAGAACCAGCCCCTCTAGTCGTAATTACCGCTTCAATTTCAGAACCTTGTGGTACTTTCACTCCTTTTTTCAAATCCGATGCGTTAATTCTTTTGTCATTTACATATAAATAAAGGATAGTTCTATCTTCTAGCTTATTATTAAACTGTTTTTTTCTAACCGTCATACCAATTTTCATTTGCTTTAACCTTCGTTGGTAATAATCAAAATTATCATTACCTGCCAAAGGGGGCAACAATTTAGTATCCGCTTTGGATTTAGTTACTGCTAAATAGATACTTCTATTCTTCTTCACCGCTGCGGCAGGTTCAGGACTTTGTTTGAGAATAACGCCCGCCGGATGTTCTGCCGTCCAAATAGAATCATTAATGATGACTTTCAATTTATTTTTCTTGGCTAATTCAGTTGCTTCTGCTACTGTCAATTCATAAAAATCAGGCACTTGGAGTGATTTTCCATGTTGGGTGTAGCCTTTCATACCAAAATGCACCAATAGCATTAAAAGCAGGAACGTCAATAACATTGCCGCAAAGTTCTTTAGAAAAGTCTTACTGATTAAGAAATAAAGAATTTCTCGAAATATTCTTTTCACTTTCCCTTCTTTTGCCGTTGCTAAGTCTTCCATATTATTAGTTAAAGCTTATCTATAGATGTGGTTGAATATTATTTAGTACGTTCAATTATTGAACAAATGCGATAAATCGTGTCTGTGTCAGGTCCAAAATTACATAGATTGTTTTAAAAAAACCGAGATTTGACTAAACAAGCATTATCGTTAACATTTATATGGTTTCTTTTAACAGTATTCGTATTTGCAAGTCTAGACAAGAAGTAATAGAAATACTAGATGTTAAAAATCTAATCTTGGGCAGCTGTTTACTAAACTTTTAAGTTTAGTAAACATATAAAATACGCCAAACGTGGAATCTGCCAAATAAATTTGGCAATTACGTAGAACGCAAATACACGAAACTATCATTTTTTTAACTGACGTTCTAGAGAAATAATTCTTTCATCGCTACTTAAAGGAAAATCTTTTATTTTTGTGACTTTTATATACGAATCACTAATAATCAAGGAATAGTACAGAGCAAATATAAATTCTCAATCAAAGATGAATAATTAACGACGTTCCTTAAAGGAATGTCGTTAATAGATTCCAATTGAGCATTTATAAGATGAAATTTATCTGTACACAAGAAATATTTAAATAATCCGTATTCATTATGAGTAAAGTAACCGTAGTTGGCGCAGGTAATGTAGGTGCAACATGTGCCAATGTACTAGCCCACAAAGACATAGTAAACGAAGTCGTTATACTAGATATTAAAGGTGATTTCGCTAAAGGCAAAGCCTTAGATAGCTGGCAACAAGCACCAATTGACTATTATAGCACCAAGCTGACAGGCACAGATGATTATGCTGATACTGCTGATTCCGACATTGTTGTTATCACGGCAGGTATCCCTCGTCGCCCAGGCATGAGTAGAGATGATTTAATCGCTACCAATGCTAAGATTGTAACGATGGTTACCAATTCTATTTTAGAGCATACAAAAGATCCAATCATCATCGTGGTATCTAATCCATTAGATGTAATGACTTATGCAGCGCACAAAGCTTCTGGTTTAAGCGATAAAAGAGTATTTGGTATGGCTGGTATTCTAGATACAGCCCGTTACCGAGCTTTTTTAGCAACAGAGTTAAAGGTGTCTCCTAAGGATATTCAAGCAGTATTGATGGGTGGTCATGGTGACACGATGGTACCATTACCTAGATACACTACTGTTGCAGGTATTCCAGTATTGGAATTGATTAAGGAAGATAAATTGAATGCGATTGTAGAAAGAACGAAAAAAGGGGGTGGAGAATTGGTAAAATTAATGGGTACTTCTGCATGGTATGCACCGGGTGCTGCTGCTGCACAAATGGTAGAATCTATTGTGAAGGATGAGGGACGTATTTACCCTGTATGTGCTAAATTAAATGGAGAGTACGGCATTAAGGATATGTTCTTAGGTGTTCCAGTTCAATTAGGAAAAAATGGAATTGAGAGAGTTTTAGAATTGAAATTGGAAAAACCTGAATTGGACTTATTGAACAAATCAGCAGACCATGTCCTTAAAGTCATGGATGTATTTAATAAAATGGATGTGTAGTTTTATTGTCTTATTGTCTTATTGTTTTATTGTCTTATTGTTTGCTCACTTCACACTGATAATCAGCAATATAACAATATAACAATATAACAATATAACAATATAGCAATATAGCAATCCACTTAAATGACCATGTTCTTTTAAAAGAGCATGGTCATTTTTTTTGGTTTCCATCGACACTTCTACTCTATTCATCGAAAAATAACGCTCTTTCATAGAATACTATGCAATGTTATACTACTATGTATTGCATAGTACTATATACTTTCCTATATTTGTAGTATGAAGGCAGAAAAAACACAAAATAAGATTGATAATACCCGGGCACAAATGAGGAAAGGTGTTTTAGAGCTATGTATTTTATCTATTATATCAGAACAAACGGCATACCCTTCAGATATTATCAAAAAACTAAGAGCTTCTAATCTAATTGTAAAGGAAGGCACCTTATATCCGCTACTAACACGCCTTAAAAATGCAGGTATTTTGAGTTATAGTTGGCAAGAATCCACTGGTGGTCCACCTCGAAAATACTATAACTTAACCGATGCTGGTCAAGAATTATTAGATGGGCTACTAGAAACTTGGCTACAATTAGTAAATGCGGTAAATGATACTACGAAATTTATACAGAGAAAAAATTGACTAAGTATTGTTGTTTAGAAGGTTTATTTGTTTATTCAACTGAATGTGAATACTTTACAAACTATAAAACAATACTTAAGTACAAGAATTGAAGAAGAATTTCAAAACAAGAAAACTCAAATCAACATACGATGAATAAAGTCTTTAACATAAATTTAGGAGGATACCCATTTACGATTGATGCAGATGCTTATGACTTTTTATCGAAATACCTAAAAACCATCCATCGTCATTTTAGAGATTCTGAAGGATATGAAGAAATCACATCAGATATAGAAGCTCGAATGGCAGAACTTTTTCAAGAAAGCAAAGGAAATCACCCGATTGTCACTATTAAAACGGTAGAAGAAGCCATTTCCATTATGGGAACACCTGAAGATTTTGGTGCTACTACCGAAGAGCAGACTACGCAAAAAAGTAATTCTGCTAAACAAAATTATAAAACAGGCAAACGTCTATTCCGAGACCCAGACGACGAAGTAGTTGCTGGTGTTTGCTCTGGTATAGCTGCCTACTTTGGCATTGCCGACCCACTATGGGTACGTATTGCTTTTGTTGCACTTACCGTCAGCTTCGGTTTTAGCGTGCCTGTTTATATTTTATTGGCGGTACTAGTACCCAAAGCAAAAAATTCGAGTGACCGTTTGGCTATGCGAGGAGACGCAATTAATGTCTCTAATATTGCCAAAATAGTAGAAGAAGAAATTCACCACATTTCCGAAAAAATCACTGAAATTACCGACAATTGGGATAGTAAAAAAAAAAAATTCACCACGACCGATGGGACCGCTAGACGCACCCTTAAGGAAGGGGTTCTTATTCTAGGTCAATTCATCCGACACATTATACAGGTTATTCCTTTAATTTTCAAACCGCTATTTTTCATCGTAGGATTTGCACTGATTATTGCCTTTATCGTTATCTGGATATTGTCAATAATCAGTTTTGTCCTCGGTGCACCCTTTGCGCAAGCCCTTACGCCCGATCAGCCCTTCCTTTCCTTTCTAGGTATGTTTAATTTAGCTTTTATCGTAGGTATTCCTATACTTTCCTTAGCATTATTGGCTGGTCGCCTTGTTTTCAAAACTAGATATAATGTAAAGTGGAGTCGAGGTTTGGCTATTGTATGGGGCTTAAATATTGCTTGTCTATTTGGTGTAGGCAGTTATTTATTGAGTCAATTTAGTGTTAATCAGAAAATAGAAACATTCAGTCAAGAAATAACGACCGACCAAGAAGTACTTACTATGAGTGCTAATGAAAACCCATATAAAGATGCTTGGATTCAATTGGGCAATGTAGACATTGCAGGTAAAGACTTAGTCAGTACGAGTATACAAATTCACATAGAAGAAGCAGAAGGGGACAATTTTCAAATACGACAAGAGATAGTAGCAAGGGGATGCGACTTACAAGATGCTACTGCATCGGCAAACTTAGTAAGACACAACTTTAATATACAAGAGAATGCTATAACGATTAATCCCTATTTTGTAATTAGCCAAGGAGAAAAATGGCGAAATCAAAAAGCGATTATTACTTTATTTGTACCTGTAGGAAAATCCGTCAAATTTGATGATTTGCCTCGGTCGATAAGACATAATATTCGACTTGGAAACTCCCAGCATCATTATCGCCATAATTTAGAAAATGGAGAAGTCTGGACAATGACAAAAGAAGGGTTCACTAACCCTAATAAAAAACAATCCCCTAAGCAACAAAAAAACCACACAATAGGACATCGAATTATCCAAGAGTATAAAGATTTTTCCAAGCTCCAGTTAGAAGGGGCTATGAAAGTGACGATAGCAAAAGGGGATAAATTCGAAATAGAATTAGATGGCAAAGAAGATTATTTAAATAGCATACAACTTACCCAGACGGGAGAACTCCTAGAAATAAGTACTAATTTACAGGAAACCTCCTCCCCTATTCGTGTATACATAACGATGCCTTCTTTGTCTGCTTTAGACCTCTCACGTACAGATGATATTAGACTAAATGATTTTACAGAATCTACTATGTCAATTACGGGACATAAGGAAAGCAGAGCAGAGATTAAAGCGAACATAAATGTAAATACGCTGAATGTAGATTTAGGAAGTCGCCAGGAACTAGATTTAAGAGGTTCCGGAGATTTATTAAGAATAGCACTAAAGGAACGTGCCCATCTAGATGCAGAACGTTTTGCTGTAAAAAATGTAAACATTAAAATTAGCAATAGAGCGACCGCTTCTTTGGCTGTTTCTGACACCATTCATCAAACCGTATTAGATAAAGGAAAAATAGAAATAGATGGTAATCCTGTAGTTGTGAATAATAATTAATAGATTTGTTGCGACTATATGAGGCTGTTTATTTGTTTAGATTGTTTATTTGTTTATTAGATGCAACTACTCAGTTCTATTTCATACATACCCAAATCTAAGAATGCCAGCGTAGAATTAAGTAGTCACCTTACGTCTAATAAACAAATAAACAGCTTAAACAAATAAACAACCTGAACGCACTATCAAATCTAATAAATATGAAAATCCTAATGGTATGTTTAGGAAATATCTGCCGCTCTCCCTTAGCAGAAGGTATCCTAAAGCAAAAAATAAAAGAAAAGGAACTCTCTTGGCAAATAGATTCCGCAGGAACTAGCGGATGGCATGTTGGCGCCTTGCCTGATAGCAGATCTATCTCCACGGCCAAAGAACATGGAATAGATATAAGTGATCAACGCTCCCGTCAATTAAAAGCTTCCGACCTCCAAGAATTTGATTTGATACTCGCCATGGATACTTCTAATTATAATGATATATTGCGTTTAGCAAATAAGGAGCAACGAGATAAAGTAAAAATGATCTTAAATTTTTCTTATCCAAGAGAAAATAGAGTTGTTCCAGATCCTTATTATAACGATGGCTTTGAACAGGTGTACCAGCTTTTAGATAATGCTTGCGATCAACTGATAATACAAACAATAAAAATTAAATAACAAATTTCAAAATACAAATTCCAGCCAAACGTGGGTCAATAGTAGAGTTGAAATTTAGATTTTGCAATTTGATTTTTGTTATTTCACTTAATTTTGGCTTAAGAATTGCTTATTGTGCAGTGTAAAAGCAGTAATTTAGTACATATCCTCAAAAAAGATTAAACCACCTGCTTTTAGTTGACATTTCTCCCTTTCCCTCTCTGTCATATTTTTATTGAGCACATCAAGTCGCTCACTCCACTATTATTACTCTATATCATCATTAAAGGTCGTTTCATCCAGCAAATTAACGCTCCAATTTGATGTAAAATCAAATAAAAAGGCTTAATTAGCTGACGAATTTAGTTGTCCACCATAAATATATCCAAATTTATTTATTCATTTATGTACCCTATCCCTAAAAAATATCGTCAAAAAGTAGACTATACAACCCCCTTTTAGCTTAAAAAAGGTTTAAACCCTAAAAATTAAAGCAAGAGTTGTACTACTTTTATACCTTTGCGGGTAAAGTACAAACTTAGATTACTTGGAAAAGACACTACATAGAACCAAAATTTCAGACGAAGACCTCGTCCGAAACTATCTTGAAACTCAGGAATCCAGATACTTCGACCACCTTTACGTTAAGTATTCAGGTAAGGTATTTAGTAAATGTATTTCTTTGTTAAAGAACGAAGCGCTGGCACAGGATGCCACGCAAGATATCTTTCTTAAGATATTTCTGAACCTAGCAAAATTTGGAGGAAAGTCCAAATTTTCAACATGGATCTATTCAATAACTTACAACTATTGTATTGATTTAATCAGAAAGGGTAAGAAAGAAAAAAATATCTTTTCAGAAGATATTGAGAAAGCACCGGATTTGGCAGAAGAAGTACCGGATAGCGCACTATTGGAAATAGAAGTGAAAAAGCTAAAAATTATTTTAGATAAAATTCCAGTTGGTGACAAAGCTGTTCTTTTAATGAAGTATCAAGATGATATGTCCATTAAAGAGATTTCGGATACACTTGACAAATCAGAGAGTGCTATAAAGATGAAAATTAAAAGAGCCAAGCATAAAGTCCAAAAAGTTTATAAGGACATTTATACTACTAGGGATTATGAGTAAGTCTAAAGGGGGTGTAAGCAGGAGTTTACATTTTTTTTTTAGCTCTTGTTTTAAATTTTTTCTCTCTTTTGTATAAGAGCTTAGTAGATAAAGGCTAAGCTGATACTAAAAGAGAATATTAATCCCCTATAAACTCATTGTTATGAATAATTTTAAAAGACTACAAGATGAGGAATTAAATAGAGTTCCCGATTTAAGCGATACACAACGTTCTGTCCACAATCAAGTGGAAGGAATGCGTACAATTGGAGAAGTAGTAGAGTTGTACTTAGCTAAAGTTCTAGATGTTTTTGTGGTAATGACTGGTGGGACCATAGCAAAGAAATCTACTAAACGTAGCCCTACAGATCAAGGGTATCCAACAAAATCGAATACAGATGCTCCTTCAGGTGGTCCGTCCGCCGGATAATTGAGCGTAATATTAAAAAAATCTTAAAAGCCAACTTGTCTGAATGCCATTATTAGAAGAGTTATACAATAAGTCTATAGAAGCTTTTCCCAATATAATCTTTGCGCTTCTCATTGCCATTATTGGCTGGATTCTTGCAAAAATTATTGCTAGAATAGTTCGTAAAGTTTTGGAAGCACTACAAATAGACCGTTTAGCAGATAAATTAAACGATATAGACATTGTCAATAAAGCCAATTTCACAATTGTTCCTAGTCAAGTATTAAGTAAATTAGTTTATTATTTAATTTTACTAGTTTCCTTTATCGCAGCTACTGACTTTCTTGGAATAGAGGCGGTATCTAATTTAATGAGTGATTTAATTAATTATCTACCTAGTTTATTATCTGCGGTAGTGTTTTTTCTCATTGGTTTATTTATAGCTGATTTTCTTAGGGGTATTGTATTGACAACCTGTCAATCTTTGAGTATTCCTTCTGCTAAGGTGATATCAAGCGTTGTTTTTTACTTCTTATTTTTGACGGTTACGATGAGTGCCTTGGATCAGGCTAAAATAAGTACAGATTTTATCAACTCTAGTTTTATGATAATCATTGCTGGAGTAGTTGCTTCTTTTGCCTTAGGTTATGGATTAGCATCTAAAGATATGATGTCTAATTTTTTAGCCTCTTTTTATGTAAAAAATAAATTTGAAGCAGGTGATAGAATTACCATTGATGGAATTCAGGGGCAGATTGAATCGATGGATAACAAATCATTTGTGTTAAAAACAACAAATAGCAAAATAGTATTTCCTCTAAATAAACTTGCGCAAGATAAAGTAGAAATTCACTCTTAAAGTATTGTTAAGAGTACTTAAAAAACTTGTAACATTCACAGACTATCTTCAATTTGCAGCAGCTTAATAAGCTAAGTATCATTCGCTTATAAAAATTAAATATTATTCAATACTGCATTTTTTGTAGTTCATAGTATTTATTATTAACACCCTATCTCACTGCTGAACCATCTGTTCTCAGATATAGAAGCTTTAAATTCCATGTTATTTTTTGTCTATAACTAAAGCTTTGGCATTTGTTTTGTCAACTGCAACCATAGTTGCGTAGCTATGCATAAAGGTTAAATCTACACTATAGTAGCTATATATTTCTATGCGTATTTATCAATAAATACGCTCCTAAAATAATTCTGGCATAATAAAACGGTTCTTAAAAGAAAGGACCCTTTAATACTCAATAAATTTTATTCTCTCACTAATTAAGAATACAATTATAAAGCATTTTTAATTTAAAAGTTCAAAAAGATGATTAAGAAACTGACATTATTACTTTTAGTTTGCTTGACAGTTAATTTCCTTCAAGCGCAAACTTTGGAGGAATTAAAAGCAAAAAAATCAGAAATCGAAGCTGCTGCTGCCGCTAAACAAGCAGAAATTGATGCCTTCCAAGGCGAAATTGACAAAATAAAAGGCGAAATTGAAGTCCTTTCTGGATGGCAGACTGGTTTAAGTGGATTAGTTGGTCTTAACTTTGGTAACTCTAGCAACTGGGCTTCTAATGCTAACACTAATAGTTCTTCTTCTAACTTAAATCTTGGTGTTAATGCATTTGCTAATAATATTAAAGAAAAGACTTTCTGGAGAAATAGCCTCGTAGCTAACGTTGCATGGCAAGGTTTGGATAATGATACAGAAGATGACGCACAAGGAACTGATTTTCTTGGTGACAGAAATACAGATGTTTTAGTAGGTACCTCTCTATGGGGTTACAGATTAAATCAAGATATTGCTATTTCTGCAATGGGTGATTTCAATAGTTCTGTATTTAATTTCTTAAATCCTGGTTCTCTTGACGTTGGTGTGGGTGTTACATGGACGCCTCATCAAGTACCTAACTTAGTAGTTGTTATTCATCCATTAACTTACCATATCGGTTGGTCTGCAGGAGATTCTAAGCAAAGTTTGGGATTGGCTGGTGCTAAAGTAAAAGCTACTTACACGCACGAGTTTCCAGGTGGTATCGTTTGGTCTTCTAACTTAGGTGCATTCTTCCCTTATAGTGATAAGAAGTTAATGTTAGACCAAGAATTAGGTCCAGGAGGTGAGATAATTGTTCCAGCAAGAGAAGCAGGTGCATTTGAATATACTTGGATTAACTCTTTGGCTATTGCAGATGTATGGAAAGGTGTTGGTGTTGGTATCACTTATGGTATGAGAAAGTCTGACATTGAATTTGATGGCTTACAAAACTATAGTGCAGTAGGCTTGACTTATGGCTTCTAAGCATTAAGTTAATCTTCGACATAGCAAACAAAGTCAACTAATTATTTATAGTTGAATTATAAAGCCTGCTCTAATCATATTAGGGCAGGCTTTTTTTATTGTTTATTTGTTTACTCGTTCTACGTGTAAACAAATAAACCAATTAAACAAATAAACAATATTTAACACTCCTATTCAAAAACATAGTCTACTTTCATTTCTATATTTTGTACATCGGAAAATACTAAAGATTGTTTATTTGTGATAGTATACCCTTTTCCTGTATAATAGGTCAATTCTTGGGAAGATTCAGCCGCCATATTGGATAAACCCTTTCTGATTTGTAAATGCGTTACTTGACCGTTATTCAGGTAAACCGAAAGTTTTTTAGTCTTTAAGTTATCTTTTAATGCAGTATAATGGACGACTTCCAACTGTTGTAGTTTAAAGACACTATCTACTTGATATTGATCCTTCCATGCCAGTCTATTAATATCCGCATTAATAAAAATAGCCAACTCTTCTTCCAATTCAAAAGCGTCAACTTCTTTAGTTTCTAGTTTATCATTAATAATAATTTCTTTATATATCTTAGCTATTTCTCCTTGTTCTAGGTCCGCTATTTCTTGTTTAAAAAATAAGGGAAGATCAAAAAAAAACTTTTCTGAAGGAAGGTCAACCGAATCAGTTTCTACTTGACAGGAAAACATAAATAAGCAACAAATTAAGGTATATCTCATTGTAAATGGTACATTGTTAAGTATTGATTATAAAAACCGATGCCGCCATTCTGGTTTCGGTACTATACATTGTTCTTTCTTTCCAAAAATACGATAACGATTAGCCGCAATAATATTATAAATACCATTGCGCATAAACCTAGGAATAAACCAACCTACATAAGTAATTTTTAGCCAACCTCCTAATTGCTGCCCTATTAATAAAGGTACATCTGCTTGGGTATAGGATCTATCTTTATCTATCAATACAACCGTCCTCAGCTCTTTAGAAAGCCTATATTGTTCTAGTAGGTAGTGACCAATTTCAGATTGAAGAGAAACAAATACAAATTTTCCAGTACGGTCTTTTTTTAAGATAAATTGTACAAAACCATCACACATATTGCAAACGCCATCAAAAAGGAGAATGGATTTTCCAGAAAGTAGTAGATCTTCTATGTGGGCGTAAGTTTTTTTCATTAGTAAACTCAATTTCAAACTCAAATGAGTGTGTAACAAAACGGTGGTAGTTTAAATCTGATTAGATTACTAAACTTAGGAGCGTATCTTCTTCCAAACAACCCCTACCCCTAAAAGGGCAGGGTTGATTGGTTCTAATTTCTGCATCTCTTTAAGAGGTGTTTCCTATTCTATTGATGTCCACATCTTTTGGGTGGGGCAAAAAATCATAAATCATACATCATAAATCATACATCTTACATCATAAATCCATTTTACTTGTAAATAGGTAAAAATGAGCAATCAGTAACCTAAATAGCGCAAAATGGATTTATGATGTATGATTTATGATTTATGATTTATGATTTTTTG
>Ga0209831_1001596_pt1 | contig 20582 bp, 14 predicted proteins | sample Maine_Asex4_meta_FD_187451 | JGI IMG/M metagenome (GOLD analysis project Ga0209831, IMG submission 187451) | Marine algal microbial communities from Maine, USA - Maine_Asex4_metaG (SPAdes) (version 2) | ecosystem: Host-associated > Algae > Red algae > Unclassified | place: Maine, USA | collected... | reverse complement strand
CAATCATATAGGGAAAAGCCAGGATTATCATAAATGGTAAATCAATTAGTAAACCACTTCTTTTCAATATGATATCATTGTTTATATTCGTCCTGAAACAAACAAATGTGTCATGTCGCATGATATCGTGATCAGTGGAACAGGACTCTGGATTCCAGAATCTACACTGACTAATGAAGAGCTTGTGGAAAGCTATAATCAACACGCAGATCTATACAATGCTCAAAATGCAAGCCAAATCGAAAGTGGTGAGCTAGAGGCAAAAGCTCATTCTTCAGCCGCATTCATAGAGAAAGCTTCAGGCATCAAGAGCCGGTATGTATACCAGAAGAAAGGTGTACTAGATACAGCTCGAATGAGGCCAGATATAGCTAAGCGCGACGATGAAGACATTTCAGATCAAGCAGAGATGGCGATTAAAGCTGCGAGACAGGCTATGAAAGCTGCTAACAAGACAGCAAAAGATATCGACGCTGTGATTGTGTCATGTGCCTACACCCAGCGATCTTATCCGGCTATTGCCATAGAAGTGCAGCATGAACTTGGTATAGAAGGATTTGGATTTGACATGCTGGTCGCTTGCTCTGCTGCTACATTCGCACTTCATCGGGCTTATGAGATGGTCAGCTCAGGTACTTGTAGATGTGTGCTGGCCATTAATCCTGAACTTACCTCTCCACAGGTCAATTATAAAGATAGAGACAGTCACTTTATTTTTGGTGATGTATCGGTTGCTACTATTGTAGAAAAATCGGAGACTTGTACATCAGATAATGCTTATCAGATCTTAAGTATCAAAGCACTGACACAATATTCTAATAATATCAGATCTAATTTTGGATATGTATTGAATGCTAATGATACAGATCCATTAGATAAAGATCAGTACTTCTCACAGAAAGGTAGAACTGTTTACAAAGAAGTATGTCCTATGGCGGCTGATCACATCAGCACTCATCTCTCAGAAGTGGACCTAGTCAATGATCAGATCAGTAGATGGTGGCTACATCAAGCCAATATCAATATGAATAAATTGATATGTAAACTTCTTCTCGGGCGACAGCCCTCTGAGGAGGAAGCTCCTATTGTATTAGATCAATTTGCTAATACAGCATCGGCTGGTTCGCTCATCGCTTTTCATAAACATAAGGATGACCTTTCATCTGGTGATTATGGTATGATATGTAGTTTTGGAGCTGGCTATTCTATAGGCAGTTTGATCGTAAGGAAAGTGTAGTCTTTTTGATTTTTAAAATATAATTTTGTTGATAAATAACATCAGTCATGACAAATGAATCTTCCTCGTTAGATCATGTGATAATAGCGTACAGGGCGTTAATCAATAGCCAATATAATTATCAAAAGTTAGTCACTGCTTATGATATTCCCAATAGTTTTACTGAAGCTGACGTCAATACATTTCGAGATTATTTTTTAGAATATATTTATCCGCACCCAGATCAAAGAAAGGAGCTCAATGATGCTTTTAGTAGTTTAGATAATTATATCAAACAGCCAGAAAAATTATTAAGATTGATTCTTGATTCTGCCAGCCTTGTTTTTAAATATGGTCGACATTTACCTAAGATCTTATCATCAGGGATTAAGGCACTGAAGTCATATCGGGCTGCATCTGCATTTGAACTGAGACTGGTGAAAGAGGCTGAGCGATTAAATTTTCAAGGACCTCACTCTTCTGAAGACTTAGTCCAGTTAGTGTCTATGATTCCAAGAGAAGAAATGGAGGCTTTTATAGATAGTACCAAGCAACTATTCGACACGCTGCATGATAGAAAGTTAGTGGAGAAGATCAAAGCTATTGTCGAAAGCCTCATCACTAAGATGAAGAAAAGACCAGAAATATATTCAGCTCCAGAAGTGAACGGTCTTGAAATAGGCAGAGATATCATCATTAAAGGAGATGAGCTCTTCCAGTCATTAGACCAATCTAACCAAAAATTAATTCTCGAAATGATAGTCGATATTCAAAAAGATTTTCTTGATGAAGTATATGCTTGATAATATTAAAATGGAGCTATCACCCTATTTCTATTTTATTTTTAATTGACTCTACTACTCAACCATACCTCATTAGTCATCCTGAACCTGGCTACGGAAGGCAGGCTTGATTCAGGATCTGATTATGGATTAAACGGTATTTTTAATTTCGAATATGATCTTCATGTATTCTGGTAAGAAAGAAGGTACACATGTTATTTTTATAAATTAGTATTGACAATCTGGTTCTTGATGACAAGTGAAATAGTCCTTGTAGTTTTTTGCATTTCGATCTTGGCAGCCACATAGATTGAGTAATTTTATATTTTTGAAATCAATAGGATGGCTCTCTGCCTGAAGCGCAATATATCCCTCTTCTATCACGGTACCGTCTTTACTAATCCAATCTTGCTTCGCGTCTACCACACCAAATTGATCCCAATCCTTGCCTTGAAATTCCGCACTGATAAAACCACCCGCGATCATTGGTCGATCAAACCTTAGCACGGTATCAGCTTCTATGATGAATATCATCTCTTCTCCCCCATTAGCAATGACTTCAGCATGAACCCACTGGTCTCCGTGATATGTCTCAGACGTAGAGCTGATACAATGATTATAGTTAATCGTATCCGCCATCATGACTGCAGTACCGGGTGTGCAGACATTACCTGTAGTTCTGTCTTTACCATCATTTAGCCCACCTAATAATTGCAGCTCTACACTGACAGGAAATCCTTGCTTATATTCATTACTCTGAGCAGATTGAGAATGCACCATGACACCACTGTTCCTAACATTCCAACTGGCACCCCCTTTTAATTGATCCCCAGTAAATCGATAGTCAAATGACAGTTTATAATGGCTGTAAGGCTGCTGGTAATACATATGTCCGAATGCATCATTAAATTCTTCATATTCGTCATACTTAATTCTAATCATGCTGTCTTCTACAACGAAAGTATTTTTATAGTTTTCTCCAAGATCTGCTCCAGCTATTTTAATATCCCATCCGCTAAGATCTTCTCCATTAAATAGATCTATCCATTCTTCAGTAGTCGTATCTTGATATACCTGTAGATGATTTTTAGTCTGACATGATAGTACCATTATCGTACTAATGATAAGGAATCGATATCTGGTATTTGACATAATGAATTTAATTTTTAATGAGTATTCTAAAATAGACAATCAATGGATAATTGTCACACTTCCTGTAAAAAATTCATTCTTTATTTGATCTGATGACTGGCTTTGAAAACTTAGTACCCAAGAATATACCCCTGTAGACACTAAGGTTCCATTAAAGTTACCATTCCACTCCAGCGAAGGTTCTAAGGATTTAAATATAACATTACCCCATCGGTCATAGATTTTTAAATCAAATTGATTGATTTTGTCAGCATTAGATATGAAAGCTCTGAATGTCTGATTTTCTCCAGTTTTCTTTGGGCTGAATACGTTAGGAACATATACATTGACCCGACAGTCTTCATAAGTAAATGTAATATCAAGTTCTATATCGATACAGTCGATGGTAGCTGTGACTGATATGTTTTCTATATTGTCGCTGATGATATTGGTCGGTCCCGAAGTGCCATCGTCCCATAGGTAAGATGCGTCCGAGAGTATGGGTCTCATGAAAATTTCCTCAATGTTTAGATCTATATCTTCATCAGTACACCTCAACAACTGTGTGGTTAGAGAAACATCTAAAGGCACTAAACTGACTGCATCAATATGGTAATAAAAAGACCTAAAGACACCGCTGGTCGCCATGGTCTGCACACAAAGCGGTATCTCTCCGAAAGTACCTAAGGGCATCATGATAGCAAAATGGCGCTCTCCACCAGCAGCTTGAAAACAGGTAGAAATAACAGTCCAATCGTCGGTTTCATCTCCTGTGATCTCTTCAGACTCTAATCTACTGACAAGCATTGCTGATGTAGAGGAAGTACCATTGGCAAAATCATTCACGATAACAATGCTGTCGGTTGAGGTATAGAGATCTATATGTTTATCTGGTTCTAATATGCAGCTGCCAAAATTTTCAAGACCTTGATAACTTCCACGATTCCATATGGCCATCTCTACTTTATATATTTCTCCTGCTTGCAGCGGACTTGTAAGTTCAACAGCTATCCCCTCACTGGAATAATTATCATTAGAATTCCAGCGACTCCAGAGTCCTGCATAGTTTTGGCCTTCATACGGACGAATATCCTCACTCCAGAAGATAAACTCATTTTCATTAAATGAACATCGGCCTTCAAAAAAATCTGGCGTGGCATCTAAAGAATACCAGTGTTTCATTTTTTTAAACGCTATATCAGGACGCTCGCATAGATCATAACTCACGACTTCAAAACTGCCGTCTGGTATGAGATTCTGTCCAAATGCTGCATGAATAAGTAGGAAATAGCTAATAATGAAAGTGAAAGCAAATTGGATAGGCGTAAATGTCCATCGTATCATCTCTCATTAATTTTTAATGAGCTTTTCTGTTACGGTATCATCTCCAGTGCGAAGTACGAGCAGATAGACACCCTGGCTGATAGAACTAGACCCATCCCACTGCCAAATACCTTCCAAAGGTGGATTGGATTGACTCATGATGACGTCTACTAACTTACCACTCATATCATATAAGGACAAGTCTATAGGACCTTCGAGCTGAAGGCTATATTCTATGATAACACGATCACTCAGATTATCACTGAGTATATTAATTCGATTAGTTTGAGTATCAGGATTAATCTGATCTGAGGATTCCATTATCGTTATTGACTGATTAGTAGTGACATCATTAATGACCTGAGTCTTTCCACCAATCCATTTCACGGTAACAGACTTCACTGAACTGACATCACCTAATCCAAAGTGAGCTGTCTTACTATTCTGAGATAAGTGACTAGAGCCGCCATCTATTTCTCTAATCATTTTTCTCGTGCCTGTGTCTACTATAACCCTCGACCCAATTCCGCTTTTTTCAGCATATACGCCTTCGAGCTTCACCTTTAACCAGTTGCCATCGCTGGCATCATTACGATATAAGAGAGTTCTGGCCTCTGGTAAAGTAAAACTAGGCTGTCGAGAATATTGATTGACGACTAGAAGGTCCATATCTCCATCATTATCATAGTCCAAAATAGCAGACCCTCTTCCGATGCGTGGATCATCTACACCGAGCTCTTCTGCGACTTCTACGAATGATGTAGCGACATTCTTAAAAAAAAAATTATGATTGAGACGTACCGTGGGATTAAGGGCTCCATTATTGACAAATAAGTCTTCATCACCGTCATGGTCAAAATCAAAAAAATTAGCACCCCAACTCACTGGTACTCCCATATAATCTGGATGATCGATAAGTGACTTAGCCACACCTAACTGATAACCTAAATCAATAAAATTTTCTCCATCGATATTGGCGACGAATAGACTGGCATTGATATTAGTGACATAATAATCCATCCATCCATCGAAATTATAATCGCTCATTGCTATTCCCATCGCATTCATCCCATAATTTAACTGGACATCTTCTTCGACATAAATCATTGATCTACGAGGATACTCATTTTTTAGCGCATAGTTAGGTTGCGCTTTATATCCAAAGTCATTTGCAATATATAGATCCTGATCCTGATCATTATCCAGATCTGTTAAGACACCTTGAAACCCAAAGCCTTTGTGACTCATCCCATATAAAGAACTGACTTCAATAAATTTTTGGCCTCCAGCATTTATGAATAAATAGTCTTCTGCAGAATCAAAAGTCTGAGTAATGGTATTCTCATTAAAAATAGAAATGTTTCTCGGTGCTGCAGTAAAGTAATTGGCGATATACATATCTGGAAATCCATCGGCATTAATATCTCCAAAAGTCACACCCTGACTATTACTGGCAAAGGATGAAAGTCCGAATCTCTCAGTGGCATCCGTAAAGGTCTCGTCACCATTATTTAGAAATAAGAGATTAGGGCTTAATACTCTATCCTCTGTTCTATATAATGTCGAGATGACTAAATCCATGTCACCGTCTCGATCTACATCAGCTGATGAGGCCCCTTGTGTATGCAACGGTATCGTTCTTTCTAATCCTGATTTGCTGAATACATTAGTAAATGTTCCATCGCCATTATTTTTATAGAGCTGATCTAACTCATTGCCTCCAGGCAAGTATAGATCCTCAAAGCCATCATTATTAAAATCAAATACAGTCACACCACCACCAAAATTTCCAATATCAACCCTGAATGCATGATGAATACCTGCCTCGACTGATACCTCTGTAAAGCCCTGTCCAGTGAGCATCACAGGCACACAGGCTGCTATGATTATGGATAGAACACTGGAATATAAATTAAATCGACTCATTTAATATTTAGATGTATTATTTATTTCTACTATTTATGTCAAGTGATTTATACGATTGAATCGCTCTATAATTAAAACAATCGGACTGAAACTACTCAGCCCGATTATAATATAAATATTCTTTAGGTCTTTAAAAGATAATAGACTACCATCCTGGATTTTGTGTCAGATTTGGATTTTGGTCAATTTCTTTCTGAGGTACTGGGAATAGATCATGTTTTGGTGAGATGAAAATTCGCTGATCCAGCATCTCTCCGAATAAAGTGACGTTAGGCACGATTTGTTCCGCTATCCCCCATCTGATCAAGTCATCTCTTCGAGTACCTTCCCATGGAAATTCTACGTGTCTCTCATGACGTATGACTTGTCTCATTTCTTCTTGACTTAGCCCAGCAGCGACGTCAGGCATATTTACCCTGGCCCGAATTTGATTTATTGCATCATAGACTTCAGCGGTAGGTCCTGACATTTCATTGACTGCTTCCGCATAATTCATCAGAATATCAGCATATCTATATAGTATAAAATTATTCTCATTACAAGAGCATCCTCCTTCCCCTATAGTGGCATCAAGGTCTACCCATTTTCTGATTGCAAAAAATGGTGAAAATCCTGATAAGGAAGCGTCATATACATTCCCTCTCCAGTCAGACACACCAGGGATAAAAAGATTGGCATACATACGTGGATCTCTATTCGCATATGGTTCGTCAGGATTAAATAATGGAGACTCGTCTATATGCAGACCATCAGTCATGTAAAACGAATTAGCTATCTGATCAGTAGGAGTATAAGAACCCCAACCACTTCCTGGAGATCCTTCTGGCCCAGGAGCTAATGACACTTGAGCATAATTACCTTCTCCTTGCGTGCCTTCTGTGAACTGTATGTCGAATAATACTTCTTGATTATTTTCATTATCGGCACTGAATACATCTTCATAATTATTGACTAAACCTATACCTGATGGATTAGCAGCAGACATATCCATAAGTTTCTTAGCTTCCGCAGCTGCACCTGCATAGTCCTCATTATATAACTTCAATCTGGTCTTGACTGCGATAGCAGCCTTACTTGTAGCTCTACCTGTGTGGCCAAAAAGTGGCTCATCAGCAAGATTAGTTTCCGCATAATCTAAGTCGCTGAGGATGGCTGTTAATACTTCTGATTTAGAATTACGAGATACAGCTAAACCTTCTTCTCTCGAAATGACATTAAGTACCAGTGGCACGTCACCATAATAATTAGTCAGCTCGAAATAAATTAAGCCACGCAGAAATCTTGCTTCAGCTATAATAGAATTTTTAGTATCTGCGTCCATCTCTATATCTTCAATATTTTCAAGGACAGAATTAGATCTGAAAATACCTTCATACCCGAAATCCCATTTGGTATTAATCACGCCTCCAGATGTAGGATTGTGTTCACCTTTAGCAATAACAGGAATTTGGAATTCCCATGGGCAACAACCTACGGCATTATCAGTCATGCCATCTACGGAATATTGATTCCAAAAAAATGAGCCTCCCCATATATCACCTTGAAATACATCGTAAACACTATTTAATGCCCTAACGACATCCTCCTCCGTTTCGAAGAATCCTTCGACACTTCCTTCATCAAGTGGAGCTTTTTCTAAAAATGTATCGCTGCACGCTGTAGTACCCAGTAAATAGATAAGTAGTATGCAGGTTATTTTACTATATATTTTCATTTGTATAAATTTAGTAAGTTTTCGATTATAGTCTCTGACACTAATTAAGTATATTTTACTTAAGTATAACTAAAAGCGTTCCGCTTCGAAATATCAGATACAAACATCAAATAAATTAATATGTTCAACATAAAGCACTTTACTTCATTGATTTTCAAGTTGTAGTGATTTATGGCCATCGCTTATATTAAAAATTATCTATGGATTTTTGTTTTTTTCTTTAAGTCAGATTTAATTTCTAAAATCTAATATTCACTCCTCCAGTAAGTATCATTAACTGAGGATAACTTGCAAATGCATTAGTACTTCTCGGTGGACGTTCAGGATCGAAGCCTACATAATCTGTAAAGGTCAGTAGGTTAGTTCCGTTTAAGAAAACTCGCGCACTTTGCAAGAAATTATTTGCTAACAATTCTGACGGTAGAGTATACCCTATCTGTAGATTCTTCAATCTTAAAAAACTTCGATCAGATATAAACCATGAGTGTGCCACATTATGATTCACTCCTCCTTGTCCAATCGTAATACGTGGCAAGCTGGCATCTGGATTCTCTGGAGTCCATCTATCTTCCCATAGATCAGATACTCCACCACTATTAGCAAATGGCGCAAAGATCCTGGCTCGCTCAAAAACCTGTGCTCCTCCGACGCCTTGGAATAACGCCCTGACATCAAATCCTCTAGTTTCAAATCCTAAATTAATTCCATACAGCCAAGTCGGATTATCTTGTCCTAATACTTGTCTATCTTCTATGGTAATAACATTATCTCCATTAATATCTTCATATCTCAGATCACCTGGCTGTGGAGTTGTGAATAAACTTTGGTCTGGTGCTGCATCTATTTCCGCTTGGCTCTGGAAGATACTCAGTGCACGTAGACCATACAGTGCATTAATCGGAGCACCTCTCTGTATGATAAAGTCTCCATCAAAGACTCGATCTGCTTCTCCAGCTAATTGAGGATCAATTGACTGAACTTCGCTTACGACATGTGTTACATTAAATCCTAAAGTAATGGCTGATCCTTTGCCCAATACGTGTCTGTAGTCAGATCTAAATTCCCATCCTCTATTCTGCACTTCGGCAATATTTACAGTGGTCGGTGTACGCACACCTGTCACTCCAGGATTACTCTGATCAAATAATATGTCAGAAGCGTCACGGATAAAATAATCCGCCTCTATTTCCCATCGACCGTTCAGCATGGATATGTTCAGACCTATATCTGTCTGAGTGGTGGTCTCCCATCTAATATCTGGATTACCTAAAGTAGTCTGAGCTGCTGCACCATATATAGCGCCACCGAATGTATAAGCTGGTTCAAACGAAATACTTGAGGCAAATGGATAGTTTCCGATATTCTGGTTACCTAACTGTCCCCATGATGCTCTTATTTTAAAGAAGTCTATGAAGCCAGAGTTACTGAAAAAATCCTCTTCAGAAAGAACCCAACCTACCGAAAATGATGGAAAAATAGCCCACCGATTATTACTACCAAATCTGGATGATCCATCTCTTCTTACATTAGCTTCGAATAAATATTTATTATTGTAATCATAATTCACCCGTCCAAAAAAAGACCTTAAAGACCAGTCTGATGCACCTCCACTATTTGTAGATGTTTCTGGATTACCTGTTCCAATAGCTGCTAGTGTATTACTGGGTAATTCTGCTCGGGCTGCAGAAAAGAATCTTGTTTTAGAGCTTTCTTGATTGGCACCAGCTAAGAATTTTAAATTGTGATTTTCGTAAGATTTCTCATACGTCGCTTGTACCCATGATGTAATATTAAGAGTCTCATCATAGTAGTTTGTTAGATTTCTATTTTCTAACCACACTAAGCCTAAGTCACCCGTCCGCCAGTCAAATGTTTCAAATCTGCGATTAAAAAATTGATCATCATTGACTGTATTATTAGCTGCTATTGTCCCCCTGATTTTAAGATTAGGTATGACTTCATATTCTCCGTAAAAACTTCCTAAGAAATTATTATCAACGAGAACACGATTAAGCGCTTGCACTTCTGCTAAAATATTTGGAGTCGATAATTCTATAGAATTTAATGTGCGATCTCTATCTGCAAGTCTTCCCTGATCATCAAAAGCAGGAAAGTTAGGTCCTAGCCGAGTCGCTCTGGCTAAGACACCGCCATCCTGAGTTATATTATCTAGATCAGTCTCTTGTCTACTGATATAGAAACTACCGCCTATTTTAAAATTATCGGTGACCCTTGAATCTAAGTTTAATCTAGCGTTATACCTCTGGCTACCTCCTGCATTTTTTATAATGCCCTGCTGATCCAGATAGCCGAGTGAAATATTGAAATTGGTATTTTCACTACCTCCGCTGATCGATAAATTATGTTGCTGTATTGACCCTTTTTTTAAGATTTCATCGAACCAGTTAGTATTCGGCCCACTGCCATACTGACTTACCACATCAGCTGGGTAGAGTCCTGGATTACCTGAATTAGCATCAGCTTCATTTCGAAGATTCATGAATTGCTGGCTATTCCATACGTATCCAGGTGTGGCGGTTACATCGGTGCTTCCTGCGTATCCAGAATAACTGAATGTCGGTTTTTGATTAGGCTTACCTCTTTTAGTCGTCACAAGCACCACACCATTGGCTGCTCTTGATCCGTATATAGAGGCAGAGGCTGCATCTTTCAGTACAGTGACTGATTCTATATCATTAGGATCAATATTACCAAATGGGGCTTCTATTCCATCGACAAGAATCAAAGGATTAGCATTATTCAAGGTTCCGATACCACGTATATTAATCGTGGCAGCATCTTGACCTGGTTCCCCAGATCCTTGATTGACCCATACTCCACTCACTTGTCCTTGCAGACTTTGTGTGGCATTAGTAATAGGCCTCGCCTCCAGTTGAGCTGCACTCACAGTAGAGACAGACCCCGTCAGATTAGCTTTCTTCTGAGTGCTATAGCCGACGACTACCACTTCATCCAGAAAGGTGCCTTCAGACATGACTATATTAATTTCAGACTGGCTCCCTACGATAAGTTCTTGAGATTCGTACCCCGTATATGAGAATACAAGTACGTCATCACTTTCTGCCGTAATAGAATAGTTACCGTCTAAATCTGAAATCGAACCAACGCTGGAATCTTTAATAAGGACATTGACGCCTATTAGTGGAATGTCATTAGCGTCTATAATATTTCCCGTAATGGTCTGCTGAGCACTTAAATTCATGCAGATGATAGAGCATAAAGTTGTCACAACTAAATGTAAATATTTAATCATAATAGATAGTTTTTTCGATGTGATTTAAGTCACAAGAAGTACTCTAAGTAATTTAGTAGACTTGGGTATGCGGAAGTCAGACCAATTCGTTAATACTAACTTAGGTAAAACTAAGCATAGCAATCTTTAGCGCAATTTCTTCTTGACATAATTCTAATGTAGACAAAAAAATCAAAAGGAAAAGAATAATCGAATTCTTTTCTATCTAATTTCCTATACAAAGTTTACTTTATGATATTGTACCTCTTAATCCAGAGATCTTTCATCACTAAATTAACATCCCATACATCAGCAACTGGATCTCCACTGCCAAGCTGAGTCCACATATAAGGCGGTGGCCCAAATTCTGCAGTCATTGTCAGTTTTTGATTATGATCAGATTTATATTTCACGACTGTATCCCACCAGGAGAAATGTGCGTCTACTGCTTCTTTCCATTGCGGGTCATTTGGATCTGGTATTTGCGGTGCTTCTGCAAACCCAACTCTAGAATGGATGTGACTTGTTTGCATGAGTACCTTTTCGATCAATTCTTTTTGATCTTGTAATAAGGACTCGTGCACACAGCACCAGTGAGATATATCTAAAGTCAATTCTAAAGATTCATAAGCATCTATAAATTGAGCAGCTATTGGTGTACAGAATAGTATCCGCCCTCGATGTGTTTCATGGTAAATAGGTATACCCGAATTCTTTGACTGGGACATAGTGTGATCTATGAACTTCTTATTCTGATCAAAAGTAAAGTAATCCTTACCTGCATGACAATTGATAAATTCAGGCTGAAGCCTAAGCGCTTTAGAAATAGATTTCTCAAAGTAAGAAAAATGTTCATCAGCATTACTCCCTGAATTACCTGCCAAGAGCCCCAATTTCAGATTATGGCGATTTACAATTTCAAGGAGATTATCAGCTTCATTATCATCTTGCGGTATCCAGAGCTCTATGCCGTCATATCCAGCAGCTTTGGCTTTAGCACAAAACTCTTCCGTACTTCCTGCAAACCCCCAGTCAGTTGCATAAATTTCAATATCAGCCTCATGATCCAGTATTTCAGTACATTTTGCATCCATCATATTAATTAATGATAGGCCTATCGCCGCAGTCGTACTTTCTTTAATAAATGATCTTCTTGATGTATTATGCATACTTAAAGATATGAGAATTTAAGATTTTTAAATTTTAGATATGAAATCAGAGCATCATTTTGTTAATTGTATATTTTTCAAATATTCAGTAACATTCGTTCTGCTATGAGACAAATCTCATTTATCATCGTAATTATATGTTCCTCAGTCGTCAAATCATTCATGACTGTAATCCTCAAATGAGTCGAGCCTTTAAAATCACATGAAGTGATATAGAAATTACCCTCATTGACTAATTCATTTCTCAATTTTAGTTGGAAGTCTCCGGAATCAATATCGTCTGAAAGATTACTATATCTGAAACAAAGGATATTGGATTCAGGAATATAAGGACACACATAATCTGGATGTCCGTTGATTAAATCATAAAAGTCTTTAGTTAAGTCATATTGATGAGTGACATAGTCAGCAACACCTTGCTCGCCTTCGATAGCTAATACCCAGAACAACTTAGATGCAAGTGCAGCCTTAGTACATTCTAAAGAGTATGAGATTAGGTCAAAACCTACACTTTCCTTTTCATGGAATATATAACTACCGTCTTGCTGAAAAGTCTGAGCCATATGTGTAGGATTCTTATACAAGACGGCAGCGCATAAAGTAGATGTCCTCAGCATCTTATGCATATCCCAGATGACTGAATCAGCTCTCTCGACACCTTTCATCAAGTGACGATGCTTTTCTGATAATAATACAGATGCTCCATGTGCTCCATCTACATGAAACCATATTCCTTCTTTTTCACATAACATTCCTATTTCATCTATTGGATCATATAATCCGGTAGAGGTCGTACAAGCATTGGCTATAATGACCATAACCCTCTTCCCATCGCGCTTAGCTTTCTCAACCGCATCATGCACTCCTTCTACAGTCATGACATCATTTTCATCTACAGCAGCAGGATAAAATGATTGCTGAGGCATACCCATGATAGACATTGCTCTGGATATCGAGTAATGCCATACCTCAGATCCAATGACCACAAGATCATCTGGTGATCCGTCTGACCAAGATGCAGGTGCGATATGAGCTCTTGCAGCAAGAAGCGCTGTCAGATTAGCCATGGAGCCTCCATGAGTGAATACGCCTCCACCATTCTCTGGATGATGAGTAAAATCACTGATGAGCTCTGACTGGAACCATCCTATTTGTTGAAGTAGCCAGTTGACCATTGCCTTTTCGATGACAGCACCGGATGGCCCCATCTCATAAATGGCCATCGGATTATTGATCACGCCATGAATGAGATCAGCTATACCAGAACCAATGTGTGGTACGGCGACTTGGTGTCCGATATACTGAGGGTGATGCATGTGCTGGCTATGAGTCAGGTAACCATCCAGAAATTGTGAAATTCCTTTTTCTAAATGTAAGCCTCCGCTCTTGACCAGTTCATTTATGTTCAGTTGATTAGCGAGAGGCTGAGCTGCTTTTTGATCCAATACTTTACCATCTCCATTTTGACTTTCTCGGAGATAAATACTCAGTTGATTTGAGACTTCGAGTATCATCTTTTGTAATGTCTCAGCATTATTATACCTCATATGAGAACGAATATATATGAATTCCATAAACTTTAAAAGGGTCAAAAAACTGATGTTTAGTGACCCTTTTAATCGTGGTGGATTGATACTTAAAGATATCGTCTTTAGATTTTTCTAACTGATCCTCCAGACCATTTGTCTTTTTTAATTTTTTCCTTCTTTGGATCTCCCTTGTACTTGATAGATCCTCCTGAATTAGCTTGAGCTCTGATGCTTTCAGAGGCAAACACTTTAGCGTATCCACCACTATCAGCATCAGCTTCAACATCCTTAGCTAATAATTTAGCTCCATCAAAATGACCACCAGAATCAACATCTACGACAAGTGAATTTACTTTTCCTTCTATCTCCATACGTCCTCCAGAATTAACATCTGAGTCTATTCGCTCTGCGTTCATGATTAGATCTAAGCTGGCACCACTATTCACATCTGCGCTAAATTCTGTCGCTTCCATAACTTCATTCGAGTAGACACTTGCTCCTGCATTGACATCTATAGACTCTAATCTAGTCTTATAGTACAATGTGATTTCAGCTTTTCTTTGATTGTTTTTACCCCAGTTGTTTTGTGATTTAAATCGAAATTCTAATTCCCCCCTTGTTTGATCGACGATGAGGTCATCTAAATCTCCTTTGATTATTGTTATCTCTGCTTTATTTTCATTAGACGGTATCAGTTCTAGCTTGATACTTGTAGATACTGATAATTCATCGAAGTCAGAGAAGGTCATTGTCTTATCCTGTGCATTCAGTGAAGTATAAGCAATTAGTATTAAGAAGGTCAAAATTGATTGATACATAAGTTTGTTTTTTTTGATAAGATTCAACAAATAGTTTCGTCAGTAATGACTTAATAGATTACTTAAGGGTTGCATCTGGGCTATAATAAAACTTATTCTTTCCATATTTTACGCGTGATTCAGTGATTCAGCTATGTTTAATTTAATATTTAAATATCCCACACGCTTATATTAACATCGATCCCAATCGTGATAATAGCTGATATGAAATGGCGATTTGCCTACCTTATAAATATTGCTTTTCTGAAATAAACTAGAGAATGATTAATCGTATATATATACTAAGAACTAAGCATGCAGAAATAGTAAGGCCACAGTGGCCAAAATAGCTACAAAAATTCCAGTAAGAAAAATATGAAATGCCATACGCATGAGGTATAACTTATGCCCTAATCGTGCTCCGATATAATGTAGATCACCTGCTAAGTGATTTCTCACGGATTCGCCATTCGCTACTTCCTTCTTGATGTAATCAGTAAATTCTTCTCGAGTCATTTTATAAAAATTTCCAAAAAAGAAGGGACTCAGATTTTTACCTTTTTCTATCTCTGCTAAGCCAGTATAGAATTTACTTGGTTTCAGTACAAGGACAGTGATGTAAATATTAATAAGACAAGTAGCCACTAATATTAAAATAGGGATCTCAAGTCTATACTGTTTAATGATATCTATATACGGTATGACCAGTGGCACAAGGAAAGTGAGCATAAGCGCATTCAGACTTAAAAGAACATTTGCTTTATGGTCAGCTATAGCAGTCAATTCTATGCTATTTCGCATAGTTGTCCTGATGATATTGAGGACATCCTTACCTAGTTTAGCTTTCACTTTCGGCTTGACTATGTGATCGATATTTGGCTCCATTTTACATATATTAATTCACAAATATATGTACTTTGTTTGCATAAGCCTATCGTTTACGTGAATACTCTGTAGATCGCTTGAATTTAGATTCCTTCCCGATATCTACTATAATGAGCCAATGAAGCAGGAATCGTCGATTAAATCGTGATATTACTCTATTAAACCATCGAGTTTAGGTACTTTTCCTTCATATTGTTGCTATAATTTGAAAGGTGTGATTACTGCGAAATCAAGAGTGATAGATAAAATAGGTAAATACATTGATCAAGTATTTGAGACTAACTTTATATACCATGCTGTGTTTTGGCTGGTTTTCTACTTTTTCTTAGTGATAGTCTCTCAGGATGCATATCCTCTGGGGATCAGCATGTTGCTCAATATCATTAGAATTATATTCTATGCATTAGCAGTCTATATCAATCTGTTATTCTTATTTCCTACATTTCTGATGAAGCAGCAGTACTGGCAGTATGTCGCTTTATTGTTACTGTCGATGGTGATTATAGCACCGATGGAAGGTATAGCTATGTACTTCTGCATTCCTCATGATCACATCTCCAGCTTCGCATTTTTGACTAACAATTTTAACTCAATATTCATTTTGACATTTTTTGTAGCGAGCTCTTCATCGATTTATAAGATCATCAATGATTGGTTTACCCATCAGCGTGAAAAAGCCGACCTGCAGAATCAAAGCTTAAAGTCAGAGCTGAAGTATCTCAAATCTCAAGTTAATCCACATTTCTTATTCAATACACTAAATAGCCTTTATGCGCTGACCCTGAAGAAATCAGATTTAGCTCCTGAGATCGTGCTGCGATTGTCCGAGATGATGCGGTATATGCTGTATGAGTGCAATGAAAGAGTCGTTCCATTGGAAAAAGAGATTAATTATATAGAAAACTATTTAGAATTAGAGAAAATCAGGCATGGCAATAAATTTGAAATTAAATTCATCCAGAATGGCATCAATGATCATCTTAAGATAGCACCACTGATGTTTATGCCTTTCATAGAAAACAGTTTTAAGCATGGGCTCCATAGTCAGCCAGACGCTGCTTTCGTCAATATCAATCTGGATATCTCTGAAGATAAAGTTATCTTACAAGTGGATAATAGTAATCCTCCTGTCATGCCCATGTCTAAAAAGAGAAAAAGCGGCGGCGTAGGATTAGCAAATGTCAAAAGAAGGCTGAATCTTATTTATCCCAGTCAGCATTCTCTCAATATTGAAAAGACGCCTAACTCTTTTCATGTAAACCTTGAAATAGATTTAAATCAAAACCAATATACATGAATAAAATCAGAACAATAATAGTGGATGATGAGCCTTTAGCACAAGATATCATAGAGACATATGTATCTCAGATGTCTCAGCTGGAATTAGTAGGTAAATGCAGCAATGCCATAGAAGCTAATACCATGCTGAATGCCGAAGATGTAGATCTTATGTTCCTTGATATCCAGATGCCTCAGCTTACAGGGGTAGAATTATTAAAATCTCTTTCTAATCCGCCACTTGTGGTATTTACCACAGCCTACAGCGAGTATGCTGTAGAAGGATTTGAATTGGACGCAGTAGACTATTTACTTAAGCCAATTTCATTAGATCGATTTCTTAAAGCTGTCAATAAAGTAGAAGAAAAATTGAAAGAAAGAGCCAGTGCTGCTTCAGTTATGATTGATGAAAGTGACGATTACTTTTTCGTTAAAGCGGATAAAAAATTAGTCAAGGTCAACTTTGATGATATTCTCTATATCGAAGGACTAAAAGACTATGTCATTATTAAAATGAAGGAAGGCAGAGTCATTACTCTTCAGACTATGAAAAGTCTAGAGGCTAAGCTTCCGTCTAAATTATTCAAGCGCATCCACAGGTCTTACATCGTCAATACGACAAAGATTAAAGCGATCGTCGGGAATATGGTAGAAATCATTGAAAAAGGACAACCGAAGAATATCCCAGTCGGTAAGATCTATAGAGACGAGCTTTTAGAGATGATTAATATGAAAAAGCTGTAAAAAACTACAGCCTCTCTGTCTAAACCGTGATTTACTTGATGTAAGGTTTACATGATCACTTGATTTAAAGATCCCATGATTACATAATATAATCTTAGAAATCAAGAAACCTGAGAATCCCTATAATCAAGGTTTAAACAATTTTAGAAATCAGGAAATTTGAGAATCAAAGTAATCAAGGTCAAGATCCTACTCTTGAGTCACCTTAAACTTAGATGTGGTGCTTCCCGTCAGCGTGACCACTTTCGCAATGTATAAGCCGTCTGGGTATTCAGATACATCTATTTGAGTCCTGTTGGTATTGTTCAGTGTCATAAACTTCATCAGCTGACCTGTAGCGCTGTATATACCGACTTCCTGAAGGATATCATTTCCATTGACATGAATCGTCATCTCCTGAGAAGCTGGATTAGGATAAGTCAGTACTTGTGGTGCCTCTTCTATAGCTGCTTCAGTCGTATTATTTCTGATGAGCTCAAATGAAGTAGACGCTCCAGTGAGATTGAATCGATTACCAGACCCATCAGTCATAATCATGTGATCTAAGACGATATTGACTGTCTTATTTTCTGAGATATCACCTCTAATTCCATCTAGCTCATCTTCGATAATTATACCGATCTGATGAATCTTTCCATAACCTGATACTGATATACCAGTAGTTCTTGTCGTACCAATGTCTAATGTACCTGGGGAAGGTTGCTTAAATAAATCTAAAATAGGTGAATTATTTGCCAGCCAATTACCTGGAACCGTCTCAACTGTGATTGACTCTTCATTCACGATATCGGGAGATAGTGGAAGTGTATAAGCTAAGCCATGTATATCAAGTGCTGGATAATCTGCACTGCCTATGATCACATCTATAAATATTAAATCGCCTGCTTCAGCTGTAGTTTGACTTAGGACGAGCTCTACAGGATATTGCTTAGTAGCTACAGTCTCAGCTGCTACGAGATTATGATATCGATCATAATACTCAGACATACTATTTAGATCATCCGTATTAATCGCACCATCACCATTAGCATCTATGAACTTTAAATCCTGCCCTGTACCAATCTGACTCGTGCCCCAATCTTCAGAAAGCTCTCCGATCCATGATGGGCTTGACTCCGCTCTCTCTTGTCCAGCAGCTCCAAAATGATAACCCAATGGTAATATATCATCTATAGCGACTTTTCCATCTCCATTAAAATCTCCTGGCCATACACAGTCTGAGCCTACACAGTTGCAATAAGCTTCATCTTCTATCACTTCTACTTCGACTTTAATATCGTCGCATTCACCAGAAGGGGCACAGTATTCTATGATGAATTCGTCATAACCTAAGTACTGACCACTTGGAAGGTATCTTAATATCTCAACGCCTGTCTCTAATGTGCTACATGATTCAGTGACCTGATCAGCATAATTATATGACCCAGGATATATTACGAGCTGTCCGTGTGAAGGGTCAGTTACAATATTGAAACTATAATCATTAATCGGGACATTATAATTAAGAAGTAGAGGCGTCCCCTTACGAGTCACGAAATCAAATTGAGATCGATTCTCAGGAAAGAAATTATTCACGACTATTTCGACTTTACCTGAGTAGTAGGCTCCATTCTTCTCTGTTGAGTATCTGAAAGTTCTCACACCTACATAATCCTTAGTTGGAATATATGTGAATGAACCACGTCCGTCATGTTTTAAGCCTTTCGGGAATGTCACGAGCGTGCTCTCTTCTATGTCATTCTCAAATATATTGAAGCTTACTGAAGTATTAACCTCAGTGTAAACCTTATCGTTTCTTATTGGCCCAAATTGCTCTTTGTTATTTAATACATGAACCGTGACCTCACGACTGATTGATCCATCGTCATTAGACATCATAAACTCATCGAAGCCCGTAAAAGAACCGTATGGCATATATTCTATGACATCATCGCCCAAGTATGTTAAACTTCCAGTGATATCTGAATCATTGTCTAATAATAAACCATTAGCTGGTAATAGAATAGTCACAGGTGTATACTGCGAAGTTGAAATAGTTATAGATCCTGTCGGAGGTGCATCTTCTCCTAAAACACAAATTGTAACTGTAGCATTATCCTTAGCTCCATACTCATTGGCGGCGACATAATTAACATATGCCATCCCTCTAAATCCAGCATCAGGTGTAAACTGAATCCCCCCTTCTACAATTTCAGCCGTTCCATTCTCTACCAGCTGAATTGATTCAATGCTTAACTCTTTGGCGCTATTTATGTCATTAGCAAGCACATCGATAATAGATTCTGAATCATCTACATTGATAGATTGATAATCATGCTGTGCATCTACAACAGACTCCGATATGTTAAATATGACAGTACTGTATAATTTTTTTATATCTCCTTTCTCTCCACCATCATAGTGAATATCAAATGAAGCTACACCTGTAAAATCCTCATTGATCAGAGTTACGATCAATGGATAATTTGACCCAGATCTGATACCTCTTTTGACCGCAAATATTTTAGGATCGGGATTGAGCACGATTTCGACAGCATTAAAGGAGTGAATATCAACTTGTACAATTTGACCTGGAGTTGCTTTTTTTTCTATAATGGGAGGATTGTAGAGCTGACCATAGCAGTACAGAGGACCTAATATCCACATCAATAAGAATATAATCTTACTAAAAGCTTGGCTCATTTACTCTAAGGTTGATTTGGTTCTTTGCAAAAATAGGGCAAATCTTCGATAAATTGTATGATTTACAATATTCCATATGCTTATATATCGCAGCCGACATATTTTAGCGATTTAGCAATATGTAAATAGCTGATTTATAGATGTTTAAATTGA
>Ga0209831_1001592_pt1 | contig 20637 bp, 17 predicted proteins | sample Maine_Asex4_meta_FD_187451 | JGI IMG/M metagenome (GOLD analysis project Ga0209831, IMG submission 187451) | Marine algal microbial communities from Maine, USA - Maine_Asex4_metaG (SPAdes) (version 2) | ecosystem: Host-associated > Algae > Red algae > Unclassified | place: Maine, USA | collected... | reverse complement strand
CACGCTGCACACCAACACAGCGGTCGGGGCGGTCACCCGCCTGCGCGACATGGGGGTGGAGCCGTTCCTGCTGGCCTCCAGCCTGGTCGGGCTGGTGGCCCAGCGGCTGGTTCGCCTGCTGTGCACGCGCTGCGCCCGGCCGCACCTGCCCAGCGCCGCGGAACTGCGGACGCTGAAGGCGAACGCGGCCCAGGCGACCGGCATGAAGGCACCGCACGGGTGCGACGCCTGCAACCACACCGGCTACGCCGGGCGCTCGGGCGTCTACGAGGTGGTGCAGGTCGACGACACCATGCGCACCATGATCCATGACGGGGCGAGCGAGCACGACATAGAGCGTTACGCGCGCACCCGGAGCGAAGGCATCACCGCCGACGGCATGCGACTGGTGCTCGAAGGCCGGACCACGCTCGAGGAAGTGCTGCGCGTCACCCGCGAGAACTGAGTCCCCCCATGGCTGCCTTCGAATACCTGGCGCTCGACGATCGCGGACGCGAGAAGAAGGGCGTGCTCGAGGCGGATACCGCACGCCTTGCACGCGCGCTGCTGCGCCAGCAGAGCCTGAGCCCGCTGGAGGTCACCGAGACCTCGGGACGGCAGGGCGGCGGACGCGCGTCGGCCCGCGGCAAGGGCGGTGCCCGCACCTCGACCAGGCCGACCTTCCGGGGTGGCATCAAGGTCAGCGAACTGGCGCTGATGACGCGCCAGATCGCCACCCTGGCGGCGGCCGGCACGCCGCTGGAGGAGAACCTGTCGGCGGTCAGCCGCCAGACCGAGAAGCAGCGCATCCAGTCGCTGCTGCTGTCGGTACGCGCCAAGGTCATGGAGGGGCACAGCTTCGCCTCGGCGCTGAGCGACTACCCCAAGGTGTTCCCGGAGATCTATCAGGCCACGGTCGCCGCCGGCGAGCAATCCGGGCACCTGGACCCGGTGCTGGAGCGCCTGGCGGACTACACCGAGGATCGTCAGGCATCCAGCGCCACGATCAAGAAGGCGTTGATCTATCCCGGCATGCTGGTGTTCGCCTCGATCCTGATCGTCTCCTTCCTGCTCGCCTACGTGGTGCCACAGGTGGTGCAGGTGTTCGACGGGCTGGACCAGGAACTGCCGGCACTGACCACCGGCATGCTGGCGGCTTCCGCGTTCGTGCGCGAATGGGGACTGGTGGTGGCGGGTGTCGGGTTCGTGACGGTGGTGCTGTTCTCGCGCGCCATGCGCGGCGAGGCGTTCAAGATGCGCGTGCACGCCCTGCTGCTGAAGCTGCCGCTGTTCAAGCGCCTGATCCGCGGTCACAACACCGCCCAGTTCGCCCGCACCCTGTCGATACTGGCGGCGTCCGGCGTGCCGGTGCTGGAGGCGCTGGACATCGGCTCCGCGGTGGTGACCAACCGACCGATGCGCGAAGCGGTCAAGAAGGCCTCGGCACAGGTGCGCGAGGGCTCCACGCTGTCCAGCGCGCTGGAGCGCACCGGCTACTTCCCGCCGATGCTGCTGCACCTGATCGCGAGCGGCGAGAGCTCCGGGCAGCTGGACAGCATGCTGGAGAAGGCAGCCAACCACCAGGAGCGCGAGCTGAATTCGCTGATGGCGGTCTTCCTCGGCCTGTTCGAGCCGGTGGTGATCCTGATCATGGGCGGGGTGGTGCTGACGATCGTGCTGGGCATCCTGCTGCCGATCTTCGAGATGAACCAGCTGGTCAACTGAGTGTCGGGCGAGTGTCGGGATGACCCGCCCGGGCGGGCGTCACGATCGCCGACCCGACGTTCAGCAGCCCGGAAAGCGGATGATCTGCGCGCGACGGTACGGACGGGCGACCAGCCCCGGATCGGCCGCGTAGGGCCACACCTGCTCCCCGTCCACCGCCTCCAGCGCCAGATTCACCATGTCCTCGGTGATCTCGATCTCCAGCGTCTCGTCGTGCGGATCGACCAGCGATGCGCAGGCGATGTGATGCGGCACCGGCTCGACATTCGGCCGGAAGGCGCGAGCGCATGACGCGGGTCTTGCCGCTCGCGCGACGGGGTGGTGCGGGGTGTCGCTGCGCGGGATGCGTGCCACTGAGCAAAGAGTCATCGGTGCGACCTGCCTGAGAGGTTGCGGATCACGGGTGCGGATTTCGTGCCGATGCGCCGTACATCGGGGGCGAAGGACCGCGTAGTCCATGACCACGGGTTTTTCCAGTCCGGTGACAGTACAGACCCTAAATGAAACGAAACTGAACACCGGACGCACGGTGCCACCCGGGCGGTGAACCGGCATCATTCCCGCTTTTCATGCCAAAAAAAAGGCGGTGCGGGCAACGGTCTCGACCGTTGCCCGCACCGCCCCGAGCGGAGCCGGACCCTTGTCCGTCTCCCCCCGTCACCCTGCGTTCGATCAGTCGGCCAGTTCGAACCGGTCGGCCATCATCACCTTGTTCCAGGCGCCGACGAACGCCTTGACGAAGTGCTCGTTGGCATCATCGGCCGCATAGACTTCCGACAGCGCGCGGCATTCCGAGTTGGAGCCGAAGATCAGGTCGACATCCGTGCCCGTCCACTTCGATTCGCCCGACGCGCGCACCTTCGCCTCGTAGACGTGATCCGTACCGGCCGCCTTGCTCCACACCAGGCTCGGGTCGAGCAGGTTGGCGAAGAAGTCGTTGGACAGCGTGCCGGGACGATCGGTGAACGCTCCGTGCGCAGCATCGCCCACCGTCGCACCCAGGGTGCGCAGGCCGCCGACCAGCACCGTCATCTGCGGACCGGTCAGGCCGAGCAGGTTGGCCTTGTCGACCAGCAACGCCTCGGGCGGGGTGTTGACCGCGCCTTCCAGGTAGTTGCGGAAACCGTCGGCACGCGGCTCCAGCGGGGCGAACGAGTCGGCGTCGGTCATCTCGTCGGTCGCATCGGTACGGCCCGGCACGAACGGCACGGTGATGTCCACCCCGCCCTTCTTCGCGGCCGCCTCGATGGCGGCGCAGCCACCGAGCACGATCAGGTCGGCCATCGAGACCTTCTTGCCACCCGACTGCCTGCCGTCGAAGTCGGCCTTGACCGCCTCGATCGCCTGCAACGCCCCGGCCAGCTCGGCCGGCTCGTTGACCGCCCAGTCCTTCTGCGGCGCGAGACGGATGCGGGCACCGTTGGCGCCGCCGCGCCGGTCGGTGTGACGGAACGTGCTGGCCGAGGCCCACGCGGTGCTCACCAGCCGTGCGATCGACAGGCCCGAGTCGAGCAGGGCCTGCTTGAGGGCGGTGACGTCGGCCTCGTCGATCAGCTCGTGATCGACCGCCGGCAGCGGATCCATCCAGATCAGCGTCTCGTCGGGCACCTCGTCGCCGATGAAGCGCGAGCGCGGTCCCATGTCGCGGTGCAGCAGCTTGAACCAGGCGCGGGCGAATGCGTCGCGCAGTTCTTCCGGGTTCTGGTGGAAGTGGCGCGAGACCTTGTCGTAGGCCGGGTCGGCGCGCAACGCGATGTCGGAGGTGAACATGACCGGCGCGTGCCGCTTGTCCGGATCGTGCGCGTCGGGAACGGTACCGGCTGCCCCGCCGTCCTTGGGCGTCCACTGCTTGGCACCGGCCGGGCTCGTCGTCAGCTCCCACTCGTGGCCGTACAGGTTGTCGAAGTAGCCGTTGTCCCACTCGGTGGGGTGCGAGGTCCAGGCGCCTTCCAGGCCGCTGGTGATGGTGTGCACGCCACGGCCGGTGCCGAAGCTGTTCTGCCAGCCCTGGCCCATCGCCTCCATCGGTGCGCCCTCGGGTTCCGGACCGACGTGCTGATCGGCCGGTGCCGCCCCGTGACCCTTGCCGAACGTGTGCCCGCCGGCGATCAGCGCCACGGTCTCGTAGTCGTTCATGGCCATGCGACCGAACGTCTCGCGGATGTCGTGCGCCGAGGCGGCCGGATCCGGGTTGCCGTTCGGGCCTTCCGGGTTGACGTAGATCAGGCCCATCTGCACCGCACCGAGCGGCTGCTCGAGCTCGCGGTCGCCGGAGTAGCGCTCATCGGCCAGCCACTCGGTTTCCGGACCCCAGTAGGTGTCCGTCTCGGGCTCCCACACGTCCACGCGACCACCGGAGAAGCCGAACGGCTCCACGCCCATCGACTCGACGGCGATGTTGCCGGTCAGCACCATCAGGTCGGCCCAGGAGATCTTGCGGCCGTACTTCTGCTTGATCGGCCACAGCAGCTGGCGCGCCTTGTCCAGGTTGCCGTTGTCCGGCCAGCTGTTCAGCGGTGCGAAGCGCTGATCACCCGAGCCTGCACCGCCACGCCCGTCACGGATGCGGTAGGTACCGGCGGCGTGCCAGGCCATGCGCACGAAGAACGGGCCGTAGTGACCGTAGTCGGCCGGCCACCAGTCCTGCGAATCGGTCATCAGGGCGCGCAGGTCGGTCTTGACCGCCTCCACGTCCAGCGTCTTGAACTCGGCCACGTAGTCGAAGTCCTCCCCCATCGGATCCGACAGCGCGGAATGCTGGCGCAGGATGTTCAGGGTGAGCTTGTTCGGCCACCACATCTGGTTCAGAGAGGTGCCGGCGGTGGTCGCCACGGCCGCACTGCCACCCATCACGGGGCACTTGCGGGTGGAGTCGTTGTTCTGCCAGACGTCTGTCGTCATGAAATCGGATCCTGTGTTCGAGTGGATTGAACGGGGCGGTGCGGCCGGACGTTCAGGCCGTGCCGTGCTGACACGCGGGGCACACGCCCCAGTAGACGACCTCGGCCTCGTCGATGAGATAACCGTGGTCGTGATCGGGTGCGAGACAGGGCGCGTGCCCGGCCGCGCAGGAGATGTCGATCACCGCATCGCAGGAGCGGCACACCAGGTGGTGGTGGTTGTCGCCGACGCGGCACTCGTAACGGGCAGCCGAGCCGGCCGGCTGGATGCGTCGCACCAGGCCGCGCTCGACCATCACCTTGAGCGAGTCGTACACGGCCTGGCGTGACACCGCACCGATCGCCTCGCGCACCCGCACCGCGACTTCGTCGGCCAGCGCGTGCGGGACGGCACTCACGGCGCGGTGCACGGCGATGCGCTGGGCGGTGACCTGCAGGCCGACGGCGCGCAGGGCGTCGGCGGCGTCGGTGGGCAGTGCGGAGTGGGTGCCGGGTGTCATTGAAGAACAACATGGAGACAATTCTGGACGAAGTCAAGAATTGGGCTGAAACGGTCGCTCCGAGGCAACGGATCGGTGTGCGTGCGGCCCCTTCGACTGGCTCGGCGGCCGGCAACCGGGTGCATCGGCGGCATGCGGCCCCCTGCGGCAGGTACCGGGTGGGTATTCCCATACGGATCCACCCCTTTCAACCATCATTTTGAGACGACATCAGCTAGTATTTTGAGACGCCTGAAGGTAGTATTTTGAGAGACGGAAAACATACATTTCGAGACAACGTAACGATCACTTTCAAGAGCTCCGGAGCAACTGCCGGAATGCCCGACACTTCCCTCATCGCACGCTGGCAGCACCACGGCCTCGAATCGGCACGCACCAGCAGACGGGTGCTGCTACTCGAGGGGGCGAGACAATGCGGCAAGACCACGCTGGCTCGCAGCCTTTCCGGCAACACGGTCTTCAGGACGCTCGACGACATCGCCATCCGAGAGGCGGTCGCGTTCGATCTGAAGAGCTTCCTGCAGCACGATGCCGACATGCTGATCATCGACGAGATCCAGCGAGCGCCCGAACTTCTCCCGGAGATCAAGCGTGTCGTCGATGAAGACACGCGCCCCGGACGGTTCCTGCTCACCGGTTCCGCACGCCTGACATCGCTTCCCAGCGTGACCGAATCGCTGGCGGGCCGCGTTCGACGGATCCGGCTGCGAGCATTCGCTCAGGGCGAGCTGCACTCGACCGACCCGACGTTCCTCGACGATCTCGCCTCCGGCACGCCCTTCGCGGACACGCCGGTCATCGACCGGGACGCACTGCTGCGGATCGCGCTACGCGGTGGGTATCCGGAAGTGCAGCCGTTGAGCATGCGCGAGCGACGTTCGTGGCACGGCGACTACATCGAAGCGATCCTGTCGCGCGATCTGCAGGATCTGGGTCGCGTGCGCGACATCAGGAATGTTCGTCATCTGCTGGTCGCCTGCGCCGCCTGGTCATGCCGCCAGACGGACGTCGCCTCGCTCTCTCGCGAGCTGGGTGTGGTGCGCACCTCGATCGAGACGTGGCTCGGCATGCTCGAGACCCTGTTCCTGCTCGAACGGCTTCCGGCATGGACACGCACCGACTACGCCCGCGTGGGCAAGAAGGACAAGCTGATGCTGTCCGATCCGGGCCTGATCGCCTCGCTGCTCCGCTACCCGGAAGATCCCGGGCAGTTGTCCAACGATCAGACCGGCAAGCTGTTCGAGGCGTTCATCGGAACGGAGCTGCTCGCGCTCGCCGATGCATCGTCCGGTCGATACTCGGTGGGCCACTATCGGGACAACGACAGGCGGAAGATCGATTTCCTGATCGACGATCACGACACCGGCGGGTGCATCGGTGTCGAGGTGAAGGCCAGCACGACGGTCGGTGCGAAGGATTTCAGGCATCTGAAGTGGTTCGACGAGAACCTGGCAGCCGATCGTCCGTTCGCAGGCGTCGTGCTGTACTCGGGCGATCAGGCACTGCCATTCGGCGAGCGGCTGCAGGCGCTGCCGGCGGGGGTGCTGTGGAAGCCTCGATCGAGCTGATCACGCAGCCACGGTGGCAGGACAGCCGGCAATGTCCACCGCCGCGACGAACGCGACGGCGAAAGAATTGCCCGTAGCCAGCGCATCCGGGCCGGTGGTGTCAGCGTCGCATCACCCCGTCAACGTCTTCCGTGACCCATGCACGCATCTCACCGAACCGTTTCCGCTCCCGTCGCACGCTCGACCGCACCTCTGCTGGGGCTCGCCCTGGTGGGCCTGCTGCCCGGCGCGGCCCTCGCCCAGGAGTCGCGCACCATCGATGTGGCGATGCACTACAGCCAGGACCAGGCCGCCCCGCTGCTGGCCTGCTTCGAACGCTACGAGGCGGCCAACCCGGGCGTGACGGTGGCCTACCAGCAGCTCTCCTACGGCGACTACCTGCAGACCGTGCTGACCTCGCGTCTCGGGGGCCAGGCGCCCGATGTCTACAACCTGTACTCGATCTGGGCGGCCCAGCTGGTCGACAACGGCGTGCTGGCCGAACCGCCCGAGGCGGTGCGCGAGTTCGTGCAGGACACCTACGCCGCCGGCACGGTGGATGCGGTCACCATCCGGGACACGCTGTGGGGCGTGCCGACCGAGGTCAGCGCCTACGCGCTGGTGTCGAACATGAACCTGCTGCGCAAGGCCGGTCACGACGAGCCGCCGGCGGACTTCGAGACGTTCAGGCAGGTCGCCGCCGACGTCACCACCCGCGGCGCCAACGGCAAGATCGAGACGGCGGGCTTCGCCTTCGCCGACTCCTCCAGCGGTGCCGGCCTGGTGCACCCGTTCTACACCGCGCTGTTCTCGGCCGGCATCGATCCCTACGAGGAGGACTTCGCGGGCACCAACTTCGCCAGCGACGAAGCGGTGGCGGCTCTCGCCGATTTCCGTTCGCTGATCGCCGACGGCATCACCGACCGGTCGGTGGACGGCTACGACTTTCCGGCCGGCGGCATCGGCATGATCGTCATGGCCAACTGGCTGGAGGCCAACATCCGTGCAGGCTTCGGCGACGACTTCGACGACGCGGTGCGCGTGTCGCCCGTGCCGTTCGGCGAGGGCTGGAAGACGCTGCAGTACGCGTTCTTCTTCGGCGTCGATTCGTCGTCCGAGGTGCAGGACGAGGCCTGGGACCTGATCCGCTGGACCAGCTCGCCCGAGTCGGCCGAGGTCGAGGGCGGGCCGTCCTGCGTGGCCGGCATGCTGGAGGGGCTCGGCGCGCTGAGCGCCAACCTGGTCGACAACGAGGCGCTGGGCGAGACCGACGCGTTCACCGCGGGCTTCGTCGAGGCGCTGGCCGAGGAGCGTGCCATCTCCCAGCCGAACGTGATGCAGGCCGCCGAGATCGAAGGGTTGATGGCGCGCACCATCGACGAGGCGATCAACGGCGACGTCGAGCCGCGCGAGGCGCTCGAGGCGCTTGACCGGGAGGTGTCGGACATCCTGTTCGAGTTCTACTGACGTGACCGCCCCGCCGAACCGCACGGCCGCACCGTCCACCGTGACGGCTGCGACCGCCTCGGCGGTCCCGACGGCCCCGGCCGGTCCGGCAGCCGCTTCCGCACCGGTGGGCCTGGCGGCCCGGCTGGGCACGCCGCGGCTCGCCCCGTTCGTGTTCCTGGCACCGCTGGCGCTGTTCACGCTGGTGTTCTTCCTCCTGCCGCTCGGCTTCTCGGTCTACCTGTCGTTCACCCGCTGGAACCCGCTCGGCGAACCGCGCTGGGTGGGGTTGAAGCAGTTCGAGTACCTGCTGTTCCGTGACGAGCAGTTCTGGGCGACGCTGTCCAACACGTTCGTGTTCGCGTTCGGCCTGGTGCTGATCGGCATGCCGCTGGCACTCGCCTTGTCGTTCGTGTTCTCGCGGGCCAAGGCGCGGGCGGTGTGGCGCGCGGTCTACTACCTGCCGCAGGTGACCAACATCGTCGCCATCGCCTACATCTGGCAGTTCGTGCTCGATGATCGCTACGGACTGATCAACCGGGCGTTGGGGGCCGTCGGCATCGCCGGGCCCGACTGGCTGACCGACCCGACCTGGGCGATGGTGTCGGTGATCCTGGTGATGATCTGGTACGAGCTGGGCAAGAACATGATCGTGTTCTCGGCAGCGCTGGAGAACGTCGAGGGCATCCTCTACGAGGCGGCCACGCTGGACGGGGCGACGGTGTTCGAGCAGTTCCGCCACATCACCATCCCGTCGATCCGCCCGGCGATCACCTTCGTGGCGATCACCAGCTTCATCACCGGCATGGGCTGGTTCGCGCTGATCCTGGCGATGACCGGCGGCGGGCCGCGCGGCACCACCGAGGTGACCGCCCTGTACCTGTACCAGATGGCGTTCCAGGACCTGCGCATGGGGCGCGCCTCGGCAGCCGCGCTGCTGCTGTTCGTCATCATCGGCCTGATCACGCTGGTGCAGGTGCGGGTGCTGAACCGACGCGGGGAATCGATGTGAAGGTATCGATCGGCACGGTGCTCAAGTACGCCGTCCTCGGGCTGGGGGCGGCGATCATGCTGCTGCCGTTCGCGGACATGTTCATCGGTGCGCTGCGCGGGCCCGCCGACGTGTTCGCCAACCCGCCGCGCTACTTCCCGGCCGAACCGCAGTGGGGGGTGTACACGCGGGTGTTCGAGGAGCTGCCGATGAAGCGCTGGTTCATGAACTCGGTGATCGTGACGGTGACCATCACGCTGCTGCAGGTGGCCACCAGCACCATGGCGGGCTACGCGCTGGCGGTGTACCGCTTCCCGGGGCGGGATGCGGTGTTCCGGCTGGTGCTGGGCGCGCAGATGTTCCCGTTCTTCCTGTTCATCATCCCGATCTTCTTCATCCTGCGCTTCGCCCCGTTGATGGGTGGCAACGACCTGAGCGGTCAGGGCGGGTCGGGCCTGCTGGGCACCTACGCGGCCCTGGTGCTGCCGTTCATCGTCACCTGGTACGGCATCTTCCTGATGCGCCAGTTCTTTCTCGGCATCCCCGGCGAGCTGATCGAGGCGGCCCGCATGGACGGGGCGAACGAGTTCGTGATCTTCCGGAAGATCGTGCTGCCGCTGGTCAAGCCAGCTCTTGCCACGCTTGCATTGTTCTCGTTCGTCTACCACTGGAACGAGTTCATCTGGACCATGACCATCACCCGCTCCGCCCCCGAGCTGCAGACGCTGCCGGTGGGCATCTTCCTGCTGTCGGGCGCGTTCACCGACCTTGACCAGAAGGCGTTGCAGCAGGCCGCCCTTGCGGTGTCGGTGCTGCCGGTGGCGGTGGTGTTCCTGGCGCTGCAGCGCTTCTACGTCAGTGCGGAGCTGGATTCGGCGGTGAAGTGAACGGGCGTTACCGGCACGGAGACGGTGCGACGCCGGCGGATCAGGAGGAATCCGCCTTGCGAACAGCAGCTCTAACATCCATTGCATGGGGCTTATATTGAATTCAAGCCCCATGGGCCTGTCAAGGTGGGGCTTGCCGGAACAGCTCGGCCAGCAGATCGAGCTTTTCCGTCACCTCGAACGGAATCGTGTCCACGGGCACGTGGGCGACCAATCGGTGCAGCTGCCCCTTGCGCAGCAGCATCCGGTCACCCTGCTCGTCGGCCAGTCGGCGGAAGAAGTCCTCGGCGATGTCGCTGAGCTTGCGCCGCTCCGTGCTCTGCTCCCAGATCAGCCGCATCGCGTCCGGTGATGCCTCGCGCCACGTGGCGAGATTCGCCGCGTTGCCGTCGAACACCCGCTCCAGCAGCGTGGCACCGAGCACCCGATCGATCGCATCCGAGGTCTGCTGCGCCAGCAGATCGTCCGTCGGGTAGGCCGTGCGAGCGAAATCGCCCAGCAGCTGCGGCGTGATGACGTAGTTCTCGGTCTCGTAGCGGCGCCAGTGGGTGATGTGCAGCCCGCCCTCGTCACGATCGGTTCGTCCGCGGGCGTCGCTGTCGAGTATCGCGAGCCCGCGCAGCCCGTCGACCAGTTCGCGCAGGGCGTGGAAGTGTTGCTTCGGCGTCGCACCGAACCCGCCCTCGACCCGCTCCAGCGCCGAGTCGGCGTCCTGGGCCGGGTAGTTGTCCTGCGTGTAGTACGAGTTCAGCCGTTCGTCCCACAGGGCGACCACGGGATGGTCGAGACGGACGGCCAGCGCACGCAGCATGTCCACATCACTACCACCCGCGACGTACAGCACGTAGCCGCGCTGGCGCGCCTTCACGTAATGGTCGGTGCCGAAGTGCTTGAGGCTGTTACGGATATCCGCCTTTCTCGCCAGATCGCTGGCCTGCCCGTCCAGCAGCAGCGTCAGGTCGGTGTCCAGCGCTTCGTCAAGGATGACCTCGGAATGGGTGACCAGCACGACCTGGGAGCCGTTCTCCGCCGCGATGTCGCGCAGCAGCACGTACACCTGCTTCTGGCGCAGGATCTCCAGGTGTGCGTCCGGCTCGTCGATCAGCAGCACGCTGTTCTTGTGCGAGTACAGGTAGGCGAACACCAGCAGCAGCTGCAGGAAGCCCCGCCCCGCCGAGGCCAGGTCCAGCGGCCCCTTCACGCCGGCCTGCCGGTACTGCATCTCGATGCTACCGCGCGTGGTCTGGGCGGGCGTGGCGAGTTCCACCGAGAACAGCCGCCGCATCAGCGCCACGATCCGCTCCCAGTCGGCGGGTGCGTCCACCGCCACCGCCAGGCACAGGTTCCTGAGCACATCGGCGGTACGGCCCTGCCCCAGCAGCACATCGACGCGTCCGGGCTGCAGCACCGGTTCCTCGGTGTCCAGCCCCGACATCGGGTACAGCATGTCGACGCCGAGCGATGCGGCATGCGCGATCAGTTCGAGATCGATGTCGCTGCCGGCATCGTCGGGCTTCACCGGCTGGCAGTACACCAACTCGTCACCCTGGCTGCGAAAGCTCATCGCCAGCCGCTTGAAGCGGCCCACGTGCCACACCCCGACACCGATGACCATCAGGATGTCGGCGTTCGCCCGACGCACGTGCATGTCGTGCCAGAAGAAGCGCGTGCGCCTGACCGGCACGGCCAGGATGTTCAGTCGGTTCATCGAGGTGGCGGTGCGCTCCTTGGCCGACGAGGCCTTGCGCACGTCGTACCAGGCCCGCACCGCCTGCGACCACAGCGCGAGCGCCTGGATGACGCTGGTCTTGCCGCAGTTGTTTGGCCCGATCAGCACCGCCGGGTGGCCGAGTTCGATACGCGTGAGTGCGCCGAAGCGCTTGAAGTTCTCGATCTCGATGTATTCGATGTGGCGCATCAGCGGCGACCGTCGTCGATCCAGCGCCGGATCTGCGCCTGATCGATCGACCGCGCGGTCGCCCGGTCGGCGGTGTCCATGAACGTCTCCATGTCGAAGGCCGCCTGACGGGCCCGGCGCCGGCGGGCGGATGCCACCGCAACCGATTCAGCCGAGAGCTGCTCGCGATCGGTGGCTACCGACCAACGGCCGCCGGCAAGCCTGCGTACCAGCTCCCGTGTTCGTGTCCTGGCCACGCGAAGCACGGTTCCGATGAGTTCGATCATGATGGGTCTCCGGGGCGATGCGTCGGCGCACCTGGCCGTGGTCGGCGCTTCCGGAGCACGGTACGCCTCACCGACCCGTCCCGGCTGACGCGGCCCCTTCGTCGATCAGCCCCGCGTGCAACTCGCGCAGCGTCCCGAACACCCCGGCCACCACCTTGTCCCGCCCGGAGAACAGCTCCTCCGGCCCACCGGCGTGCAGGTTCGTGAACGGCGCCTCGTACAACGCCCCTGCCTCCATGACGCCGCGCGCGGTCAGCTGCTCGACCACCAGCTCCACGAACCGGATCTGCGCCGCGCTCAGCTCCCGGTCGTTCAGGTAGTCCGAGAAGGCGGCCTGCGCGGCGGTACGGTCCATGCCGACCAGGCTGCGCACGAACCAGGCGAGCGTGGGCGCATCGCTGCGCTCCAGCAGCTCGGACAGCAGCGTGTCCCCGTCCGCCTCGCCGATCTCGGCCAGCGTGCGCTCCAGCCCTCGCAGGTCGGTGTCGGTCAGCGGCTGGTTGGCGCGCAGCCGGGCGACCACCAGGTGATCGCGGTGCCCGTCCAGGTAGGCGCGCACCCGCTTCTCGTACTGCGCACCGGTCATGTTCGGCAGCTCGATCACGCTGGCCGGCCGCACGCCGGTGATCTCGTCCTGGAAGTCGGTGTAGACCACCTTGCGCTGACCCCGGTCCAGCAACGGCACCAGAGCGCGCAGCCGTTCGCGCAGGTCCTCCAGTTCCACCACGTCGATGTCCTGCCAGTAGTCCGCTTCCTGGATGCTGGCGAGGAAGGCGAGCTGCTCGGCAACGGCCGGCACGGCGCGCTTGTCCTCCAGCAGGGCGGCCATGTCGATCACCCGCGCACGATAGGTCTCGAAGGCAGCGGCGTCGCCCTCCAGCACCGCGAGCTGCAACCGCAGCGCGATCAGGTCGAACAGGCGGGACTCGATCGCATCGGTCTCCTGCGCCGAGGGTAGCCCCGCCACCTCGCCGGCAAGCGTCGCCCGATCGTCGTCGTCCAGCGCATCCCAGCGCCTGCGATCCCGGAACCGGTCGACCGGTTCGCCGTGCAGGCGCACGATGAAGTTGTCGGCGCTCATCGCCGCCACCTCGGCGTGCAGCAGATCGGCCACCGTGCCGCCGAGCAGCTGCGCGTTCTCGTCCGCATCGGCGCCCTGCACGTGGCCGATCAGCTGCACCCGTGCCTGGAACAGGCGCGTACCGAGCGAGGCACCGTCGCTGGTGGTGCGCCCGTCCGGGTGCTCTCTGAAGAAGTCGAAGTTGAAGCAGGCGTCGAACACGCGAAAGTTGCGCTTGTCCTCGTCGGGTCCGAACACGTCCGGGCACAGCCGGGTGCCGCGACCGATCATCTGCCAGAACTTGATCTTGGAGTACACCGGCTTGAAGAACACCAGGTTCAGCACCTCGGGCACGTCGATGCCGGTGTCCAGCATGTCGACCGAGATGGCGATGTGCGGCGGCTGGCCGGCCTCGCCGAACGCATCGATCAGGCTCTGCGGGTAGGTGGCACGGTTGTCGATCACCCGCGCGAAGTGGCCGGCGTGTTCGGGGTAGTGGTGGTTGAAGCGCTGCTCGATGAACATGGCGTGATCGTGGTTGCGCGCGAACACGATCGTCTTGCCCAGCCGGTCGCCACCGTGCACGGTGTGGCCGTGCTGCATCAGGTACAGCAGCACCTGATCGACGGTGTTCTCGTTGAACAGCCAGCTGTTGATGGCCGGTGCGTTGACGCGCACGGGCGGCGGCTCGTCCTCATCGCCCCAATCGGCCGTCTCCCAGGCGATCTTCTCGTCCTCGTCGAGGTCGTCGTAGTCGATGCCCTCGCGCGGGAAGCGCATGTCGATCTGGTGCACCTCCGGCGGCACCAGGAAGCCGTCGTCGACCGCCTTCTGCAGCTCGTAGGCATCGGTCGGCTCATCGGTCGCCAGGTCGAACAGGCCGTAGGTGTCGCGATCGATCTCCCGGCTCGGCGTGGCGGTCAGCCCGACCAGCAGGGAATCGAAGTAGTCGAAGATCTGGCGGTACTTGCGGTACACCGAGCGGTGCGCCTCGTCGATCACGATCAGGTCGAAGTGGCCGATGCCGAAGCGGGCCGGTTCGCCGGGCTTGTCATCGATCAGGCCCATCATGGTCGGGTAGGTGCTGAGATACACCCGGCCGCTGGCCCGCTTGTCGGTCACGAGATTCACCGGACTGGATTCGGGCAGGTGGGTCTTGAACGCGTTGGCGGCCTGCTTCACCAGGGATGTGCGGTCCGCCAGGAACAGCGCACGCTTGATCCAGCCGGCCCGCTGCAGCGCATCCACCAGCGCGATGGCGGTGCGCGTCTTGCCGGTACCGGTGGCCATGACCAGCAGCGCCTTGCGATGGCGGCGCTGGCCGAACTGCTCGAACACGTTGCGGATGACGCGCTTCTGGTAGTAGCGCCCGGCGATGTCGTCGTTCACCTGCTTGACGAGCAGTTCGGATCGCTGCGTGCGGCGCACGATCAGCGCGCTCAGCGCCTCCTTGGCATGAAAGCCGCCCACGCGACGCGGCGGGTAGAACAGGTCGTCCCAGAAGCGGTGCGCGTAGCCGTTGGTGAAGAAGATCAGCGGCCGCTGCCCGAACATCGCCTGCAGGCCGTCCGCGTACAGCTTCGCCTGCTGCTGCCCGGCTTCCGGGTCGACCATCGTCCGCTTGGCCTCGATGACCGCCAGCGGCTGGCCATCGTCGCCCCACAGCACGTAGTCCGCGTAGCCGACGCCCTTCTCGTTCGGCATGCCGTCGATCCTGAACTCGCGATCGCGCGGCCGGTCCAGCGTCCAGCCGGCACGCGCCAGCTCCGCATCGATCAACGCGGTGCGCGTGTCGGCCTCGGAGTAGTCGTGCGTGTCGGCCTGCTGCGCGGCTTCCGCCTTGCGCTCGGCGACCTGCGCGCGCAATGCCTGCACCTCGGCATCCAGCGCATCGTTCGCCTGCTGCTGCACCCATGCCGCTTCGGCCTGCGCCGCCAGCTTTTCCTCCAGCGCCTGCAGTTCCCGGCGCGACACCCCTTCCGGTGCCGGTCCCGATCGTGGCACCCGATCGTCCTTCCAGCCTGCCCCGTCGCGCGACTGACGCGGCAGGTAGGTGCTCATCAACCAGTAGCAGACGTGGTGCAGCTCGTGCACCAGCGTCATCGCGGTATCGACCGGCACGTCGTCATCGCCGTGGACCGCATCGTTACCTTCCTGCTGGATGCGGATGGCCTTCAACAATACCGCGATCGGCAGCAGCGTCTCGAAGTCCGGCTGGTTCAACAGCGTGCCGATGTTGCGCTTGTGCGGCAGGCGCAGCGTGTTGTCGTAGCGGTACAGCCAGTGCACCAGCCGTTCGAGCGCACGGCGGGCGTAGAAGCAGGCGGTGCGCGGATCGCCGTGAACGTAGCTCTCCGCCTTGATCGCGTCGTCGGCGATGGCCGAGAACGGCTGGGGAAGGAAGGCGAAGTTGCTCATGGCTTCGTGCCGGCGTGGGGTTAGAGCTCGCCTGCGAAGGCGCGGGATTGGAGGGAGGTGAAGAGGGTGTCGAGTTCGGTGAGGTGTTCGGCAAACCTCACGCGTTGAGCATCAATGGCGTTGGAGGCCACAACGAACTCTTGCTGCAACTCGATGGGCGGCACCGGCAATGGCAGCCGCTTGATGATTCCCATGTTCAGCCCGGACATGATCGCCCCCTTCGCGTTCTGTTCGAGAAAATCGCGTGCTGCCGGATGCCACAGGAAGCAGGCTCGCATGAATTCCGGCAAGCACGACTCTCGGTCGAGCGTTATCGCACACAGATGCTTCGTATTGATGGACTGCTCGATGTCTTCCGGCACGATAGCGCAGCGTCCGCAGGTTCCCATGATCGTGATAAGCACGTCACCGGGGCGGACCGTGTAGCGGCGCAGTCCCTCGTACTTTTCATGCGTGATGAATCTTGGCTCGCCAGATCGAAAACTGTTCGAGACCACGTTGTCGATGCCCAGCACCTTGATGCCGGCTTCGACGAACTCGCTGTGAAGTAGCTGACTACCGAACGGGCCAGTACGAATTGCATTCTTCTCGGGTGCGAGTTCTTCGACGCGTTTCTCTTGCCAGCCCTTTGCTACCGGATCCCCGAACATCTCCAGAAACGTCGACTGAACGAGCGCATCCAACTGCGCGATCGACTCGCGACGCTTGGCACGCAGGGCATCGGCGGCGTCGAGGATTCGGGCGATACGCTTTTGCTCAGCGATAGTAGGCACAGGAACCAAAAGCTTTGCAACGCGCTTGTGGTCGAGATTGGAAATATTCGTCGTTTGATTCCCGAACGAACGGACCTTCCTCTGTACCGCTTCTGAGCTGAACCAGCGGTAGAGGTAACGGCTATCGAGGTCTTCGTCTGTGGGCCGCAGGATAGAGAGAAATGCGCCAGCAGTAGCTTCATACTCGAGTGGCGGCACCTCGCAGCACTTACCGACGAGGTTCCAGCTGTTGCACTTGATACCAGTATGTCTCCCGTACGGAGAACTTTTTCCTTGTTCTTGACCAAGGATCCGGGGATGGCGATAAGGCTATCCTGGTCCAGTGCCTGTTGAACGTTCTTGGTTCGCATGCATACCAACGAATCCTGTTCGCCAACGTCACAGAGCTGCGCCGGCTTGAACGTCACTCCGCGGATGAACTTTGCATGGTCTCCCAGGATCGAGGTCTTCACCCCAACATCCCCTCCAACTCCACCCGCCCCCGCGCGATCTCCTCCTCCAGCACTTTCAACCGCGCCAGGATCACCGCCGGCGCCTCATGCTCCACCGCCTCGTACTCCACCTCCTTGTACCGATTCAACGACAGGTCGTACTCGTTCGCGGCGATCTCCGCCTTCGGCACCAAGAAGCTCTGCGCGGTACGCGCCCGATCGGTCTCGCCATCACGCACTTTCCAGCGCGCCAGCAGGTCGGCCAGGTCCGACCGGTCCGGCTGCGGCGTGCGCTTGTCGTCCAGCGAATAGCCGTCGGCGTGCATGTCGTAGAACCACACGTTCTCCGTGCCGCCCGAATTGGTCTTGGTGAACAGCAGGATCGCGGTCGACACCCCCGCGTACGGCTTGAACACCCCCGACGGCATGGAGACGATGCCATCGAGCTTGTGCTCCTCGACCAGGAGCCGCCGCAGCTCCTTGTGCGCCTTGCTGGAGCCGAACAGCACGCCGTCCGGCACGATGATCGCGGCCCGTCCACCGGTGCGCATCAGGCGCAGGAACAGGGCGAGGAACAGCAGTTCGGTCTTCCTCGTCTTGACGACCTTCTGCAGGTCCCTGGCGGTGGACTCGTAATCGAGCGAGCCCGCGAACGGCGGGTTGGCCAGGATCAGGGAGTAGCGTTCGGCATCGTCCTCGATCGCCTCGGCCAGCGAGTCCTTGTAGCGGATGTCCGGGTTCTCGATGCCGTGCAGCAGCATGTTCATGCTGCCGATGCGCAGCATGGTCGAGTCGAAGTCGAAGCCGTGGAAGGTGGCGTCGCTGAAGCGCTGGCGCGCCTTGGCGTTGTGGTAGATCTCGTCGCCGTGGTGCTCGCGCAGGTAGGCGGCCGCGGCGACCAGGAAGCCCGCCGTGCCGCAGGCCGGGTCGCAGATCGTGTCGGCCGCTGTCGGCGCCATCATGCCGACCATCAGCTCGATGATGTGGCGCGGGGTGCGGAACTGGCCGTTCTGCCCGGCGCTGGCGATCTTGCCGAGCATGTACTCGTACAGGTCGCCCTTGGTGTCGGCGTCGCTCATGTCGATCTCGTCGAGCTGGTCGACCACGTTCTGCAGCACCCGCGCGGACGGCATCATGAAGGTGGCGTCCTTCATGTGCTGGGCGTAGGTGGAATCCTCGGCGCCGTCCCTGCCCTGCCCCAGCGACTTGATGAACGGGAACACCTCGTCGCGCATGGCCGCGTACAGGCCGTCCGCATCCTTCTCGCGCAACCGGTTCCAGCGCAGGCGCTGCTGGGTGTAGCCGAACACCGGCTGCTCGATCGGCTGGCCGGTGCGGGCCGCCTTGCTCTCGGCCAGCGTGTGCAGCTCGTCCAGGCGCTTGATGAACAGCAGGTAGGTCAGCTGCTCGATCACCGTCAACGGATTGGAGATGCCGCCGGACCACATGGTGTCCCAAATGCGGTCGACCCGGCTCTTCAGTTCACCGGTGATCATGGTGCGGTCATGGGTCGACGGTTCGTCCGTGGGTGGGTCGATGGAGGTGGGGCGTGTCGAGCGGGAAGCGTGCCGGTGGAGGTGGGCCGGGTGTGATGCAAGCCTCGGTTTCCAGTCTAACCGTAGACACCGCTCACGGTCGTGGGCCGGGGACACGGCCGTCTCCGAGCAAGACGGATCGACGCTTCCAGGAACGATCACGAGCGCGATCGCGAAAGTCGCTATCGTGGGCATCAATCCGACGACGGGTTCGAACGCAATGACGACGATAATCGTGGTGGAACTGGATCATGCACGTACGCGATCGGTTGCGCGCCCGCGCCCAGGCTCACGGACACAGCGTGGAGGCCGAGATGCGGGACATTCTTCGTACGGCCGTGTCGCGCGACACGACTGGCAACGGCTCCGGGCTCGGAACACGCATCGCGGACCTGTTCGCCGGGCAGGCGTTCGATGAAGAGATCCCGGTATGGACCGAGCAATCGGCAAGATCCATCACCTTCGACAGGGTGCCGGGGGACGATCTCGATCTGTTCGTCGTCGGTGGACGGGTGACGTTGATCAGAAAGCGCCCCGGAGCAGCTCATGGCCTGTTGAGCGACGTGCACGGCGACCCGTCGATCAGCGACAAGGCATCGAGGGATGGCGCCCTGCGATGAGCGTGACGATCACGATTCGCGACGTACCCGAGCACGTTCGAGACGAGCTGGCATCGCGTGCCGCGCTGCAAGGGCGCTCAATGCAAGACTTCTTGAAACGGTCATTGGAGGCCATGGCCTCCAGACCATCGCCCGAACAGTGGCTGAACAGCGTCCGGGAACGAAAACAGCGCTACGGCGCTGCCTTCTCCAGTGACGACATCATCGAGGAGCGCGACAAGGATCTGCGCTGAGCGCTGCCTGACCGGAATCTCGTTCACGCGTGCTCCGGTGGAACGGAGTGGTAGCCTTCACTGATGCTCGATTGGTCAACATGCCCTGAAGTGGAACGTGATCCGGCGCGTGCTGGTGGGGCGTGGGTCTTTCGTGGCTCCCGCCTGCCCATCGCCACGCTGTTCGAGAACCTCGAGGCCGGCGCGTCGATCGCGGACTATCTCGAATGGTTCCAGGGCGTGGGTCTGCAACAGGTCCAGGCCGTACTGGAACACGCGGCGCAGAGTGCCGCGGCCTGATCTTGCGCATCCTGTTCGACCAGGGCGTTCCGGCACCTCTGCGTTTCCACCTCGGGGGGCACGTCGTGGTGACGGCAACCGAGCGAGGTTGGTCGACGCTCTCTAACGGTGAACTGCTGACAGCGGCGGAGGCTGATGGATTCGATGTTCTGCTGACGAACGACAAGAATCTGGCGTATCAACAGAACTTGTCGACTCGCACCATCGCCATCATCGTGCTCGGCAATTCCCGTTGGCCATGGGTCGAGCCGGTGGCCGAGACCATCGCTGTGGCTGTCGCCGCTTCTGCTCCGGGAACCTATACGGTCGTTGACATTCCGCCCCGTTGAATCTGGCATTCGAGAGCCCGATCGGCACGCGCATGCCGATCGTGGACCTGGCCGATCACGAGGTGTCCGGAGACCGTCTTCGGACACGCGTAACATCAGTCACCCCCCCCCTGCGTTCAGGGAAGAGCGGACCATGGACACCGACCTGCTCCAACAGCACGTGCGAGACGCGTTGCTGGACGAGGCATCGCCACCGGTATGCGCCTGGCTGTTCGGCAGTCTCGCGCGCGGCGAGGGCCATCGCCGCAGCGATGTCGATGTTGCCGTGCTGTTCGGCCGAACCATGCCGGCCACGCTGGCGGGTATCGGGCTGGACCTGGAAGGGCGGCTCGAGGACCGGCTGGCCCGGGAAGTGGACATCGTCGTGCTGGACCGGGCGCCGGTCGATCTCGCGCACCGGGTGCTGCGTGACGGCGTGCTGCTCTTCGACCGCGAACCCTCGATGCGCGTGGCCTTCGAGGTCCGGTCGCGGCGCGAATACTTCGATCTGGTGCCCTACCTGCGCGAGTATCGAGGGCTGGAGCCGTACCCGCCGCCATGACCGATGCCGATCTGCTGGCCAAGAAGCTGGCCTTCATCGACACCTGCCTCGCCGACCTCGAGCGGCTCGCGGACACCGCTGCGTTGCGTACCGACCTGAAGGAGCAGCGCTTCGTCACCTACACGGTGCAGATCGCCCTCCAGTCGGCGCTCGATGCGGCATCGCACATCGTTTCCTCGGAAAGGCTGGGCGAGCCGAGCACGAACCGTGCGTTGTTCGATCTGCTCGCGCAAGGCGGCTGGATCCCTTCCGGCCTCGT
>Ga0209831_1001580_pt1 | contig 20703 bp, 14 predicted proteins | sample Maine_Asex4_meta_FD_187451 | JGI IMG/M metagenome (GOLD analysis project Ga0209831, IMG submission 187451) | Marine algal microbial communities from Maine, USA - Maine_Asex4_metaG (SPAdes) (version 2) | ecosystem: Host-associated > Algae > Red algae > Unclassified | place: Maine, USA | collected... | reverse complement strand
AAACGTGGGATAATTTTATCAGCCGCCACGCGATAGCGTCCGGTCCTACGCGCTAAAAACCGGACGCTTTTCCGTTGGCGGCTGATGCGCAGATGCGTTGCATCAATCTAAAGTAAGTGCCATTGGGCTATCGCCCTGCGGCTGATAAGAGGACCCGTCGGATCATCTAAGGTTGCATTGGATGGAAAAATTTGACTTAATCAACACGACAGTCGACGCGTGAGCATGAAGCTTTTTTACTCCGACACCTTCGAGCTCCCTTTGCCACCGGACCATCGCTTTCCGATGGCTAAATACCGCTTATTGCGTCAACGTATCGCTCAGTCAAACTTAGATGTCGAACTTCTCATTGCTCCAGCGGCCACCGACCAACAATTATTGCTCGTTCACACGCCCGAGTATCTTGAGAATGTCAAAGCGGGAAAACTCACGAAGGTCCAGCAAAGGCGTATCGGTTTCCCTTGGTCAGAAAAAATGGTTGAACGATCGCGTAGGTCGACCGGTGCGACAATCGCAGCAGCATTTGCGGCCGCTGAACATTCGATGGCCTTCAATCTGGCCGGCGGAACGCATCACGCTTTCTCAGACAGTGGACAAGGGTTCTGTGTTTTTAATGACGTCTGTGTTGCGATACGCACGCTTCAAGCTGTCGGCGTCATTAAAACGGCCCTGGTCGTTGACTGCGATGTCCATCAAGGCAATGGCACTGCCGCGATCACGCGCGACGACGATTCGATAACAACGCTCTCGATGCATTGTTGCGAGAACTTTCCTTTCAAGAAAACCGATGGGGACTTTGATATCGCGTTGCCACCCAAGGCTGGTGATGACATTTACCTGCAAAGCCTTCATCGAACGCTTGATCAGATCTTCAAAGACTTAATCCCCGATATGGTATTTTATCTTGCCGGTGCTGACCCTTTTGAGGGGGATCGTTTAGGACTTCTTAGTTTGACTCAGGGAGGACTGCTTCAACGGGATCGCATTGTTTTTGATTTTTTCGGTGATCGCGGCATCCCCATCACGACCTGCATGGCCGGCGGATATGCGGACGACGTCAATAAAATCGTCGACCTGCATTTTGCAACTGTCGTCCAAGCCACTAAGCGTTACCAGTCGGATCTTTTCTTTTAGTGGCTTTGTCAGCACAGAGTTTTAGGATTAGCCGTTTTAACGCTCGGGGGCCGTTGATTGAGTGAGCCGTTGATTGAGTGAGCCGTTTAGGCGCTAACCCGATGGCACTTGCTTTCCATCCAAAGTTCAAATAGGCAGTCTACGCGGCAACCGCCCGCTGGGTTTTTTTCGCATAATCCACTACGCTTTGACTTATTAACTGTTGGCAAAGAAGTTCTTTCACGAGGCAACAATGGATGCGGTCGAAGTAGAGCAGATTTTAGTTATTCCAACTGCGGTGTTTCACGCGTGCGGTCACTTCCAAGGATTCTCCGGAGATACCGCCCGTTATTTGCACCGCATCCTCGACCCGGAAGTTACAGATTATCTTCCGCGCAATAAGATGGAAGAGGATCCTTCGTTCAAGCAACTGATTCCCTACTGCATTTTCCGTCACACCGCGGAAGATGGCAGCGTGTCCATCTTTCAGTACGCGCGCGGCAAAGGCGGTGGCGAGGCCCGACTGCACGCCAAGTACAGCGTTGGCATTGGAGGCCACATTAGCTCGCTGGATGCCGATGACGATTCGCCCTATGAAAAAGGAATGCAGCGCGAGCTTGACGAAGAAGTGACGATCAAATGTCACTTCGATCAACACTGTGTTGGCCTTATCAACGATGATGAGAACGAAGTCGGCAAAGTCCATTTGGGTGTCGTCCACATTTTCGATGTCGCGACGCAAGAGGTTACCGCGAACGAAGTCGAGATCGAAGGCTCTGGTTTCGAGCCGCTGGAGAGTATTATGGAACGATTGGATCAGTTTGAAACATGGTCGCAGATTTGCCTTGAAGCATTGTTTGGGAAATAAAGATAAGGCAAGTAGGTTCGGCTCACCTCATCCACCTTTTCTTTTCTGATTGCCCCATATGACCTCTTCTGTAATTTACCTCGACAATCACTCGACAACGCGTGTTGATCCGCGAGTGGTTGAGGCCATGCTTCCGGTGTTCGACACCAACTATGGAAACTCTGGCAGCGTGATCCATGACATGGGTTTGGACGCACACGATCTGGTTCATTATTCTGCAACTGCGATCGCTGAATTCATCGGGGCTGAAAATGATGAGATTGTTTTTACCAGCGGAGCCACCGAGTCAAACAATCTCGCGATCCGGGGCATCTGTCATTCGGGCAGTAAACGTCGTCAGGTCATCACTGCTCAAACCGAACACAAAGCGGTGCTCGATCCGATCCAACGTCTTCGCTTGGAGTCGAATTTTGAAGTTACTCAACTGCCAGTCGGTGAGTGGGGTACTCCCGACGCGGGAATGATCTCGATTGCAGATTTAGAATCCGCGATCAGCGACCAGACCGCGCTAGTGTCCATCATGATGGGGAACAACGAAATTGGAACAATCCAACCGATTCGAGAAATTGCAGATGTCTGCCATCGTCATGGTGCCGTTTTTCATTGCGACGCGACTCAGGTCGTTGGGAAACTGCCGGTGGACGTGGATACGCTTGGCATTGATCTGATGAGCTTTTCGGCTCATAAGGTTTACGGCCCCAAAGGCATTGGAGCTTTATTTGTTCGAAAACGCGATCGACGGGTAAAACTGCGCAGCCAAATAGACGGCGGAGGACAACAATCTGGTCGCCGAAGTGGAACACTCAACGTTCCCGGGATCGTGGCAATGTCGACGGCATTGAAACTATGTGCTGACGAACTGTGCGGGGAATCGGTTACCAAAGACGACTCACAAGGTAAGATTCTGGCCGCCTCTGACGACAAAGATTCGGCGGCGCAAGTCGACTATTTGCTGGAACCTGATCGTATTGGCCGACTAAGAGATCTGCTTTATCAACGACTAACGACTGAACTTGGTGAACTTCCCATCAACGGGCAGCCTCTGGACAATCATGACACGCGTTTGTACTGCAATTTGAACTGTCAGTTTCCCGGCGTGAACGCCCATTCGTTGATGACGATGGTGGACACCGTGGCCGTTTCAACGGGTAGCGCCTGTACGGCTTCCGCCCCCGATCCAAGTCACGTGCTCCGATCTCTGGGGCTGATTGATGATCAAATCCATAGTAGTTTGAGGTTCGGGATCGGACGATTTAACACTAAATCAGAAATCATCGAATCTGCGGATCTGATCGTTGCGGCTGTAAAAAGATTGCGAGAGATGTTATAAGAGGATTTATTAATCGTTAAATCGCATCGAATTAGGCGATTTGTGGGCATTTTCGTCAAATGCACTGGACAATTAATCTGTCCTTACGAAAAATGACGATACTTAAACAAAACATATTGAAATTTCGTTGGTTGTATTAGTACGACCAATTTCTAATCGCCGGAGTATTTTATGAGTGTGATAGTTACTGAGACAGCAGCCAAAGAAGTTCAACGCTTCATCACCGAAGGCGACTACGACGACAACGCCGTTTTGCGTATCGGTGTTGCTGGCGGTGGTTGCAGCGGATTCAGCTACAGCCTGAATATTGCGTCTGATTACGACGAAGCCAACGACATGAAAACTGAGCAGCACGGAGTCCCCGTCGTCGTTGATCGCAAGAGCGCATTGTACCTAGAAGGAACAACGGTCGATTACTACGAAGGCATCGAACAACGTGGCTTCCAATTCCACAACCCTAACGCAAAAAAGTCTTGCGGATGCGGTAACTCGTTCAGCACATAACTCCACGCGAACGGTTGTTCGGGATTTCGTTTTGTTGCGAGCTTAACGGGATCGCATCATGGCAGAGCCCCGAACTTCATCAGCTTCGTAGAAAAGCCACCGTTTTGTCGGTGGCTTTTTTCGTTGATACGTCGCGCTAGTTTACGGTTAGCTACGAAATCGCGGGGCAAGTGGGTTTTGCGGCGCTAACTTTTCGGAAGTGTTGACGCCATCGTTCAAAGTGCGAATGATTGAACGGAACCTTAACCGCACGACATGTGAGCGGCAAGGCGCTAGCCGCCGGTTCCCCACGCAGGACGCACCAACGGCTTACCGCCCTGTCACTCACAAAACTCTGCACCCTAAGGCCCCATCTCAAATGAACGACAAAGAAAAGATCGGCGGAGTACTTCACACTTACACGAAGTACGACCCTATGAAATTCCCGTCGCCGACTCAGCCGATGCCGGATATGGTTTCACCGCTGATGGACCAGATGATGGCCTACGGTTCGCCACGGCAGTTGACCGAAGAAGAATTGGCCAACGCCATCAAGCTCGATCCCGAACAGTTCAAGAACCTTGGTCCGAGTTTGGACATGATCAAAGCGCTGCTCGAAGATCGCAGACAAAAGATCTTGGAGACCTACGAAACCAAAACCGTTCAAGAAGAGGCAAAAAAGGTCTTTCGTAGAAAAGCGAAGCAACAAACGATCCCCAAAGAACTTAGAGCCGCCTACAAAGAAGCCGTCAATCGTGAACAGCTGTACGATTTAGAAAACATCTGGTATCAAATCAACGACGATGGATCAGATCTGGCCGCCCACATGATGAGCCTGATGGGGAAGCTGGGCGACAAGTACCAGGTCGATGAACTGGCCGCGAATTATTTCTTCACAGGCGATGAGTCATTGACGATTCCAGAAGCACTGGAAATTAAGGAGGAACTGGAAAAAATCGACGAGTTGCTGGACCAAGTTGAAAATGCTCAGGAGAATGCCCAATTGGCTGTACTGGACATGGAACAACTGGGCGAATTCATGGACGACGAAACCATGCACTCCTTGGAAGAGATGAAAAAGCAAATCGACGAGTACATTGAGGATATGGCGGAGCGACAAGGGTTGAATAAGAAAGACGGCCGCTATGAAATAACGCCGCAAGCCTATCGCACCTTTCAAGGAAAGCTTCTTTCACGCATCTTCAGCCATTTGAAAGCGTCCAACTCCGGCCGCCATCAAGACAACGTTCAGGGCGAGGGCGCGGTCGAGCTTCAGCAGACCAAGCCGTACGAATTTGGCGATTCCATCTCGCAGATGGACATTCCTCAGACGTTTATCAACGCCCTGATCCGCGATGGTTCACAGCGTCCCATTCGATTGAAGGCCGAAGACATCGAGATCCACAAGACGCGCAACAATCCTAAAGCCGCGACCGTGATCATCATGGATATGAGCGGTTCGATGCGTTACGATGGCCAGTACATCAACGTCAAACGCATGGCGATGGCGATGGACGGGCTGATTCGCAGCGAGTATCCAGGCGACTATTTGAACTTCATCGAGATGTATACTTTCGGCAAAGTCCGCCGCCAAGGCGAAATCATCGACCTGATCCCCAAGAACGTGACCATCCACGATCCGTTTGTGCAGTTGAAGGTCGACATGAGCCGACCTGAGGTCAGCGAACACATGGTGCATCAGCACTTCACGAACATTCAACATTCGCTGCGGCTGGCTCGGACATTGTTGTCGACACAGAATACGCCCAACCGGCAAGTTATGCTGATCACCGACGGTTTGCCGACGGCTCATTTTGAGGATTCAACATTGTTCATGCTGTATCCACCACACCGCGTGACTGAAGAGGCGACGATGCGCGAGGGCATGCTGTGTGCCCAGGAAGGCATTACCATCAATACATTTTTGGTGCCCAGTTGGTCTCAGTCCGAAGAGGATATTCGGTTTGCACACCGCTTAAGTGAATCGACCAAGGGACGCGTGTTCTTCACTGCTGGTGGTGATCTGGATCGGTTCGTCGTGTGGGATTACATCAACCGAAAACGCGAAATTTTGTAGCGACAGCGGAAGTGCAATTCTTAAAATTTACTTAGTTGGACAGCGTCACTTTTGTGAGCGGCAAGGCGCTAGCCGCCGGTAACCTGCGAAAGAAGAAAACATTAGGAAAAGCTAGGCAAACCAACCGGCGGCTAGCGCCTTGCCGCTCACAGTTTTGTTGCCACATAAAAACAGTGTTTTGATTCAAATGTGGCGCTGTCCAATTAGAATTTACGATCTACTAAATCCAAGCGAAAACTGCCGGCAATACGAGCGACGTCGTTTTCTTCAACTCCTGCCTTGGCCGCGTGCTGTTCCCAGCGGCTGATTGCCAGGCCAACCTGATCAATGATGTGGTTCGCCCGTTTTACCTTGATTCCTCCGACGTTGGCCAGCGAAATTAGGTCTTCGCGCGTAAACTCATCCCGCTTCCCGTTGATGCTCATTTGGTGCTGGTTTGTCCATGATCCGGTAGGGTTATAAGAGTAGGCAACGTCAAACGCAGGCGAAAGCTTCCATTGCTCGCTGCGGTCCATCAGAAATGCGATGTTCTTGACATGATCGTCCTGATTTCTAGCAATCACATTGAACGCAGCGCGACGGAACTGTTGTTCGACCTGGCTCATCGACAACCGAAGTCGCTGCATGGCCTGAATCGCCTGCTCGTAAGCGTACGCGCCAGGCTGATTAAAGTCGAAGTGCATCAACGCACCGAGCGATTGCATATGAAGTTTTCCGTTTACTTCGGTCCTGTCAAATCGTTTCGTCATAAAGTGAGACCTGCCACCCTCACAATGGAGTCGACAGCGAGACATCTCGATTTCAGCGTCAACGGCCATCAGGTGATAGGCGTACTCTATGATGCCGTAGCCTTGCGGGTCAGCCAACTCTTTATCTCGGTTATTACTGATACCGTCAAACTTCATCAACCAATGAGTGAAACCGGGATCCTGATCTACTTGCCCTGAACGAAACTCACCCGTCTCCTCGTTCCACGCGAGAATCGCTTTGGCGCGAGCACCACCGGCAGAGGTACCAACTCGCAGAATATCTTGAATGGAATCTCCATCGTCACGACCATCAAAATTTCCTGATAGAGATTCGCGTTGGGAAAGAACTCGATTTGCAAGACCAACTAGTTTTTCTACTTGTAGATTTTGCTTAGGACTGGGGACGCCAGTTAACGTCGGGAAAAATTCAAGAGCGCCCATACCGCGTCGCCCAATGTAGCACAAGCGCTCAACGGGATTGAAAAATTCGGGAGAACGATTTTGCGTAGCCAGCCAAGCATCGATGAGTGCGTTGCCAAACTTATCGGGAAGCGAATCGGCCAGCAGGCCGGGCAATCGTTTGAATGGTTCTTCGGATAGCGACGGGAATTCGAAAATGCCTTCGCCCGTTGGCATTGTGAGAGGTGCTACTTGGATTCCGCTGATTACAAATTCAGGAGCGTATTGAAATACGCCTATACTTCGGACGTCGTCCCAAGTCACAGCCGCGATCTCTCTTCCCCAAAGTACGATTCGTGCAGAAGTCATGGGCTAATTCCCCCACTGCCATTTCTGCTCGGGATCTTTTTTCTTTCGAGGAGACGAAGCGTTCTTTCGCTCTCTTCCTTGACGGACCCGTTCGATCGGACGTATATCAGCCGAGGGGACAAGCGAAGAAAACTGGTCAGCTAATCCCAGCGCAGACATCACCCGGATGAAAGTGTCCAGCGTGACGCCTTTGCCGTTCTCCATTCGGCTGATCGTACGCTGGGATACGCCAGCCATTTCCGCAATTGTTCTCTGGTTGATGTTCTTCATCAGCCGAACAGCCATAACGCGTTTGCAGATATCGAGTTCGATACGCTGACTTTGTGACTTACTTAGTATTTGCGACATATATTGATCCAACAAGGAACCGAATATTCATTCGATGTATTATATTGCGCAAAATACACAAGTCAATAAAGAAGCAATATATCGCTTCAAAAGTCCATTAACAAACTATTTTAGTAAACATATTGCCTAAAATCTGGACCATTCCCTTATTGCATTTAGCTGCGATTTTTGGGCCATAAGGTGTCCGTCACACAGCGCCAACCAAGTTCTCTCCGAATACCGACCAATTGTTCTCCTAATGACAATTCCGAAAATCCATCGCCAGAGCAGAATCATCGTGAAGCACAAACAGCTTTACCCACTGCGGCTGTTATGTCCTTTGCCCAAGATTCTGAAACCAGTTAGGGAATTGGGTCTATTAGTTATTCAATCCCTGAAAGTGACTCCGCTGGTGCCAGTTGAGCACCGTTTAGCTAAACCGCACCGGCGTCGATTCCTAACGCCTATCCGGGATGCAAATGTCTTCGCGAACGCAAGCCAGATTGCGCAATCGGCAACAATTCAATGATGCAATTCAAGTATCGCGCTATTGGCTGACACGCTAGAATAGAGAAGAACGTCGTTGCTCACCACAAATTCTCGAAAAAGAATTAGCTTGGCCTACATGATACCTAAACCGGTTTTCAGAACTTTCGAATCAAAGAGCTGTTTGTGCGTTGGTGTTATGCTCTTCTTCGCACTGACCTCCGCGGCATTCGCTCAACGTGAAAGAGTAATCACGATGAAGTCGACGCTGCAGTACGTTGGCGACATCGTCAATGTTGCTGCGATCAGCGAGCAAACGGGGGATTCTAACCCGACCGCTGTCAAACGAATCATGTTCGTTGACGATGGGCTCACACGCACTTTCGTTAATCGCCAGCGTGTCGGAACGTACGCCGATTCCGAGCAAACTGAATTCTCAAAAGACATCTGGCAACGCGTCTACAACGGACAGGGAGGCGCCTCGGCGTTTGCCGGCGCGACCGCGTTCACCGACAAAGGTCATCGGATCCTTTCGGTGCGAAACAAATTCGGTCTGGCCCAATTTGTTCAGGGCATCACCAAGATCACACCGCGTTATGTCGAGGTCGAAGCGCTCGTCGGCGGCGCGTCAGGATCTGCGCGAAGCTGGAACATGAATCTGGCCATTGGAGCAGTACCGTCACCGGTTTTGAGGAGCGTTTTAGAAAATTCAATCGAGGATCGACAACGACTGACTCCATATTTGGGCATCGTTGATTTCTTCATCCAAGCCGGTCGTTATCAGGAAGCCGACGACCAACTACGTAGAATTCAAATCCTTTTCCCCGATGAGAAAGTGCGCGTTGAAGAGAATCGCGTACGCGTCCGTCAAGAATTTGCCAAACAACAATTGCGTGAAATAAAGCTGATGCTCGAATCGGGCCAGACCAAGCTGGCCACCCTTTGGATGAAAGTTATCAATCGAGACGGTGTCGAAGGCGAGACTCTCGCGGAACTCGATTTCCTGCTGGAAGAAATTAACAAGCAGCAAAGCAGGACAACTCAGGCAAAACAATCGGTGAAGGAACTCCTTGACAGGTTCCGCAACCTTCCCGGTGGCCAACTTTCGGATGTCCAGACGAAAACGCTCGAACGCTTCGAAGCAGAAATTGATTCGGATCTCGACGACTCAAACATATTGCGGCTCGATAGCTTTGAACGGCTTTTTCAAGACGTTACGCAGACCGACCAACAGTCGATCGCGCTTGCCATCAGTGGTTGGATTTTGGGCAGCAACAATGCCGTCGACAACTGGGCGATCGCTCAATCGTTGTTCGAGGTTCGAGACCTTGTCAGAGAATATCTATTAAGCGATGAAACGGGCAGGCGGCAATCAATTTTGAAACAGCTGGAAAAATTGGAGAGCGGCGATCCGACTTATATCGCATCGTTGATGGCTCAGATGAAACCTATCAAGGACGACTTGATCGGCGAATACAATGGGCGGAAACCCCTGAAATTCGAAGTGAAGGTGGAGGGCACCAAAGCAAAACCTGATTCCACTTCTTATCGCTGTTTGGTTCATTTACCCAACGAATATAGTCCCTACCGACGCTACCGATTGATGATGGCACTTCCAGGCGCTTCATCGGTGGAAGATCATTTGACTCACTTCTGCGGGGGCTTTAATGAAGGATTGGGCGTGCTACACGGTGCGGCGTCTCGTAACGGAACGATCGTCGTCGCTGTTGATTGGCGGAAAGAGAATCAGCGCAAGGCCGAATATTCCGCGCGCGAGCACAAAATCATCATGCGTGCCTTACGTGAAACGATGCGTAGGTTTTCTGTGGATAGCGATCAAGTGTTCTTGCAAGGACACGGTATTGGGGCAGACGTTGCGTACGACGTGGGATTGTCTCATCCCGAACATTGGGCCGGCATCATTGGAATTTCCGCGACGGGCATTCAAAGATATCCGTTGATCTATTCCGAGAACAAAGCAAATTCACTGGCCATTTACGCGGTCGTGGGCAGCAAATACATTGGCGGGATTCGCAACTGCAAAGATGCTTGGAACAACTGGTTGACGACCAACCAACGCAACGACTGCACCGTCGTTCAGTACAAAGGGCGGCTGGACGAACGATTTGCAGAGAACGTTCCTGAAATGTTTAAATGGATGCGATATCAACGCCGACGGTACCCAGATGGTGCGGGATTTGACTTCGAGTGCAAGTCGATTCGGCCATGGGACAACTATTTCTGGTTTGTCGAACTTCACGGCTTCCCCGAGAAGAATACGACTTGGCCCGCACTTTACAAACCAACGGGAATTAAGGCATTGAAGATCACCGGGGAACTTCGAGAGGCTAATTCGAATACTTTTTTCGTGACTCCTAAACGTGCCGGAACTGGAATGACGCTGTGGTTGAGTCCTGACTTTGTTGATTTTAGTCGGGAGATCGTCATCAACGGTCGCGGCAAAAAGTTTGAAGGTTCGGTGCGACCGTCACGCAAAACCATGCTTGAAGATGCTCGGCAGCGTTTTGATCTTAAACGCCCTTATTGGGCAAAAGTAGATTGCGTTAACGGGACTTGGTCGGTTGTTGAATAGTAGCCTTTCGCTCCGGATGAGTGCGCATCTTTCACGGAGAGGTTATGAATTTATCCAACGTCCATCAGCCGCCGCGCGATAGCGTCCGGTCCCAAGCGCGTAAGACCGGACGCTATCGCGTGGCGGCTGATGGGTTCTGCGAACCCTCGCCATTGAATCACAGCCTCGGAGTAAAAGGCGACAATCAATTAACATCAACGCCGCGATACGCCGCGATCAATGCCTCTTCACCTTCTTTACCTTTGATGGAGTTTCCGTGTTCCATGCCGATGATGAAGTTCTTGCCTTCTTTGCTGGCCCGATCGTGGATGGCCTTAAACACATTCTTATAGTTGATCTCACCGGTGCCTGGTTCCTTGCGGCCCGGATTGTCACCCGCTTGGAAGTAAGCGATCTCGTCCCAAGACATATTGATGTTAGGGATGAGGTTTCCTTCGGTGATCTGTTGATGGTAGATATCGAACAAAATCTTGCAGCTGGGAGAATTCACAGCGCGGCAGATTGCAAACGCTTGGTCCGAGTCCTTCAAAAATGCCCCGCCATGATTCGCGTGCCAGTTCAGCGGTTCCAGCACCATCACCAAATCGTGTGGCTCAAGAATTTCTGCACAACGTCGCAGTAAGTCGATTACATTGGCCAACTGATATCCTTCGGCCAGACGCGGCCCCCCGTACATGTTTTTTTGGTTGAGTGGTTGGTCGATGGACCCCGGCACGACGGTCATGTATTTCGCGTTGCAACGCTTCGCCACATCGACAGACTCTCTTATCTGCTTGAGAATATCTTCGGTCGAATCTTCTTTCGGATTTGCAAATGTCGGCTTCGCAAAATTGGCGTAGGCGACGAACACCCCCATCTGCATGTTGTGCTTGGCCAGTGTTTCTCCAATCTCGGTTTGTTTTTCCGGCGTTTCCTTCTTAATGCCGTTGTATTCAATGGCAGTGAAACCCTTTTCGTTGCAATAATTGATTTGGTCGATCACATCTTTTCCCACAGTCGCTCGGAAACTTCCGGGATGGGGCGCAAATCGAAGATTGAATTTTTCGTCTTCTTCGTGGGCTGCTTGCTGAGCGTTACTTAATCTCATGGCCGCAAATGTTACCGATGCTGCTGCGGTGGCCGCTATGAAAGTGCGGCGATCGAGTGAACGTTTTATTGAATTTGTATGCAGATCGTGATTATGGATTTTCATTTATATCTTTGTACGGGGTTCGGTTTTGATCGCTGGGTGGTTTGGTTTTCGGATTCAGCCCTATATATTATCGTCTTTGAGCACTCTCTGCCAAATATTTTCCCTCTCGCCCGGCTCAGATGCACACAGCAGGAAATCGACGATTAGAATATTGCTCAATCGTTGCTACGTTGTTGAAAAGATGACGTTTCTTGACAACACCTTTCTCTAACCCATGACCACTGGCAAGTTTATGAATGATAAAGACACCAATCCATATAAGTCAAACACGACTGACTCGTCTGCCGAAACGGAAGTTTCGAATAAAGTAGTACCTTCACACTATATCTATCCGTTCATTCTTGTGACGTCGTTGTTTGCTCTCTGGGGGTTTGCCAACGATATTACTAACCCCTTAGTAAAAGCGTTTAAGGATATCTTCCAGATTGACAACGCCCAGAGTTCTTGGGTTCAGATGGCATTCTATGGCGGTTACGCTTCAATGGCAATTCCTGCCGCGCTTGTGTTGAGAAGGCTATCGTACAAATGGGGAATCGTAATTGGTCTGTTGCTGTACGCCATTGGAGCGTTGTTATTTATCCCCGCCAGTCTGTACATGCAGTTCAATATGTTCTTGGTCGCTCTTTACATTCTGACGTTTGGACTGGCATTCTTGGAGACCGCCGCGAACCCCTACATTCTCTCATTGGGTCCACCAGAGACTGCCACGCAGCGATTGAACCTCGCGCAGGCATTCAATCCCATCGGATCACTGACAGGGATGGTCGTGGCTGCAATGCTAATTCTACCCAACCTTACAACAGAAGACTTCCGTAAGAATGAAATAGAGGCGCATCCTGAGTACGCCAACATGCTGCCTGCAGAAAGAGACGGAATTCTCAACGAATCTTTGAAGTCGTTTTCTGAGAACAGCGTTGCTGAATTTGAGCAAATGCAGATGGCGGATCTCGCGACGGTGCGAACACCCTATGTCGTTATCGCAGTTGTTGTCCTTGCCGTGCTGATCATGTTCTTGGTCAGCAAAATGCCAAATACGGGCGATGCAAATGACAAGATTGAGATCGGTGCACTCTTAGCGAAGCTGCTCAACCTAAGATACATAGGCGGTGTCCTAGCCCAAGCGTTTGACGTGGGTGCTCAGATTATGTGCTGGACTTTCGTCATTCACTATGGCGTAACCCTTTGTGGGCTCTCAGCAGCTTCTGCCCAGCAACACAACATCTATGCGATGGTCCTATTTCTGAGCGGCCGTTTCATCTGTACGTTCTTGATGCGATACATTAATCCAGGACTTTTGCTTGGTGTTCTTTCTTTAGCTGGTGCTGTTTTAATCTATTTTGTAATCACATTGCAAAACATGACAGGACTCTATTGCCTCCTTGCGGCTTCAGGCTGCATGTCGCTAATGTTCCCGACCATCTATGGAATCGCCTTGGATGGATTAACGCCTGAGGACGCGAAGTTAGGTTCTGCTGGCCTGATCTTTGCTATTGTTGGTGGGGCTTTGATGCCCTCATGGCAAGGAGCTCTGATCGACGCGAAAGGCGTTTCCTGGATTGAAGGTGCGGTCGCACCATTGCAAAACGCAATTAGTCCAAATGGAGAGTCAACGGCAACCTCGTTTGTACTGCCATTGATCTGTTTTTTGATGGTTTCGGCTTACGGATTTGCATTCTCCCGGAGGAGAAGGACGTCTTAGCAACAGAGTGATAAATAAAGGCTCAACGGATTCATCCGTTGAACCACTGATTTAAACAAGCTATCTATCAGGTTTGAGTGTTATGACGGAGATTAAGTCGAGTCTCAAGAACGTCAATGTTCCCCCAGTGATTTTTGGAACGGGTACGTTAGGGAATTTATTTGTAGAACTTTCTGAAGATGTGAAACTCGAAATCTCACGTGAATGGTTCAATAGCTCAAACGACAATGTTGTCATTGACACCGCGGGAAAATATGGCGCGGGTTTGGCGTTAGAGGTAATCGGAAATAACCTCCGAGCAATCAAGGCCGATCCTGAAAAGGTCATCATCAGCAATAAACTGGGCTGGAAACGGATTCCACTTACAACTCCTGAACCGACGTTCGAACCTGGCGCTTGGATCGGGTTGAAGAACGACGCGATACAGTGCATCAGCTATGACGGCATTTTGGAGTGTTGGAAACAGGGCGAAGAACTCCTTGGAGACGGATATAGCTCGCAATATTTGTCAGTTCACGATCCTGATGAGTATCTCGCCGCTGCCGAGGATGACGACGATCGGGACAAACGTTTTGCAGACATCTTGGACGCATACTCAGCGTTGGCCGAACTGCGAGACCAAGGCAAGTGCCAAGCGATTGGTGTTGGTAGCAAGGACTGGAAAACCATCTCCCAGATCGACGAATATGTCAAATTGGATTGGGTGATGCTGGCCAATAGCCTCACGATTCTTCGCCACCCTCAGGAGTTATTGGACTTCGTGGCCGATCTTGAAAGCCGTAGCGTGACCGTTTTCAACAGCGCGGTCTTCCATGCGGGTTATCTTGTCGGAGGTAACTCGTTTGACTACCGTGAAATAGATCCGTCCAACGCCGATGATGCGAAGGTAATAGCGTATCGCGAGTCACTCTTCGCGCTGTGTGAGAAGCACGGTGTGAAACCGGCCGCCGCGTGCGTCGAGTTTTCTCTTTCGCCACCGGGGGTGGCCGCGATTGCTCTGAGTTCCAGTAAACCAAGCCGGGTAGTCTCCAACGTAGAACTGGCAAATACAAAATTGCCAAAAGAGTTTTGGGAAGAAGCGAAGTCACAGTCGCTGATCGACGCTGACTATAAATATCTTTAAGGATGAATAGAAACCCGCCCTTTAGGATTTGTTGATCTAATTAGCCGTTTGGGCGCCAGCCCCGGTTTCTTCATCGCAGAACCCAGAACCGTGGCTAAGGCCAACACCGTGAATGATTTATTACCCTGTTTTAATGAGCCACGGTTCCTTTGCACAACGAAACCTTGGCTAGGGCCAAACCGGATCATACTTAATTGCGTTTTTCAAACAGAAATCTCTTCACGGCGTTGGGCTAGCGCCCAAACGGCTAATGTTAAATACCGAGAATGAACTAAAGCAATAATCGCTCCAGAAATTTAGTTTCACCCGTGTGCCAAAACTCACTTGCTGGTGCTGCGGGTTTGTATTGCAATGCTTCGCTTTTGAAGCAACTTAAACTCCGATGGATCCCGACCGCACACCAAAAAAAGCCGCTCATTTCTGAGCGGCTTTTCTGATTTTAAAATCGTCTTGTTTTAGCGTTGAAAATCTCCACCGCTTTCGAAATTTGTATCCGCAGCATTGGCCGTGGCTGAACCTCGGGATGATTCACCGTTGTGGCTGAAGAATCGAGTGGTTCCTTCAGCGATTTCACGGGAATCAGAGTCGTTGCAGGTCAACTGGGCACGGAAGATGTGTGTTCCTTGCTGATGAGCAGCCGCGGTGACTTCATAGCTGATCTCCTGCCCCGGTTCGATCGCAGAAATGGGCGAGAACAAAACTTGTCCCGGCACGATGCGGTGTTGATGACCTTCGGCAGAATTTGGCTCAATACCTTCAGAAAACTGAACCACCAGCTCAACAGCTTTCGCACTGCGACTTCCGCGGTTTCGAATTTTAATGATGTATGGCACATTCTTATTCGTTGGGAGAGGACCTCGTGGATCTTCGACTTCCAACACAAGATCGGCAACCGTTTCAACCAGCGTCACACACGCGGCCGATGCGGCCAGATCGCCTTGCTTGACGCCGCATTCAATCTGCAAGTCACCACTGCCATTGAGTTGGCATTGGATTTTGTATTCCCGTTGTTGCCCCGGCTCTAAAGGTCCGACTTGCCAACGAACTCCGTCTTCAATGGGAGTGACAGAATCAATTCCTGAAATGTATTTGGCTCCGGTTGGGAGCGCCACTGCAGCCGTTAAGTTATTGGCCGCTGCGTCGCCACTGTTGGACATCACAACGGTGTAGTGCCCCACGTCTCCGGAGTACTTCATCGCAGGACCCTCTATCTGGACATCTAACTTCGCTCGCCTCACTGTGATCTTGCGTTCGCTGCTTGCTTCGAGGTCACCATCGGCTGTCGCCGCGGCCATCAGCGAAAGTTCGCCAGCGGTACGAGCCAATAATTCAACTTGGAATACTTCTTCAGCACCGGCTTTAATATCACCAAGAACTGACCGTTCACCCCCGAGGGCTTCCGGAAGTTTAACAGTGACGTTCTCCGCAGTTCCCGTTCCAGGATTTCGAACAGTAACCAAGTAGCGAGCCACCTCTCCGAACTCAACATCGGCTGGTCCCGAGATGCTCATCTGCAATCGTGGCTCTGTTACAACAACATTTGCTTTCCCCGAACGTGGAACCAAAGTCCATTCGACGCCAACATCAAAGCCTTCCGCTTTGCGAGGTACCGCCAAGATGGTTGCGGTTTGCGTACGGCCAGCTTCAATCCGGTCAATCGTCCAAACCAAGCGTGCTTTGTTTTTTCCATCAGTGATTTCTTTATTGCCTGAGGTCAAGTTTACGTTTTGTACTTCAACCCATTCAGGCAAGTTGATTCCCACCAAAATTCTCTCGGCAGATGAAGAACTGTTGTTTTTGACGACGACTTCGTAATTGGCAGGTTTGTTGATGCCGATTGAACGAGGACCAAATGTTTCGACCTCAATCGAGGGTGCTCCCAGACGGATCGCGGCGTTACCGCCGGCAGAACTCGAAGTGATTTGGTCGTTCGACGCGAGGCGGACCTGACGGTCCATAACGTCGTCGGAAGAACGAATGGTTCGGCCATCTTGAGGCGCTGCGTGCGCGGCTTGATTGATGGGCTGCGACTTTGCCGGTTTTCCATTGATTTGACGAACAAAATCAGCAGCGGAGAAGCCCTGTGTTGCTTCTGGTTGTGTCTGTGCCGGAACCGGTGCAGGCAATGTCGCGGCAGCGATGGATTGCTTGGCTGGTTGCTCCACTTGAGCAGCGTTCGCCTTCGCCTTCGAAGCCAATTCAGCTTCGCGAGCGGCCGTGCGTTGCTTGATCGCTCTGAGTTGGCTTTCCAATACAGCCCGCTGACTGGAAATTTCTTCCGGAGCGATGCGGGGGGTAGTGGTCTTGATGACCTGCTTCATCTGCGGAGCAAAGTCGTTAAATGACTTCTCCGCTGCCACTTGAGGTGTGAATTTATTTAAAGCTTGCGAAACAGACTCAACTTTCATCGGTACGGGAGCTGCCAACTTTTGGGTAGCCTGCTGGACCTTATTCAAAACAGGCGATCCAGCCAAAATCGCCGGAACAGCCGGTTCGTTGGACGCAGGAGCCACCGGCTGTTGATAAGCCGTTTGCTGAATCAAATAGCGATCGTCCACGCCAGCCTGTGGGCCGGGAGCTTGATCGGTAAAGGTGTAACTGATCGCAGGAATGCGTTGAGCTTGCGCCGGAGCGACGTGAACTGACGGAGGCGTTTGAGCCACTTCGGTCGGTTGGTATCGCTGGGACGGTTGACGAAGCTGTTGTCCGATGGCAGTTGAGCCGCTGAACGAGGTCGAGCCTATTAAAAGACCGACGATGGCAAGTTTGAATGTTTTCGCGAGCATGGAATCCTACCCTAGTGATGAAAGACGAATCCGTCCTTCTGGACATCGACTTTAACGGCTGGGTAGGTTTAACCAAATTTCCCGAATCTACGGAATTCCGGTCCGAGGTGCTAGCAAGGTTGTCAGTGGCTGGTGCACTTTTGCCCGAGCGAATTCGTTTGCATAAGAGAGGGCGGCAAGAAACAGGAGAACTACAATGTTCGTCTAAATGATGGCGTCACGGCGCAAGCCGTAAGTTTCACGGACCGGGAGGCTGACGCCCAAACGGCTAACATTCAAAACCATTTGGATGACTGTTACCCAAAGGGTGTAATACCGCGGGTTTAGCTACGTTACCGGAGGGCTCGCGCCCAATGGCACTTACTTTAGACGAAACGTGGGATAATTTTATCAGCCGCCACGCGATAGCGTCCGGTCCTACGCGCTAAAAACCGGACGCTTTTCCGTTGGCGGCTGATGCGCAGATGCGTTGCATCAATCTAAAGTAAGTGCCATTGGCCTCGCGCCCTTCCGCTAATATTGAAACTTGCTGTTTCCCTGAGGCAAGATGCGGAGTCTAGGACGGGCAAGAGTGCCCATCCTACGACGGTTCGGAATTTATTGCCCGGCCACTGGTGCGTAGTTGGCGTAATAAAATCCTGACGCACATGCGATCAGAATCGAAATCAGCAACACAATCGTGGGCAGAAGTAACTGCTTTCCTTGCATGAATCCGAACACGATGCAATAAAGGCCGGCCGTCGCGAGGCAGATGATACCTTGAGATTTCCTTACTAAGAAAGCGACGATCGTAATCCACGCGATACATCCGATGCCAAGGGCAACCGACGCGATGAAACTAATTAACGATGAGTGAATCTGATCGGAAAGATTTTCCATTAGGTAAATAATCAGCAACGCCACCGCCATCAAAATCACCAAGATGACTCCTGCGACGGCGGCAATGACGACCGATTCAGCTCCATCACCAAAGTCTTGATCGTCTCCGGTAACCGGCGTCTCGGCGATGTCTTTCTCTGCCTGACGCATCATTTTTTCGGCTGAGGTGGCTCCGTAGTCGTTTTCGCCTGCCTCATCGTCGAATGCATCGGTTCGTAGCCTGGACCCGGTTTCCAAATTGAAACCACACTCGATACAGATCGTGGCTCCCATTTCCAGTTCGGCTCCACAGTCGTCACAGACCACACCTTTGGACTTTGTGCGGACGTTAGCTTCGTTGAGCAAATCGTCCATGACATTGAACGTGCCTTCGGAGGGCTTAACTCTCTTCTTTTTGGCTTTCGCCGGAGCAGCCGCCGCTTTCTCGCCTGGCACCCTCAGTTTCTCGCCACACTTGGGGCATTTAACCTTACGTCCGGCCAACGAATCTTTAGCGTTGAAAGATGATTTACAGTTGCCGCAAGATGCCTTGATTGCCATCGTTAGAATTCGAACGAGAATTACCGCTCGTTTACTTAAGTTATGGAACAGGAGGGGAACGACGTAGCTTAGCTCACGTCAGATCATTTCTCTACTATTTTGATTCTTTGAACTGACTTAACAACCCACCATCAGCTGTTTTATCCCGACATGATCGGGATAAACGGCACATTTCATCGGATAGAGTAGCGGAAGGGCGCAAGCCGTCCGGTTACGGCCAAAACCGGAGGGCTTGCGCCCTACCGCTAACAATCATCCAAATGATTACCAATCAATAAGGCGACCCGCCGCTTCCACTTCGAATTACCCAATCACAAAACCTTCACCATCGAACTCAACCTTCAGATGGCCGGGCTTGGACATGTCATGCTTTAGCAACTCGGTCGCGATTGGATTTGCCAGCCGCGTTTGAATGACTCGTTTTAACGGTCGAGCGCCATAGACCGGATCAAATCCTTCATCCGCGATTGCCTTTCGCGCTTCCTCGGTCACATCAATCGTCCAATCTTGATCCTCGATACGTTTGGCCAATAGGCCGATTTGCAAATCGACGATCGAACGAATTTCTTCCCGCGAAAGCGGATGAAAAACGATCTTTTCATCGACACGATTTAGTAGTTCAGGAGTGAACCGCGCTCGCAACGCTCCTTGTACCGCTTCATTCAGTTCGTCTGCATCGCCGCCTTCCTCAGCAACTTTTTGGATCAACTGACTTCCAACGTTACTGGTCATCACAATGATCGTGTTCGTAAAATCAACCGTGCGTCCCTGGCTATCGGTCAACCGCCCGTCATCTAAAACTTGTAGCAGGATGTTGTACACGTCGTCGTGAGCCTTTTCGATTTCGTCCAGCAAGATCACCGAATAGGGCCGGCGACGAATGGCCTCTGTAAGTTTACCACCCTGATCGTAACCAACATATCCTGGAGGCGCTCCGATCAATCGACTAACACTGTGCCGTTCCATGTATTCGCTCATATCGATGCGAATCATCGCAGTCTCATCGTTGAACAACACCTGCGCCAACGACTTGCACAGTTCCGTCTTCCCGACGCCTGTCGGGCCGAGAAACATGAACGATCCAATCGGACGATTAGGATCCTGCAATCCCGACCGACTCCGCCGTACCGCGTTGCTGACAGCCGCGACGGCTTGGCTTTGTCCGATAACGGTCTGCTGCAGCCGTTCTTCCATGACCAGTAGTTTTGCTTTCTCCGTCTCCAACATGCGAGTCACCGGAACACCCGTCCAAACGCTGACAATTTCAGCGACCTCTTCGCCGGTTACCTGTTCAGACAGAAGTTTCTTCCGATCATTGGGCACCTCAACGGTTGAGCTTGCTTCGGCCGTTTCGATCTGAGCCTCCAACTTTTTACGCTCGTTGTCCAACTGATAGAGTGCGTGAAAGTCTTCTTCGCTGGGCGATTGACCGGACGACTGACGAGACTTTATCTCGTTGTCCAGCATCTCGAAATCGCGTACGGCATCGCTCAGCTGCTGACGTACCTTCTGCACATCCGTCATGCCCAACTTCTCTTGTTCCCACTGTTCGCGCAGGTCAGCCAACTCCAATCGCTTCTGTTGCATCTCTTCGTTAACAGCCGCCAACCGCTTCACAACATCAGCGTCCGTTTCGTCTGCTAATTGCCGCGCGGCCAATTCCAATTGCGTTAACCGGCGCTGGACGTCG
>Ga0209831_1001579_pt1 | contig 20713 bp, 15 predicted proteins | sample Maine_Asex4_meta_FD_187451 | JGI IMG/M metagenome (GOLD analysis project Ga0209831, IMG submission 187451) | Marine algal microbial communities from Maine, USA - Maine_Asex4_metaG (SPAdes) (version 2) | ecosystem: Host-associated > Algae > Red algae > Unclassified | place: Maine, USA | collected... | reverse complement strand
TTTTTACCTACAAAAATCCTTACGTAGCGTAGGCTATGTGCGGTTTTTGTAAGAAAAAATATCGAAAAAATAATCACGTCAAAATTGTAAGCCTATTTTTGTCCCACTACTTAGCGAAGCGAAACAATCAAACAATCACTCCCTCAATTCCCATCATCAGCGTCATAAAAATTATCATCATAATACTCTTCACCGTGCAAATCATCCATATATTTTTCGTCATCCAATTGCGGTAAAGGGCAGTCGGGACAAGGCACGCCCGGAGGTAATTTTGCTGCGGGAGTTGCTGTTGCTGGGCTTACGGCGCTTGTTGTCGTAGCTGTCGGAATGCTTGGTTGATAAGCGGCGTAAGTACTTCCTGTCGTATAATCTGCATCATAAATACTGCCCGTTACTCGAAACAGCGAACGGCGATTCTGACGATGTTCGGCTTCCGAACAAGTCACACCATCTGTACAGTGATTGATGAGTTGAGATTCGCCGTAACCTTTAACAATCAGGCGGTTTTTTGTCACGCCTTTACTCACCAAATAATCCGCCAAAGCCCTTGCGCGGCGTTCCGAAAGATTTTGATTGTAGCCGTAATCCCCTCGTGCATCACAATGTACCGCAATCTCTACGGCGAAGTCGGGATTGCTTTGCATATACATCGCGATATTATCCAATCTCGCATAAGCATCTCCCCGAATTGCGGATTGATTGACATCAAAATAGCTTAGATTCGCAGAGCTTGGCGTCGCATTATTCAGCGACAAATCCATTGGGTCGATATATTTATTTTTAGAAGAAAAACCTGTAGTAGCTTCGCTCGTATAGGCCGGCGGCGCAGGCGTGTATGTGGGTGCGGGTGTGTACGTAGGTGCAGGCGTATACACAGGTGCAGGTGTGTAGGTGGGCGCATCATACACGATAGTGGGCGCAGATGGCTTATAAGTCGAAGCAAGGATAGTCTGTGAAACGGGCGCACTCGAAACACTCGTCAGTGCAGGTGCAGCAGAAAGCGTTTTGGTGGTGTACGATACATCGGCGACCGTGAATTGTTCGGTATCCGAAATCGAATATTCTAAGCGAATGTCTTTCTCGCTCACCTCGTCTGTGCTGCAAAATACGGCGGTGTTTTCAGGATGCAAGGGATGGCTAATCACGAGCTGATAACAACAAGCTCCGATAGCCGGCGGCGTAAAATTGAACCGTCCGGCGGCATTCGTATAGACGACACGCATTCCGTCACCACACTCGCTACCAAGTTCGATTCGTGCTCGATTGAGTAGCGTACCTGTTGGGCTTTTGAGTCTGCCTTTGATAGTAAAGGTTTTGTAAAAATACAACTCGACACGCTCATCTTCCGGGCAAACTTCTACGGTTTCCGGCGCGTAACCGAGTTTAGTGATTTTCAAATTGCAGCAATGACCAACACCCAAATTCATGGTAGCTTTGCCATCTGTGTTCGTGAATCTCGTCCGGTCTATGCAGACAGGCTCTATCTTCACACCGGATACGGCTTTTTCACTATGGCTGTCAATAACAGCTATTTCTATATTTTGTGAATATGTTCTTTCCGCGAAAAAAACAATACATAATAATAAGGCAATCCAACGCAAATTTTTCATTATTTCGTCGATATTTAGATTATAATACGCAAGGTCAAACAATGTTACAAAAAAATGATGAGTATTGTGTTGTTTTAATGAAATGAAAAATGCGAATAGACATATTTTGTAGCGGCGTGGAGATTGTTTACTTTTGTATTTCTATTATTTTGCAAAACAAAAACAGGTAATTTTAAATTATTTTGTTTAACTTGCATTGTTTTATATTTCAACCGCAAATCAGGTATTATTATATGGGATTAAATGAAAAAAAGACGGAAAATTTAGTAAGAAACCAATTTAGAAAATTGGGTTACTATGATAATACAGATTTGGTAATTGAAGAACAAAAAAGCGATAATTCACTCATTAGTAACCTTTTAAAAAAGGCTTCTAAAAAAGGAATGGGTATGGGCTACCCGGAATTTATTATTTATAATAAAGAAAAAAGTGATTTTATAATTGTCATCGAATGTAAAGCAGATATTAGAAAACATGAAAGCGCGAACCATGATAAATTTGCCGATTATGCTGTTGACGGTGCTTTGTGGTATGCTTCCCATTTGTCAAAAGAGTTTGATGTATTGGCTATCGGAGTAAGCGGTCAGGAAAAACGCGAATTAAAAGTATCGCATTCTCTTAGGGATGAAAAGATAATAAACGTTACATCTTCACGCCGTTATTTTTTCTTTACACGAGCCAAATTTGACGCGAATAACGGGTTATTTAAGGAGAATTTGGTAAAGTATAAAGGAAAAAGAACAAGTCAAGATGTAATGTTTATTGTTTTTTCATCCCTTATGCTCAAAAATACTAAAGAAAATGATGGTATTTTTCCTGCGGATGCCTTTTTATCTTTCGATAATTATTATAAAGGATATATTGAAAGTCCTATAAAATTTCATCAGGATTATCTTGAAATGCTCAAGTATTCCCAAGATTTGAATCAAACACTCCATGCCAAAAAAATTAAAGAGTCCCAACGTAGCTTACTCATTAGTGGCGTTTTGATAGCGTTGCAAAATGAGGCTTTTGTAACCAGTTTTAAAAAATATAAAACGGCTTCGAGGCTTTCAGAATCCATTGTACAAACCATCGTCAATGAGCTCACGGATGCCAGTATTGACAACTCCAAAGTTGCTAATCTCCGCCAAGCCTACTCATTCATCATTACACATACTACGCTTTCTACCGATAAAGATTTTTTCATTGCGCTAATTACAAATATTAATGATAAAATTAATTCATTCATCAAAACCCATCGGTATTTTGACACACTTGGACAGTTTTATATTGAGTTTTTACGATATGCGAACAATGATAAAGGCTTAGGTATTGTGCTTACACCGCCGCACATTACAGAGTTGTTTTCGGATGTAGCACAAGTCAATAAAAATAGTGTTATTATAGACAATTGTTGCGGAACATCGGGCTTTATGATTAGTGCGATGAAAAAGATGATAGCTGATGCAAAGGATGACACAAAAAAAATTGATGCTATCAAAAGCGACCAAATAATAGGCATTGAATTTCAGGATGATATATATGCTTTGGCGGTTTCTAATATGATTATTCACGGTGATGGAAAGACGAATGTCTATCATGGTGATTGTTTTGACCTCGCATCCAAACTTACTCAAAAAGGTACAGTGGGGTTCTTAAATCCTCCTTATAAAAGTAAAAAATCGGATAAAGAAGAACTCGAATTTGTCTTGAATAACCTTGAAATGCTCGAAAAAAACGGGAAATGCCTGGCAATTATTCCAATGCGTTGTGTATTGGCACAAAAAGGAATAGGTTATGAATTTAAGAAAAAACTACTCGAATATCATACACTCGAAGCGGTGATGTCTATGCCCGATGATTTATTTCACAATTCAAATGTAATGGCTGTCACTTGTATCGTTGTATTTACTGCCCACGTTCCACATGCACCACAGAAAAAGACGTGGTTTGGTTATTGGAAAGATGATAAATACGAAAAAGTAAAAAATAGAGGCAGAATAGATGTCAATAATCAATGGGAAGATTTGAAAGAACAGTGGTTGACGGCTTATTTTAACCGCGAATCTATAAAGGGCGTTAGTGTAGCCCAAAAAGTAGAGGCTTCGGATGAATGGTGCGCCGAAGCATATATGGAAACGGATTACTCAGATTTGAATGAACAGGATTTTGTGGAAGAATTGAAAAAATACATGGCTTTCAAAATAATCAATAGCGATAAACTTGGAGATAAATGACCAATCTTAGCGATATATTTAAACTTGAATATGGTTCTTTCAAATCCTATATCAAGGACTTGGAAATTGGAACTATACCCTTAATTACTTCGGGTAGCAAAAATAATGGTGTGGTTGGTTTTTACAATATAAAACCAAATTATAAAAGCGTCATTAGTGTGCCGAGGACGGGTACTATTGGTCACGCATTTTATCACGATTACGATTGTACCATCAATACAGATTGTATCGTACTTAGCCCAAGAAAAAAAATGAAGACATTAGATGCTTTATATTATACACTGATTATCAGAAAGTTGAGTGTACTATACTCTTATGGAAGGAAAATTACACCGGAAAGGCTCGGAAAAGCAAAAGTTCCTTCAAAAATACCTAAGTGGGTTAAAAAAATTAGCTTCCCTGATTACGAAAAAACTCAAAATGCTTTCCATCAAAAGAATAACTTAATGTTTGATATTTCAAACTGGAAAACATTTACTTATGAAGAATTATTTGATATAAAAAAAGGAAAACGACTTACAAAAGCGAATATAAAGCTCGGCGATACACCTTTCATTGCTGCTACCGAATATAATAATGGCTACCGTCAGTTTATCCAACAAGCACCGAACCATGAAGGTAATACTATCACCGTCAATTATAACGGTTCGGTAGGCGAAGCCTTCTATCAGCCTATTCCTTTTTGGGCTTCTGACGATGTAAATATACTCTATCCAAAATTTGAACTAACGCCTTATATTGGCATATTTATCTGCACAATTATCAGGCAAGAAAAATTTAAATTTTCATTTGGTAGAAAATGGCATTCTGAAAGAATGAAACAAAGTAAAATCCAACTTCCTACTGATTCAGCAGGCAATCCTGACTGGATATTTATGGAAAATTACATCAAGGGACTCCCCTTTTCAGGTCATATCCAATGACGCCATCACCCATCATATTATTCGTTTATAATCGTCCGAAACATACGCTTCAAACACTGGGGGCACTCCATCGAAATGCCCTTGCTGACCAATCTGCGCTCTATATTTATGCCGATGGCGCACGCGAAAATGCCAACGAAAAAGAACATTCCAACATAAAAAAAGTAAGAGAAATTATTCGTCAAAAAAAATGGTGTAAAACCGTACAAATCATTGAAAATGAAACGAATAAAGGCTTGTCAAAATCCATTCTGCAAGGCGTCACCGAAATCACCGAACGCTACGGGCGAACAATAGTTTTGGAAGATGATATTGTAACTTCGCCCGGCTTTTTGACTTATATGAATGATGCCTTGAATTTTTATGAAGAAAAAGAACAAGTCATGCATATTGCAGGTTATTTTTATCCTGTAAAAACTGAATTGCCGACTACTTTTTTTTATGAAAATACGAGTTGTTGGGGCTGGGCAACGTGGCATCGCGCATGGCAGCACATCAATACAGACGCCACCGATCTGCTCCGAAGAATAGAACAGAAAAATGCGGCACAACATTTCAATATTAATGGTGCTTATGATTTTACCACCCAATTGAAAGACAACATCAGTGGAAAGTTGGACACTTGGGCGATTTTCTGGTATACTTCCGTGTATTTGCGTGGCGGATTATGTTTGCATCCGCATCAATCGCTTGTGCAAAATATAGGTTTCGATGGCACGGGCGAACATTGCTCATTCAATACCGTTTACCAAGTTCCCGAACTTGCGCGAGGGGTGTCTGTCGAGCCGATTCCCCTCAAAATTTCCCAAACGGCGCGTACTGCGATGATGGATTTTTATAATCGTGCCGCCAATCCACCCTTGCATCAACGAATTTATCGTAAATTTGTGACCAGCGTACTTCGTCCTTTGTTCGATGTTCTACGATAGTGCATCAACAAAGAACGAAGTACCAAGAACGAAGAACATGAAAATATTACACATCAATACTCAACTCAAAGGCGGTGCAGCCAAAGCTTGTTTGCGACTGCATGAGGGCTTGTTGCGTGAGGGGGTGGCGTCAAAATTGCTGACGCTAGATGAGACGAAAACCGAGGTGCCGGAAGTTTATTCTTATGTTGATTTTTATAGCAATTCGTTGGTAAAAGCCACAAAAAAGATAGCCGCGAAATTGGCGCGTAAGCGCAGACAAACCAAATTATTTTCCTTCCCAAGTGCTTCTGACGGTTTTTTTCTGGTCAATTCGCCCTTCAATATCACCGCAAATCCATTATACAAGGAGGCGGACATTATACACCTACATTGGGTCAACGATTTTTTGGATTATCCTTCTTTTTTCAAAAAAAATAAAAAACCTATCGTATGGACGACACATGACATGACGCCATTTACGGGCGGCTATGCCTTCGAAAAAAACTTTCCTTTTGAGGCTTACGAAAAACTCAACAGACAACAAGCAGAAATTAAAAAACAGTGCTACGAAAACCAATCCATAACTATCATTTCGCCGTCTCAATGGATGAAAGAAAAAGTGGCAGCAAGTGACTTGGCGAACAATTTTGCGATACAACGAATCCCTTACGGGCTTGATACAGAAGTTTTTACGCTAATGAATAAAGAAGATGCTCGTCAAAAATTGCGCTTGCCGCAAGATAGCCGCATCGTACTTTTTGTAGCGGATAGTGTCTCGGTAAAACGAAAAGGTATCGACATTTTATTGGAAGCAGTAAGGACGCTTTATGTCAATAACCTCTTGCTTGTTGTGGTTGGACGCCAATGGGATGTACCGGAAAAAATACCACCACATCGCTATTTTGGTGAGGTAAAAAGCGAATCGGAAATGAGTCTGATTTATTCGGCAGCAGATGTGTTTGTTGTGCCTTCTACGGAAGATAATTTTCCGAATACCGTCTTAGAATCCCTCGCTTGTGGTACGCCCGTGATTGGCTTTGACATCGGTGGGGTAAACGAGCAAATAGAACATAAAAAAAATGGTATTTTATGCCCCAAAATAGAACCTTTGGCACTCAAAGCATCTATACTCGAATTGTTTAAAAAAGACGAATTTGACCGAAGCAAAATCAGCAAGGACGCAAAGGAGAAATACGCCTTGCAAGTGCAAGCCGAACGCATAAAAGCAGTTTATAATTCTATTTTAGAAGGATAACTCGCTCAAAATTAAACCATCAAAGCGTATACAGAAAATTATAAGTATTCGTAAATTCGCGGCTTGATTTTATTGATGTACTGCTGTATTGATGTATGATGTTTTGCTTCGCAAAATATTATACTCAGGTAATTCAGCAATAAAACAATACGACAGTAAAGCAATAAAACAGTAAAGCATAAAAAATATGTATCAAGACTTACTTGACAAGAAAAAAACGATTGCCGTAGTTGGTTTGGGCTATGTTGGCTTACCGATTGCACTCGAATTTGGAAAACATTTTAAAGTCATCGGCTACGATATCAAGGAAGATAGAGTGGAGATGATGAGAAATAATATTGACCCGTCGAAGGAGTTGGAAGCCTCTGCTTTTGAGGGGAAAGACATCACGTTTACCGCAGATCCTGAAGATTTACGGTCGGCGCATTTTTTCGTAGTGGCAGTGCCTACGCCTGTGGACGGGCATAAGGTTCCGAACCTCAACCCCGTGTTGGGTGCATCGAAGGCACTTGGGAAGGTCTTGAAAAAAGGGGACTACGTGATTTACGAATCTACTGTCTATCCGGGCTGTACAGAGGAAGACTGTGTGCCGATTTTGGAAGAATTGTCGGGTTTGAAGGTGGGAGAAGATTTCAAAGTAGGCTACTCACCAGAACGTATCAATCCAGGGGATAAGAAAAATACGATTGCCAATATCATCAAAATCGTATCGGGTTGTGATGAAGAATCTTTGGATGAAATAGCGAAGGTCTACGAAAAAATTATCATTCCGGGCGTCTATCGTGCCGAAACGATAAAGGTAGCCGAAGCCGCAAAAGTCATTGAAAATACGCAGCGCGACCTCAATATTTCTTTCGTAAATGAGTTGGCAATTATTTTTAGTAAAATGGGCATCAACACCCACGATGTCATCAATGCAGCGGGTACAAAATGGAATTTCATCAAATACCGTCCCGGACTCGTTGGTGGTCACTGCATCGGTGTCGATCCGTATTATTTGACCTATAAATCAAAACAACTCGGCTACGACCCACAAGTTATTCTTAGCGGTAGACGCATCAATGATAGCATGCCCAATTTTGTGGCAAGCAAGACGGTGCAACATATGATAAAGGAGGGCAAAGACCCGAAAGACACAAAGGTTTTGGTCATGGGTATCACCTTCAAAGAAAATGTGAGCGACATTCGCAACTCCAAAGTAGCGGATTTGGTACATGAGCTGGCGCAATTTTCTGTCACGGTAGAAATACACGACCCACACGCCAATACCGACGAAGTCAACCATGAATATGGTTTGAATTTGGTGGCTGAAATTGGTAAAGATTACGACGCAATCATCGCAGCTGTCAACCATGAAGAATACCTTAAATTGGATGCCGATTATTTTAAATCTATCATGACCGACCCGCCGATTCTCGTAGATATAAAATCTATGTACTACAAAAGAATCAATACGGACGAAATGATATATTGGAGTTTATAATGGTTAATGGTTAACGATTAATGATTAATATTTTGATTTTCGCTACGCGAAAATAACTTATTATATAATTAAGTTATTAACCGTTAATCATTAATCATTAATCATTATGAAGAAAAAGATATTAGTGACAGGTGGTTGCGGATTTATAGGCAGCCATACGATAGTTGATTTAATTGAAAATGGGTTTGAAGTTGTATGTGCCGATAGCAACGAACGTTCAAATTCGGAGTCTCTGAATGCCGTAAAGGAAATTACAGGCACGGAAGTTCCTCATTATCAGGTCGATTTGTGTGATTTGGACGCTACGCGAAAAGTGTTTGAAGAAAATACGGACATTAGCGGTATCATTCATTTTGCGGCGTATAAAGCGGTCGGTGAATCTGTCGAAAAACCGATTTTATACTATCAAAACAACTTGAATAGCCTCGCAAATATACTTACGTGTATTGAGGAATTTGGGGTAAAACATTTTATTTTCTCTTCATCTTGTTCTGTTTATGGCAATGCGGATGAACTGCCCGTCACCGAATCTACACCGACCAAAGAAGCCGAATCGCCTTACGCACACACCAAGCAAATCGGCGAAGGCATCATACAAAATTTTGCCAAAGTAAACCCCGATTCGAGTTTTATTGCCTTGCGTTATTTCAACCCTGCGGGGGCGCATCCGAGCGCACTTTTGGGCGAAGCCTCTTTTGACAAACCGAGCAATCTTGTTCCCGTCATCACCGATACTGCCTCCGGCAAACGCGATAAAATGATGGTTTTTGGGACGGATTATAATACCCGCGACGGTAGTTGTGTCCGTGATTATATTTATATTATGGATTTGGCGAATGCCCACACCAAATCTTTACAATACCTTCAAAATCAAAAGAATACATCCAATTACGAAATCTTCAACGTAGGCATAGGCGAAGGCGCGACGGTACTCGAAGCCATCAAAGCATTCGAGAAAGTAACGGGCATGAAGCTCAATTACGAACTCGCTGACCGCAGACCCGGCGACATAGAAGCGATATATTCTAATTACGAATATGCCGCCAAAACATTGGACTGGGAACCCAAGGGCAGTATCGAAGATATTATGCGTACCGCATGGGCGTGGCAACAAAACCGCCCCGAATGGAGTTTTAGTAGCAACCGGGGAGAAGTTTAAGTTTAAGATTGAGGTTAAGTTTAAAGTGAAGATAGCGTAAAATGCTATTATTTAACTATTTAGACGTAAACATCATCTTTCACTTTCACTCTTTTTTTTGAAATTTACTAAATAAAATATAAATTGCAATTGTCAAATTGTGATTACACTTTTTATAAAGAGTAATGTAAACACACATAGTGGTTTTTGTTTAAACTTAAACTTAAATTTAATCAGGTTATGAACGCGATATATCTCATAGGCTTTGGCGGCATGGAGTTAGCCGTAATTTTTGGTGTTATTTTATTGCTTTTTGGTGGCAAAAAAATTCCTGAACTCATGCGTGGCTTGGGTAAAGGTATCCGCGAATTTAATGCCGCAAAAGCACAGGTAGAAGACGAAATCAAGCAAGGCATAAAAGAAGCAGATAAGCCGAAAGAAACACCAAAAATCGAAGAATAAGTTTTTAATGAATGAATGAATTTTGAATGAATGAATTTGTAATAATGCTGAAATGCGTTAGGGAAGAAAAAGAACAATTCATACGGGTAGATTATTTTTTTCGTCTTCCCTTAATATGACAATAGTTCCTTCCCCGAAATAGCTTCGGGATTTCGTTTCACTCAACATTGGAAATTGACGTAAGTTTTTGTTTGGATTTATTTTAAAGCTACATAAACAACTGATTATTAGTTGAAAATGAAATTTCAAACTTAAACTTTTCCGACAACTATCGGGATAAACTTAAACTTCTATATCTTTTTCTGTCAAAAAACAGTACATTTGTAGCACAACACGTCAGTAATGGCTTCAATATATAGTTTTAAAATAGATGGAATAGCAGGAAAAGAAATCAAATTTGAAGATTTCAAAGGCAAATATATCCTGTTGGTCAATGTGGCATCCCAATGCGGATATACGCCACAGTACGCCCAATTGCAGGAACTTTACACCACATTTAAGGACATCCTCGTTATCATCGGCTGCCCTGCCAATAACTTTGGTAATCAAGAACCCGGCACCAATAACGAAATCAATACATTTTGCTCCCTAAATTACGGTGTCACTTTCCCAATCACTACAAAAATCTCCGTCAAAGGAGACAACATACATCCCCTTTACCAATGGCTCACCCAACAGTCGAAAAATGGTAAAATGGACTCTGAGGTACAATGGAATTTCCAGAAATATCTCATCAACACACAAGGAGAACTCACCAATATGTTTGTATCGGCAATCGACCCTTGTAGTGAAGAAATTATCAACGCCATTACGGGTTAAATCTCGTGATTAGTGATTGATAAATAGTGATTCGTTTTTTATTTTGCTTCGCAAAATATCCTCCTCTATCTGTTTTTTAACTCAAACAAAACGTCATTCCTGTCGTATAAGCAATGCTTAGTGAAAGAAATTAAATAACATGTGCCATTACTCGTCTTTTTTCCGTCTAAGAATCCTTTGAAATCCTTATCCCGAATCGGGGTTCGGGACAGGCTGTGCTAAGGCTATGTGCGGCTTTCAAAAAATCCTTAGACGAAAAAAATACTTCGCATTATGGGACATCTTATTTAATTTCTTTCACTTATCAATTTTTAATTAATTCATTTTTAGAATTATAAATTCAATTCATTCTAAATATAAATATTTTAATGAAGTTATTTATGATAAAATACAAAATTAAATTTCGCTAAAATTGTATTTTCTTGTATTTAATGTAGACTCAACATTCATTCATTCATTCAAAATTCACTCATTCATCAATGCGTTTCAAAGACATCATCGGTCAAGCTACCACCAAGCAACAACTCATCCAAGCCGTGCGCTCGGAAAGGATGCCTCATGCGGCTATCTTTCTCGGTCCGCGTGGATGTGGGGGCTTGCCTTTGGCGATAGCTTTTGCCCAATATGTCAACTGCGAAAATCCGACTGAAGATGACGCCTGTGGTACCTGCCGCAACTGCATACGTATACACAAAGGCGTACACCCGGATTTGCATTACAGCTACCCGACAGTCGGCTCCAAAGTCATCAGTACGCACTTTCTCAAAGAATGGCGCGAAGCACTCGCCACCAATCCTTATATGGATGTCAATCAATGGCTACAAATACTCGGTGCCGACAACAAACAAGGCAACATTACACGCGATGAATGCGTAGATATAGTCAGAAAAATGAGCTTCAAAAATTACGAAGCTCCTTACAAAGTCCTCATTATATGGCTACCCGAATACCTCGCCAAAGAAGGCAATCGACTCCTCAAACTCATCGAAGAACCACCTCCGAAAACGCTTTTTATACTGGTCGCGGAAAATCAAGAATTGATACTCAATACGATACTTTCGCGTTGCCAAATCACAAAAATCAACAAACTCCGCGATGAAGACATCATCGGCGGTTTGGTTGCCAAAGGCATACCCGAAGAAGAGGCAAAACGCATTGCTTTTCTTTCGGATGGAAATTATAACGAAGCCCTAAAACAACTCAATCACGAAACCAACGACCACGCGACCCTATTCCTCAAATGGTTTCGCGTAGGCTATAAAGGAAATGGTATAGAAATGGTCAATTGGGTCGATATATTTTCCAAATTGGGACGTGAAAATCAAAAACAGCTCCTCAATTACGCGCTCTATTTTATGCGCGAATTTATGATAGTGAAAATGACCCCAAATGCCCAAGTCCGACTTCAAGGAGACGAACTAACGACCGCTCAAAAAATGACAAAGGTCATCGAATTTGACCAAATAGAAAAAATAACTAAATTGCTGAATGATAGCTATTATTATATCGAAAGAAATGCGAATCCAAAAGCACTTTTTCTCGATGCTTCCATTCAGTTGCACAAAATATTACGCAAGAAATCGTAACACAGACATTGCTGTCTGTTTTGTTTTATTTTAGAACAGACAAGCATCTTTGCGTTATGCAATTTATAAAAACATGGGATGTTCAAGTTGTGGCACCTCTCCGGGAGGTTGTAAAAGTAACGGTCATTGCGCTTCGGGCGGATGCAACCGACTCAATACATACGATTGGCTATCGAACGTTGATATGCCTGATACATACGATTTCAATGTGATTGAAGTCAGCTTTAAAAATGGTGCGCGAAAAGGATTTTACTACAACCCGCCTTACATCCGTGTGATTACGGGCGATATGGTCGTAGTAGAAGCCAAAAGCGGCGGATTCGACGTGGGGCGTGTGTCGTTGAGCGGCGAATTGGTGAAATTGCAGATGAAAAAGAAGCGAGTACGTGAGGATAATTTCTTCCAAAGCGTCGTCCGTACAGCGAATGAGCGCGACCTCGAAAAATTGCAAGAAGCCCGCGACGCAGAGCGCGATACGATGATAACAGCTCGCGTGATCGCACGGGAGTTGGAGCTCAATATGAAAGTTGGAGACGTTGAGTACCAAGGAGATAAACGCAAAGTAACAATATATTATACCGCTGACGGACGGGTAGATTTTCGTGAATTGATTCGATTTTATGCCAAGGAATTTAAGGTAAAAATCGAAATGCGCCAAATCGGTGCGCGACAAGAATCAGCCCGTATCGGTGGTATCGGTTCGTGTGGGCGTGAGTTGTGCTGTTCGACTTGGTTAAGTGGTTTCCGTTCGGTGTCTACGGCAGCAGCGCGGTATCAAAATATTGCCATCAATCAATCCAAACTCTCCGGTCAATGTGGTCGCCTAAAATGCTGCCTCAATTACGAATTGGATACTTATCTCGATGCGTTAAAAGATTTCCCAAAACGTGCAGACCGCGTTGAAACTGAGGTTGGTGTAGCGTATTTGGTCAAAACAGACATCTTCAAAGGCGCGATGTATTACGCTTATCGCAATCAGCCGTTTTCCAAAGTTCACCAACTCGATAAAGAGCGTGTTAAGGAAATTCAGAAAATGAATAAAAAGGGCAAAAAGCCAGCTGAATTGATTGATTATAATAAAGTAGAACTCGCTCTTGCCGACGCAGAAGATGAGACAGGCTTTGTGGATGTCACGGGACAAATCGAGCTTCCGCCAGAAGAAAGAAAAAAACGAAGACGCGGCGGTAGCAGTAGAAGACGTGGCGGCAGTGGCAATAGTTCGAGCGATAGATCAGGCAGCAATTCCGGTAGAAGTCGCGGCGGTAGATCCGGTGATGATAAAAAACCTTCATCCGGTTCATCGAAAAGGACAGGTAGCAAGCCCGGTTCGTCGAAAAAAACATATAGCAAGCCCAGTTCGTCACAAAGAAGTAACCGAAGACCAAATTCCAATTCGTCACAAAAAGACGGCAATAAACCAAAGGTTAATTCATCACGAAACTCAGAAAATAAGCCAAATACACCAAAAAGCTGGGATAAACCAAAGGCTAATTCATCACGAAACTCAGACAATAAGCCGAATACACCAAAAAGTTGGGATAAACCAAGGACTAATTCATCACGAAACTCGAATAATAAGCCGAATACACCAACAAGTTGGGATAAACCAAAAACACCGCAAAAAGACGGCAATAAGCCAAACACTAATTCATCACAAAAAACGGATAACAAGCCAAATTCATCGCAAAAACCGCCATCAAAACCCTATAATTCGCAGGGCGGTGACAAGCCCGCACAAAATCCGAATAATAACCGCCGCAGAAATCGCGGCAATCGACGAAAAAAATAATTTCAACGTAGAGACGTGATTAATCGCGTCTCTACTTTTTCACGTTCTTTTCGTATAAATCTATCCAATCCTGCACTGTTATTTTCTGCATCAATGCTGCGATAAGTTCGTAAGGAATTTCCTCAGGTTTTTTGAAGCGGACGCAGCTTTTTCCCATATCGAGTTTACGCTTGCAATGCTTTGGATATTCTGCCACCCACCAATCATGGATTTCAGGATTTCCATAAATACCGCTGTGATAAAGCGCGATAAAATTCTTCTGTGAAGCGATATGTGTGAAAGGCAGTGGCTCAGCTGGTTTGCAATGATAACCATCAGGATAGCGCGAAAGCGGCACGACATAACCTATCATTCCATATTGCAGCGTTTCCTCAAAACCTTCGGGTAGATTTGCTACGATAGTTTCCCGCAATTTATTGAAAAACTCCTGACGTTCTTCCGGTACTTTTTCGAGGTACTCTTTGACGGTATTGGCTGGTATAGTCATGGGTATAATGAGTAAATAAATAAATAAGTAAATAACCTATATGTTTAGGAAAAGCTGATTGTAACGTTTTGCGTACCCGATATAAAAAAGCCATTAAAATTACTCAATCTATAGTTACGAAACATAAATCAAAGTAAGATTAATAGGAACTCAAAGCAAGTTAAACAAAACGATAGTTTTGAATATTTTGGAAAAAATACTCGGAATGTACTAAAAATCCGAAGTTTGCGCACGAAATCATTATTTCTCCCCATGCGCCATACCTACATTAGTTTCGACTTCCTTTGCAAAGTTCATGTCTCATGTAGAGAAAATGCGATTTTCTTTACATGACAAACTATTTATTGAAACCCTGTTCCTAAGGGATGAAAAAATAATAAACACTACATCTTGACTTGTTCTTTTTCCTTTACACTTCACCAAATTCTCCTTAAATAACCCGTTATTCGCGTCAAATTTGGCTCGTGTAAAGAAAAAATAACGGCGTGAAGATGTAACGTTTATTATCTTTTCATCCCTAAGCTACTTTACACCTAATTGTTTCAAATTAAAACCATCTACTGTTCCCCTTCCTGTCCAATCAACTCCACCGCAATCTTAGCCGAGAGCAAACAAAGCGGAATACCGCCACCCGGATGCACGCTACCGCCTACAAAATACAGACCTTTAATTTGTCGTGAAAAATTAGGATGTCGCAGAAAAGCTGCCATACGATTGTCCGAACTCGTGCCGTATAATGCGCCCAAATGCGAAGAAGTTTTTTCCTCAATCAATCGCGGGTCGAGGATGTGTTCGCAAACAATTAGCGGGCGAATATCACGCCCCAAAATCCGACTCACTTTCTCAATAATATTTTCCCGTGCCTCCTTGATGATGTCGTCCCAATCCTGCCCGACATTATGCGGCGTATTGATCATCGCAAACCAATTTTCGCCACCTTCGGGCGCATCTCCTGACTCGTATTTTTGGGTGATATTGATGTACACTGTTGGATCGTCATAGACGGTTTTTCGCTCGGTCAGGTGTTCAAATTCCAACTCATAATTATCGCTAAAAAAAATATTGTGGACATCCAGTTCCGGAAATTTTTCGGTCATTCCCCAATAAAAAATCAATGCAGAAGTGGACTTCGTTTGGCGCAAAGTACGTTCGGGGGCTTTCTCCTTGGGTAGCAATTTTTTGTAAGCGTGAAACACGTCCATATTGCAGACAATGCGGTCAAAATTATGCTGCCATTCGCCGACTTTTACGCCAGTAGCTTTTTTTTTGCTGACTATGATTTCGTCTATTTTCGTCTTCAATTGAAAATGTACGCCCATACTTTTCGCCAAACCAAACAGGCTTTTCGTAATCTCAATCATGCCGCCCTTCGGATAAAATGCACCAATACCATGCTCAAAATGCGGAATGATATTGAGCAAACCCGGTGCTTTGTACGGACTCGACCCGTTGTAGGTGGCATAGCGATTGAAAAGCTGGACGAGGTGCGGGTCTTTCAAGCGGCTCTTGTTGACGGAGTTCATGGTGCGAAAAATATCGAGGCGCGGAATTTTAAACAGTGCCTTCAAAACATCTCGCGTGAGCCACGTACTGCGTTTGTGTAGTGATTTATGGAGAAATGTAGACGCCGTAGCACGATATTTATACCGACTGTCGGCATAGGCACGGATGATGGTTTTTTCCTTTACGCCCAGTTTTTCGTGTACCTCTGCTGCAAATTTGAATACATCGGCGTGGGCATTGAGTTGCACGCCATCTTCCCAAAAATATTTGCAAACTATCGGCAATCGTTCATAAGCAAACTTCCCTTCCATCGACTGCCCCGCCACTTCAAATAATTCTTCCACAAAATGCGGCATCGTAAACAAAGAAGGACCCGCATCAAAGCGGTAGCCTTGCATTCGTACTTCGGAGAGCTTGCCGCCCACGTACTCGTTGGCTTCAAACACCGTGACCTCATGCCCCGCCGCCGCCAAGCGTATCGAAGCCGCAATACCCGCAATACCCGCGCCTATAATGCCTATTTCCATAATTTGAGATGTGAGGTTATTTTTAAGTGGCTAAGTGTAAATAATCGACATCATTAAGACGATGTATTTTTTCGTTAGACGAAGCTCATTTTGAGGAGTATAGCGAGCTACATGACGAAAAATAGATGAAGTATAACGGAAAAAGACATGTATTATGCTGTCGATTATTTATGCTTAGTCACTTATCATAAAATATTGATTTCCATTTGCTTGTCAAATCCAATTTCGATGATTTTTCGAAGCGTATTGAGTTCGATATCAGATTTGTCGTTTTCGATTCTCGAAATATAGTTTTTGGTTGTACCACTTTTTTGTGCAAGTTCAGATTGGGTCAATCCAAGTTTTTTTCTGGTCGCTTTGATTAGCCCTCCGATTTTGAGGCGTTCATTGCGATGAATATCCGGCAGGCTCACCTCATAAAGCACAATAGGGTCAAATTCTAAGGGTACGTCAAATTTCATCCCGTTGGATAGTTTAATTTTTTGAGTTAAATCCGACCAGCGCAGCGTACCCTCGTGGAGTTGTACTTTGCTAAAAATTTTAGGGTCAAGCAAGCCTTTCTGAAATGGATGACTTTGGGTTTTCCAACGCTCAAATAAATCATTGAAATCAATAATACGGTGTTCGCCGTTATTGAAAGCACAAGATACTTTGAAGCCTTGTATTTCATTGATTTTCAAAATGCGTGGTATGCGATTCAATTTTCTCATATTATTATCTCATCTAAGTGATTCCCATATTTCCATTAAAATATCCTGATGTTCTTTTGCCCATTTCATTATTTTTCGTTGTTGTTTTGTAGGTAAATTACCTTTCATTTTTTCCATTTTTTTTATGGATATTAAATTTTCATATTCAGCGTATTTGGCATGAAAATGTGGTGGCACGTGGTCGTTGTGATACAAATCGACCTTGATTCCGTCAATAATGAAAAATGTAGGCATTTGGTTTTGTTTTTCACAAAAATAAGAAAAGTTGCCCGAATAGGCAACCTTTTTTAATGGTTTTATTTTGTTGTAGCGTAATGCCTCCGGTCTGCGCCGCGTACTACTCGTCAAACGAATGCGGCGCAAGCCGGAGGCGTTACGTTACGGTTATTGCTTAATTAATTTTATAACTTCGTCATCAACCGTCAAAAAATACGTCCCACTCGGCAAATGTCGAATGTTTATATTTTGTTGAAAACCGGTGACTTGTCCTTGCATCACGCTCGCGCCTTTTGCGTCTGTCAAAATAAACGGGGTATTTTCTTTTTCACTTTGAATGAACAAAATATCTTCGACCGGATTAGGGAAAATTTGAGTGGACGTCGGACGGAGATTCACCGAAACGACCTCCGAATAACTTGTTTTTCCATCCAAATCTACTTGTTTCAATCTATAATAATTCACACCCGAATGTGGATTTTTATCCGTATAATTATAATTGAGAATATCGTTTGAATTTGTCCCTGTTATTCGCGTAAGCGACTCAAAAGAAAGGGCATCGGTACTGCGTTCTACTTCAAAATAATTATTATTTATTTGTGAATGTGTTGTCCATTTTACCAACACATCTGCGCCGTTTTTGTTGGCTGAAAAATCGACTAATTCTACGGGTAAAAATGGTTCATCTACGAAAAATGCGCTTGGTGGAATGATGGTTTTTGCAACGCCCGGACCTTCGTACATCAAATCAAATTGATAAGTTGATTCGTCATTATGCCAATAAAAAATCTTAATCGGATGCAGTCCTGCTTTCAGATTGAGGGTGTAACTACATTCGTTGGTTTTAAAATTCCAATCATTATTAATCACATGAATATCGTGCAGCATCACATGTACAGGGGCGTCCGAAGTGCTGTAAAAACTGTACTGCCCGTCCGTTTGTGCGAAAAAATAAGCTTCATAATACAAACCAAAATCCGTATTTCGCTGTCGCAAATCCAAATTTACGCCGTAGGTTAGTCCCAAGTCGGTCGGTGTCATTTCTTCAAAATCGGGAATGTATTCGTAGTTGCCTTCAAAGTATTTATAAGATAATCCCTGCGAAAGTTGGGCAGGCATATTCGGAATCAAATCATCATCGTAAGGGCGTGGTGCATTTGCATCTGTACGACGCATTTGTAAGGTTTTGTCTTTCATTTGCTGCTGCAAAGTTGGATTCATTGCGGCGAGGTCGGTCGTTTCTTTCGGGTCATTGGCGATGTCGTAAATGAGGAAATCGTCGTTGTGCGAAAGTGTATTATAACGTATTCCTTTATAATCGTTGATAAAAATCGCTTGCATTTGTCGACGAATAGAGGCGCGGTGTGCGGCTTCAAATTCGGTATAATTGGGCGTTTTTTGGCTGCCGCCATAATAATATTCAAAATAAAGGTACTCGCGATTGAGTACGCCGCTGCCCGTGAGTTCGGGCATCAGCGAAACGCCGTCGGTGTAAGCTGGTTTTTCGATCTGCGCGATTTCGGCGAAGGTCGGCAACCAATCCCAATGCGCGGAAGGTGCAGCGGATGTCGTGCCTGCGCCAATCGTACCCGGCAATCGGGCGATAGTCGGCACGCGAATACCGGCTTCCCAGAGGTCGCGTTTGATGCCGTCCATATTGGCGAAAGAACGAAACGAGCGCGGGTCTTGCCCCATCTCGAAATGCGGACCATTATCCGAAGTGAAAACAATCATGGTATTTTGGTCAATATTCAAATCGACGAGCAATTGCATAATATCGCCCACCGAAGTATCAATACGGCGTATCATGGTCGCAAATTTTTTCTCAATATCCGTCCACGCTTGGTTGGCATAATCGGGGTGAATCCACGAATCATCTGTACCCGAAGCGGTGTTGACATAGGGCGTTGCTGCGGCTGCGTCCGTCCATTCCAAACCGCCGTTCATGCCAAATCCTGCGGGATAGGCTTGGGTCGGAACTTGCATTTTTGCGTGCGGACAATCGTAAGAGAGGTAGAGAAAAAATGGGTCGTTGGGCGTTTGTGCGCTGTGGTCGGCGATGTATTTTTTGGCTTTGGCGGTAAATATATCGGTGGTGTAAACGTGGTCTAAGCCGCTATTGATTGTCGTATAGTTTTCGTGTAAATGATAGCCATTGGCATCGCCTTGCGGGTAGTGGTCGTGACCTTCGTAATGGTGCAATTGACCGAAAAATTCATCAAAACCGATGCGTAGCGGATGCCCGTCAAGTGCAGAACCCTCCGTACCTGCCAAGCCGTGTTTGCCGACGAGGTAGTTGGTATAACCGGCTTTTTTCAAAACATTTTGCAGGCTAATATCGTTTGGGAGTTCTTTATCAAATTGGTTGTCGCGGATGTGGGCGTGTCCCTGATGCAGCCCTTGCAAGAGCGACGCACGCGACGGCGCACAGACGGGCGCAGCTACGTAGTGATTGGTGAGCATCATGCCTTCGTCCGCCATTTGGTCGATGTAGGGCGTGTCAAATTTGCGTAGGTCAAGCCGATTGTCTTGATAAAATTTGCCCAAATCGCCGTAGCCCAAATCATCGACGAGGATATAAATGATATTGGGGGTAGACGGTGGTGTATTGTCGTTGGAAAAGTATTTTGCTGGAAAAAAAAGTAGTGCTACAAAGCTGCAAATAGAAAATATTTTCATATTTGTTTTGATTTAAAATGTGTTTTGAAGACGTTTGTATCAATGATGTTGTATACAAGTTAAGGGATTTTTTATTTATATCCCGAATTTTACAAAAAATTATGTCCGAGTACTTAGTGAAAGAAATTAAATAAGATGTCCCATAATCAATATGTTCGCCAAATTAGATGTTGAGCGTTTTTTGATTACAAGTTAATTAAAAATAAATTTATATTTATCTAAAATAAAATCATTTACAAAAATGAAAATAAATAAATTACTCGCGTTCGATTTATAATTTTGAATTTGGCGAACATATTGTCTTGACGACTTTATTTTTTTCTTTTTCAAGGCATGAAAACCGCGCATAGCTAAGCTATACAAGGATTTTTATAACGCAGAAAAAGGGAAAAAGAA
>Ga0209831_1001575_pt1 | contig 20725 bp, 19 predicted proteins | sample Maine_Asex4_meta_FD_187451 | JGI IMG/M metagenome (GOLD analysis project Ga0209831, IMG submission 187451) | Marine algal microbial communities from Maine, USA - Maine_Asex4_metaG (SPAdes) (version 2) | ecosystem: Host-associated > Algae > Red algae > Unclassified | place: Maine, USA | collected... | reverse complement strand
GCACGTGCAGGTGGCCGAGATGGTCATCGAGAAGGCCAAGCGGCTGGTGGAGCACAAGCAGGACGTGATCATCCTGCTCGACTCGATCACCCGTCTGGCACGCGCCTACAACACCGTGGTGCCCTCGTCGGGCAAGGTGCTGACCGGTGGTGTCGATGCCAACGCGCTGCACCGCCCCAAGCGCTTCTTCGGCGCGGCGCGCAACATCGAGGAGGGCGGCAGCCTGACCATCATCGCCACCTGCCTGGTGGACACCGGCTCCAAGATGGACGAGGTCATCTACGAGGAGTTCAAGGGCACCGGTAACATGGAGCTGCACCTGGAGAGGAAGATCGCCGAGAAGCGGGTGTTCCCGGCGATCAGCATCAACCGCTCCGGCACCCGGCGCGAGGAGCTGATGATGAGCGAGGACGAGCTGCAGAAGACCTGGATCATCAGGAAGTTCGTGCACTCCATGGACGAGGTCGAGGCGATCGAGTTCCTGCTCGGCCGGCTGCAGCAGACCAAGACCAACGGCGAGTTCTTCGATTCGATGAAGCGCTGAGTCACTGCGCTGGCGCAGGTGTGGTCTGCGAGTGCGTCGACGAGCGATACGGCACCCGACGCTGCCCGTGCTGTCGGGAGGTCCCCGACAGCCGTCCGAAAGGCAGGGCAGCACCCAGGGAGAGGAGGTTCAGGATGTGCATCGCGCTCACGAACCGCTTCGCTCGCGCGCCAGCGCCCGGTGGCCGATGTCTCGCCGATAGCGTGCTCCGTCCCAATGCACCGCCGCCGCGCCGGCATCGGTCAGCGCCTTCGCCGCGGCCAGATCGGCACCGGTGGCCGTGACGCACAGCACCCGCCCGCCATTGGTGACCAGCGTGTCGCCCTGCCGCGCGGTACCGGCATGGAACACCGTGCAGCCGGCGCCGCGCGCGGCGTCCAGCCCGCTGATCGGCGCCCCCCGGCTGCCGCCGTCGGGGTAGTCGCCGGCGGCGATCACCACACCGATCGCGGGTTCGGGTGACCAGGCCGCCTCGACACCCTCGAGTGCGCCCCCGGCAGTGGCTGCCAGCAGATCGACAAGATCGCTGTCCAGCCGCATCAGCAGCGGCTGCGTCTCGGGGTCCCCCAGCCGCACGTTGTACTCGATCACCCGCGCCCGCCCGCCGGAGTCGATCATCAGGCCGATGTACAGGAACCCCCGGTAGTCGACCCCGTCGGCGACCAGACCCGCCACGCTCGGCGCGAGGATGTCGGCGACGACGTGGGCGAGCACCGCATCGTCGACCACCGGTGCCGGCGAGTACGCGCCCATGCCGCCGGTGTTCGGACCGGCGTCGCACTCGTCGCGCGCCTTGTGGTCCTGGCTGGTGGCGAAGGGCAGGGCGAGGCCGCCCGCCACCAGCGCGATGAAGCTCGCCTCCTCGCCGGCCAGGAAGGACTCGATCACCACCCGGTGCCCGGCCTCACCGAAGCGGTTGCCCGCCAGCATGTCCTCGACCGCGGCGTTCGCCCGTGCGACGTCGTGCGCCACCACCACCCCCTTGCCGGCGGCCAGGCCGTCCGCCTTCACCACGATCGGCGCACCGTGCGCCGCGATGAACGCACGCGCCGCGACCACGTCGGTGAAGCTGGCGTGGGCGGCGGTCGGGATGCCGTGACGGTGCATGAAGTCCTTGGCGAACGCCTTGCTGCCCTCCAGCCTCGCCCCGTCCGCACCCGGCCCGACGCAGGCGATGCCGGCGGCGCGCAGCCGGTCGGCGAGCCCTGCCACCAGCGGCGCTTCCGGACCGACGACGACGAGATCCACCGCCTCGTCGGTGGCGAACGCGACCAGCTCGTCGAGCGCACCGATGCCGATCGGCACGTTGACGGTGCGCGGCTCCAGGGCCGTGCCGGGATTGCCGGGCGCGACCGACAGGCGCGTCAGGCGGGGCGAGCGGGCGAGCTTCCAGGCGAGGGCGTGCTCGCGCCCGCCGTTGCCGATCAGGAGGATGTGCATGGCGAGACTCGTGGCGGGCGTGACGGGCGTGGGCGCACCGGGCGGCGCAACTGTACAACCTTCGATGCCGGTTCATTCGTCGCGTCGCGCGGCCGGTCCGCACCGAGCGGGTATGCTCGCCGGCCGTCCCGGCAGGTGCCGCATTGAACGCCACGTCCCCGCTGCCCGTCCGCTCCGCGCTGTACATGCCGGCTTCGCGCCCGCGCCTGCTGGAGAAGGCGGCCACGCTCGATTGCGATGCGCTGGTCGTGGACCTGGAGGATGCGGTGGCGCCGGACGCCAAGCGCGAGGCGCGCGAGAACGCCGTGCGGGCGCTCGCCACGATCGACTACGGGCACCGCTCGAGGGTGCTGCGCATCAACGCCGCCGACACGCCCTGGTTCGACGACGACCTGCAGGCGGTCATCGCGGCGCGACCCGATGCCGTGCTGCTGCCCAAGGTGGACGATGCCGATGCGGTGCGCCGGCTGCAGGCACGACTCGATGCCGCGGACGCGTCGAACGGCACCCGCATCTGGGCGATGCTGGAGACGCCGGCCGCGGTGCTGTCGCTGGCCGGGATCGCCGCCCTCGGCCGCGATGCCGGCAGCCGGCTGGACACGCTGTGCGTGGGCGGCAACGATCTGGCGCTGGCGGCACGGTTGCCAGCGGTGTCCTCGCCCGCCGCGGTACGTGTCGCGCTGCAACCCTGGTTGTCGCTGTTCCTGGCCGCGGCACGTGCCGGAGGCCTGGCCCTGCTGGACGGGGTGTGGAACGACTTCGCCGATCGCGACGGCTTCGAACGCGATTGCCGTGCATCGGTGGCGTCCGGGTTCGACGGGCGCACGCTGATCCACCCGGTGCAGATCGGGCCGGTGCACGCCGCGTTCGCACCGGATGCTGCGGGCATCGCCTGGGCGAGGCGGGTGGTCGAGGTGTTCGAGCGCGAGGAGAACGCCCGGCTCGGCGTGGTGGCGCTGGAGGGGCGCATGCTCGAGCGGCTGCACCTTGAGGGCGCGCAGCGCACGCTCGCCCTGGCGGCGCACGGCGTTCCGAAAGGATGGCGTTGAGGAGCGCGACGGCGGATCCGGCCGGCACACGCGTCGAGGGGCTCGCCTGGCCACTGCTGCTGCTGCTGGTCGGCATCAGCGCCATCGGTCCGGTGACCATGAACGGGGTGCTGCCGGCGAACAGTGCGGTCATGGCCGACCTGCAGACCAGTTACGGCACCGCGCAGCTGATCCTGACGGTGTTCCTGATCGCCACGTTCGCCGCCCAGATCGTGCTCGGACGTGCCGCCGACCGGCACGGGCGGCGGCCGGTCATGGTGTTCGGACTGGCGGTGTTCAGCCTTGGCAGCCTGCTGTGCTCCCTGGCGCCGAACATCGAGGCCCTGCTGGCCGCCCGCTTCGTGCAGGGGTTCGGTGCCTCGGTGTGCGTGTTCCTGCCGCGCACCATCGTGCGCGATGCCTGGTCGCGCGACCGGGCGGCCAGCGTGATCGGCTGGATGACCACCGCGATGATGGTGGCGCCGCTGTTCGGCCCGGCGCTGGGCGGCTGGATCACCGACACGCTGGACTGGCGGTGGATGTATCGCGGTCTGGCGCTGATCGGGCTGGTGTTCACGCTGCTCGCGGCGCTGTTCCAGCGCGAGACGCTGGGGTTGCTGGCGCATGCCCGGCCCGCCACCAGCGTGGCCAGCGTCGCGGTACCGGTGACCGCCGCCGGCCGGGGGGCGGGTACCGGGGTGGCGCACGTCGCGGCCGGAGCGGTGGCACCGCCGGTACCGCCCACGCCGCCCGGGGACGGCGGCGCGATGCGCACCCTGTGGGCGGAGCCCTCGTTCCGCTCGCTGGCGCTGCTGCTGACGGGCTCGGTCGGCGTCTACTACTCCTTCCTGGCCGGCGCGCCGTACCTGGCGATGGAACGGCGCGGCATGGGGGCCAGCGACTACGGCCTGTGGTTCGGAATGGTCGGCATCGGCTACCTGAGCGGCAACCTGGTCGCAGGCAGCCTGTCGGCACGTCTGGGAGCGTTCCGCATGATCCGGCTCGGGCTGATACCGATGGGGGCGGGCATCGTCGCCTTCTGGCTGGCGTCCGGCAGCACCCATCCGGTGGCCCTGTTCCTGCCGATGCAGCTGTTCGCGTTCAGCAACGGCATGTCGTTGCCGAACGTGATCTCGGCGGCGATGAGCGTGCGCCCGGAACTCGCCGGCACCGCCTCCGGACTGGCCGGCAGCCTGCAGACCGGCTCCGGGGTGCTGCTGACCCTGGCCATCGGGTTCGTGCTGCCCTCCGGGGAACTCTGGTTGCCGGTGGCGATGAGCCTGTGCGTGCTGCTGGCGTTCTGCGGCGCGCTGTCCTCGCCCGACATCAAGCTGTTCAGCGCTGCCCGCCGTTGATCTCCAGCACCTGTCCGGTGATGTAGCCGGACAGGCGCGCGGCCGCCAGGAACAGGTAGGCCGGTGCGCAGTCCGCGGCCGTGCCCAGCCGTTGCAGCGGGATCTGCCGGCGGGTGTTCTCCAGCTTCTCGGTGCTGGAGTAGCGCTGGTGGAAGTCGGTGTCGATCACCCCCGGCGAGACCGCGTTGGCACGGATGCCCTGCGGGGCGAGCTCGCGCGCCATGGCGCGGGTCCAGGTCGACACGAAGGCCTTGCTGGCGGAATAGACCGACGAGCCCGGGCTGCCACCGGTGGAGGCCGATATCGACACGGTGTTGACGATGGCCGCTCCGTGCGCATCGCCGGCCCGGCTCAGGGCGGGCAGCAGCGCACGCGTCAGCCGCACCGGCGCGTGCTGGTTGAGTTCGAGCACGCGATCGTAGTCCTCGTCGCTCAGGGTGGCGGCCGGGTAGCGGCCGAACATGGTGCCGGCGTTGTTCACCAGCACGTCGACCCTCTCGCTGGCCGTCATCACCGCGTCGGCGAAGCGATCCTGCCCGTCGCGGTCAAGGAAGTCGGCGCTCAGCCAGGTCAGGCGCTCGGCATCCTCGTGCTCGCCGCATTCGCGGCCGGCGTGCGCGATGACCCGCGCCCCGCAGGCGTGGAAGGCCTTGACCACCGCGCGGCCGATGCCGCGGCCCGCGCCGGTGACGACGACGGTGCGATCGGCGAACAGGGTCGGGTCGAACGGGGTATCCGGGTTCATCCCTCCAAGCGTAGCGCCTCAGCCGCCGGTGCGCATCGTCGCCTCGCGGTAGCTCTCCATGAACGCATCGGCCTCGGCCTCCGATGCGTCGTCGAACACGAACTCGACCCGCTCCATCGGCAGGTCCAGCGACCCCGGGTGGAGATCCGGGCGATCGTGCAGGCGCACGCGCACGGACGTTCCCTCGCCACCGATGTGGATGACCCGGCCCTCGACGGTCATCGCGCGGTCCGGAAAGGCGTCGACGAGCATGGTCCTGAAGCGCCCTTCGGTGGCCTGGACGTCGATCACGCGGGTGATGGGCATGGGACGGGCACTCGACAAGGGGGGCCACGATTCTGGCCGGTGGTGCGTTCGCGCCGATACCTGTTGCAAGATCGCCCTTAGTTGGCGGGTGGCGGGTACCGGAGTCGCTGACCGATCAGGATGGTGGTGCCGTCGAGTCCGTTGATCTCGCGCAGGACCTCCACCGAGGTGCCGAAGCGCAGCGCGATCGCACCCAGGCTGTCGCCGCCGACCACCTGGTGGACCCCGTACAGGGGTTCGCCGGCAGCGGGCGATGCGGTCGAGGGCGATGCGGTCGAGGGCGCCCGATCCTCCCGCACGGCACCGGATGCTGCCGGCAGCACGACCGGCGTGGTGACCCCCCCGGTACCGGAATCGACCGCCCCCGCGGCGGACGGCAGGATCGATGTCAGCGGCTCGGTGGTCATGTCGACGACCGGGGCCGTTTCCTGCCGTGCCGGAGCGGTGGCGGCCGGCACCACGATCCGTACCGGCGGAGGCGCGGCGGTGTTGATCTGCCAGCGCACGATGCCCACGGCCAGTGCGCTCGCCGATACCACCAGAATGACGAGATCGGACTTGGCGATCACGATCGCGCTCCACGGCCCAGGACGGTGCACACCATAACAACAGATAGCGTCGCCGCCGGGGTTTCCTGACCGGTCGATCGGCGAGCGTGTGACGTGCTACGGGCTGCCCGCCGGACGATCCCGCTCCAGCGCCCGCAGCACGAACCGGCGCATGCTCTCCGCCACCGCCTCGCGCGCCAGCGGTTCGTCCAGCGTGGCCGCGGCCCGTTCGCGCAACGGTGCCGGTACCGCCTTGCCGCGGGTGTCGAGCAGGCCCTGCACGAACAGCGGCCCGAACTCGGGGTGCGGCTGCACGGTGAAGGTGGTCCGGCCGTACAGCAGGGCGGCGTTGCGGCAGACATCGGAGGCGGCGACCACCCGCGCCCCGGGCGGTACCTCGACCACCTGATCCTGGTGCCACGCCATCAGCGGCACGGCATGGTCGGGCAGGGCGTCCAGGGCGGGCACGTCATCGACGTCCGTACGGTCGAACCGGTACTCGACCCGTCCGATCGACCAGCCGCCGGCGTGCTTCTCCACCCGTCCGCCCAGTGCCTGCGCGATCAGCTGGTGGCCGAAGCAGATGCCGAGCATCGGTACGCCGGCCTCCTGCACCCGGCGCACGAACGCCTCCAGCGGCGCAATCCAGGCGTGCGGTTCGTAGGCACCGTGGCGCGAGCCGGTGAGCAGCCAGGCGTCGGCCTCGCCGGGGTCGTCCGGCAACGTGCCGTCCAGCGCGCGCCAGGTGCGGTAGCGGAACGTCTCCTCGCCGAGCAGGGCGTGGAACAGGGTGTCGTAATCGCCGAACGCTGCGCCGAGCCCGTCCGGCTTCTCGCCGCACTGCAGGATGCCCATCAGCGGTCTGGAGTCGTTCATCGTCCGGTCGGCTCGGCGGGTGGCAGGAGGTTGAAGACTACCGCCGAGAGTACAGGGGGGAGAGAAGGTGAATCACGTTACCGGTGGCGCGGTGCAAGCGGTAGTCTGCAATGCCTGCGAGAGGACTCTCGACTCATGCCCCACGAAGGGCTGCACATCGCCCTGCTCAGCGTCCACGGACTGATCCGGTCCACGGACCTGGAGCTGGGTCGCGATGCCGATACCGGTGGACAGACGCTGTACGTGGTCGAGCTGGCGCGGGCGCTCGCCCGCCAGCCCGAGATCGCCCGGGTCGACCTGATCACCCGCCTGATCATCGACGATTCGGTCGATCCGGTGTACTCGCAGCCGACCGAGCCGCTGTGCGACAAGGCCGGCATCGTGCGGCTGGTGTGCGGCGGCACCGGTTACCTGCGAAAGGAGCTGCTGTGGGACTACCTCGACGAGTTCGGTGACAACCTGGTCGCCCACTACCAGGCGCGCGAGGAGCGCCCGGACGTGGTGCACAGCCATTACGCGGATGCCGGGCTGGTCGGCAGCCGGGTGGCCGCGGTGCTGCAGTGCTCGCTGCTGCACACCGGCCATTCGCTGGGCCGGGTCAAGCGGCGGCGCCTGCTGGCCAGCGGCCTGAGCGCCGAGTCGATCGAGCACCGCTACGCGATCGTGCGGCGCATCGTCGCCGAGGAGCAGACGCTGGCCTCGGCGGCGCGGGTGATCGCCAGCACCCACCAGGAGATCGAGGAGCAGTACGGGCTGTACGATTTCTACCGGCCCGATGTCATGCACGTGCTGCCGCCCGGTACCAACGTGTCGCGGTTCGTGCCGCCGCGGGGGGGCGAGAAGCAGACCCGCATCGCCAGTGCGGTGCGGCGCTTTCTCAAGCACCCGGACAAGCCGATGATCCTGGCCGTGTCGCGGGCGGATGCGCGCAAGAACATCGCCACGCTGGTGCACGCCTTCGGCCAGAACCGGGCGTTGCGCGAGCGTGCCAACCTGGTTATCGTGATGGGTAACCGGGACGATCTGACCGAACTGGAGGACGGCGCGCGCGACGTGCTGACCGAGATCCTGCAGCTGATCGACCGCTACGACCTGTACGGCAAGGTGGCCTACCCCAAGCACCACGAGCAGGATGACGTGCCGGTGCTGTACCGGCTGGCCACGCTGTCGCTCGGCGTGTTCGTCAACCCGGCGCTGACCGAGCCGTTCGGGCTGACCCTGCTGGAGGCTGCGGCCAGCGGCCTGCCGATCGTGGCCACCGAGGACGGCGGCCCGCGCGACATCGTCGAGAACTGCCGCAACGGCCTGCTGATCGACCCGCTGGACACCGATGCGATCGGCGCGGCGCTGCACCGCGTCATCGACGACTGGGAAGGCTGGCAGACCTGGTCGCGCGCCGGGCTGCGCGGGGTGCGCGAACGCTACTCGTGGCAGGCGCACGCCGCCAGCTACGTGGCGCTGGTGCAGCAGGTCGTGGCCAGCGATCCGGCGCCGGCGCCGGTGCTGCCCGATGCGCAGGCCAGCTACCCGGACCGGGCGCTGATCACCGACCTGAACCGTGCCCTGATCGGTGACGATGCCGCGCTCGCCGAGCTGGTGACCCTGCTGAAGAAGCGGCCCAAGAAGCTGATGTTCGTGGTGGCGACGGGGCTCAGGCAGGATGCCGCGCTGCGCCTGCTGCGCAAGCACGGCGTGCCCGAGCCCGATGTGCTGATCACCAGCTCCGGCACCCACATCACCTACGCGCCGACGCTGACCGAGGACACCGGCTGGTCGCGGCACATCGAGAAGGGCTGGACGCCGCAGGTGGTGCGCCGCGTGCTGGCCGAGATGCCGGGGGTGACGCTGCGGCCACGCTCCCAGCAGAGCGAGTTCAAGGTCAGCTACCGCTACGATCCCGAGAGCGCACCGCCGGTGGAGGAGCTGTCCACCGCGCTGTTCAAGGAGGAGCAGTCGGTCAACGTGCACTTCTCGCACGGCCAGTTCCTGAACGTGGTGCCGATCCGGGCCTCCAAGGGGCTGGCACTGCGCTACGTCACCCACCGGTTCGGCATCTCGCTGGAGCGGGTGCTGGCGATCGGCGGCTCGGCGGCCGATGCGGACATGGTGCGCGGCAAGACGCTGGCGGCGGTGGTCGGCAACCGCGAGCACGGCGAGCTGTCCTCCATCGATGCGGGTCGTCGGGTGTATTTCGCACGCCGCCCGTTCGCGGGCGGTATCCTCGAGGCGATGGATCACTACGATTTCCTGGGAGCCTGCGATGCGCCCGAAGCGTCACCGCCGGAGCGTCTGGATGCCGAGGGTGCACCGAGCGCGTGATCCGGTTCCTGTGCACCGACCTGGACCGCACGCTGCTGCCGAACGGCCCCGATCAGGAGCCCCCCGGTGCACGGGGCGCCCTGCGCGATCACCTCGCGCGTCACGACGTCAGGCTCGCCTACGTGACCGGGCGGGATGTGGGGCGGGTGCGTGACGCCATCGAGCGCTGGTCGTTGCCGGTCCCCGATTTCGTGGCGGCCGATGCCGGTACGACGATCGTGCGCATCGATGGCGGGTGCTGGCGGCCGGACGAGGCCTGGGCCGCGTTGCAGGCCGAGCGCTGGGGCGGGCTGGACGGGCGCGCGGTGCACGATTGCCTGAGCAGCGACATCGACGGCCTGACGGCGCAATCCGCCGATCGGCAGCGTCCGTTCAAGCGCAGCTACACGGTATCGCCCGGCGTTCACCGGGCGCAGCTGTGCACGATGATCGATCAACGCACCCGCAAGCTCGGACTGGAGGTGGCGATGCTGTTCAGCCACGATCCGCTGAGCGACGAGATCCTGCTCGATCTGGTCTCGCCCGTTGCCACCAAGCGTGGCGCGGTGGCGCACCTGGCCGAGGCCCTGTCGGTGGAGGAACATCAGGTGCTGTTCGCCGGCGACAGCGGCAACGACCTGGACGCGTTGCTCAGCGACTTCCCGGCGGTGCTGGTCGGCAATGCCGATGCCGAGACCCGTCAGCAGGTGCTCGCCGGCATGCTCGCCGGCGGCCGGGCCGACCGGCTGTACCAGGCACGGGCGCCGTACGCGGCCGGCATCCTGGAAGGGCTCGAACACTTCGCCGCCCTCACTATCGCCGCTTCGGACTGAACGATGACGGACATGCCCCTTCCCCCGGTCGCGTTGCACGATCTTGCACGCCTCGACGACGGTGGCCGCGAGGCGTTGCTGAGCCACGCCGAGGACGATCTGGACGCCTTCCTGGACGGTGCGCGGCCGATCATCGAGGCGGTACGCCTGGAGGGCGACGAGGCGCTGGCCCGGTTCGGTCGCGAGTTCGACCGGGCAGGAGGGCTGCTGCCCGGTGCGATCCGTGCCACCCGGGCCGAGATCGATGCCGCGTTCGATGCGCTGGATCCGGCCCTGATCGGCACGATGGAGTACGCCGCCGACAACATCCGCCGCTTCCACGAAGCACAACGTCCGCCCGAGATGTGGATGAAGGAGATCCGTCCCGGGGTGCTGGTCGGCGAGCGCGCCACCCCGATCGACTCGGTGGCCTGCTACTCGCCGCGCGGCAAGGGCAGCTTTCCGGTGGTGACGCTGATGACCGCGATCCCGGCCACCGTGGCGGGCGTGCCCGATCGCACCGTGCTGACCCCGCCCGGCCCGGACGGTGCGGTCGATCCGGCCACCCTGGTCGCTGCGCGCCTGGCCGGGGTGGAGACGGTGTGCAAGGCCGGTGGCGCCCAGGCGGTCGCCGCGGCAGCGTTCGGCACCGCCAGCGTGCCGCGCTGCCACAAGATCGTCGGCCCGGGCAGCCCGTGGCTGGTGGCGGCCAAGCGCCTGCTGGCAGGACGCATCGATCCGGGCCTGCCGGCCGGGCCCAGCGAGACCATCCTGTTGGCAGACCCCACCGCCAACGCGCACATCGCAGCCCTCGACCTGTGCATCGAGTCCGAGCACGGCAACGACTCGGGCGCCTTCCTGGTCACCTGGGATGCCGAGCTTGCCGAGCGGGTGCGCGCGCTGGTGCCCGGCTACTGGGCGCGCATGGGCGCGGTGCTGGCCGGACACTCCTCCACCGTGCTGTCCGGGCAGCGCGGTGGCGTGGTGCTGGCACCGGATGCGGCCAGCGCCTACGCCTTCGTCAACGACTACGCCCCCGAGCACTGCCAGATCCTGTCGAAGACGCCGTACGAGCATCTGGCGCACATCCGCAACGCCTCGGAGATCCTGCTCGGCGAGCACGCCGCGGGCTCGCTGGCCAACTACCTGATGGGCCCCAACTGCGTGCTGCCGACCGCGGGGGCGGCGCACACCCACTCGCCGCTGGGCGTGCCGGACTTCATGAAGACCTGCTCGATCGGCCACGTCACCGAGGGCGGCTATCGGGAGATGGCGCCGCACACCTGGCGGTTCGCGCGCTACGAGGGGTTCGATGGCCACGCCAACGCGGTGTCGGTGCTGCGTGACGAGGCGCACGCGGGCCGGGCGCCCGGGCCGGGCGGGGTGGGCGAGATGCCGACGGAACCGGACGCGGCCCACCGCTGACGGTGAGCCTGTGGCTGGCGGCGGCGGCCTGGGGCATCGAGGCCTGCGTCGGCTGGCCGGACCGGCTGTACCGGCGCATCTCCCACCCGGTGGTGTGGATCGGTGCGCTGATCGCGGCACTGGATGCGCGCTGGAACCGCTCCGGGGACAGCGCGACCCGACGGGTGCTGCTCGGGGCCGCCTGCACCGTCACGGTGGTGGGCGTGTGCACCGCGATCGCCTGGGCGATCACTCGCCTGCTGCCCGACACGCTGCCGGGCGTGGCGATCGAGGCGCTGCTGGCTTCGGCACTGATCGCCTCGCGCAGCCTGTACACGCACGTGAAGGCGGTCGCCGATCCGCTGGTCGCGGGCGACACGCCGGCGGCCCGCCGGGCGGTCGCGATGATCGTCGGGCGGGATCCGGATGCGCTGGACGAGGCCGGTGTCAGTCGCGCCGCGCTGGAGAGCCTGGCCGAGAACGCCTCGGACGGAGTCGTCGCACCGGTGCTGTTCGCCGCCCTGTTCGGCCTGCCGGGCATCGCCGCCTACAAGGCGATCAACACGCTCGACTCGATGATCGGTCACCGCACCGAGCGTCACCTGCTGTTCGGTCGGGTGGCCGCCCGTCTGGACGATGTGGTGAACCTGGTGCCGGCGCGGCTGACCGCCTTGCTGCTGGTGCTGGCGGGCGGGACAGCGGTATCGCCGTCGCCGTTGCGCAGCGATGCGCGGGCGCACCGATCGCCCAATGCCGGCTGGCCGGAAGGGGCCATGGCGCAGGCGCTGGCGGTGCGCCTGTCCGGACCGCGCCGGTATGCGGGTGCGAGCGCGGACGCCGTCGCGGATACCCGTGCGCACGCCGCTGCCGTGGCCGACGAGCCGTGGTTGAACGCGTCGGCCGCGGACCCGCTCGGTACCGACGTGCGGCGTGGTCTGCGACTGTACGTACGGACTCTTGCGCTCGGTGGCGCGTTGCTGGCGGTGCTCGCCATGCTGGTGCACGTCTGAGCCGCGCGCCCCTGGATCCCCTCGACCCCCTGCGCCCGGCTACCGCTCAGGATCGGTCGTCCGGCCGGGTCGCAGCCATCAGCTCGCGCCGCCGCTCCACCAACCGCTCGATCAGCGTCACGCTCCAGGGTCCGCCGCAGATGGTGTCCGCACTGGACAACGTGATCACCTCGGGCGCCAGACCGCGCTGGCGCAGGGCGGGGTGCAGCGACAGGGCCTGCGCGCGCGACCAGGTGCCGGGGCTGAACGGCGAGTCGATCAGCACCTGCGGCTCGTGCACCAGCAGCGACTCCAGCGACAGGCGTCCGTAGCCGTCGATGCCCGCCACCTCGGCGACGTTGCGAAAGCCTGCGCGTCGCAGCATGTCGCCGCGCAGCGAGTCCGGCCCGACGGTGTAGCCGTTCGGGTCGTAGACCGCGGCCAGCGGCGCCGATGCGTCCGGTGCCGTGTTCGCGGGCACGTCCGCCGAGACCCTGTCCAGCCGTTCGCGCAGGTCGGTCACGAGCGCCGCCGCCCGGTCGTCACGATCGATCCATTCGCCCAGCATCAGCAGGTTGTCGAGCATCTCCTCCATCGAGCTGGCGATCGGCAGGCGGTGCACCGTCAGGCCGCTCGCCTCCAGCAACCGCACGGTGTAGTGGCTGGAGTACTCGCCGGCGATGACCGCGTCGGGGGCCAGCGCCAGCACCGGCTCGGCGGTGCCGTCGTTGACCGGCAGGCGACGTGCACGCTCGAGATGGTGCGAGGCGGCCGGGTCGTGCGCCAGGCGGGATAGCGAGGCGATCTGGGCGCTGTCGGCCAGTTCCAGCAACAACTGGTCGGCGCACAGGTTGATCGACACGGTGCGGGGTGCGGCGGCGCCTGCCGGCGCACCGCTCGCCACGGAGGCGACACCTGCCAGCGTCAGCCCGGCAGCCGCCGCCCACGCGATCGCGACGGTCCGCGCCCGTGCCGCGCACCGGCTCGTTAGCTCGGCCACGCCAGTCCCGCCAGCACCACGGTGGCGATGAACAGCGTCTCGGCGACGATCAGCACGATCGCCTGACCGCCGACGTCGAACACGCGTCGCAGGATGGAACGCGATGCCGAGCAGCAGCGCCATCAGCATGGCCGGTGCACCGTAGTGCTCGGACAGGAACTGCGCGGCGATCGCCACGACGAGCGCCACGAAGAAGCCACGGCCCAGCTCGCTCGCGGTGCCGATCAGGGCGGCGACGCGTGCGCGTGGGGCGGTGTCGGCAGTCATGTACGGGTCGACCGGTCGGAGTCGGAGCGCAGTCTACGCCGGTTCGCTACCGGTGCCGATCGACCGAAAAGGGGGGGCGCTCGGCCCCGCTGTCATCGGCCCATGCGCGCAGGCTCGTATAATCGAATCATGAAATCCCTGCTTCTGGTCGCGCACGGCAGCCGCCGTGCCGAATCCAACACCGAGATCGCCCGCCTGGCCGAACGGCTGCGCGAGCGCCTGGACGAGCCCGACACGCTCGTCGAGCACGCCTTCCTGGAGCTGGCCGAGCCGTCGATCCCGGACGGCATCGAGCACTGCATCCGGCGCGGTGCCACCAGCGTGCGCGTGGTGCCGTACTTCCTGGCGCGCGGTACGCACGTGGCCGTCGACATTCCGAACGAGGTCCGTGACAAGCTCGTCGAGCACCCGGACATCGACATCCGGGTCACCGACTACCTGGGCACCTCCGATGCCCTGGTGGACGTGCTGATCGGTCTTGCCGGTGATGAGTGAGACCGCCGTGTTGCCGGAACGCGTACCGACCGATCCGGAAGGCTACCTGCGCGATCGCGCCGACTGGTCGCGCGAGCTGGCCACCGGCATGGCGGCCGCCGACGGGATCGCGCTGAGCGATGCGCACTGGGAGGTGATGCTGTTCCTGCAGGAGTACTACGAGCAGTACGAGATCGCGCCCGCGATCCGCATCCTGACCAAGCAGATCGGCAAGCGCTTCGGCAAGGAGAAGGGCAACAGCCGCTACCTGTACGAGCTGTTCCCGCGTGGTCCCGCCAAGCAGGCCTGCCGCTACGCCGGGCTGCCCAAGCCGACCGGTTGTGTCTGAGCGTGCCGACCCGCTCGAGGCCCCGCTGGCGGGGCAACTGATCGGTCCGCTGTTCACGCTGGTGCTGTGCTGGTCGCTCGGCGCGCTGCTGTGGCGGCTGTGGCGCTGGGCACGCACCCCGCAACCGGTACCGATTCCGCTGACCCCGGCACCGCGCACCCGCACCGGTGTGCTGGGCCGGCTGGCCGCCGAGCTGTTCGCGTTCCGCAGCCTGTTCCGGGCCACCCGCATCACCTGGCTGGCGAGCATCGCCATGCACTACGGCCTGCTGGGCATCGCGCTGGTGCACGCCCGCTTCCTGATGTCGGTGCTGCCGGCCTGGATGGTGCCGGTGTTGCAGATCAGCGGCTGGGCGACGCTGGCAACGCTTGCCGGCATCGTCGTGCTGGCGGCGCGCCGGTTGCTGATCGACCGGATGCGCTGGATCTCGGTGCCGAGCGATCACCTGCACCTGCTGCTGCTGGCGGCCATCGTGCTGAGCGGTACCGCGCTCAAGCGGCTGTGGCCGACCGATCTGCACGCGACGGGGCTGTTCCTGCGCGGTGCGTTGTCGCTGGACTGGCAGCCGTTGCCGGCGCAGGCAGGGCTCTGGCTGCACCTGGGGCTGGTGACGCTGCTGCTGGCGGTGTTCCCGATCAGCAAGCTGGTGCACGGTCTGGGCATCCTGTTCGCACCGACCTGGAACACCCGCGCCCGGTGAACGCCAGGTGAACGCCCGGTGAACACCGTCTACCCGATCATCCCGCTGATCGAGCAGCGCGCCGCCGCGGCCCACGTGTCGCACCGTGCCGATGCCGCCACCAGCGAGGCGCTGGGCTATCCGGGCGAACCGGTCGAGAACTGGCAGGCGCTGGCCATCGCCCGGCTGGGCGAGCTGGTCGCGGGCAACCGGGCGCTGCGCGTGTTCATGGACACCTGCACCCGCTGCGGCGCCTGCACCGACAAGTGCCACTACTACCTGGGCACCCGTGACCCGAACAACATGCCGGTGGCGCGTCAGGAACTGCTGCGCTCGGTGTGGCGCCGGTACCACACCTGGAGCGGACGCTGGCTGCCGTGGCTGGTCGGCGCCCGCGAGCTGACCCGCGAGATGCTCGACGACTGGTACCGCTACTTCCACCAGTGCAGCGAGTGCCGCCGCTGCGCGGTGTTCTGCCCCAAGGGCATCGATACCAGCGAGCTGTCGATGGCCGGACGCGAGATCCTGGCAACCGTCGGGCTCGGCCAGCGCTACACCCAGACCATCGTCGAGAAGGCCGGACGCATCGGCAACAACCTCGGCCTGAAGCCTGCCGCGCTGCGCGACGTGCTGGAGAACCTGGAGGAGGACATTCTCGACGAGACCGGCGTGGCGGTGCGCCTGCCGCTGGACGAGCCGAACCGCGAGATCCTGGTGGTCACCCCGTCGGCGGACTTCTTCGCAGAGCCCCACGTGGACGGGCTGATCGGCTACGCGAAGATGCTGCACGCGGCAGGCGTCAGCTGGACCTTCTCCAGCCACGCCTCGGAGGCCGCCAACTTCGGCCTGTTCAACGGCAATCTGGACCAGGAGCGGGAGCTGGCCGCACGGCTGGTCGAGGCGGTGTACGTGCTGGGGGTGTCGCGGCTGGTGATCGGCGAGTGCGGGCACGCCTGGCGGGTGGCCGGCGAACGGCTGCCGAGTCTGATCGGAGACCTGTCGATACTGATCAAGGGACGCGCCGAGCACCTGTGCGAGCTGAGCGTCGAGCTGCTGGACAGCGGTCGCATCACGCTGGACCCGGCGCGCAATGCCGGCGTGGTGGCGACCTACCACGACTCGTGCAACATCGCCCGCGGCGCGATGATGGGCGAGCGTGCCGATGGCGCGTTCGAGTTGCCGCGCAGGCTGCTGCGTGCCGCGGTGCCGACGCTTGTGGAGATGGCGGATGGGACCACGCGTCGCGAGACGTTCTGCTGCGGTGGCGGCGGCGGGTTGCTGAGCGATGAACTGATGCCGTTGCGTGTGCAGGGAGCCGAACCGCGTGCGCGTGCCCTGCGCCGGGTGGTGGAACGGGACGCGGTCACGCACCTGGTGGCGATCTGCGCGATCTGCAAGACCCAGTTCGGCAGCGTGCTGCCGGCGCACGATCTGGAACGGGTGCGGGTGACCAGCCTGCACGCGCTGGTGGGGGATGCGCTGGTGCTCGATGCGCCCGCAGTCCCGATGCCCGGACCCGATGGAATCGAACCGGCGGACACCGCCACGGAGCCTGCACGGTGAACGATGCGCACGACCCGTCCGACCCGCCCGACGAGTGGGCCTGGCTGCGCGCCGACGACTGGCGCGCCTGCGTGCGCGACCCGGTCCGCCTGCCGGCACCGATCGCCGCTCACCTGCAGGCGAACAACGCCATCGCCGATGCCTGGTTCGCGCAGGATGAGGCTCTGATCGAGACGCTGCTGGCGGAGCTTCGCGGACGGATCGAGCCTGCCGAGGATTCCCTGCCGGATGCCGACGGTCCGTGGTGCTACCTGCACCGGCTGCGCGAGGGCGACGAGTACGGGGTGCAACTGCGCCGCCCGCGCGACGGTGGCGAGGAGCAGGTGCTGCTCGACAGCGAGCACGAGGCCGACGGGCACGACTACTTCGATGAAGGGGATGCCGATCACTCGCCGGACCACGCCCACCTGGCCTGGGGTGCGGACACCTCGGGGGACGAGCGCTACACCTTGCGCATCCGCGAGCTTGCCAGCGGCCGGGACGTGCTGACGATCGAGGACGTGTGCCAGCAGACCTGGGCCGATGCGGACACGTTCTTCTACTCGCGCCTCGACGAGGATTTGCGCCCCAGCCTGGTCTACCGGCACCGTCTGGGCAACGATCCGGCCGAGGATCCGCTGATCTACCGCGAGGACGACGACCGGTTCGCGGTGTCGATCGGCACCACCCGCAGCGGCGCCTTCGTGGTGATCGACTCGGCCATGACCGACTGCAACGAGACCTGGCTGATTCCGTGCGCGTCACCGCTCGATGCACCGCGGGTGGTCGAGCCCCGCACGCCGGGTCTGGAATACGAGCTCGAGCACCAGCGCGAGCGCTTCGTGCTGCTGACCAACGCCGACGGTGCCGCCGATTTCCGCCTGGTCGAGACGCCGGTCGATGCGCCCGGGCGCGACCACTGGCGCACCCTCGAGCCGCACGTACCGGGTCGGATGCTGCTGGACGTGGAGGCGCTGGGCGACTGGCTGCTGATCCTGATGCGCGAGCACGCCCTGCCGCGGCTGGTGCTGCGCCACGCCGACGGGCGCGAACGCACGCTCGCCTTCGACGAGCAGGCCTACGCGATCGGTGTGGATGCGGGGCTGGAGTTCGAGACCGATCGGTTCCGGCTCGACTACAGCTCGCCGACCACGCCGCAGCGCGAGTACGAGGAGATCCTCGACACCGGAATGCGCACCTTGCTCAAGCAGCGGCGCATCCCGTCCGGACACGATCCGGCGCACTACGTCACGCGGCGCATCCACGTGACTTCGCACGACGGTGCCGAGGTACCGGTCACGCTGCTGCACCATCGCGACACGCCGCTCGACGGCTGCGCGCCGGCACTGATCACTGGCTACGGCGCGTACGGGTTCTCGACCCCGGCCACCTTCTCCGGCCATGTGCTGTCACTGGTGGACCGCGGCATGGTTCACGCGATCGCCCACGTGCGCGGCGGGCAGGAGTGCGGCCGCGCCTGGTACGAGGCCGGACGCCTGCAACACAAGCCGAACTCGTTCGAGGACCTGTACGCGGTGTGCACCGGCCTGGTGGAGCGCGGCATCGCCGCCCACGGACGTCTGGTGCTGCAGGGCGGCTCGGCCGGAGGGCTGCTGGTGGCCGCCACCATGGACCTGGCGGTGCGACGCGATCCGGCGCTGCTCGCAGGCGTCATCGCCGACGTGCCGTTCGTGGACGTGCTGAACACCATGCGCGATGCTGACCTCCCGCTGACCCCGGGCGAGTGGTCCGAATGGGGCGACCCGCTCGGCGATGCCGACGCGGCGCGCTGCATCGCCGGCTACGCGCCCTACGAGCGTGTCGGCGGGTTCGACTACCCGCCGCTGTACGTCACCGCCGGCGTGAGCGATCCGCGCGTCACCTGGTGGGAACCGGCCAAGTGGGTGGCCCGCATCGGTGCGCGCCGCACGAATGCCGCACCGCTGCTGCTGCGCACCCACATGGAGTCCGGGCACTTCGGCGAGACCGGTCGCTACGGTGCGCTGGAGGATGCGGCGCGCGAGCTGGCGTTCACGTTGCGAGTGACAGGGTTGGCGTGAAGCTCGGCGTGCGATCGGTCACGGCATCTCGCACAGCACCAGACCCTCCGCCACCTCGGCGGCCACGGCCGGGAACCGCTCTTCGATGCCGGCCTGGCCGGCACCCAGCTCGGGATCGAAGGCGTCGCCCAGGTAGCGGAACACGATCGAGCCGTTCTCGACCACGATGATCACGTCGTCCACGCTGCGCGCCCCCGGCAGCACGCTCGAATCGGCGATGTCGTAGCGATCGTCATCGCTGGCCGCGATCGTGGTGGTGGCGGCCAGGTAGCACGGTGCACCCAGGGCATCCAGGTGGTCGTCGTACTCGGTGACGCCGCCGTTGTCGGCGATCAGGGCGTAGCGACGTTGCTCGCCCTCCTCGTCGATCGTGCTCAGGTCCCAGAAGCCGGCGATCGGGGTGGTGTCATCGCTGGTACCGACCGGTACCCGCCCCGCGGGGCCATCGTCGCCCGACGGAATCAGGTCGTCCGGATCCTGCGGGTCGGCGTCCGTGGCAGGCGCCGAGGCGCCGAACGGCGATCCGGCCGGTGTGTCCGCGGTGCCGGTCCCGTCGATCGGATCGGCAAGCTCCGGTGCGACATCCGGCGAATCGGCGGCGACGTCCGAACCTTCCTCGCTGCAACCTCCGAAGATGACGAGCGTTGCCGCGACGAGCCAGACTGCTGGCGTGCTGTTCATGGTCGGTTGATCTTCCGTTGTCCGAAATCCTTCTTTCGACAGGTGCTCCCGGGCGGTGCGCCCGGGAGCGCTCGTCGCGAGGGCGCGCTACCAGAAGCCGCGGTAGTTGTGAGCGTTGTCGAACACCGTGTTGGCCAGCAGGCGGACCCGACCGTTGCTGTGGATGCCGGCGGTGAAGCTCTGCGTCACGGTGGTGAACGAGACGATGCCGGAAGATCGGTCCTCGAAGCGGATGCCGGTACCCGGTTGCGGCAGGATGTCACCGCCCGGTGTCGCACCGAGTGTTCCGGACTTGCGGTATCCGCTGGAGGTGATCGAGGAATCGGTCACCACGACACGGGCATCGTGCTGCACGTGGATGCCGTAGTTGACGTTGCTGTCCAGGCGTACGTCGTCGATCGTCACCCGGCTGGCACCGCGCACCGAGATGCCGTCGGTCCAGTTGCGGCTGGTGATGTTGCGAATCACGATCGGGAAGCTGCCGTCGGTGTCGACCACGATGCCTGCCTGCTGCTGGCGCGTGTCGTTGGCTCCGGGTTCACCACCGCCCTGGAAGGCACCGATGGTGGCATCCACGCCGGGTGCCGCCTCGAGCACCGTGACCCCGTTGCCCACCAGGTTGACCTGCTCTAGGAAACGCCCCGAGGTCACGATCATCACCTTGCCGTTGTCGCCCACGCCGCTGACGGCCGCCCCGATGGTGCCGAACACCTGGTCACCGTCGCTGTCCTCGTCGGTGCCGGTCATGCCGTCGCCGTCGAAGTCCGATTCCCCTTCCACCAGCACGGTGTGGTTCGCCGACGCCAGGGGCGAGAAGGCCAGGGTGAACGCCGCTGCACCGATGCAGAGCCATCGCCCGGCGTCGCTCCGGTTGCCTGACGGTACGAATGTTCGGTTCGATCGAATCATCATGAATCTTCCTGTTCTGGTGTGGCGGTGGGCTCGGCGGGCACCCGGAATCGGCATCCGGTCCGCGCCGCGAAAATACGGGTCGTTCCTCTCTTGCTGACTACGCACGGGTGGCGCATCGGGATGCACCCGGCGGAGAAACAGCGGAGAAACATCGGCATCGCCTCGAGGCCGGGCAGCGCATCCGTGCATCCCGGAGCCGTCCCGATGCGTACCGGCGGTCAGGCACCTTGTTCCGGCCGAGCCCGGAGCGCCTGTCGGTGCTGCCCATCGCTGCAAGGCATGCGTGGCGCTCACGACACGAATGCATCCCACCCCAGAGACCCTGCCATGACCCCGATCTCCCCCACCACGCTCACCCCGACACGGCTCGCGGTCGCGATATCGACCGCGATCCTGATGGGTGCCACCGCCACCTC
>Ga0209831_1001573_pt1 | contig 20776 bp, 12 predicted proteins | sample Maine_Asex4_meta_FD_187451 | JGI IMG/M metagenome (GOLD analysis project Ga0209831, IMG submission 187451) | Marine algal microbial communities from Maine, USA - Maine_Asex4_metaG (SPAdes) (version 2) | ecosystem: Host-associated > Algae > Red algae > Unclassified | place: Maine, USA | collected... | reverse complement strand
GATTTTCCACTATTGTTTTGACACTTCTTCGCTTCGCCGAAACCTTTAGCCATTAAGAATCCGATTACTAGTTACTAGATGGATTTCAATAGCATATTACAGCTTCATTTTTCTGGCGCTTACCCTGGCGAATAATGCGATCGTAAAACCTGGGTTGCCAGCGAAAAATATCGTCATCATGTTTACGACACCAACGGGTGACAGATGCTTTATAGGCATGAACGATTGCCTGTAAAGATCCAGGTTTTAACGGTGCAAATTTATTGGACTGTAGAGACGCGATATATCGCGTCTCTACGTCATCTGGTCGGCTAATTACAATAATTCCATGCACGTGATTGGGCATAATCACATATTCATCCAAATAAACGCCATCAAAATGACTGGGTATCTCTTGCCAATTCAGTCTGGCAATTCTGCCGACTTGGGAAAACTGCATTTGGGCATTTACGACATCGCCAAAATAGCAAAATTTTTGATGGGTACAAATAGTGACAAAATAATAGCCGTTAGCAGAGTAATCATAATTAGGTAATCTGGCGGACTCGATGCGGTATTTGTTTCTATATAATGTCATGGTTTTTATTTACCAATACATTATTAAACTGCCCAGATTCATGATAAGTGCGATCGCATTACTGAAAACTCAGATCGTTTAAATTCAATCGGGCTTGATTCTATAGCTATTCCAAAAGTAAATAAAAAATAGTTTGCCGTTAACCAAACTTGTTAAGGCTAATTTTAAACATCTGCTTAAATAACTTTAAATTGATGATTACCAATCCTTAATGCAGTCGTGAAATTCTGAAGATAAGGAGTATTAAAGCGATCGATAGTTAGCAACTATCTTCGCTCGATTGTCTATTAAGCAAAAAAAATCCTCCAACTTTCAACGGTTCTATCTGAGATAAAAGAATTCAAGATGAGCAATCAATTAGCTGGTTTTTCCTCCCTACCCGCAGATACTTTTGCCGAAGGATCGCCAGCAGGAGGTAATGATGGAGAAGGGAATCCCATTGAAGCCAACGGACGTACAGGACCATTTGAGAGTCAATCAGTTCAAGGTTTTAGTGCGGTACAGTTTGCCCCAGGCAATACGGGAGCATTTTGGTTTTTATCCGACAATGGCTTTGGTGGACAGGATAACAGCACTGATTATTTATTACGTATCTATCAAGCAGATCCTAGTTTTGCAGGCATAGAAGAGGGAGACGGTAGTTTAGAAATCGAAAATTTTATTCAGCTTGCCGATCCTAATAACTTAATTGATTTTGAAATAATTAACGAGGATAGTAAAGACCGCCTGCTTACAGGCGGAGATTTTGATATTGAATCTTTTGTAATTGCCGACAATGGCGATATTTGGGTTGGAGAAGAGTTTGGACCATACGTGCTGCATTTTAATTCCAATGGTGAATTATTAGAAGCGCCTATCCCTACGCCCAACGTTACCAACTTAAGTACTTTAGAGGGTCAAGCACCTCTAGTTATCGGACACCGTGGAGCAAGTGGAGTACTACCCGAGCATACCCTAGAAGCATACGCAACGGCGATCGCACAGGGAGCAGATTTTATCGAACCCGACTTGGTAACTACTAGCGATGGCGTATTGATTGCCCGTCACGAACCAATCTTAGACGATACTACCAATGTCGCCGAGGTATTTGGTGAAGATCGCATGTCTACCAAAATGCTTGATGGAGAAGAGGTGACGGCATATTTTGCCGAAGACTTCACTCTAGAAGAAATCAAACAGCTACGGGCATTACAGTCAAGAGATTTCCGATCGCAAGAGTTTAACGAAGCTTTTGAAATTCCTACTTTTCAAGAAGTCATTGAGTTAGTTCAAGAGACAGAAGCCGAAACAGGGGTACAGGTCGGTATTTATCCCGAAACCAAGCATCCTACATTTTTTGACGAGCAGGGTTTATCTTTAGAAGAACCTTTAATCGAGACTCTTAAGGATACTGGCTTTACAGATAGCGATCGCATTTTTATTCAGTTTTTCGAGTTCCAAAATCTCATCGAACTTCAGGGAATGCTGGATGATGAAGGTTTAGGAGATATTCCTTTGGTTCAGCTTTATGGCGACACCACAGAGAATGCGAGTCCTGATGATGGTTTTTCTGTTCCCTACGATATTCGCTACAACATTGAGCAGGGTAATGACTTAGCTGCAATTTACGGTCAAGATTTTGTTGATGCGGTAGAAAATGGTTTATCAGAAAATACTACTTATCGCGATTTAGACAGTGCTGAATTTTTGCAGGTTATCTCCGACAAATACGCAGAGGGTGCTGGACCTTGGAAGAATAATATTCTGCTGCGAGAAGAGTTAGACGAACCTGTAGATGGCAATGACGACGGTGAAGCAGAAATTACTACTCAGCTAACAGGAGAAATAACTTCTTTTGTCGATGATGCTCACGCTGCGGGGTTACAGGTACATCCCTATACCCACCGTAACGAAGAACAGTTTTTGACTTTAGATGTAGAGGGAAATCCTCAAACTCCAGAGGCAGAGATTCAGCAGTACATCGAAGTGGGCTTTGACGGTTTCTTTACCGACTTCCCTGCTACAGGTGTCGCAGTAGTAGATTCAGTTACTGGCGAATTCGTACAGTCGCCTCAAAATCCAGATTTAGGTGATAGCTTACCTAATCTTGCAGGTTCTGGCGGTTACGAAGGCATGGCATTTAGCCTCGATCGCTCTACTCTCTATCCTCTACTAGAAAAGACTGTCGATGGCGATCCTGAAAATTCTCTACGTATATATGAGTTTGATGTTAAATCCTCTTCCTTTAACGGTTTAGTTGGCTTCTATCCTACTACTGACGGCAATCCTATTGGTGACTTTACGCCGATTAACGATACCGAATTCTTAGTTATCGAACGGGATAACAACGAAGGAGAAGAAGCAGAGTTTAAAAAGATCTTCAAAATCGATATTTCTCAGGTAGATGAAGACGGCTTTGTCGCCAAAGAAGAGGTAGTCGATCTGCTAAATATAGACGATCCTAACGACCTCAACGGCGATGGCGAAACTACCTACGACATGCCTTTTGTGACGATCGAAAATGTCGTCGTAATTGATGAAGACACCATTTTAGTCGCCAACGACAACAACTATCCCTTTTCTATGGGTAGAGAAGGCGATATCGACAATAGCGAAGTAGTCCTAATCGACCTCGAACAACCCTTAAACTTAGACCCCACTTTAGGAGATAATCCCTTGACAGATACATATACACCCGATACCGAATTAGAAACCACTCTACCTCAAGCAGAAGCAGAAGCAGAAGTAGATCCTACTGCCGAAGTTGAAACAGAAATAGAAAGTGAAAACGATGGTGTTCCAGTATCAGAACTAGAAGCAGCAGGCGAAGCTGTTCCCGAAGCCGAATCTGAAACAGAAACAGAAACCGATCCTGAAACAGATGGTGTTCCAGTATCAGAACTAGAAGCAGCAGGCAAAGACGAAGGTCAAGTAGAAGTAGAAGGCGATGACGACGCTGAAACAGAAGCAGAAGCGACCACTCAAGTTGAAGTCACTGCCGAATCTGAAACTACTTTAGCTCAAGTCGATTCAGGAACTACTAGTGTTTTTCTCGATCTACCAACGTTAGAGTCAGCAGCAGGAATTACCTTAGTTGAAGCAGACAGCGAAGGAGAAGCGTTCTCCGAAGACTTCCAGGTAGGTTTTCCTATTGAAGACGGTACTTATTTTACATTTGAAGCAGATTCTTTCGCCCCAGTAAGCGGTTCGATCGAACACTCAGGAACAGTTACTCTCGGTTTAGGGGAAGACGAAGTTACAGTCGGTGATTTTTCGATTGGTTACGATGTTGCAAGAGTTTCAGAAACTGCCAGTGGCTTTTTTGTGGCAGATACAACTGAAGATGATCTTGAGCTAGAGATTTTGTTTGATATCGGCACTCCTGGTAGCGTTAACGCTGATGCTGAGTCATTAGCAATTGCTGAGGCAGATTTGTTAATTGCTCCAGAATTCGCCGAAGCTTTAGAGGCTGAAGAACTAGCTGGTGCAGACGTTGGTGATACTCGTATTGATGCTTCTGCTATCGAACCCGAAATAACTATCGGTGAAACTACGGCGCTTATTCCTCAAGCAGGCAGTTCTTATGCGCCTGAAGATCTACAGTCTGGCGAAAGCGGTGATGCTGATTTTCCCTATGGTAATTTTAAAGCTCTAGCAACTGTCGGCGAGATCGATGCTAATAATGGTCAGGCTCTGACAGGCTATCCAGACGGTCAGGCTGCTTGGCTATTAGATGAAGACACTGTGCGAGTAGCGTATCAGTCGGAGTCATACGGTACTTTAACTAGTTCTGAAGGTGAAACATACCCTTGGGTAATGGATAGCGGGGCGACCTTTACTGGTTCTCACATTCACACAATCGATTACGATCGCGCTGGATTTGCAGACTTTCTCGATAACGACAGTGCTGCTAGCGAAATAGTCGAGGGTTCGGGACAACTATTCAGCACTGTTTATAACGTTTTTGGCGAAGAAGTAACAGGCAAAAACTTTGACGCGACTGATTTAGGCGCTAAGTGGGGCAACCAAACTCTAGCAGACGGAACGGTAGTTGAGTTTAACGAAGATCAGCAGCTTTCTTTTGCCGACTGGTTTTTTCATTCTTTTTGTGGCGCTTATTATGAGGAAGCTGATAAGTATGGTGAGGGCATCGGTTTTGAAGATAACGTCTGGCTGATGGCGGAAGAGTGGAACATCGGCGAACTTTATGAGGAAGCTGCCTTAGCTGCGGGCATGACTGAAGAGGAAGCCCGCCTTTCCCCTGGAGCAGACTTCTTTACCGAAACTATGGGTCTAGCCTCCATGGTTGTGGATGTCGAAAACGAGACGGCTTACACTGTGCCTGCTTTGGGTCAGGGTGGCTACGAGAAAATCTTGCCCATTAACTCTGGTCATGAGGAATATGTTGTACTCGTAACAGCGGGCTATAACCTTGAAGTTGAGCCAGCACCAATGAAAATCTACATTGGTAAGAAAGGTGTAGATGCCGACGGTAATCCCCTGGCTGAAGATGCCAACCAGCGTGATTCTTTCTTGGGTCGCAACGGTCTACTCTACGGTCAGACATATGGGATGGCAGCAGCTAATGAAACCCTCGCCGAACTAGGAATTGAGGAAATAGATGCGGATGCCTTTATGCTGGACGAATACGCCGTTGATGAAGATGCTCCCGAAAACTTCAGCGTGCGCTATACGCCTACTAGCTACCAGTGGGATGGCTTTGACACCCCAGAGAATGCCAACGAAACTGAAGTATTCTTGTGGGAACAAGATGGCGACACCTTAGACGATGGAACTGTGGAAGCGAACGAGCAGCCAAAGGGTTATACATTCTTCAACGGCGATAGCAAAACCGAACACCCAGCAGTAGATCCAGATATCACCAAGCATCGCTATATTCAAAATCTGACCGTACCTAGCGCCCAGTTGGGGATTGAGTTCACCGATATCTTTAATGAGCTTGAGAACAACGATGCCGATGGCAACGGTCTACCAGATTTCCTTTCTGCCGATGTTACTCGTATCTTAGCTGGTGTTGACGGCGAACTAACCTTAGAGACTGGTGGTAAGGGTGATGGTCATATTGGACCGAACAACCCCGACGGTACGCTTACCCATGCGACTCATTTAGAAGTTGATGAGGCGCGGATGGATCAACCTGACGGTTTGCAGTGGATTAAGACTTCAGAGGGTGACTACCTAGTTGTAGACGAAGACTCTGGTAACGACTATGGCGAGCGAAAGTTTGTCTTACCTATCGATGCCGAAACTATGCAGTTGCGAGAAGAAGGTACGGGTTTCTTCTTGGCATCGGCTGGCGGTGAACTCAATCCTCGTGCGATCGCCGAAGTTTCCGCGATTCCCGACACCTTTACGCGGGCTACTAGCTCTGAGTTCTCTGGTACTTGGAACGTAACTCACTTGGTGGAGACAAAGGAAGACGGTAGTTTTTACAGTCAGGACGAGCTTGCTGGAACTGGCGCGCAAGAGATTATCGAGCAATTTTCTCTAGATGAACAGACGCTAATCGGCGTGGTGCAGCACCGTGGAGAATCTAGTGGCGTAGTCGAACAACGCCAGGCAGATCAAGGCGGTCAAATTTTTCAGTTCAACATAGATGGTATCCCTGGGGAAGAGGGTTCATCTGAAGAAAATGAGTTAACTCCCGCATTTGGTACTACTGGCGATGATATTTTGGAAGCGGGTTTAGATTTCGATACTAGTAACAACCTCATCTTTAGTGGAGAAGGTGATGATTTAATCGATCTTTCTCCTGGTGAAGGTAACAACCGCGCTTATGGTGGCGATGGGCAAGATGTTTTTATCCTTGGTAATGAAGATCGAATTTTTGCCGGTGGTGATAACGATCTGTTGTTCGTATTATCAGGAGGAGATAACGAAGTCACTGGCGGTAGTGGTTCAGACCAATTCTGGATTGCTGGGGCTGAATATCCCGAATCTCCCAATACGATTACTGACTTTACTGCTGATGAAGACATTATTGGCATCTCTGGCTTGGGTATCGGCTATAGCGACTTAGATATCACTCAAACCGATGAGGGAGCATTAATTTCGGCTAACGGCAATAACCTAGCTATTGTTACCAATACACCTGCCAACTCCCTGGCAAATGATAATTTTTTTGCCTTTGCCTAATCTTTAGCCTGATTTTATTTCGCGATCGCATGATTAAATAGAACACACATACTGTATCTATATTGCGATCGCGTTTTTTTGAAGTAGATTGAGTTCTCGTTTGCGCCGTATTTTAGCTGTAATCCGCTGCAGCGGTACATAGCGACATATCGATCTTAGCTTCAGTTTGCCGATTGATTGATATAAACACGAGCTTCGGTATCTCGAACTATTACTTGAAAAATTAGCTGCTCATCTTGGCAATAGTTAGCGATCGCATTCAGTATTTGTTCGACCCTCAGATCCAGCTAATAATGATGATTTTGTAGATATAGTTCCCAAAATCTATAGCTGATTAACCCAAATTTAGTTTTGAACTTACAAATGCGATCGCTTAAAAATCTTTAACTACTTAGATATGTGCAATCGAAGCTTATTCTGGTTCGCTTCTAGTTTTAATATTAGATGTACCTTTAATCGATCGTAAATTTTGATTATTTAGCAAAAATCATGAAGTCTGCGGTCAAAAACACTAACATTTAGGCATGACAGCTATAAAACCATTCTTTAATAATTGGTTGGATTTAACTTCAATCTAAAGACAGACAAACTTAAACCATCGATCGATGGATAGATCTCTCATCTGACATATAGCAAAATACTTATTTTTTTGCGATCGCCTGGCATTTTTTAAAACCCTTTTCTTTTTGCCCAAAAAATACCAAATCTTATTACAAGCTAATGCTGCTTCAAAACTCCTGGTAATTCTACCCTAAGAGTTAATCTTTGATTTTGATGCTGGGCGACAATCGTTCCCCCCAAATATTCCACCTGTTTTTGAACTAAAGCCAGTCCTAGTCCCGTTCCTCCATGTTGCCAACGATCTTGTCGGGGAATACGATAGAATTTATCAAAAATACGCTCCAGCTCTAGCTCGCTCAGCTCAACTCCTGAATTAACTACCGTCAAATGTAAGTCTGAATCCTTTAATTTAATATCTAATTTGATGTTTTCTCCTTGAGGAGTGTACTTACAGGCATTGTTTAACAGTTCGGTCAAAATCCGTTCGAGAATATCGGGATCTGTTTTAATCTGTGGTAGATTGTCTGGCAAATATATTTCTAGCTGCTGCTGCTGCTGTTTTGCTCGTTTGAGAAAGAGCTTGACTAGATAAGAAATTAATGAATTTAGATCGACTGTTTCAACCTTGACGGGTTTGCTCTGGGCATCAAGATGGACTAATTCTAAAAGATCGTTCACCAGCTCGATCTCTTTTTTATATCCTGCCTCCAATATTTCTAAGGATTCATCCGCAGCATTAAAATGTTGCTGCTGCCAGTTAGGTAAGAATTCGAACAGCATTTTTAACGTATCCGCACCCATCTCAATATTAGTTAAAGGCGTGCGTAGTTCGTGAGAGATTGTCTTAAGAAAATCATCTTTTAAACGATTGAGCTTTTCCAATTCCTCTACCTGTAGCTTAGCAGCGCGATATAGACGAGCCTGGCGAATTGCGATCGCGCATTGAGAAGCTACCTGCTGCATGAGGCGAATCTCCAGAGCCGTAAACACCTCGTTTGGAGGTCTTAGTCCCCATAAATTGCCAATAATTCCCGCTTTTTCATCTTCGAGATCGGAATCTTGCTGGGATTCTCCATCAAAAATAGGACAGGCTAGACGATTTACCTGTATTCCTTGAGGGGTAAACTGCGGGATTTGCTCGACTAGCTGAATCGGCTGTCTTTGCAGAAGCTGCTGATAGAGTTCGGGAAAATCTTCGACTGTTCGACTAGTTCCCTGAGAAGCAGGTAGGCTAAGACTATGTTCGTATTCGATCGTGGCAGTTCCCTGCTGGGAGTCGTAAAGTTCAATTTGACAGCTTCCCAAATTCAGTACTTCTGCTAACTCTTTTGTTGCCGTCGCAAAGATCTGTCTTTCATCTAAACTATCCCGCAGCTTATCCGTAACACGACGCAATAGAGCTTCAAACTCCAAAGCCTGCTGCTGTTCTTTATTTTGCCTTGCCAAAGTCTGGCGCATCTGACGCAGATGTAGATGGGTTTGAATACGGACTAATACCTCTTCCTGTTCGCTGGGCTTGGTAATATAGTCCACTCCTCCTAACTTGAACCCCTGCACCTTATTTACTTTTTCTGAAAGGGCAGTCAAGAAAATTACGGGAATTTCTTTGGTCGATGCCTCGGCTTTTAGACGACGACAGGCTTCAAATCCATCAATATCGGGCATCAGGACATCAAGCAAGATTAGATCGGGGGATTTTGTTTTAGCGATCTGTAGCGCTGTTTCCCCATCTTCTGCTAATAAGATCCGATAACCCTGCTCTTCTAAATATGAAAACAATACCAGCAGGTTGTCGGGAGCATCATCGACGATTAAGATTACTTCTGATTTTTTACTCTCTTTGTTTATATCTGCTGCAATACCGCTACTTTGCAATCCTTTGCCAAATTCATCAATAGACTGAGAAAACTTTTCCCGATCGCTTTCTGGCAATCGGCGATCGGGAAAACTATTTGATGAGGAAGCCCTCGCAAACTTTATTTTAGTTTGATCGGTTTTATATACTTGCTTTTGGCAGTTATGCATAAATAAAGATTTAAATCAAAATTCTACTTTAATCTTGACATGTATTTACATTTCTTCATATTTTAATTTACATTATGCCTTGTATTAGACAAAGCGCGGATAAGAAAATCTAAGTTACTGGGTAGTTTGAAAATCAAACTTGAAGCGATCGCTTTTAAAGAATGCGCCAACCGATCGCCTTCTATAGGCTATATTTTGAATTGTGATAGTTGCGATCGCCCTTGTTAGCAGAGATGCAGGGACGATATGTCATTTAATAATTTGATATTACTAATCGGCTAAATATCCCTTGAGTAGTTCTTTCAGCTTTTTCATTCGGCAGTTTTCTGCCAAGGGGCGTATTTTAGCAATAAAAGTATTTAGCTGGGGTTGTTCTGCCTCCCATTGATTGATCTGGAGGAGCAGTTCGCGAATTTCTCCCTCCATTGCTAGTTCGAGAAGCTGACTTAATTCTGCTGGGTTAGGGATAGTTAGAGATTCAGAAAGATCGCTAGTAGTGGGTGCTAAATCTCTCGAACTAGATGAATTATCTTGAGTTAGCCATTGCAGTTGAAGATGCACTTCTAACAGGAGCAATAGCTGCTCAAAATTTAAGGGTTTGGCTAAGAAGGCGTTTGCGCCCGAAAGGTAGCACTGAGATTCATCCGCAGGTAGAGTACTGGCAGAAACGATGATAATCGGTAGATCTTGCCAAGCTGAATCTTCTCTCAGGATGCGAGTCACTCCCAAGCCGTCGAGTTCGGGCATGACCAAATCGAGAATGACCAAATCTGGCTGATGTTTGGTGATTTTAGCGATCGCCTGCTGTCCCGAATCTGCTTCAATAATTTTAAAATCGAGATCGGTAAGAAAGCTGCTCAAAACCTCGCGATTGTTGTCCAAATCGTCTACGACTACAATTTTGCGTCGTTTCCCCTGATAGCCAGTAATTTGAAGATCGAGATAACGATGGGAAATCGGTTCTGCAGAAGTGGCGATCGCCAGATCGAGATCGAACCAAAACTTACTTCCCTGTCCGACAACGCTCTTTACTTGGATTTGACTATTCATTTGTTCGGCAAGACTTTGACTAATGCTCAAGCCGAGTCCCGTACCCTCTTGAGAGGAATGGTTACAGTTTAATTGGCGGAAGGGTAAAAAGATCTTCGCTAGTTCGGCTTCGGGGATGCCCATGCCAGTATCGGTAATCTGAAAACGAATTTTGTTTGGATCTGTAGACTCTAAATTATGGAGTGAAAAATCTCCCACAGATCCTACCTTGAAAGTTACTTTACCAGCGTCGGTAAATTTAACTGCATTACTCAGAAGATTGAGCAGTAGCTGACGCAAACGAGTTTCATCGCCCCTAATTCGGGCGGGGAGTTCGTCAAAAATGAGAGATTCAAATTCAATTCTTTTTTCTTCACAACGGATCCGAATCATCGCCTCCAAATTATCTAAAAATGATGTGAGGCTAAAATCATTAAACTCTAGATTTAGCTTTCCTGCTTCAATTTTGGCGATGTAAAGAATATCGTTAATCAAAGTTAGTAAATGCTCTCCCGATCGTTCGATTACCTCCACTCCTCGCTGTTGTTTGGCTGTAAAATCTGATTCGCGACGCAAAATCTGGGCAAAGCCCAAGATGGCGTTGAGGGGTGTACGCAGTTCGTGGCTAGTATGAGCGATAAAGGCGCTTTTTGCCTGATTTGCAGTTTCTGCGACTTCTTTTGCCTGCTGTAGCTGCAGGGTTTGGTTTTGCAGTTGAGTAAATAGATCTACTTGAGCAATAGAGATACCTAGCTGTATCCCTGTTTGAGTTAACAGGCGCACTTCTCCTTCTTTCCACTGCCGAGGCAAATCATTCTGGTAAGCTGCTAATAGTCCCCAGAGCCGATCGCCTTGGAAGATTGGGGCAATACAAAAGGCTTTGACATTTAGCTGCTTGTAAAGTTGAAGGTGACAATCACTAAATCCTGCCTTGGCAACGTTAGCGATCGCCATTGTTTCGCGATTTTGATATCTGCCTCCTTTTGTTTCGTGCAAACAGGTATCATCCCAATTATCTGCTATGGGAGTATCTTCTAACGCCGAGCAGTTTTCAGCCTTAGATTCGGCTACAAATTGACCGCCCCAATCGGCATTGAATTGATAGAGAGCAACGCGATCGCACTGGAGAGTTTCACGAACGTTGGCAGTTGTCACCTGAAATACTTCTTTTAGGTCTAGGGTTTGACGCATTTTTTCAACCACGCTGAGAATCGTTCCTTCCCTGGCTGCGCTGTTTCTCAATTCGACCTCAATTTCTTTTTGCTTACTAATGTCGGTAGAGATACCGCACATAGCATACACTTTGCCAGCTTCGTTAATTAGAGGTGCTTTGATCGAGATATAGGTGTGTTGACTGCCGTCGGCGAGTAGGACCTGTTCCTCAAAGTTCAGTACTAACTTAGTTTCTGTTACTTGACGATCGTGTTCCAAAATCATCTCTACTGTTTCTGGAGGAAAAAGCTCGCGATCGCTTTTGCCCAGAACATCTACTTCAGTTAGATTAAACGATTCTAAATACTGTCTATTGACCAATAAATAGCGTCCGGCAAGATCTTTGAGATAGATAATCGAAGAAGTGGTTTCTAAGATAGCTCTCAATCTTGCCTCGGATTTTTGCAGCGCCTTAGTACGCTCTTCAACCCTAATTTCTAAATCTTGGTTGAGCTGACGCAGTTCGGACTGAGATGTTTGCAACTCTTTGTTAACTAAATGAATCTGCTGTTGAATAGTTTTTAATTCGTCAATATCAATAAAAGCCACTACTACTCCCTCAAGCTGTCCATCTTCTAGCAAATAGGGATTAATACGCATCAAAAGATGAAAGCCTGTTTCTAACAGCTCTACCTCTAGTTCTAAAGGCTTTTTAGTATCGATTACTGACTGGAGCAGTTGCAGCAGTTCGGGGCAGTTGAGGTTATGGGTAATGTGCTTGAGAGGACGATGAATATCTGCTTTTACCAGATTAATCGCGACGGTGGCTGCGGGAGTAAACTTACGGATCTCTAGGTCGCGATTGAGAAACACCACACCAATATCTGTACTTCGTAATAGATTGTCAATATCGTTATTGAGTTCGATTAGTTGAGCTATTTTTGACTGGTATTCTACATTGACGGTGTATAACTCCTCGTTGACGGAATGTAACTCTTCGTTAGTGCTTTGCAGCTCCTCGTTTGAGGCGGTTAACTCCTCGTTAGTCGCCTGCTGTTCTTCATTGGTAGTTTCTAGTTCTTCGATTACTGCCTGAAGATTGTCGCGAGTTTGCTGTAGTTCGGATTCCAGCTCTACTATTCTATGGTCAGCCTCGGCATCGGGTTTAAACTCTTCCCCTGTAGCTTGTTGGCGAAGAGTTCTATCTTCCTGAATCGTAATTAAGTAAAAGTCATCCGCTAGTTTATTACTCTGATGATAAATGACCTCTAGCTTTAATTTATGCTCCCTTGGCGATCGCTCCATTTTGATGCCTAGATAGATTACGGGAGAGCTTTCTCGTTTGGCGCGGTGGAGAGCAGTCACTAAAGGCAGTTGCAGTTCGGCAACGACCATTTTGGTTATATCGGTAGTCGTTTTGCCAGAAGGAGCTTTAAAGATGTCGATACTGTTGTTAAAGGTGTGAAACAGCTTGTGTTCGCGATCGACTAACAGACAGGTAGCATTATTTTGCTGAAGATAGTAGTTGAAAGCGAGATCGATCTTTGGTTCGAGGCTATCTTCAATTTTTGGTTTGGCAGGGGTAAAGGAAGTGAGCTGGCGAGGAATTTCGAGGCTCTTTACTGGTACGTTTAAACGTACATCCCGACGTTTTTGATAAATTTTATTTTGACGATCGAGGAATTGAAATTCGGGTTCAATACGACCGAGAGTTTCTGCTTCTCCTAAAAACAGGATGCCCTTTGACAGTAGTGAAAAATGAAGATTGCGTAGCACCTGCTGCTGGAGGCTGGACTGCAAATAAATCAGCACATTGCGGCAGCTAATTAGGTTCATGCGGGTAAAACCAGCATCTTTGGTAATGTCGTGGGGTGCAAATATTAACTTTTCCCTAATCTGGCGAATTATCTGTAGGGAACTGTCTTTTCGCACAAAGTATTTTTCTCGAAGTTCGGGATTAACGTCCTTGGCAATAGTCTGGGGATAAATGCCTTGAGTTGCTTTGTCCAACGCCGACCTATCGATATCCGTAGCAAAAATTTTAAATCGTACGGGTTTGTTCGACACAGAAATTGCTTCTTCGAGCAAAATAGCCAAGGAATAGGCTTCTTCTCCCGTGGCGCAGGCTGTTACCCAGCAGCGCAATTCTTCGTCGGGTTCGGCTTGGGCAATTAGCATGGGAATCACCTTATTCTGTAAAGAATTCCACGCCTGGCGATCGCGAAAGAAATGAGTGACGCTAATTAACAGATCTTGACGTAGTATTGCCCGTTCTTGAGCCGAATTTTCTAGAAGTTTGATAAATTCATCTAGACTGTCGCAACCGCTAACTAAATAGCGTCGATGAATACGCCGAGAGAAGGTACTGGCTTTGTAATAAGAAAAATTCGTATGGTCGTTCTGTGCCAAAATCTTAGCAATCTGCTGTAGGCGATCGCTATTGACCAGATCGGGAAGATGTTTTAGACCTAGAGAAATATCTGGATCTTTCGCGCAGATCCAATCTATGTGTTGACTGCGATCGAAGCATTCGGGCGAGGACACCAACCGATAAATTGTCCGTGCTAGTTCTGGCGGTGGTAAAATCCGATCTACTATACCTGTTGCGATCGCCATGCGGGGCATACCGTCAAAATCTGCCGTTTCAGGCTCTTGCACCATCAAAAATCCGCCTGCCTTATTAATCGCTTGCAGCCCTTTTGTACCGTCGCTACCAGTCCCCGATAAGATTACGCCAACTGCTCTTTTACCACTGGTTTTTGCCAAGGATTCTAAAAATAGATCGATGGGAAAATTAAGCCCGTTACGGCTTCGATCTTCCTGCTCTAATAGATGCAGCGTTTTGCCGTCTAAGATCAAATTCTTGCCTGGGGGAATTAAATATACCGAATTTGGTTCTATCTCTATTTCTTCCGTCACCCGATATATCGCCATGCGGGTGCGTCTTTCCAGCAATTCCTTCATCAAGCTTTTAAAATCTGGTGATAGATGCTGAATCACCACAAAAGCTGCTCCGCTATCCGTTGGTAGATGCTCAAAAAAGTCCTCTAAGGCACGCAAACCTCCTGCAGATGCACCGATTCCTACTATAAAGAAATTTTCCTCTTGGGAGGAGAGTCTCTCAGATTCTTTTTTAGACATACAGATAGCAATAAAGTAAAAACTAGCGATCGATCGTGTCAACATGTTATTCGCTGCTCCGATCTACATAAAGATTTATTATCGATCTCTTTATTATCTGGAAACTTCAACGTAGATATTATTGCCTCTCCATGTCATGTTTAAAACAAGGCAAAAACTTGCCCGCATTTACCAAAATATAGAGTCTATGCAACTAAAAACTGCCGTCAGCGAGAACATGTCAGATCGCGATCGTGTTCTTTTCGATCTTAAAGGCTATATCGTCAAGCCAGCCGTATTAGATGCCAAGGAAATAAAATTGCTCAAAGAGTTCACCCTGCGTCAAAAAGAAGACCCAAACTCATTGCCACCTCATCAACGTCGTTTGCCTGGAGGGGCATTTGCTAGCCTAATCGACCACCCTCAAGTAATGAGCGTCCTTTTGAGCGTCATTGATTCGGATCGAGCTAAAATCCGACTGGAAGATATTTTTCTTAGCTATCGCTCCTTAGGAGAGGGAGAATGGCGACCTCATGGAGGCGGACGCACTACTAATCCTAACTACGCCTACAATTTCAACGATGGCAGGATTTATGCGGGGATGACAAGAGTGGTTTGGGAATTAAATGAAGTCCTAGAAGACAAAGGGGGGACATGTTTTATGCCTGGTAGCCATAAAGCCAACTACAATATTAGAACAAATCCGATCGCCAGCCTTGATGCGCGGGACTCTGGAGTTTGGGAAAGCTATAGCTGTCCCCCAGGATCTTTGGTAATCTTTTCCGAAGCAGTACGTCATTCGGCTGACTTTTGGCAGAATCCCCATGCGCCACGTATGGCTATTTTTTGCGCCTACAATCATATTAATGTCCGTCACCATAAGCCAAGCTTCGATCCTGCTACGATCGCCAAGTTAGACCCCAAACATCAAAGCTTTTTTCGTGAGGTATATCATCCTCAATTCGATCGCTAAGAAAAGAGACGGAGAGACAGGAAGGCATACTTATTGAAGCAAAAAATAGTAGATCGGCGCAACTATGACGATCGCTTTAGAGTTTTCAAAGATAGCCCCAAATTAAATCGTGCAAACAATGCTAAAACTGGCACGATTGACCGTTACGTTCTTTGTTTTAATTGCTGATTGTAAATGCGATCGCATTTTTAAGCGTAATGGTGGGGTGCTAACTGGCTTTTGTTTCGCACCAAGATAGACGTAGAGATACAAGAGAAATTTTATTTGTTTCAAAGCAATCCGTAGGCTACGCGGAGCGTAATCGCCTATTTAAATTTTCTCTAACACTTTCTATAACTTTCGGTGCTTCATCGTTTAATAGTTCTTTTAGCGTATTGATAGAAGTATTAGTATTTTCGGCAACTGCACGACGGACTGTTAAACTACAATCGCTTTTTAATTTATTTAATATAATGACAGGTGTATGAGAATTTTCTGCGATCGCCCTACGGACTAAAGGGGTAGAATCTTGTGCTAGATGTTCTATGATTTTTAACGATATTTTTGAGCTTTGAGCCACTTTCTCGCGGACGCTTATATTGCGATCGCCCTTAAGCTTATTTAATATTTCTGCTGTTACTTTAGGATGCTCTGCAACTCCTTGTCTGATTAAATTGTCTGTATTTGTTGATAACTATTCTAATATTTCTAATGGCGTATTGATATTATCAATAAATCCCAAATGAATATTTAAACCATGACGTTTTCTTAACTTATTAAACGTACTAACAGATATATTTTTGTTTGTAGCGAGCAATCTTTTAACACGATTGTTTTTTCTCTCCGCTATTCTATTTACAATCTTTTCAGGTATGATAATTTCTGATAGTTCCCTGAAATATTTGGTACTCATGCCAAACTTATTGAATATGCTACGTTTTCGATGCACAGAATGCTGATTATATTCATGGTATTTGTCCAGAATTTTTATAATCTCGATCGGTATATTTGGATTTGCAAAGAGTTTTCCTATAACTTCAGTAGAACTATCATGTGCTAGCACAAATGCATTTTCCTCTGATATATTCTTAGAACCAGCAACATAACTACGAACTTGAGGCACTTCATCTATTAAATTATTAACAACTTCAATGGGCGTTTTTATATCTTTTAGCTGCTCCAAAGCCAACTTTATTTTTTCTGATTTTTGTATATTTTATTTTTCTACAGCAATTAGCTTTTTAACTGCATTGGAAGTGTTTGGGTTCTCGGCAAGTTTTCTTCTTACCAGTTGGGAAAGATCGTGTTTCAGGAATATTGCCTGTTCTCTTGATATATCTTTTCTCTCAGCGATCGCAGCACGAACATGATGATGGTTATCTCTTATTAGCTTGTCGATAATATTTTTCGGTACATTTTGATTGCTAGCCAGCACATTCCTAACATGCCACGAATCAGGATCGGCAGGGGGATGGCGATATAAATCATATTTCTCAGGAAATAATGCTCCTACAGTCCAACGACCACTCTTCATTAACATTGTTATTATTTCTTCAGTTAGATCTTCTCTTAGAGCAATAGCAGTACACACATAAAACTATTCTCTTTTGATAAATCGCATAGCAACTCTTTCGATATTTTGTAATATTTTTCTACGCTTTCTTTCATCTGCCAATCACCTTTAAAAATATTATTTCTAATATCTGCAGGAGTTTTATATTTGGCTGCAACAGCAACTCTAATGTCTCTATCTTGATGTTCTGCTAACTCTGTTGATTTTTCTACAGATGTCGTAGATGCTCCTGCTAAAGATAGCAAAATAAATTTGCTTTCAGAATTTTCTAATAGCAGCAAATCAAAAATGGGATTTGCAACAATATTGTCGAGAAAATCTACACCCAGCTTTTCTAATGTCTCCACGGGTGTATTTGGATTACCTGCAACACAGCGACGAATCTCTTTATCTTTACTCGTTGCTAACTCTGCCAAAATCTCTGGTGGAGTATTCTCAGACTGTGCTTGTCGCTTTATTGCTTCGGCATCCATATTAAGCTATATAAGTAATTCTGCGGTTACACTATTTTAATTTACCGCATCCCTCCAAAATTAAACGAGGTCGCATCGCACCCTCGGCAATAATCTTATGCTTGCGGTATCCCTTTGGGACAACGGGGGAAACCCCCGCAACGATTTTTTCTCGCAACTGAGAATATTTATCATTTGTGTTAAAACCTGTAGTTATGTGTCTAGGTTGCGCCAATACTAAATAAGATAGGGAAATATTAGAGTTAAATGTTTATTTTTATTTGCGATGCCTTCGGCGAGCTTCGCAAACGCCATTTTAAATAGAAGCACATCGATAAATCATTCTTTCACATCACTCTATATTGAGGCAGGGTCGGATCGCAACTGAGAAAGATTCCTATTTGTATTAAAACCTGTAGCTATGTGTCCACGTTACATTAATACCGAACAAGAAAAAAGAAGATCAAAACCCGACTAACTCTTGAAAGTCTTTTAAAAACTTCTGTAACTGACTATCCTGCTTAACTAGTTTTGCTAATGCGCCCATTTGCCCTTTACTTCGCATCTGGCGGAACATATCGACGGCAAATAGCTGTACCCACTCGGCGGTGGCTTTCTCACTCAACCAGTTAAAGGCATTGTAAGCCTGTGTTGCATCACTAGCCCGAACGGTTAAACCTGTAGTAGTGGCATATCTTACCGATGGTTCTTCGGGAAAAGCGATCGCCTTACCGTTTCCCTGTAGAATAGGAACTAGATTGGGCAGTGTTTTATATAAAGTAATGTAGGCTGCAAATTCGGCTGCTGCACCCGTACCCACGGCCGAAGCAATATCTAAACCAGCATAGTGTAACTCGCTTGCCATTACCCACGAACGAGGCGAACACCAGGCGGGTTGCTGTGGATCGAGTTTGTGTAACAAGGTAGAACGAAAGGAAAGAAAGGCAATTATCTGTTCGTGTACCTGCTTCTCTAGGGCATAGGTTTTAAAACTATCAAAGTCAGCTTCTACCTGTAGGTGTAAGAATCGATTAGCTAGAGGGGAAGGCATATCAAACACCGCAGCGCGATCTTCTTTCCGATTTCCCGCAGCCCAAATATACCAATCTTTAGGAACAGTATATGAACCCACGCGACGATCTAAAATTAGCTGTTGCGCCACTCCCTGTAAAGCTGGAGGTGCCATATTTAGTTCATCCATAAACAAGATTCCTTTACCTTGTCTGGGAAGAAATTCAGGAGGATACCATTTAGATGTACCGTCTTTAGCTACGGGTAAACCGCGCAAGTCTGTAGGTGCGAGTTGCGATAGGCGCACATCTACGAAGTCTATATTTTGTTCTTCGGCTATTTGAGACACAATACTCTATTTGCCAATTCCAGGCGCACCCCAAATCATCGTGCTGATTTTAATGTTTTGAGTGATAAGCTGATTTAAATATTTTTTTTAACTGTGTCGGTGTCATTTGTAAATAGAATTGCTATATATTTTGCGATCTCTATAATTGGATTACGAAAATTAGGTCAACTATAGGAAAAGCTTTGCTTATTTTCTGAGCAAGGGATCGCATTAATCATGGTAAAGACTGTAGGTATTGTAAAAAATCGAGCAATTCTATATCTGTCATGTGCAATCTCGATCGTTTTCCATACTTACTTATTAGATAGACTTGACCTTGCCCTTTTTTCCAATTCAAACGTTTTATTTCTATATCAGTTAGTCTCTTTATGTCGTTAAAATTCCACCGCATTTTACAAGTTAAAATCTTATAATCTTCCAAAAGCAGTAGAGGAATAATAGGATTGCTCGTTACTTCATTTGGAAATTCAAAGCAGACTCTTAATAGTGTTTCAACTGGAGTATTAGGATTACCTGCAACATATTGACGAGTTAGCTTGTCGTCATGTTTCGCTAATTCTGCTAATATTTCTGGCGGAGTAGTTTCATCCTGTGCTAATTGTTTTGCTTTTTCAATACTCATAGAAAACAGTAAATAATATCAGTTTTTGTAATTATTAAGATACAGCAATCATACTCTTTACAATAAACTATGAATAATTGGCTTTTGCTAACTTTAGAAATTCTAAAAACTAACAACTAGAATCTGGATGCATGACAAGATAAATATATGTCTAAACCGCTAACCAATACAGTATTGCCACCTGGGACGATTTTAGTCTTAATCTCGATCGCTTCTACTCAACTAGGATCGGCGATCGCCAAAACTGTAATTCAGGAGTTGGGTTCGGCGACTACCGTACTTATGCGAGTTGGTTTGGGGGCGATGGTTTTGCTACTGATTCAAAGACCAAAGTTGCAGGGCTATAGCTATAGTGATTATTCTCTCTTAATTCTGTTTGGTTTAGTCATGGCAGGTATGAATCTCAGTTTTTATGCAGCGATCGATCGCCTACCTTTAGGTGTTGCCGTAACGATTGAATTCATTGGACCTTTGGGGGTAGCCTGTCTCAATTCTCGGCAAATATTAGACCTGCTTTGGATCTTTTTAGCGGGAATTGGCATCTTTTTATTAGCGCCAGTTGGAGGTTCGTCTCTCAATCCTGTGGGGGTAGGATTTGCTCTATTGGCAGCGTTTTGTTGGGGCGCATATATTCTGCTTTCAGCAAAGGTTGGATCTGTTTTTGCTGAGGTTAACGGTATTGCTGTAATGACGGCTGCATTAATCGTTGGCACATTTGGACTACTGCCTTTTGCTATCTTTGCCGATGGAATGGCAAAGCTCGATCTAAAGTTTTTGGCAGCAGGATTAGGAATCGCAATTCTTTCCTCGGCAATCCCATATACCGTGGAATTGGAGGCATTAAAACAGTTGCCGATCCGCGTTTTTGGCGTATTACTGAGTCTCGAACCTGCCCTGGCTGCTGTTATGGGCTTAATCATTTTAAAAGAGACAATTAGCGATCGCGCGATTGTAGCAATTGTTCTCGTTACCCTGGCTTCATTAGGTTCTGCTTTTAAAGCAGGTGAAAGATAGTGAATATTACGATATAGGTTGTTTTAGTTAATTTATGTATTACTAATTGGTTTTTAGACAAGGGGTAAAAAGACTTTTTGACATCCTCCCAATCGGTGAGCTAACGCTGCACCGAGGGATTCCCTAAAACAGCGTTAACTGCTCAAAAGACGGTTCTCGTTTCACAGATGGCTGCTCAAGACAGGTCTTAAGTCTGATATCATC
>Ga0209831_1001572_pt1 | contig 20778 bp, 16 predicted proteins | sample Maine_Asex4_meta_FD_187451 | JGI IMG/M metagenome (GOLD analysis project Ga0209831, IMG submission 187451) | Marine algal microbial communities from Maine, USA - Maine_Asex4_metaG (SPAdes) (version 2) | ecosystem: Host-associated > Algae > Red algae > Unclassified | place: Maine, USA | collected... | reverse complement strand
CAGCCCCGCAGCTGGCCAATGACCTTCAGCTCATCGTGATAGAGCAGCAGGACACGCACGGCCGGGAGCTTGGATTGCTCGGCGGCACCGTCGAGTTCCAGGATGTACAACAATGATCTGCTAGTGCTCGATAAAGGGGCCTAGCAGTTGTTCGATCCGCAACGACTCGGGGAGCCGCTCGGCTCCAATCATTCGGTCGATCTGCTCGTGTAGATGCCAGATGCGGCGTTCTTGGTAGTTGATGGGTATTCCCTGCAGTGCTGCTGACTCTATGGACTGCTGCATTGGGGCCATGTTCTGCATATCTTCGTCCATGATCTGGTTGTAGATCGTGCGACGTACCTTCCAGTCCTGGGGCAATTCGTCGCCGTCCCACTCACGCTTCGCGTAATAGATCCAATCCAGGCGCGTCGTGCGCTCGTCGACTGGCCAGAAGATGTTGATGGGGAAGCCGCTGGCACCCAGCGGAATGATCACGTTGGGAAAAAGGCTCACCGCGGTGCTGGTGCAGGTAACCATGTCGGGCACACCGGCGATTGCGTCGCCAGCTGGAACGCCGACCGGTTTCCAGTCATCCCAGGAATCCATGCCCAGCCGTTCGCAATTCTGGGTCGAATACGGCGTGATCATACGGCTGTGGCCGTTGGGGTACAGCCCCATTGCGGCGCCCAGGTTGTTTAGAACCGAGACGCCGTTGTGCGAGTGAATGTGTTTGAAGTGGTACACCTCGAGAAACGCCTCGGCGGTGACCTTCCAGTTGCACGGCACGGTCACGCTCTCGCGATAGATCTCGCGAAGACCCTCGGCTCTGAAGGGCGCAAACATTTCTGCGGCGCCGCCGATCCAGTCCGCGAGCGGCGCTGCATCGGAGTCCTTGTTCACAAACACGAAACCGGCGAACACGTCGCAGCTGACCTGGGGCAGGCATCGCTGCTCCCAGTCGAGTTCAACGAAGTCTCGCTCGTCGGGGAGAGCCACAAGGGTGCCACCGTCGATCTCATAGGTCCACGAGTGGTACTGGCACCGAAGCCGGCGTGCTGAACCTTTCTGGTCGCGAACGACGGGCGCCCCGCGGTGCTGACATGTGTTGTAAAAGCAGCGCACCACGCCGTCGGTGCCGCGCACGACGATCAGCGGATCTTTGAGGTCGTCGAACACGAAGTAGTCGCCTGGTCGAGCAACGTCTTCGGCTCTGCCCGCAATCACCCAACTCTTGCCAAAGACGTGTTCTTGTTCCAGGTCGAAAAATGCGCGGCTGGTGTGACGCTCGACCGCGATGTCATGAAACTTGGGAAAGCCGTCGGGCGGTGCTGTTCGTGCGAACTCGTAGCGCATGTCTTGCTTGATGCGATCGATGAGTTCTTGATCCATGTTGGCCGCCCCTCTGCGCGGTGTTGCGCTCGGTGACTACGCCGTGGCCGGCACTCGTGGATTCGAAAAAACCATGGCGCCGTCCTCGAGAGGTGCCTTGCGAAGCACCTTCTTGTCGAGCGAGTACCGCTGGGGATTGGTCCAGGGTTCGCGGTCGCCTTGTCTGGGCAACAGCGGCATCATGCGGGACATATAGCCCGAGTCGAAGTCGTCGATCCATGGACGCTCGGGCATGTTGGCGTCGGCCGGGCGCAAACGCGGCGTGCAGATTGTTGTGCCCGTGGCTTGCATGTGGTTCAGCAGCCGACAGACGAATTCGGAGATCAGGTCTGACCGCAACGTCCACGACGCGTTGATGTAGCCGAACGACGACGCCATGTTCGGCACATCGCTGTAGCCGACGCCTCGGTAAGTCCAGGTGTCAGCGAAGTCGACCGGTCTGCCGTCGACGACGAAGTCCATATCGCCGACGGTGACCAATTGGAGGCCGGTGGCGGTCACGATGATGTCAGCGTCGAGCCGTTCACCAGATGTGAGCTGGATGCCATTCGCATCGAATCGCTCAATGGTGTCGGTGACAACGCTTGCATTGTCGCCTTTGATCGACTCGAAGAAGTCGCCATCTGGCATCAGGCACAAGCGTTGGTCCCACGGGTTGTAGCTCGGAGTGAAGTTCTTGGCCACTTCTTCTTCGCCCAACGAGGTGCGGGCCATACCCAGCAATTGCTCGCGTACCTTGTCTGGCTTCTTGCGAGTCTGGTTGTAGAAGAACTCGCCGCGGGCGCTGTTCAGCTTGCGGATGATGCCGTAGGCCGTTGACTCCGGCAGCACTTTGCGTAGGCGCTGTGAAAAGTTGTCGATCGCAGGTCGAGCCACCATGTAGGTAGGGGAGCGCTGCAGCATCGTGATCGACTCGACCTCCTCGGCAATGGCGGGCACGATCGTGACCGCTGTTGCTCCAGAACCAATGACAACAACCTTCTTGCCTGCGTACTCAAGCTCTTCGGGCCACTCTTGCGGGTGCACGATCTGACCTTCGAAGTCTTCCGCGCCTGCGAACTCAGGCTTGTACCCGCCCTTGTAGCTGTAATAGCCCGAGCACATGTACAAGAAGTTGCAGGTGAACGTGGCCGGTTGTGAGTCGGCGCCCACAAGCGCGTCGACGGTCCAGGTTGCGGTCTCGCTCGACCATTCGGCGCGGGTCACCATGTGCTCGTAGTTGATGTTCTGATCAATGCCATACTCGGCTGCGGTTTCGCGTAGGTAGGCAAGGATCGAGGGGCCGTCGGCAATGGTTTTGGGATCGGTCCACGGCTTGAAGCTGTAGCCAAGCGTGTGCATATCGCTGTCAGAGCGAATGCCCGGATACCGAAACAGATCCCAGGTACCACCAAGGTCTTTGCGGCCTTCGAGGATGGCGTAGCTGCGCTCGGGGCATGACTTCTGCAAGAAGTACCCGGCGCCGATCCCGGAAATGCCGGCTCCGACTATCAGGACATCGACATGGGTTGGTGCGTTCACATGGCGATCTTATGTGATGAAACTCAGTCGGCTACAGCCGCGACGCGTGATGAGGTGCAATACGTCCTGCCCACGGCATCGCTTGTTCGAGTTGGCGAGATAGCTCAAGTAGCAGCGGCTCATGGCCCATGTGGGCGACCAACTGCACCCCAACCGGCAGCCCTTCCTCGGTTTCGTAGAGGGGCAGCGATATTGCGGGCTGGCCGGTGACGTTGAACGGCAAGGTGAACAGGCCAATGAGCGCATAGGTCGAGGCGATCTTCCACGGTTTCTCGGCGGGGGGCCAGAGATCGGCGGTTTTGAGCGGGGGAGTGCCGGCGGTGGGCGTGATGAGTAGGTCATAGTTCGACATCCACGCAATGACGTCCGCGGACCATGCCTGTTGCCGTTCTGAGGCTTCGAGCCATTCGTGGGCTCGCATGTCCAGACCGCGTTGCGCTGCCGCCCAGTTGTACGGCTCGACGTCGTCGCTCGTCAGCTCGCGCCCGGCGATCTCGCTGAGACTGCCAACTCGCCGGGCGAGTGCCGCCATCCACAACTCGCCGTTGACACGACTTGCGGGACCGATCAGGTTGTTCGAGTCGACATGCTCCACGTGATGCCCCATGGCTTCGAGTTGGGTCGCAGCAGCGTCGGCCGCAGCTGCGCAGACCGGGTCGATGCGCACCTGGCCGCCGTCGTTGATCACGGCAACCTTGAGCGGCGCTGATGGCGCAGCTTGCACGTCGGCAACGAACAGATCGCTGTCAATGTTGCCGCGCAAGGTGTCAAACGCAGTTGCGGTATCTCGGACCGTCGTCGTGACCACCAACTCCGAGATGAGCCGAGAGATGCCGGGATTGGAGATGATGCCCCGGGTCGTCTTGAGGCCGACGAGGCCGTTCCACGCTGCAGGAAGCCGGGTCGAACCGCCGCCATCGCTGGCATGAGCGATCGGCACCATGCCGCTGGCTACCGCGGCCCCCGCACCTCCACTGCTTCCGGCCGGCGACCGCTCGAGATCCCACGGATTGTTCGTGGGCCCACAACTCAGCGGTTGGGTGGTTGGACAACTGCCTAGTTCGGGCAGGTTGGTTTTGCCGAGAGTGATGAGCCCTGCGTCGCGAAACCGCGCACCAAGCTCGGTGTCTTCGGTTGCAGTATTCCCCATTGCCTTGAGCGCTGCGTTGCCGGACCAGTACGGCAGACCAGCCTGATTGGCGCCGATGTCCTTGATGAGAAACGGCACACCAGCAAAGGGCGCATCGCTGGCTGGGTGGCCGGCCGCTGCCGTTGCCCTTGCTCGCTGTTCGTCGCGATAGATCACTGCGTTGATGTCAGAGTTCAACGCATCGATGCGTTCGAACGCGGCATCGACGAGTTCAGCCGGGCTTGCCTCGCCGCGTCGCACAAGCTCGGCCTGAGCAGTGGCATCCAACAACGACAGATCATCCATAGCTCGAACCTAGGGCACGAGCACCCCGCGGAAGAACCTCCGCGTCATTCGACACCCTGGGCCGCGGCGGCGATGATCGGGGGCACCAATGAGCTCTCCTGCGAAATCTTTCTCGCGACAACACCCCTTGTCTACTGCCACGAAGACTTCTGCGGGACAGCGAGTGATCGCTCGGTCCAAACGCCAGGAGACGGGTTAGTTGGCGTCCGCAGCACTGAAAGGGGGCCAGGACCTACCGCCCAGGGGCCATAGCTCAGTATCTGCATCACGCAGACGTGGAGGTTGGCACTTGAGCGTCGGCCATGCGTTCTCATCGCGGCGGAGACATTAGGCCGTCTCACCGGGCCGATGAATGAGTAGGTGCTGTGGTAGCCGCACCGGTGCGCAGCGGCGGTGACACTGCATAGCCTTGCGAGATGTTGCTGGGCCGATCACGAGATCACAGGCGGACTGCCCCCGACTCTCGCAGGTGGCCCGGCTATGGCCGCTGAGGTAGCGGCCAGCAGCGCCGGTGCGTCTCCGATCCGCAAGTTCATTCCCGTCACGCTGTCGCTGCCACTGATCGGAGCCACGCTTGGCATCGACGGTGGTCCGATCTTTCAGATTCTTGCGATCGAAAATCTGGAGTTGAGCCCAACGGCAATTGGTGTTGCGTTTGGGTTTGGGATCGTCTCGCTGCCGGTGCAGCTCTATGCCGCCCGGGTGCCGCTGCATCGGGCTCGGCGCAACGCGCAGCTGTACCTGATCATTGCTGCGCTGCAAGCGTGGATCCTGGCCGGGCTGGTCGCCGCAGGCGTGACCGGGCCGTTGGCGTCAACCGCGTTGGTGGTCACGGTCACGGCCGAGGTGGCGCTTTCGGTGCTCTTTGCCACTGCATGGCAACCGTTGCTGTCGTGGGCAGTCGATACGACACAGCGTCAGCGGCTCAATGCAACCTGGCCCGCAGCGGCTCGGGGCACGCTGGCTGGCCTGGTCATACTCTTTGCGTCGCTCGATGGTCCCGGTCGCGGCTGGTTTCTTGCGGGTGTCGGATTGGTGTCGCTCTGGTGTGCCAACGGTCTTCGGCATGTGCCCGATCCGCCCAAGCTGGAAGAGGCTCCAGACCAAGACGCCGAATCCAAACCTGGACGCGTTCCACTCAAAAGAGAAACCCGGATCATCCTGGCCGTTTTCGGGGCGGTGAACATTGGGCTGCTGCCGTTGTGGCTTGTGTATCTGGACACGGTGCTCTGGCCCACTGCGAATCTCGGGATCGTGGCTGGCGTGCAGACCGCAGCATCCATGCTTGCGCTGCTCGCGTGGCGTCCCACTGACGGCCAGGTCACGCCGCGCGCAGCGATTGCGTCGCTTGCCGTGTTGGTCGCCGTGCTCCTCATCCCGGCCGTACCTGCTCCGATCACTACGGCACCCGCAGAGATCGCGATTCTTTTGATCACCGCGGTCGTTGGAGCCTCCGCAACGATCGTTCGCGTGGCCATGCTCGAAGCTGCACATCGAACGATCACCGTTGCCAACAGCGTGCGCGCGTTCACGATTCTCGACGTGGTCGCCTCGACCTCGCTTCAGGCAGGATTGCTCGTGGGCGGCTTTCTCATCACCGCCAGCGCCACCAGCACTTGGCCGATTGATCCGTACCTCGGGTTCGTCATCCTGGGGTCACTCGCTGCTACCACCGCTGTCTTTCTGGCCAACAGATCTCAACCCTCAGCAGCGCAAGCTGTCCCGTAGTGGGTGTCGCATCGAGCGACGCCACGAGTCGGTATTCGAAGCGTCTCACAGGCTGTTCACAGGTCGAGCTGGCACGATGCAATCATGAAAAGATCTGAACGACTCAAGGCGGTCGTCCCCGCCGTCTTCTTTGCGCTGCTGCTACTGGCGTGTGGCAGTGACGGCTCTGCCGATTCGGCTGCCGTGGACATCGATGCGGCACCAACGGCGACCGCGATGCCGACAACGGCGCCACTCGCTGCCGTGCCGACGGCCGAGTCGACCGCCGATTCCGCACAACCGGAAGCACCTGAGAATCCACAGCAGGACGGACAGAGTGCGGTTGCTCCGGGCACGGGCGTTGATCCGACCCTGTTCTTCGATGGCGCACTGGTAGAGCCAGCAACCATCGAAGAATGCACGTTGAGCGGCGGCGCAGTGACCATGTGCTACCGGATCACCGCGGCGGGCGATCCAGTGAGCTATGAAACTGGACCATTCTGTCCGGAGACAATCACCGATAGCGCTGAGGCTGGAGGTATCTGGTTCGACGGCAACGGTGTCTACGACATCGATGGTGCATTCATAGAGAACCTCGCCGAGTTGTACAACGATGACAACTGGCGGATGTACGACGAAGAGGGCAACATCTTCGTCGTCGAGTCGGCCGAAGAGTTCGATCTCGCAGCACGCCCCGATGTCGATCCCTCGCTCCAGAATCATTGCGTCGAGGGTCGCCTCGAGTGGCTCACCGACGGTGAGCCGGTCTCGACAACGCTCTTGCTGCCGATCGAGCCGGTTCTTGCCGAAGCTCCCGGCACCAGCCGAGGCAACCTCGGCGTAACACTCGACGGTGTGGTCATCGCCAACTCAGCGCCGGTCGATGCGATCTTGAGTGCCTACACAATTGCCGCTTTCGACGACTGCGGCGGACACTACAACCCGTTCGACGGCTACCACCTGCACGGCGCGGTCGGATGCTCGGAGCTGGCCGATGTATCCGAGGGCGAGACGCCGATGTTCGCCTACGCCATGGACGGATTCCCCATCCACAGTCCACTGGACAGCGCCGCTGCCGCCGCGGCCGATCTCGATGAGTGCAACGGACACTTCACCGAGGCCGAGGGCTACCACTATCACGCCAACAATGCCGCCGAGAACAACGTCGTCGAGTGCCTCGTGGGCCAGATCGCCCAAACCTCGGGTGACGACGCTCGCGCCGGTGCGCCGGGCGGCGATGGTGAGCGTCCCGAGGGGCCTCCGCCGGGCGACGAAGGAGATGCTGCTGGTCAGCCTCCTGCCGGTGGCGATGCTGATGGTGAGCGTCCCGAGGGGCCTCCGCCGGGCGACGAAGGAGATGGTGCTGGTCAGCCTCCTGCCGGCGGCGAACCTGACTTCGCAGCCGCAGCTGCGGCACTCGGTGTCACGGTCGAGCAGCTCGAAACCGCTCTCGGCGGACCTCCACCGGACTTCGATGCGGCAGCAGTCGCGCTTGGTATCTCAGTCGATGAGCTGTTGGCGGTGCTCCCTGCGCCGCCCGGCTGACATCCAGAACTGCCAATGCACGATCGAGGGTGTTCAATAGATGCTGTGATGACGCCACTACGTCCAAGTGACATCCTTGTTGTCGAAGACGAACCGGCGATCAGCGACATCGTCGCTACCGCCTTGCGTTTCGAGAAGCACACGGTGACGACAGCCGACCATGGCCGCACCGGCCTCGACCTGGCACTCGAAGGTGACTTCGACCTGATCGTGCTCGACATCATGCTTCCGGGCCTTCACGGCTTCGAAGTTTGTCGTCGGCTTCGCGACCAGGGCGATCTCACGCCAGTTCTGTTCCTGACGGCGCGCGAGGAGCCTCACGATCGAGTCAAGGGTTTCGAGCTCGGCGGCGACGACTATCTAACCAAGCCGTTCAGCGTGCCCGAACTCGTCCTACGAGTTGCGGCAATCCTTCGCCGGGCTCACCGAGCAGCACCAACTGACCACATTGTGGTCGGCGGCGTCGAACTCGATCCAGCCGGGCAGCACGTGCGTCGCGACGGTGCACCAGTGGACCTGTCGCTCACCGAGTTTCGGCTCTTGCACTACTTGATGATCAACCGAGGGGTTGTGCTGTCCAAAGCGCAGATCCTGGAAAGCGTGTGGGACTTCGACTACGAAGGCAGCGACAACGTCGTCGAGCTGTACATCGGCTACCTGCGCCGCAAGCTTGGCCATGACACCGCCCCGATCATTCACACCAAACGCGGCGCTGGCTACGTCTTGCGCCAGGACGCCTCTTGACCCGGGCGTCGCTCCGCTGGATCTTCTTGGTCCCGATTCTTGTGACCATCATCGTCGGCTTCGGCGGCTTTGCGTTCTACGCCGACCGGATCGAACGCAACAACCGGCTGGCTGACCTCGACGCAGAGCTCGTGCGTGCCGAGCAGCGCAACGGAGCCGACGACGCGCCCGCGCCGGGGCGCCCGCTGCCGCGGCCATCGCAGGACCCAGCAGCGCAACAAGAGGCAGGGCCGCCAGAAGGCACCGAATCGCCAGATGAGGTGACCTCAGCCGACGCGGACGATGACACCGGTGATCCGGTGCAGCTCCTGATAGACCCGGGAGGACGAGTGACATCGGTCGGCCCATCAGGAAATCCGTTTTCAGAAGACACCATCGAGTACCTGCGCACGATCGACGGCTTCGGAACCGCAACCAAAGAAAACTATCGAGTCCTCGTAGGCGCACAAGATCCCCAAGTCACGGTTGTGACTGCTTTGTCACTCGACCTGGTCGACGAGGCCGCCCGCGACTTCCGGCGTTCTGTGGCGCTCGGGGGAAGCATCATCGTGGCCTTGGTCGCACTCGTGGTGTGGATGCTGGTGCGGGCCCTGACCCGACCCATCATCCGCATCACCGCGGTTGCAAATCGAATCGCCAACGGCGAACTCGACACCGATCTGGACGTCCCGACACGATCACATGAACTCGCAGATCTGACCAGCGACCTCGACAAGATGATCGGCCAGCTTCGGGCAACGCTGGAGCAGAGCGAGCAGTCAGCAGCCGACGCCACCGAGGCCCGCGACGATATGCAACGGTTTCTGGCCGACATGGCCCACGAACTACGAACGCCACTGACGGCCCTTAAGGGATACAGCGATTTGCATGCTGGTGGCATGCTCGAAAGCAACGGAGCCGTGGACCGCGCCATGTCCCGAATCGGCTCGGAGAGCGAACGTCTGTATCGCCTCGTGGACGACATGCTGCAGCTCGCACGCACCGGTAGCTTCACGGAGCCAACCGAGATCGTCGACGTCGCAGCGACAGCCGAGGCAGTTGTCGCTGACCTGCAGGCAGCCAACCCCGACGGTGTGTTGCGACTTGCGGTTTCCGAGGGCGACCATCACATCACAGGTACGGCATCACGTATTCACCAAGCACTCCTGAATCTTGGCGCCAACGCCTGCGATCACAGCGAACCCGGCGACGAGGTGCTGATCACCGTGGATTCGAACGCCACGTCGGTGCGCGCCCGTGTCATCGACAAAGGTTCAGGGGTGAGCGAAAACATGCGAGATCAGGTGTTCCTGCCATTCTTCCGAGACGACTCGTCGCGAAGTCGACAGGGCCATGGTGGCGCTGGACTCGGCTTGGCGCTCACCAAGCAGATCGCAGACCTGCATCGCGGGACAATCGAAGTCGAGTCCACGCCGGGCGGCGGTGCCACATTCGTGCTGTCGATACCGGTTCATAGCGCCTGAGAGCCGGTTGGGTCTCACAGCCTGGTCACAGGTTGGCTGCTTACGGTGTTGTCCATGGCTCATCGAACCCGCACCCATCACCGTGCACAATCAAACCTGGTGCGGGTAGTCGCACTGCTCCTGCTGTTGGCGTTGACCGCAGCCGGTTGCGGGGGAGCGTCCGATACGAACACCGTCGACAATTCCGACGCTGCAACAGCAGCGACCCCTAGCGCGATCCACACCGAAAGCCCTGACGACAAAAGCGCCGCTGAGTCCGTGGCGTCTGCCCCAGCCGCACTCGACGCTGACGGCTCGCTCACCGCTGCGGCTGTCGAAGCAGGTCTGTGGTCAGGCAATGTCGCGATCACCGTCGGCGACGGCACCTTCCGTTATCAATCCGATGGTCTGCCAAGCCATGAGCTTCCTGATCAGTTTCTGGTGCCCAACGGTGACAACCGGCCACCATTCGAGGGCGACGACATCGAAGGCAGCTTCAACATCGCGAACACCGATGAGCTGATCGTGGCCAGCCCCCTCGACATCGAGATCACCACCAACCCGGTCTACTCCGATGACATCACCCTGACGAGCTTGGCGACGATCGGTGTCATGATCAGCGGTTCGCCACTGTTCAACGACTACGAAGATCAGACCCGGCAATTCGTCGCCGTCGACGACAACATCTCGCTCGATGGCGTGTACTTCATCGACGCCTGCAACGGCCACCCGTTGGCAAGCGGAGACAGCTATCACTATCACGGCGTGCCGTACTGCATCACCGACAGTGTGGACGTCGCAGGCGAACACTCGACCATGATTGGTGTTCTGCTCGACGGCTTTCCGATCTATGGACCCCGGGATGCAGATGGCGTCGAGCTCACGAACGACGATCTCGATGAATGCTCTGGTCATGTCGGTCCTACGCCGGAGTTTCCCGAGGGCATCTACCACTACCACCTCTCCGAAGACGCCAGTCCTTACTCGATCGATTGCTTCCACGGTGAGATCGACTACGGCGGTGGCGGCGGCGGTGGAGGTCAAGCCGGCGGCCAAGACGGTGGTGGCGGCGAAGGCGGTGGTCGGCCGCCTCAGGATGGTGGAGGCCCCGGCGGCGCACCCGACCTCAGCGAAGCTGCGGCGACACTTGGCGTGTCGGTCGACGAGTTGACCGCTGCACTCGGCGAACGCCCCTACGATTTCGCGGCGGGCGCCGAGACACTCGGGATCGATGCTGCAGTGCTGGAAGCGGCACTGCCCGCTCCTCCTGAACGCGGCGACCGCCCAGACGCAGGTGGCGGTGCCCAAGGTGCCGCGCCAGACAATGGCGACGCTGGCGAACCCGACGTGGCTGTGGACCCCGACGTCCTGGAAGCAAACCGCGAAATCGCACGCAATGCTCAGTGGGGCGACAACGTCACCATCACCATTGAGGGCTCGACGTTGATATTCGAGAGCGACGGATTGCCATCGCACGAGTTTCTCGACCTGTACCTGGGCGACGGTCGCGACGGAAAGTTCATCGCAGGTGGTGTCGACGCTTACGACGCCTCCTTCGAGATTCCTCTGGTGCCGCAGCGAGCCGAAACGCCAACCGAAACCCCGGGCGGAGCAATCGGTGTTGCGATCAGTGGTGCGGTCTTCTTCGACCCGTACGAAGGCGACGGCAGCGACACGGTGGCGAACGACGACAACGAAACGATCGATGGCGTTCCGTTCATCGATGCCTGCGGTGGCCATCCGCTGCCCAACGGGCTGTCCTATCACTACCACGGCATTCCGTTCTGCATCACCGACGCAATCGATACCGACGGCCAGCACTCAGAGCTCATTGGCTATCTGTTCGACGGCTACCCGATCTATGGGCCACAAGACATCGACGGTTCGGTGCCGAATGATCTCGACGAATGTCTGGGCCACGTAGGCGAGACGCCAGACCACGATGGTGAGGTCTACCACTACCACGTGATCCCCACGGCCAATTACATCTCTGAGTGTTTCGCCGGGGTGTCCTGAGATGGTCGGGGGATCGGCCTCGTTCTGGAAGCGGGTGGTTCGGTTTGCTCAGGTGGCACTTGTCATCAACGTCGCACTTGCGGTGTGGCTGATCGGATTCTCGTCCGACGACGGACCGCCGCCGGTCCTGCCCGACACCGACACCCAGTTCTCGCTCGATCTCGAAGTGACCGACACTGTCGACCACGGCGTGATCTACGCCGTGGAGCAACGGGCACGACCGTACTACCGCATCTTCTCGTTGGACCCGAAGTCCGGCGACGTCGAGACGATCTTCACCGTGCCGGAGGCGAATGCGATCATCTATGGCATCGCCCTCGACCCGACCGGAAGCACTCTGGCCGTGTCCTACACGCCTGACTTCGAACTCGGAGGCAGCGGCATCTGGACGATCGACGTCGAGACCCTCGAGATGACCGAAGTCCTGCCTGTTACCGACGGGGTGTTCTTGACCGACATCAGCTGGGCCCCCGATAGCGCTTCGATCCTCTCCAACCATGTCGATCGGCGCGGCGAGGATGAACAACTGAGCATTGCGCGTATCTCGTTGTCGTCGGCCTCGGTGTCGTTACTCGCAGCCGATGCACTCAACCCGGTCCAGATAGAGGAATCGGTCTACTACCTCGACGTCGATGAGAACCTCGCCCGCCGGTCGGTCGGCAAGATCGACGCATCGGGCGTTGTCAGCTCGATCGCGGTCGACGGGGGTGTGCACGACCTCGACCATCTCCTTCCGGGCGATGACGATACGACGGTACGGCTGGCAGTCCTCGAGGCTACCGACGACGGTGGTATCACGCTGGGCGAGCCCGCCTCGGCCCACGGTAGCCACGACGTGCCATCGACATGGTGGAACGTGAGCATCGATCCGGACGCCGACGTGTCACCGACAGGTCTCGAACCAATCATCGTCTACGACGCCGCGGCAACCAACGGCACCATCGTGTACGCCACGAGCGAGGGACTCTCGGTTGGCTCCACGATCCGCATCGATCTCATCGGCTCACGAGCGATCCGTTTCGTCGCCGCCTAGGACCGCTGCCGACCACTACTGGCGTTGGCTATCTGAACCAGACCGGGGTCTGGCTGTAGGTCCAGTCTGGTCGTTTGTACTTGGCGGTTGGGTCGATTTGCGCGATTCCGTTGTCGATGTCGACCAGTTTGGGTAGTACGAGGTCGGCGTCGCCTCCAACCCGTTCGAGGCGCGCCGCGAGGTCGTCGGGAAAGCGTTGGAGCAGGCTGGTGACGACCTGTTGTTCTTGGGTTGGCAGGTAGCAGCGGCTTGCGTCGGTGACTGTTTGCATGCGTCGTTGCATAGTGGCGATTGCATTGTTCTGTGACCCGGTGCCGGTGACCAAGTGCTCGAGCGCAGCGGTGATGTCAAGGGTGCCCGTCTTGCACGGATTGCATTGGCCACACGATTCGATGTGGAGGAACCGTGAAACCTGGTAGGCGACGTCGACCATGTTGCGCCGGTCGTCGAAGACGATGAAGCCGGCCGAACCGAGGCCGCCACCAGCGTCGGCGAGATGTTCGTAACTGACGGGTGTGGAGAGCGCCTGGCTTGTCAGCACTGGGTTCGATACACCCGACAAGACGGCTTTGATCGAGCGACCGTCTGCGGGTCCACCGCTGAGCTCTTCGATGAGAGCGCCGAGTGGTTGGCCCAATTCGACCTCGGCTACCACGCTCTGTTGGACGTCGCCGGTGATGGTGACGATCGTGGGACCTGGCGATGCGTTCGTTCCCATGGTCCGGTACCACTCGGCACCGTGTTGGCAAATGAGGGTCGCGTGAGCGTAGGTCTCGACATTGTTGACCAGTGCCGGGTTGTTGCTGTGTTCGGCAGGGCCTCCGGGAGAGTCGTCGAGGCCAGCTGACCAGCCGAGTTGAGGAGAGGTGGTGAAGAGACCGTAGTGATACGGAGGTAGATGGCGGGGGAGGGGTTCGTCGCCTTCGATGACTTCGAGCATGGCCGTTTCTTCGCCGAACAGATACTGATCGGGGCCTTCGACGATCGCGACTTCGAGTCCGTCGAGCAGGCCGGCATCGTCGAACTCTTGTCGCACGCGACGAATGTTGGCCAGTTCGCGCTCGTAGATGGCTTTGGTCGCAACAACGATCCGTGATGTTGCAATGCAGTGCGCTGCTATGAGAGCCCCCTCGATGACAACGTAGGGGTTCAGGCGAAGGAGGGATCGGTCCTTGAAGGTACCCGGTTCTCCCTCGGCGCCGTTGACGACAACGAATGATCGATCTGCCGAGGTGTTGCCTGCCGCAAGGCTTTGCCATTTTCGCCCGGTCGGGAATCCGGCTCCGCCGCGTCCTCGTAGACCGGCGTTGGTGATCTGTTCGATGGTCGCATCGGGATCTCGGCTACGCGCAGTCTGGAGCCCGCTTAGTCCGCCAATGGATCGGTAGTGCTCAATCGAGCGGATTGCTTCGTTGGGCAGAGCGTGGTTCGTGCGGCGGATCATGGCGCTCCTGCTGTGGACCTTCGATCACACTAGCGAGGAGTTACCGCCGGGAGAGACGCGTCGTCGAGTATCTCAGTGGCGATCGGCAACCACAGCGGGCCGAAAATCACCGCCACAGGACACCAGCCTGCATCACCGCCGCGAACTGCGCATATCGCACCGCTCGCCATCCACACCATCAGTACAAGAAACGACACCATCGACAATCCTCACTTTGTGACTGGCCAAAGCATACTTTATAAGCTGTGTATTGCAAGTTATTTATTATTTGGTACTGATTCATGCGATGCCAGGTCTGGCCTGGCCGAGTGCCTAGAGCGTCGGTACTGCGAACTCAGTCCCGTTGTAGACCCGCACGAGGCCACTGCCGATGTCATAGACACAGCCCGACAGGGTCAGCGCACCGGCTCCGACGGCGTCGGCGATGAAGTCGTGGGTGCGCAGATGATCTAGTTGGGCGAGCACGTTGGCCTCGATGGCTGCATCGAGGTCTTGGTGGCCTCCGTGGTCGGCATACCGCAGCCAAGCACCGACGTGTGGAAGTGGTTCGACCGATTCGGGCGCCAATGCGCCTTTGATGGCGCCGCAGTCCGCATGCCCGCAGACAACGATGTCGGCGACATGCAAGACCTCGACGGCAAACTCGATCGAGGCCACCATGCCGTCGGCAGCCAGACCCGAATCGCTCGGCGGGACGATGTTCCCAGCATTGCGACACACAAAGATGTCGCCCGGCTTCGTCTGGGTGATGAGTGACGGGTCCACCCGCGAGTCCGCACAAGTCAAGAAGAGGACGTCGGGAGACTGGCCTCGCGCCAAGTCGTCGAACAGCGGCTGGCTGGCCGCATGAATTTCCTCGGAATAGCGGGCGATTCCTTCGATGAGCCTTTGCACGGCAACCTTTCAGTAGTGGTGTGCACAGTATGCATCGACGACCCGAGGACCCACCACCAGGCTACGGATCTAACCGAGAGCTGCGATGACGTCTGCGGGGGCTTGCACCAACTCGATCAAAACGCCTTGGCCCGAGATAGGGAACTCGCGGTTGGCTTTGGGATGCACGAAACAAATATCGTGTCCCGAGGCACCTTTGCGAATACCGCCCGGGGTGAAACGCATACCCTGATCATCGAGCCACGCGACCGCTGCTGGCAAGTCGTCGACCCAGAGGCCGATGTGGTTCAGCGCCGGATCGTGCACTTTAGGGCGACCGTCGGGGTCGAGGGGTTGCATCAGGTCGATCTCGACGGCGTGGGGTCCTTCGCCGAGCTGCAGAATATCTTCGCGGACGTTCTCGGACTCGCTTTCGAAGTCACCAACCTTCGCAACACCGAGCGTGTCGACCCACAGTCCACGCAACGCATCAAGACTGAGGCCGCCAATGGCGATCTGCTGCAGGCCGAGCACCTTGAACGGACGGCCGGTCGGGTCTGTAATGCTCATACCGAGCTTCCATTCCTGGCGCGCTTCACGATCTCGATGACCTCGGCTGCGGCTTCGGGAATATTGGTGCCGGGCCCAAAGATCGCACCGACGCCATGTCCCATGAGTTCGTCGTAGTCCTTCGGAGGTATCACCCCACCACAGATCACCGTGATGCCGTTGTTCGGTGTGCTGGCGAGAGCGGTCATGAGCTGCGGGACCAGTGTGAGATGTCCGGCTGCATGGCTGGAGACGCCGATCAGATCGACGTCGTTTGTGACCGCTTCGGCGACTGCTTCTTCGGGAGTCTGAAACAGACCTCCGACCAAGACGTCGAAGCCGAGGTCAGCGAATGCGGTCGCGATGACTCTGGCGCCGCGGTCGTGCCCGTCCTGGCCCATCTTGGCCACGAACATTTTGGGGGCCCGGCCGTGCTCATTGGTGAATCCTTGGATCGTTGCGGCAATGGCTGCGTAGTCTTCGTCGCCCTCGTAGGCCGCACCGTAGACACCGGAGATCAACTCGGTCTCGGCGCGGTGGCGCTCGAAGACCGCTTCGAGCGCGTCGCTCATCTCGCCAACCGTGGCACGTCGGCGAGCAGCTTCGATACACGCAGCAAGCAGATTGCCATTGCCGATGGCCGTTTGCGTGAGCGATGCGAGCGCGGCTTCGGTTGCCTCGGTGTTACGTTGCGAGCGGGTCTCTTCGAGCCGCCGCACCTGCTGTTGGCGCACATCGGTGTTGTCGATGTCAAGTACATCGACCATTTGCGGGTCGGCGACGACGTATTTGTTGACACCAACAACGACGTCTTCGCGGCGGTCGACCCGAGCTTGCTTGCGAGCAGCAGCTTCTTCGATGCGTAGCTTTGGCCACCCTGCAGCGATGGCTTTGGTCATGCCGCCCGCCTCTTCGATCTCGGTCATGATCGCGCGAGCTCGGTCGGCGAGCTCGGCGGTCAGTGTTTCGACGTAGTAGCTACCAGCAAGCGGGTCGACCGTGCGGGTCACGCCAGTTTCTTCAGCCATGATGAGCTGGGTATTGCGGGCCAGTCGGGCGCTGAACTCGGTGGGAAGACCCAGTGCTTCGTCGAAGCTGTTGGTGTGCAGCGACTGGGTGCCACCAAGCACCGCCGACAGTGCCTCGAAGGCGGTCCGAGTCACATTGTTGTAGGGATCTTGTTCGGTCAGCGACACCCCGGAGGTCTGGCAGTGGGTGCGTAGCATCGACGACTTGGGATTCTGCGGATTGAACTGTTCCATTAATTCGGACCACAACAAGCGAGCCGCTCGCAGCTTGGCAATCTCCATGAAGAAGTCTTGGCCAATGTTGAAGAAGAAGCTCAGACGGCCGGCAAATGCATCGACGTCGAGGCCTTTCGCAAGCGCGGCGCGCACGTACTCGACGCCGTCGGCCAGCGTGTAGGCCAGCTCGATGTCGAGCGTGGCTCCCGCTTCTTGAATGTGGTAGCCCGAGATCGAAATCGAATTGAACTTGGGCATGTTCAAGGCGGTGTACTCGATGATGTCGGCCACGATCCGCATGGATGGCTCCGGCGGATAGATGTAGGTGTTTCGCACCATGAACTCTTTGAGGATGTCGTTCTGGATCGTGCCTGCGAGCTGATCTTGTGACACACCCTGCTCTTCGCCCGCCACGATGTAGCACGCCAGAATCGGCAGTACTGCGCCGTTCATCGTCATCGACACGCTCATTTTGTCGAGCGGAATGTCGTCGAACAAGATCTTCATGTCCTCGACTGAATCGATCGCCACGCCAGCTTTACCGACGTCGCCGAGCACTCGTGGATGATCAGAGTCGTAGCCGCGATGGGTTGCGAGGTCGAACGCAACCGATAGGCCCATCTGGCCCGCAGCCAAATTGGCTCGGTAGAAGGCGTTGGACTCTTCGGCGGTGGAGAACCCGGCGTACTGGCGGATGGTCCACGCCCGATTTGTGTACATGGTGGCTCGAGGCCCGCGCACAAACGGCGCCTGACCCGGGATGGTGCCGAGGTGGTCGAGGTCGGCTGTGTCATCAGCGGTGTAGACCGGCTTGATGTCGATCCCCTCGGGAGTGCTCACGACCAACTCGTCGGGATCGCGGCCTTTGAGCTCGCGTTGGGCTATCTCTCGCCAATCAGATGTACTCACCCCTTGATCTTAGGTGCTGCACAATTTCCTGAGTCCAGTTGTGGCTGCACTACGACCATATGTCACCTCGAGAGTTCTGGGTGTTGGGATCAGCGGGTTGCTGCGATGGCGGCGCCGACGATGCCGGCATGATTACGCAGCATCGCAGGTACGACGCTGGCACGGGTCTCGATGAGAGGCCCGAAAGCATCGAACTCGGCGCTTATGCCACCACCGATGATAATCAGGTCTGGCGACAGCAAGTCCTCGATGTAGCCGAGGTACCGCTCTAGCCGCTTTGCCCAGACGTCCATCGGCAGATTCTCGGTTTCCATGGCTCGGCTCGACGCCAAGTCCTCGGCGTCTGCGCCATCAATCTGCAGATGGCCAAGCTCGGTATTTGGAACCAACTCGCCGCCGTTGAAGACTGCGGTGCCGAGGCCGGTGCCGATTGTCAGCATGAACACGACTCCGGCAGCGTTTCGGCCAGCACCCACGTGCATCTCGGCGATCCCGGCTGCGTCGGCATCATTGATCATGGTGATCGGACCCATCTCCGATGACCTGAAGAGCTTTGCGGCGTCGACACCGATCCATGCACTATCGAGGTTCGCGGCGGTCTCGACGACACGGCGATCGCGAATGACCCCAGGGAACGTGCAGCCAATCTGGCCGCGCCATGAGAAGTGATCGATCAGCGCGCCGAACACCATGCCCATCGAGTGCGGGTTGGCGGGTTGTGGCGTGGGGATGCGCTTGCGGCGGGTGGTCAGCTCGCAGCGCTCGACGTCGACGATGGCAGCCTTCATGCCTGAACCACCAATGTCGACCCCCAAAACAGTGTTGCTCATAGGTGCTTAAGCTAGTCGTTCCTGTGGTAACTCCGGCCGCTCGTGTGTGGTGGGAGTTCTGCACCCGCACTGTGGCCAAGGCTGTATGAACAGGGTGTGAACTCGCCGACGCTCGGGTGCACGCCGGTGCCGGTTTGCTTACAGTGGTGCGGATATGCACGTCAGATCCTTTGAGATCAGCGAGGTCGCTGCCACCGACCTGAGGAGCCTCCACGACTACATGCTCGAGGTCGGCGGCTTCGAGTTTCGTGCTGGTGGCTCTGGATTCTTCGTGCTCGTAGGCGAACGCTTCATTGCCAGCACCGGCGCCACTCACGCCCAAATCGTGATGGCATCGCGCGAGGCGAGCACGATCAACGTCGACGTCGTGGCCGCTGGTGGTGGCCAGAGCGATGCAGCGAGTCAACTCGCAACCGCCCAACGAGCTACCGAACTCGTCCGAGGTTTCGCCGAGCGCTACGACTTCACCATCACCGATATCTGAGCGCACCACCGTGCACCCTTGGGGTCAGACCCCACGGTGCACGCGTGCACACCTGGGTCTGACCCCAAAGGTCATCACCGATATCTGATCGCACCACGCGCCGGCTCAGCGCTGGGAGATGAAGCTCGAGATCGCACCGACGATTTGGTTCCATAGTGGGCGGGGTAGGTCGTGGCCCATCTCGTCGAGCATGAGCAGCGTTGCATTGGGGATGGCCTCGGCGGTTGCTTCGCCACCCGACGGCGTGATCAGAGGATCGGCCATGCCATGAATGACCAGGGCCGCCTTTGACACATTGCCGAGGGCTTCGGTGCGGTCGCCGCTCTTGGTGATCGCCGCCATCTGAAATGCGGCGCCCACGGGATAGAAGCTGCGATCGAACGAAGCAGTGGCGACCAGGCGAGCATTGTCCTCGTCGAACAGCGGGCCGCTGATGATGCGGCCGACTTCGACATTGCGATCGATTGCGCCGGCGCGATCGGTTGGCGGAGGCGCCATGAGCGCGGCCATGGCATCGGGCTTGGCCTGACCGGCCGTGCGCGATCCGGTGCTGGACATGATGGAGATCAGACTCGCCACCCGGTCGGGATGGTCGATCGCAACCTGCTGGGTGATCATGCCGCCCATCGACGCGCCTGCCACATGGGCTGTGGCAATGCCGAGCTCGTCGAGAACAGCAATTGCATCGTCGGCCATGTCAGACAGCGTGTAAGGCACCTCGGGTATCGGGTCGCCCGCCATCGCGGCCATCATCAGCGCCATGACGTTGGGCGGATCGCCCTCGGTCTTGCTGCTGAGTCCGCAGTCGCGATTGTCGAAGCGAACCACGTGAAGGCCGGTGGCAGCCAGCTGTTCGCAGAACTCGACCGGCCAGGCGGTCATCTGGGCGGTGTAGCCCATGATCAGCAACAGCGTGGGGTCGCCGGGATCGCCGAACGTGTCGAATTCGAGAGTGACGTCGTTGTTCGTAGCTTGAGGCATCGCCGCCACCGTAGCAGCGTGCTCAAAAGCGCATGCCGTATGACACAGCGATGGCCGGGCACGAGGGTGCCCGGCCATCGACCAACCAATCAGATGTGAACCGGACTAAAGCTTGGAGATCACCATGTCGCAGCTCGAGACGTCGACGCCGCCGCCTTCTTCGACATCGAGACTGGTGATGACGCCATCTTCGATGATTGCGGCATAACGACGCGACCGTGAACCCAATCCGAAGCCCGAGCCGTCCATAGTCAGGCCCATGGCTTCGGCGAACTCACCGTTGCCATCGCCCAACATCATGATGTCGGTCGCGCCTTGGGCTTCGCCCCACGCGCCCATGACCCATGCGTCGTTTACCGAGATGCATGCAACCTTGGAGACGCCCTTAGCGGCCAGTTCTTCTTTGTTCTGCACAAAACCAGGCATATGAACCTGGGAGCAACCGGGGGTGAATGCGCCCGGCACGGCAAACAAGACAACCTTTCCCGTGCCCAGAATCTCGCCGGTTTGCACCGGTGTGGGTGCGCCGTCTTCGCCGAGCACTCGTACTTCGACATCGGGAATGGTGTCGCCAACCGAAACTGCCATCGCTACTAACTCCTTGTAGGGGATCGCCGTTGACTTTACACGTGCATCTTTCTGGTTGGTTA